>OLGH01000415.1_pt1 | contig 52944 bp, 71 predicted proteins | sample 1604851 | NCBI WGS metagenome assembly OLGH01 (sample SAMEA3888894, study PRJEB22519) | human gut metagenome | biome: human gut; feature: human-associated habitat; material: faeces | place: Denmark | collected 2010 | reverse complement strand
TAACGGTACCACCGGAGAAAAGGGCACGGGCCGCATTGTGAGAGGCAGGGTTTTCCTGCTATGACAGGGAAAAGCAAAGAGCCGATGGAGGCCGCATGAAAAAGAAATTCGCATTCCTGCTCATGGGAAAAGAGTTCGACACAGCCAAAGATACCGCCGTATTCGAGACGGAACATATGATCAGCTACATTTTTACGGTCACCAGCTTCGAGGAAGCCCTCAAGCGGGCCGTGGCCTGCGCCGAGGACGGCGTGGGCGCTATCGAGGTCTGCGGAGCGTTCGGAAAGGAATGGGCCGACAAGATCATTGCCGCTACGGGGAACAAGGTCGCCGTGGGCTATGTCGTCCACAACCCGGAGCAGGATGAGCTATTCAGGCAGTTCTTCGCCAAGGCATGATCGCAGCGCATGATAAAGCCCGTCTTCTCTCCGAAGACGGGCTTCCGTTTTATGGGAGGGACGGCGTCACGCCCTCCAAGCCCCCAATATATCGTTTTCGTTTTCGGCTTCCGGGATCTTGAGCTTGTCGTGCGCCCAGCGAGCCGAAATCTTCATCACCGAGGCCAGCGCCGGGAGCGCCTGTGCGAACGTGGCGATGTCCTCGGCCTCCCGCGTATCGAACCGGAACCACGGCAGCAGGCGCGGATCGCTGACGCCGCAGTTCAGCACGGCCAACGGAGCGAGAAGCTGACGCGACAGCGTGGACGCTATCTGCATGGCGTCGGAAATCGTCAAATCGCGGCGCACCCGATCGTGCACGCGCCCGAGGGCGTTGGTGCTGGCGGCTCCGTCGGACTGCGAGGTCAGCGTGCCGCCGAGGATGGCCTTGCTCATGCCGAGTTCGCAGCGCGAAATCAACGCACCCGCCAGATCCTGCGAAGAGGACGCGGGGGTTTCAAACAAGATATCCATGCCTTGCGGGATGATGCCCGCCGCATCCTGCCCGAGCGTCCGCAGGGCGTTGTACAGCGCCCGCCGATCTTCCTCCCGACTGCCGGGCGGGTACTTCCCGAGCCGGAACGGCAGGCCGTGGACCTGCACGTAGCGGATGTTCGCCTCCAGCGCGTAGCTGCGGATCAAATACGCCCACGCCACCGTGCGGAACAGCCCGCAGCGCGGCAGCCAACCGGACCGGGAGCGGTGCGTATGCACGATCCAGCCGAAAGGCCAGAGTTCTTCCCCGTCGGGCTTGCCGTTCCGCAGACGCAGCTGGTTCCTGTCTTCCCGCAAAACCTGAAACCAGCTTTGCGGGCGGAAATGGAAGGCGGCGGGAAGATGCAGCCCGTACCGATAGTCCCACTCGATCTCACAGGCGGAAAACCCGTGCCCGATGCCGTCCGCCAGATCCATCAACAGGTCCTCAAAACCGTTGACGGCATCAAACTGTTCCCGAACCGCCGCCGCAATCCGGGCGGCCCGCGCATCGTTGGCGCGGCCCGGCAGGATCTCCCAGTCCAGCGTCAGCAGCGCCCGCTTGCGCTTGCCCATTTCCGCCGCGAGATGCTCGCAGCGGTCTTCCATATCCGCGAACAGCAAATGCTGTTCAAGGATGTCCCCTTGATCCGCAAGCTCCAGAATGCCCCGCAGCCGCTTCGGGGTCAGCCCGTGCGTCAGATTCATCTGCGGCTCCAACGCCAACATGCGCGGGCCTTCCCCCTGCGTCTGCAATCGCCGTATCTTTTTCATGAATGCCTCCAACGGCCCCAAAGCCGCCGCGTTGACTCAGCCCGTAAAGCCCGCAATCCCGTTTGACGGTTCACAGCCTTTATGGAACAGCTTCTTTCACCGTAAAAACCTGCCGCACCTTGCCCCATCCCCATCCAACGGTACTCCCACCGGGCCGCCTCCCCACCAGCCGAAAGGCTTCGAGGGGATAGGGGACGCGAGCCGCGCCAGCAGGTTTGGGAGGGGAAGCCTTCTTCAGAAGGGGCCCCTCCCCCCTCCCCATCTTCCATCCTCCCCGTCATCGCCCCACTCCCTTTCCAGCGGCATCCGGATGTAGGCGTCGCCCATGCTGACGAATCCGGTGGATGCCAGACGCCAAAGCATTTCGAGCGCATCCGGCCCATCGTCATGATCGGCCCGGGGAAAATGCCGCAACTGATCGATGAGCGCCTGCTGGGAGACATGAAGCCGGATCCGCCCCTGCGCCATGTGCGGCTGCAACGACTCGATGCGCAGCAGCTTGTCCGCGCTGTTGACGAGAGGCCGCACCGGCAGGGCAATCCCGCGCTCCGCCGCCCGCTGCACCAGCACATGGGCGAAAAACTCCTGAAACTGCACGGCTTCCACGCCCCAAAGCAACGGATGATGCACATCGTGCAGGGCAATCACATCCTCAATGATGCGATCGGGATGCCGCTTGCGGATGCTCGCCTCCACCACGTCGAGCGTCATGCTCCCGCGGAGGAAGCCGCCGACGAGGATCGCGGAAGGGTCACGCCCCGCGCCCTGTTTGCCGAGCGACGGGTCCACCGCTCCGAACAGCAGCCAATCCCGGCTCCGGTCCACCCAAAAGGTGATGCACCCGTTGAACGGCGCCTCGTTTGTAGACAAGGGATCGTTCTGCTGCTCGGAATCGAAAGCCTCCCGATCCTCGGCACGGAGGCACATGAGCCGATACAGCGGGCGCGACGCAGGCCAGCTCACTTCAGCCCCAGCCTCCATCTTCACCCTGTGCTGACGGTAAAAACGCCGGGCCTCCGCCTCGCCGCGCGACGACAAAAGGCTTTCCCACTCATCCCAAAGATCCATCCGATCCGGCCAGCGCAGGATGGAACGGAACGTCCGGGCCTTCCACAAAGGCTTGCGGAGCGTGCGGGCCAGCACGGAATCGTAATGCAGCAGCGTACCGACATAGACCACGTCCATGCTCCCGTCCGCCGCGCCGAGATTGAGTACCGTCTTCTGAAGCCACGACTGGAGCTTGTCGCGCTGTTCCGGCTTGTCCACGTTCCCGTCGTTTTCAAGATCGTCAAGGACAATCAGATCCGGACGGTGCGGCCCGTGCCGCAACCCGCGCATACGCTTGCCCGCGCCGAGCGCCTGGATTTTGACGTTCCCCGGCGTGACCACCGTTCCCACGTTCCAAACGTGCCCCTTGCCAGCCCCGGGAAAATCCCGCTTCAACGCCTCGTTGAACTCCAGTTCGTCCTTGACCGCACCCAACAGCGACGCGGCCTGCTCCAGCGCGTCGGCTATGATCAAAATGTAGTGCTTGCGCCCGGTCAGCACGGCCCACAGCACGAAAAACAGCGAAACGAACGTGCTCTTGGCCTCCCCGCGCGGGGCCGCAATCGCCAGCCGCACGCCTTCGGGCGCATCCGCCATGCGGGGCAGTTCCGCATCCAGCCATTCGTGAAGCCGGGAATCCCCCCCGACGAGGCAATAATGCGGAAAATACGCCCGCCGGAAGAAGGTGAAGTCCTGCCGGGCCCGTTCCCGGCGTTCCTCCGGTGTCCCGGCAGAGGCGTCCGGAAGCTCGGGGGAGTTCCGGCGCTTTCCGCGCATGTCAGCGCCCCCCGGTACGGATCGCGTCCGCGATGCGATCCAGTTTTTCGTCCGCCCGCTCCAGCCCGCCGAGGATCTGCGCCGTGCGCTCCCGGCAGTCCTCGCGGGGCACGTAGCTCTTGTGCATCTCCTCGGCCAGCAGGCACTGGCGGGCCTTTAATTCGTCCACCCGCTGCTCCAGCCGGGTTCCCCAGTAGGCGAGAAAGCCGCAAACCATCCCGAGCAGGCCAAGCAGCAGGGTGTGCGCATCGAATTGCAGCGCGGCCTGCGTCATGGCCTGACCTCCCGCCCTTTTTCCACGGCAAGCAGGGCTTCGGCCTGATGTGAGGTCGCACGATAAAAGAGAATTTCCCGCACAATAAAAGAGAACGTGCCAGAGCACTTTTCTACTCTGGCACGTTTTTTTGAATTAAGATTTTAGGGGCGCGGGCTGCGTGTCAAAACAGACACAAAAACGCACCCATTTTTCAGCCTTCAATAATCCAGCCCGCGAAGTCTCCGAACCTGAATACCTCCACGGCGTCCTCTCCCAATTCTCCGGGATAAAGCGGACGCTGGATTCCCGACAGGGAGAGTTCCTTCTTGACCACAGCTCCCGGTTCCGCTCCCTGGTCCAGCTTGGAAGCCCAGGTCAGCCTTGCCAGCACAGTGGCGGGATAACCACCGGGCGGCACCAGCTTGTCAAAGACGATGATGGCCCCGCCGGGACGTAGCTGCTGCCGCAGGCGGGCCAGCAGTTTTCTGCGGGCGGGCACGGCCAGGAACATGAACACCAGAAAGGCCACGGCCACGTCGAAGGGTTTGTAGTCGAACCGGGTTATGTCGGCCCGCAGCGCCCGCCCAGGCGCGTTATACGCTTCCACCATATCCGGGCATTCGTCCAGCGCCGTCAGCCGCGCACAGCGCGCCTCAAGCGTGGGAGCAAGCACGCGCCCCACGTTGCCCGTGGACGCGCCCAGGTCATAGACCTTGCCGTCTTTCGGGATGTACTGCCGGGCTATGAGGCCCATTGCGGCGCTGGCCAGCTCATACCAAGGCAGTTGTTCCCGAACATGCCCGTCAAATTCCCCGGCGAAACCATGAAACGTCCAGTCGTGTTGCTTCATACTTCCCCCAGAGGCAGACGGAGCCGCACGGAAAACGCCTCCAGGGCTTGCCGGACAAGCCCCATGCGTTGCCCGTCCGGGTATGGCAGATTGAACTCGAAACGCAGGGAATCGGCCAGCTCGCGCGGATGCAGGAACAACGGCTTGCGGCAGCGGGCCGTCACCATGCCGTCGGAATTGCCCACGTCCACGGTGCCGAAATGTCTGCTCCACAATGCTCTCCATTCTTCAAGCTCGAAGAACTTCTGTACCTTCGGGCTGACGGCAAGGTCTCCCAGCACCACGCCCGGCTCCATGCCCAGCGGGAAATTGCAGGCCCTTGACGCGCGTTCGCTCATGGCCTCGCCCCCGGCAAACCAGCCCCACGCGCTGCTTTTTGTCCCGCGCGCCGCCGCGCAAACCAGCGTTTCCGGGCCGCACAGGGCCGCCACGATGCGCAAAACGTGTTCCCTGTCCTCCGGGAAGGGAACGCTGTTCAGCACGCTGGAAACGAAAATGGCGCTGAACGGCACGCCTGACCGCACAGCGGACAGGAAGCCAAGGGCGGAAGCCCGGCCCCGTTCCCGGCTCACCGCGTTGTTTTCGGCGGGATACGGCTCAAACGTGGTCACGCGGATGCCGGCGTCCCGAAGCATCCGGGCCTCGTCGCCCTGGCCGGAGCCGAAATCCAGCACGCTTTCCCCGCAGGCTGCCGTCCATTTCGCCATGAATTTTTCGTCCAGACGCACGTCGGAAAGCCGCTTGTGCCGGTACACCGGCAGGACGAAGGCCGTTCCCAGATAGGTGCGGCGCAGCCAGTCCCGCCGGAATGCGCCGTAGCGCAGAAAATCCGCGCTGTCGCCGGTGAACTTGAAGTCCATAGACAGGAGGTTCAGCATGGCGCGGGCCAGTTCCGCCCGGTCTTCATCCAGCGTGACCACGGCTATTTCCTTCCGGCCCTTGCGGGCGGCGGCTTCGAGGCGGCCCACGCCGTTGATGACCGAGCCGTCCGGCGTGGTCACGATGGGCAGACGGACGCCGAGCCGGGCCAACATCCACGTTGGCGGCATGACGCACGAAACGGCGGACATTATGCCGGGCAAGGGGCAGGACGTCTCGCGTTTCAGCATTCATACACGAAAAGAACGCCGGACTGTCCGGGGCAATGTCCGGCAGTTTCGCGGCCAGGGAATGAACATCCGCCCCGCGTAGGGCCGCGCCCATGTCCCGTTCGGTATCCTGCACGGTTATGTCGTTGGTGGCCCGGTTGAACAGGATATTGATGCCGCGCCGCCGTTCTTCCGGCACGTCCACGCGCAGCACGGGCACGCGGGCGGCTCCCATGTCCACGGCCACGGCGTGCCGCTGGTGGCCGGAGAGGATTTCCCCGTCCGTGGTGGCCACCAGCGGCAGCAGAAAGCCCAGCTTGCGCAGGGAGAGCCGTACCAGTTCCAGGCGTTCGGCGTCGGCCTCGCGGGGATTGTACAGGGCGGGCCGCAGGGCGGAAACAGGCAGAAGCTCAATTTTTGGCATAGCCCAGCCTCCGCAGGATTTCCGCCTTGATTTCCCTGTCGGTGAAGCCCGCTTCGGCCATGAGCGCGGCTTCCCATTCCTTGAAGGCGTCGAGCTTCACCGGGATGCGGTAAGGGCCCACCGTGATGATGGTTTCAGTTGCCGATTTTTTCTTCGGGATCAGCATGATTCGCTCCGTTCAGGCCGTCGCACGGCTCGGAGCAGGGGATTATGTCCCTCACATGATTCAGCGTGCCGCAACGGGGGCACTTGATTTCCAGATCGCGGGCGGTTCCTTTGCCCAGCAGCTTGTTGCAATGGCCACAGCGGATTTCCTTCTTTTCCTTCATTTTCAGCGTTTCCAGCGGTTGCCCCATGCGTTCCGCCGTGCTAGACCATGCCTTGTCCCACGCGGACAAGCACAGACAGGCGGATACTCCGCAAACGGCTGCCTTCCGTTTGTGGGGCCGTGGTGGGCTTGCCTCAAGCCCGCCGGTGGGGGCGTACCGCGCCCCCGCCTCTGTCAGCCCCCACTATGCCGGAAAATCACGCGCCATGCCCGGAAACAGCGCGTTCCATGCGAAGAAAATTTCCTGTGTTTTTCAAGGGGAGCGCCGCGCTCCCGGAGTCAGCACCAGCCGCGCCAGAATGTGTCCCAGCGTGGTGTGCCCGTCGCAGTGCGCCATATAGCCCGTAAAGCTCACCACGCGGGAGCGGATGTAGTCCAGGTCGATTTTCCCGGCCCGGTACAGGCCCGGAAAGCTCCTGAACGCCGTTCTTGCCCGCTTGACCGTGCGCTTGCGCGGCAGGACGTGATCCGTCCAGTGCCGGTAGCCCACAAAGTCGATGCCGCGACTTATGGGCCAGACGCCCGTTTTGGGGTTCAGACGCAGCAACAGGCTGATTTCCACGAAGTTCCGGATGTTTTCGAGCGCCGTCCAGCACCACGCCTTTGACGGTCCGATGATGACGAAATCATCCATATAGCGGACATAATACCTCACGCCCATGTCATCCTTGACGTAATGGTCCAGGGCGTCAAGATACAGGTTCGCCAGCCACTGACTCGTCAGGCAGCCCAGGGGAAGTCCCTTTTCTTCGTACCCGTTGTGCCGGACAATCCGTTCAAAGAGCCACAGCACGTCCGGGTCGCTGATAATGCGGGGCAGCATGGACAAAAGCCGGTCATGGTCAATACTGCTGAAATACTTTGCAATGTCCCCTTTCAAAACATAGGGGCGGCCCCATTGCGCCGAGGCGGCGCGCATGAACTCCCGCGTCCGCAGGCTCGCGGCGTGGGTTCCCTTGCCCTTGCGGCAGGCGTAGGAATCCGCGATAAAGCGCCGCTCGAACCACGGTTCCAGCAGATTCATGGCCGCATGATGCACCACGCAGTCGCCTATGGTGGGCGCGTCGATGGTGCGCGGCTTGACCTCAAGAATACGGAAGCGGCGGCAGGGGGAAGGTTCCCAGGTATGGCTTTGCAGGCGATCCCGCAAATCGAGAAGGTTGTCTTCCTGTGCGGCGCGAAAACGCACGACGGCCGGGCGATACCGTTTGCCGAGCTGTACCTTGCGCCACGCCTCCAGAAGATTGCCGAAACTCACCATATCCGGCCAGATATGTTTTGCCCGTTTTGCCATGCTGTTTCCAGGGGCCGGGGCCGCGCTCACCCGCAGGCTACTGGCCGCCCCGGTCCGGTTCGTGTTTCTCCGGTTCTCTTGCCCGGAGCGGAACGCAATCCCCAAGTCGCGCGCTGTCCGGCCCTCCATGAAGAGACGGCTTCGGGCGCGAGTTGCGAGGCGGCAACCGATATTCGTATTGGCGTTGGCTGGCGACTCTATCAAGTCGCAGGCGAAAAGGCCCGCACGAACGCCATTATCCCAATTAGCGCCGAGGTCAGACTTGCGCCCCAAATCAGAAAAGGCTATTCTGTTTTTGTGTTCGACTGGTTGCGGAGACATCGGCATAAGGTTCCACCTTTTTGATCCAGCCTCCCAGCAGGCCGCCCAGTTCGCGGGCCAGACCCGCCCATGTTTCATACGTCTTTTCGTCTGTCTGTTTCAGCTTGTACGCTTTGCGTATCTGCATTTTCAGGTATTCGAGACGTATATCCGTTCTTTTGAGGAGTTCCAGCGTTTTTGCTGGAGGTCTTTTTTTGCGCCTTTCTTCAAGCTGCACCTTGGCGGCCTCAATCACCAGACAGACAATTTCCTCCACGTTCCCGCGTATGCTGGCGGAAAGCACATGCCGTTCCGACTTCTGGAATTTCTGGCAGACATTGTGCGTGTAGAGGTCGAAGTCTTCCAGCTTGGCCAGCAGGGTGAAGTCTTGCAGCGCCACTAGCTTTCCTTCCTTTGCAGATAGCGTTCCGCTATGTAGTCGAGCATGAGGCCCGGCTTTATGTTCAACGCCAGAGCTATCCGTATCAGCATTTCAATGGACGGGTATCGTTTCCCGCTTTCCAGCATGGAAATATAGGATGGACTTACGTCCATGCGGTCGGCAAGCCCATCCTGGGACAATCCCGCTTCATGCCGGAAATGCCGTATTGCGGTGCCCGCGTCGGGCGATTTTTTTCTTGGTGCTCCCATATTCCCCGTAGTACCGGGGGGCGGGAACAAAAACCTTAATCACCTAAGTTATATTAACGTAGGTGATTATCAAAATAACACCGTTTGCGCGTCCGGGGGGCGCAATTCCGGCGGGCATTGCAGACGCAGCCGCTCGGAATCATACGAGGCCCTGCAATGCTCCGCGTCCCCCAAAAGAGCCGCTACAAGGTCCAGGGCCATACGCGCCTGTTTCCAGCCCGTCTTGTCTCGCTTGCGCCAGCAGCGGGAAGAAAGCGTTTCATCGGCCCAGCCTCCGAACAGGGCGTTCACAAGCTGATCGAGCGCCACCAGAACCTGTTTTCCCCAGCGGCGGAGCCTGCGGCAGGCGTTGCGGATAACTGTTTTCATGCCGCCCCCTCAGCTTCCAGAGTGGCCTTTTTCGTACCGCCTTCCGCCATGCAGGCCGCCTTGTGCGCCAGTGCGCCGCCAGCGTACAGGGCAAGAAAGGCGTCCGCCGTCAGAATCAGGCGCACCAGTTCTCCGTCCGCCCGATAGGCGTTCCAGGTTACGGATTCCGGCAGGCCATGCGCTCCGGCCTTGAGCATCAGGCAGGCGTTGGCCGTGTCGCTGAAATTCTGCTGGTCAAAGGCATCATAGCTGAAATGCAGCGTCTCCGGCGTTCCTGTGCCGGGGTCGATTTCGTAGTCGAATCCCTCCAGGATGGCGGCGGAGGTTTCCGCGTCAATGGCCGCGCGGGCAGCGGCCTTGTCGTGTTCCGCTCCGGAAAGACCGCTGATTTCATGCTGGCCGATTTCAGTTCTGGGCATAGCTTACTCCGTCGGCTTTGAAGTCTTCCACAAGAAGGCTGTCCGCGCCGTCTTCCCCGTCGGCAAGACGCAGACGCAAGAGCGGCGTCCATGTTCCGCACGCGGGCAGGGGTTCCAGCTCTCCGGTTCCCCATTGGGCCAGATACAGGCCGTCTTCGCTGTATGCGGTGGGGACGGCGTACAGCGCCATATTGTCCCCGGCGGCCAGCGCAACCGGAATGGTCAAGTCGTCATAAGAAATGAGAATGTCCATTTCTCGCTCCGAAAAATTTTTATAGCCCGCCTTCGGCGGGCACGGTATTCCTGTAACCAACTGACTGTATTACATCTTTGCGAGGCGGCAACCGATAGCCGTATTGGCGTGGGACGCCGGGTAATGCAGATCGCAGGCGAAAAGGCCCGCACGAACGCCAGAAACCCAATAAGCGCCGAGGTAGCAGACGTTCCCGGCGCTGCCATTGCGGCCCCAGAAACCGTCAGGAATGGTTCCGGCTGCGGCACTGGTCGTCGTGGTCGCGGGGAAAAATATGTCCTCAAAGTCGAACCCTTCCCCATTTCCCGTTTTCAATGTCTGCATGTAAGCCGGGTTGGAACCGTCATAGGCGGGACAGACAAAGCCCGTGTCCACAAATTCCCTGCTGCCGTCGTTCTTCCACAGCTTCACCGTGCCGGACGTGGATATTTCCAGCCCCGCGCACATCTGCCAGACATTGCCCCACAGCCCCACGTGGCCGCGCCATGTCGCCGTCGCCACGTCCGTGGCGTCCACATTGGCGGCACTGGTCGTATCCACACGCCCCCGCCCGTAATACGCCTGGGAATCGGGCGTCGCGGCCTCTATCAGCGCCAGAAGTTGAATTTCCGCCGCCTGATAGATGTTCCACATATCAAACCCGTCCACGCCGCCCACATTGCGATTCCGGCAATAGCCCTGCATGGTCGGGAAGTTCACGTTGACAAAGGGAGCCTTGCCGGGCCGGGAACCCAGCTTTTTGGGGCTGCCGCCTTCATCCGTGGCCTGAAACGTCCCGCAATACCAGGTAGCGATTTCCTGCCCGTCCTTCATGAAGCTGGGGAAAGGCTTGAATCCGTCCATCTGGCCGGGACTGATACAACGCCCGCGACGGCCCGCGAACGGCCCCGACGCTATCTCGAACGCCTTGTAGTAGAACTTGTGGTGCTCCTGCATCATCTGGCCGTCCACCAGCACGCGGCGCAGGGCATTGTAGGTCGGGTGATAATCGAAGTAGGAACGCGGCGGACTCACCGGCTGGCCTTCGGCGTCGATGTTGAACCACAGCCCGGAACCGCCCCCGTCCTCCACGCAGCAGATGCCGATGACCGGCGACAGACTCCCCACCGTGATGCGCTTCACCAGCGCGTCATGCGCCGAAAGGCTGGCGTCATGGGCGGTCATGGCTTCCTCCCGCGCCTGCGTCTCAGCGGCCACGGCTGCCGTGATGGCGGCTGCCCGCGCCGAGGCTTCGCCGCTCACTGCCTCCGTGCGGGCCTGCACTTCGGCGGCAAGCGCCGTCGCGTCCGCCTTTTCCGTGGCAAGAGAAGACAAGGACGCCGCGTGACTTTGCAAGGTTCCCTCCGTGGAGGCTTGCGCCGTTTCCAGCGCCGATGCGCGGATTTCAAGAGAATCCGCCCGGCCTTCCACCCCGTCAAGCCGTTCATCCGCCGTCTTCGCGTGAGCATCCACCTTCTTGAACGCTTCCACGATACGCGGGCAGTCGTCTTCGAGCATATTCTGCTCATTGGGCAGCGGAAGCCCAAGATATTCCGATTTTTTGTCTATCATAATGCCTCCTTACGCCACGGCCATGAGACGGATGTCATAAAGCATGGGCCGGGCCGCTATGGTGCCGGAAAGCGTCAGCCGGACCTTTACCAAATCCGCGTCCGCCAGCGTATGCGTGAATTTGTATTCCACATAACCGTCGCCCTGTTGCACCGTGCCGTCCGCCGTCATGGCTTCCCACGAACCGGAATCCACCTGGATTTCCGGCGTCACCGACGCCCCGGACGGAATGGATGCGCTGTAGAGCAATACGGCCTTTTCCGCGCCGTTGGCCGGAATGCTGCGGGTATAGTAGCTGCCGCTCGTCTGTACCGTTCCGGCCAGAACCTGCGAGCCGGGCCACAACACCGGGGAACCCGCCGTGTCGCCCGCCAGTTTCGCCTTGACCGACAACGGGCCGGTCAGGGATTCCGAAAGGCGTACCGCCTGTTCCTCCGCCACCGTCATGCTTTCCCCGGAGGGAAGCCCCAGCTCGTACTCCACACGGCTTTGCGCCGTGGGCGTTTCCGCCAGAGCCAGCAGGATCAGGTCCGTGGCCCCGTCCGTCACCGTGGCCGTCCCCAGGTCAAGGGTATTCGTCCCTTCCGCGTACACCGCTTCCAGCAGCCGGAACGTCAGGTCGCGGGTCTGGTGCGCCGTCCAGGTCGATGCGTTGGAAGACGAAAGCAATACCCCGATAGTGTAGGGCTGCGCGGCCACCCATTGCTGGTGCAGGCTGTCAAACTGTCCCATTTCGGCTATGGCCACCGCTGTGTCCGCGTCGTTGCAGAGAATGACCAGCGCATATTCCGTGGACGCCGCCAGCGCCACCGGCGCGTCGAACCGGATACGGGTATGCCCGCCGCCCGTGACCACAAGGCTGGCCGCAGGCACAACGGCTTCCGCCAGCACCGTGCGCGTGGGCACGCCGTTGCTCACATCGCGGATCTGCACCCGCACGCCGCTGTCGCCCCTGGCCGTGAACCACACGTCCACACCGGCCAGTTGCACGGCCTTGTCCAGCATGAAGGTCTGCGCAAGGGGGTCGATGTTGGTATTTGTCACCGTCTGGACCTGTCGCAGCGTGGTCACTTCCAGCGTGCCTTGCCCCACAAAGGTGGCCTGCGCCGTGGAGCCGCCTTCTCCGCCACGGAACTCCACCAGCTTGGTCCCGGCGGGAACGTCGGCGGGGATGGTGAACGTGCCGGTCAGTTTGCCGGAGCTGTCCGCCGTGACCGTGCCTTCCTTGGCCGATACTTCGATGCCGTCAAAGGTGATGGATTGCAGCACCTCACCAGGGCCGAAGCCCGTCACCTCAAAGGCCACGTCAATCTGACGCAGATATTCCAGCGCCTTTTGCGATGTGCCCACCGCTTCCGTGCTGCTGCTCCTGGACGTGACGGTCTGCCCGTGCTGCGGATGCCGGGGGGCGTAGATCGTCTTGTAAAACGTCCGTGTCACCGGGCTGGTCCAGTCCGTGGCCTGTTCCGTCCAGCGGTCCACGGCGGGCGTCAGCGTGGCCTTGCCCGGCAAAATGGCGAACGCCATATACGGATTGACCTTCATTTCCCCCGTGCGGTACGGCTGCTCCAGCAGGATTTGCGGCGTGTAGGTACGGGCCGTCGGGGCCTGAATGTCCTGCGACAGCGCATAGACTTTCGCCGCAATGGGTAGGGTCAGAAAGCCGTTGACGATGGCCGCGTCCTGCTCGATGCCCTGGTCGCGCATGGAATCGTCAAGCAGAGGGTCCACAAAAAGCCCCACGCGCGCCCCGGCTTCGCGTGTGGCCACGTCCGCTTCCAGACGCTGCCGGGCAACTTCCTGCAAGGCGTATTCCACGCGGGCGGCCAGAGCCTCCATGTCTGAAAACGCCACCACGCGCACGCCGTCATTTCGCACCACGCGCGCGGAAGCCTCACGCCAGGTCTGTTTGACGCTGCAAAGCGCCAGTACCGTCTCCGGAACGGACGGAGCCTTGGCGTTGTATTCCGCCGCCACTCCCTGAACCCAGGTAAACGTCCCGTCGCCCGTGATGCACAGCCGGTCGATACGCGGCAACGCCTGATTATAGGACACCATGATGCCCGTGCCGGAAACGGCCCCGGATACACTGAACCCGTCGTAATCCGGGTCTTCCGGCGTCAGCGTCTTGTCCAGGTAGGTATACGTCACCTGATAGGTCGAACCCGTGGCCGGTTCGTTGCCCGTGGGCGACCAGTCCACCGTATCCCCCGTGCGCTTGTAGTCCGTACCCGCTTCATACGTCGTTTCCCCCTGTTTCACTTCCACAAGGGACATGACCGACGTATCCGGGAGCGCGTCCGCGCAGCCGGAATAGCTGCCATGTACTACCGAGACCGTTTTTTGCAGCGTCACCCGTAACGCCGTTATATTGTGGATGGGAGGATGCGCCACGTTGATGCGCTGTTTCGCGCTCCCGTCCGCCTCGATTACTTCCGTGTCGATGAAGCGAAGGTCCGGCGTCGCCGCGTAGGAAAGACGACGGGAGGTCAGAAGCTCCACGCCGTAACCGCTGACCCGGCAGCGGCCTTCCGCCACCGTGTACACCTGCGCGCCGCCGCCCGCGTCTTCCGCCTGCCGCACGGTCAGGCCGGAGCAGACGTAGGTCCCGCCGCCCGTGGAATCGCGGTCATACCGCGCGATCCCCTGGTTGAAACTGTCCAGGTTCGGCGGAGTTTCCTTGGCGCGCGGCACCCCGTCGTCAACCGTATGGATGGGGTAGAACTCCCCGGAACCGCCGTCTCCGTCATACCCCCATACGGCCTCCACCTTCTTTCGCCATGCCCCAGGTTCCCCCTCGCCACGGCTGCCCACGGCGGGGTTGCACAGCGCCGGGTCTTCCAGTTCGGATATGATGCTTTCCCTGAGCCGCACGCCCACGGAAACCGTACCTTGCACGGGAATGACAAAGGACGCGGTCTCCACCGGCCACACAGCCCCGGACAGGTACACCAGACCGGCTTCCGCCGTGAGCGCCCCCGTCTGCACATTCACCGTTATCTGCGCGTCCTGAAGGATGTCCCCGTCCTTGAACAAGCTGTCCGCAAGCGATTTCACGCGCGCGGCGAACAGGCTTTGCAGCTCGTTCATTTCCGATGCCTGCGTCCCGTATCCGTCACGGAACAGCAGCTCCATATATTTCTTGCCCGCATCATAGCGGTTCCAGTAGTTGTCTATGCGTTTTCCGCTTTGCGTCTGCATGGCTTCCCCCTATATGGGCAGGACAAATTCAATGGTCTGCCGCACGCTTGGGCTGCGGTTGATGGGCGGTACGATGATTTGCGCGGCCACCAGCAGGCCGGGACTTTTCAGGTTGTCCGGCGTGAAATAGCGTTGGCCGGGCGGCAGGTCCTCTTTCAGTTCCGTATCCATGAATACGCCGATTTCCCGGATCACCGCGTTGCTGGCGTCCTCAAAATTGTAGTTCGTCCGTACATACAGATACGGCGAAGGGCCGGTCACGCTTTTATAGCGCGCTTCCTGCACTTCTCCTCCCGCGCCCGTGGCCACGGGGATGACGATGTCCCCTTCATCGTCAGGTTCCACAAAGCCGATGGTGGCCGGTGTGCGGCGGCCCAGCTCATTGACCAGCGCCGTGGCTTCCACCAGGCTGGGCAGCTCAGCCTCCTCGGCATCCCATTCAGGATTCCCGCTCCCCCATGCCAGATGGATGGGCCGGGCGGACAGCGCCAGCGCGATGGCCGCGCGTCCTGTTTTCGTCAGCGTCGCAAGACTCATTCCGTTTGCTCCTTGATTGAGGTTATGCCCGTATAATCGTACCAGCGCCGCCCGGCGGGATTGCCCAGCCAGCGCCGTTCATGCAGCGGGTTGCTTGCCAACGGGACCGTATCCAGGCCGCCCCATTGCGGAACGGGGGAAGACAACGCCGCGCACGGCACAGTAAGCAGCGCGCCGCCGGACAGGCGCGGCGCTCCCGCGTCCTCATGTTTCGCGCTCAGGCTCCGAAGGACTGCGACGGCGACAGGGCAGCGGTCGGCAAGCCAGCCGCGCCCGGACCACAGCCCCCGCCAGCCGCGTTCACGAAGCGGCGCGGAACGGCACGCGGCAAGCGCATGGCCCGCCGTTTGCGGCCTGGCGGGATGCACGGCGGGCGTGCAAAGGCCGCCCTTGTCCTGCCGTCGTTCCAGAATTTTCAGTTCCCGCCGTCCGGGGTCCGCGCCCCAGGCGTCCCCCCAGCGCGTCCCCTGATAAATGACCGCCTGCGGGCGGCCATAGCAGGCGTTCACGTCGCCCCATGTGCCGTCGCCGTGGACCTTCACCGGCTCGCCTGGTTCCTTGCCGTCGCCCGGCCAGGAAAACACGGCTTCCACTCTGGCCCATGAGCGCCAGCGCATCTTCCATTCCGGCAAAATGCGGTCCCATGTCGCCGCCTCCTGCCAATGACGGGAATCCCAGGCCCCGTGCCACGGGTACGAGCGGGTTGTCCGCACACACCAGTGCAGGCTCACGATTTCCCCGATGGTGAAGCCGTGATTGCGCGGAAAAACGTCGCTCCAGGCCGAACGGCTCCACACGGGCCGGTCGATGTACGGCGCAAGAAAGCCCGTCCGGCTCTCCACCCCAAGCCCCGCGCCGGTTTCGTTGTACCGTTCCGAAAGAAAACGCCGCACCATGCCGAACGACACCACAATGTCCCCATCCTGCCCCGGCCAGAGAACCCCGGAAAAGCGGGACCAGAAGCCGTTGGACCAGCCTTGCTCTTCCACAGAGCCGCCGCTCCAGACCGTGGGCACCCGGTCATAGGTATCCGTGTACACGCGCGCCAGCAGGGAACGGGCGGGTTTGTACTCGTTCACCAGCCACAGCAGCGTATCCAGATCCGCCAGCAGGGCGTCCTGTTCCGCCTGCGTCGCGGGCGTTTTGAGCCCGATCTGAAACTCCGCCCAGCGCGACGGCTGGTAGCGCCGCAGGCTTTCCAGCCTGAGCGCCTCAAAGCCGTAAAATCTCAGGATCTCCGGCAGGCCTTCGGTCCTGCCTCCCAGCTGATGCCAGCGCCAGGCGTTCACCACACGGCTGCGGAATGCTTCGGCGCTTTCCTTGGGATGCCGCACCAGCCCGCGACTTTTGCCGAAGTCCGGCACAAGCTCCGCCTCGCACAGTTCCGGGAACCACTGGCGACGAAAATACACGCTGTCGTCCCGCGCGCTGTCCAGCGACAGCGCCAGCCCCCGGACAAGCCCGGCCAGAGGACCGGGCGCGTGGATCAGCGGCCACGCCAGCCGGTCGTGAAAGTATCTCCAGAACTCGGACACCTACATTTCCTCCGCCATGACCACACGCAGGTTCAGGCTTTCCAGAAAGGCCACCCCGTCCGCCGGAACCGGCACCACGTCCTGCGCCGGACTTGCCCACGTCACCCGCTTGACGCCCGGCACGGCCATCACCGTGTGCGTCAAAAGGTCCCGCGTCAGGTCCTGCCCGATCTGCAATGCCGTCACGTCCGCAAGCGGGCTCCTTTCCGCAAACAGCGCGCGCAGCCGGTTCTCCGCTTGCGCCCTGATGGCGTCGGGATTTCCCGCCGTGTATTCCAGCGTCCCGTCCAGAGCGGCGGATACCGGTGTCGGGCCTTTCACCAGCCAGTCGTCGTTGATGGGCGTGTTCGGAGCTATGGCCGCCCGCACCTTGTCCAGCAGGGCCGCCGTGGGCAGCACGTCCGCGCCGCGCACCACAATATCCACCGTGCCCTGGCCGCGCGGATGATGGTCAAGGATGGAAACGGAGGTCACGCCCGGAACGGACAAGGCCCAGGCCATATAGGCGTATTTGGTGCAGCCGTTGTTCGCCTGCCATTGCAGGGCGTACCGCTCCCGCAGTTGCGCGTCTGTTTCCTCGTCCGCCCCTTCCTCCGTCAGCCATCCGGCGGGATTCGTCACCCCGGAAATGCCCGTGACCGGCGTCGCCAGTTCGCATATCTGCCCGGCGCTGGCGTTGGCCGCAGCCCCGTAGTCCTCCGCTTCCACCGGCACATCCACAAAGTCCGCCCCGGCGGGCAGCACGGCGGTGTCTGTCGTGCCGTAGCGGTAAATCCGCCCCGCGCCGTCCGGCAGCGTGCGCACGATGCGCCCGGCGGGTATGGTGACGTTCGCCTCCGGACTTCCCTGCGCGGCCCGCAAAAAGCGCACCTTTCCCCGCGCCTTCGTCGCCGCCCGGCGGGAAAGGTCCACGCTGGTCGCGTGCATGTCCAGCCATTTCCCCGTGGCGCTGGACGGCGTCGCCTGGGCAAGCAGGCGCTGCAACAGGTCGTAAATCTGCCAGTAGCCCCAGCAGAAAATTTCCAGCAGGCCGCGAACCACGCCCTTGTTCAGGTTCAGCCGCGCGGGCAGATACCCCCGCGCCGCAAGGCTGTCCTGCGCGGATTCCACATACCCGAACACGGAGGCCCGGACTTCCTCAATCGTCCGGGAAACACGGGGTAAAGCTGTCTGTTCTTGGGTCGGCATCTTCAATCACCAGTTCCATGGTCAACTTGTTCACCTGCAACACCAGGTTCAGCGGCGTGTCCTCATCCAGGAAACGCCAGCTTGCCAGCGCCGTGATGGAGCGTGCGTCCCAGGCCGTCACCGTACAGCGCACCGAACCGACGACGACACGCGGGTCTTCCTCCACGCGCATGACGATTTCCGATTCAAACGCCGCCCGGTTCCCCGCCGTGGAATCCTCCAGAATCCAGTCATGGATGAGGCTGCCGAACTCCCGGTCGTAGAACAGGTTGCCAAGGCGGGTGAACAGGCGCAGGCGGATGTCCTGGACGCCCGTGGCTACTCCGTCCGTCAGCAAAAGTTCACCGTTGGCCGCCACGCGGGCCTGCCCGCTGTCGTCCAGGGCGATGTCCTGCCCCCACAAGTCTGTCGTCGTGTTGCTCATGGGAACAACTCTGGCACAAAAAAGAGAAGCGCGCCCGGAAAGGACGCGCTCCATGCGAGGAAGTTTTGGCCGGTTTTCACGCCGGATTTCCGCACGATAAATGAGAACGGCGCTAATGCGGGCAGCTTCCCCCGCTGCGGCTACCGGCATAGGAATCCCCGTTGACGCGGGAGCTGCCGCCGGTCGTGGTGTCGCCCGTGACTTCCTGGTTTCCCCGGATGATCACGTCGCCCTCAAATTCCGCCTTGCCCTTGCCCGTGCCGTCAAGGGACTTGCAGACCACACGGCCCTGCAAGTTGATGAGCGGCGCAACGATGTTGGCCACGTTCCCGGCCTGCAAGGTGGCGTCCTTCCCCGCCTGGATGGTCGCGTTGTCACCAGCCTTGACCGTCCAGTTTTTCCCGGCCTCCGTCCGCACGTCCTGCGGCGTCAGTGTCACCACCCGCTTTTCCTGGTCGATGCGCAGTTCCACGCCGTTCTCAAGTTGAATGACAAATTCATTCAGGGCGGCTTTGGGCGCGGACATGCCGCCGCCCCAGCGGATGTTCGAGATAAAGGGATAGTTCGGGTCGCCGTCGTAATAGCTCAGATCACACAGCGCGCCCGTCACGGGCGGGCAGACCACGCCCCGATCCGGGCCGCCCCACAGCACGGGCAGCGCCACACGCGGCACAAGCGGCTCCTTCGGGTCCGCGCTTTCGTCGTTCCGGAGCGGCTGCACGTCGCAGAAGTATTCCCCGTCGCTTGCGTATACGGCTGCAACGCGGGCTTTCCGAGTCATGCGGTAGTAATGCCGCAAGTCGGGCATGGCCAGTTCCACCAGCCGCCGTATTGCCCCCACAATGTCCCGCTTTCCCTGTTTTTCGTCCATGTGACCGTTCCTTACTCGCAACCATGCCCGGCGGGCAAAGCCCGACCGGGCGCTCCCTCGTCACTCCACGGCGCGACACGTCGCGCGCCTTCGGCGGTCAAGGTTATAACCACCCCGTGTCCTTGCCGTAACTGATGACCGTGGAATTGCCGCTGTCCTGAAAGGTATGCGCCACCGTCAGCGCTCGTACCGTGGCGTCAACGCCGCGCCGGGTATCCCGGATATGCACCAGGCGGCTGTGCGTGAGTCCCGGCAACGGCACGGAAACCACCACGCCCACCCCGTCCGCCGTTTCCGGCGGCGTGTGGGAAAGCAGGTTTTCCGCTGTGGCCACGCTGTACACGTCGCCCGGTTCATCCCCGGCGCTCCAGGTCAGGCCGGACGCACCCAGCCACAACGCGTGGCGGCTCATGTCGTGCCCGAAAGATCGCTCCAGGCTATGGGAAAGCTGCCGGATGGCCCGCGCCACGGACACGCCGGAAAACACCTGCCAGGGGAGCACTTCCCCCGGAACCTCCACAGCGCCCACGGCAAGCCCGGTTCGGGCCAGCAGACGCCGGGCCACCACATCCGCCGGTTCCCGATAAAAGCTCTCCGTCACCGTGGTGGTCGTCAGCGCTTTTTCCAGGCCTACGGCCCGCACAACCACCGCGTCCGCGCCGTCCGCATCCCGGCGCGGCTGGTCGATGCCTTCCACCGTACCTTCCCATTCCTGCCACATCCCGGCTTCGCCACGGTAGCCCCAGCGCACGGCCACCGCCTGCCCCACGGCAAGCCGTGACCGCACTTCGCCCTCCGGGTCCGGAACAAGCAGCGTCGCCCGGCTCAACACCGCGCAGCGACGGAACACCAGCTCCAGGAACGGGCTGCGCAGAATCTCCACCGGTCCCACGTTGCAGCGTATGTTCAGCCCCTCGATCATTGCACGTCCACCCCGATGACGGTTTCCGGCTGTTCGGCGGCTTTTTCGGCCTTTTCCTTCGCCTTCTTCGCCAGTTCCGCCGGGGTGGGCGTCCTGGCCTGCGCCCGTTCCTGCCTGATGATGGGCGGGTTATGCTCCACAAAAGAGAGCGAGGCCCGGATCTCATCCGTCCGGCACGATTCCGAGGAATCCAGACGAGAAAACACCACCCGCCGCACGCCGCGCGCCAGCACATGGCTGTTCGCCACGGTAAAGATGGACGGGTTGGCCTTGCCGTCCGTTTTCTTGAAAAAGCCTTCCAGAACGGCCAGCTTGTCATAACAGGTCCCGGCCTCGTCAGTGAGCAGATACAGGGTCAGGCTGATGTCCGCGTCTTCCCAGCCTTGCGGCGTCTTTTTCTTGCCGCTGGCCTTGTCCACGCTCTGTTCGTCAAAGCGCACCTTTCCGCTGACCCGCAGATCGGACAGGATACCGGGCAGCTCCTCCCCGTCTATGCGGACAATACCGTCTTCAAACGTCAACAGCTTCATGCCATGCTTTCCCCCATTTCCGTGGCGGCGGCTTGCAGTTCCGTAAAGAAGTCCTGCGCGTCCTTGACGTTGGGCAGGGTTATATTGGCGATGTGCAGCGTCCAGGACTGCGGGGCGGTCCGTTCCCCGGAGGCGCTTGCCCGGTTTTCCCGCACTTCGGTCACGTCTCGCGGCGTGCCCGGAACGGGGGGAATGAATCCCCTCGCGTCCGGTGCGCCGGGACTGGCCGCTCCCGCCTGTTCCAGCGCGGGGGCCGTTCCTTCCTTGCCGTTCCACAGCCCGTCCCACCAGTTGCCGATACTTTCTTTCAGGCTCCCCAGCTTGCTGGAAAGCGTGTTGTACAGGCCGGGGAATCCCGCGTTCATGCCTTCCCCCAGCGTGGCCATGAGCCGCGCCCCGGAAAGCGTCAGCGTTGATAGCGGGCCTTCCTTCGCGTCGCTGAACGGCAGCAGGTTACGCAGTTTGGAAAGCGCGTCGGAAAACGTCTGCTTGAGGCTTTCCACCTTGGACAGGATGCCTTCCTTGAACGTGTCCAGCAGCCGCGCCCCGGACTCAAAAAGGTCTATGGTCGAAAGCCATTCCGTGGCCTTTGCCCAGGCGTCCCGTATCCAGTCCCCGACGCGGAACAGGTCGGCAAAGGCCATGAGCGAGTCGCAGAAGTTGTTCCAGATGTTTTCGGCCATGGCCGTGGCCGTGGTCCAGTCCCCGGTCAGAATGGCACATATCCAGCGGAACAGGGACACCAGCGTGTCCACGCCGCGCACCACGTTGGCGATCACCGTGGCCACAAGCTCAAGCCCCCAGGAAAGAACGCCGCCCAGGATTTCCCCCAGGCCCCGCGCCTCGGAGGATGCGCTTTTGACCTCGGTCCCGAATACCCGGCCTATCAATTCGCCCAACGAATCGAACAGGTCACGGACCTTGAGGATGGCCGGAGTCAGCGCCACTACTGCGCCGTCAAAGTTCAGCCCGTCCCAGATACCCGCGAAAAACTCCCGGATACGATGCACCACGCGGGCCACCGTGGTCACAACGCCCACCAGCCCCGCCGCCTGAATATCTTCCGCCAGTTCGCCCCGGATTTCTCCCACGCCGTCCTTGAGCGAGCCGAACACCGCCGTCACGCCCCGAACCACCAGCGAAATGTTCCGTCCCCAGCGGGAAAGCGTGGTGGCTATGCCTCCGAAGTCCTTTTTCCAGGCCGCATACAAAAGACCGACGGCGGCTATCAGCGCCCACACCGGCCAGCCCAGCCCCAACAGGGCCGTTTTGATGGGCAGCAGCGCCTTGGCGGCGAACGGCGCGGCCCTGGATATGGCCCACAGCCCGGCGGAAAAGCCCGTTACGGCCACAACACCGGTGGCCAGAGCCGCAGTCATCTTGAGAACGGCGGCTCCCACCCTGCTCTGCGCCGCCTTGTCCAGAAGACGCAGCAGCCCGGTCAGGGCGTCCACAACGGCCCGGACCACGGGAAGAAACAGCTTGCCGATGGTAATTTGCAGGCTTTCCCAGGCCGACCCCATGCCGCGCAGAGAACCGGCCAGCGTGTCGTTCATCCGCGCGGCCATTTCCGCCGCCGAACCGCCCCCGGCCTCAAGCTGCCTGGCGTACTCGGCTATGGCCCCGATGCCCTCCTGCTTGATAAGCTCCGAAAATCCGGCGATGGCCTCTTCGCCCACTATCATCTTCATGGCGGCGATCTGTTCCGCCGTGCCCATGGTCTTGAGGCCCTCCGCCATTTCTCCCAGCACGGCCACAGGGCTGCGCAGATTGCCCGCGCTGTCCTTCACCGTCACGCCCAGCTTCTGGAAAAGCTCCTGCGCCTCCTTCGTCGGCGCGGCCATCTTGTTCAGCATGGCCTTGAGCGTGGTGCCCGCCTGGCTGCCCTTGATGCCCACGTTGCCGAGCAGGCCCGCCATGGCCGCCGTTTCTTCCAGAGACAGACCGGCCATGCGCGCCACCGGGGCGACATACTTCATGGTGTCGCCCAGAAGCTCCATATTGACGTTGGCCGTGGCGCAGGTCAGGGCCAGGGTATCCGCAACACGGGTCATTTCTTCGGCTTGCATGCCGAACGCGGAAAGAATGTCCGAGGATATGTCCGCCGCGCGCCCCAGATCCGTGGCCGTGGCCGCAGCAAGGTTCAGCACGCCCGGCAGTGCCGCTATGTTTTCTTTTGCCGAAAAGCCCGCCATGGCCAGATACTGTTCGGCCTGTCCCACCTGAACGGCGGTGAACTGCGTGGTCGCGCCAAGATCGCGCGCCGCTTTTTCCAGCGCCGCCATTTCCTCCGACGACGCACGGGACACGGCCCCTACCTTCGCCATCTGGTCTTCAAATCCGGCGGCCACGCTTACGCAGGCCCCGAATACGCCCAGCAAGGCCCCGGCGGCCAGCGCCGCCGGAGCCATGGCAAGGGCCAGATTGCCCATGCGCGTTCCCAGTCCCGCCGTCGTCAGGTCCACACCTTTCATGGCCCTTTTTATGCGATCCAGCGGGCCGGACAGCATATCGACCAGGGAAAGTGTGGCGAATACGTTGAAAACTTCCATCCTTATCCCTTTCGGACGCCCCACAGGCTGCGGGACATTGCCTCAAAATAGCGCCGTTCCATCCACACGGCACGGCGTACCTGTTCCGCCCACAGGGCAAGGTCTTCCTCCGGCACGGTGTGCAGCCAGAACTGGATCAGCGCGTCGCCCTGGCCGTAGCCGTCCGGTTCCGCTAGTTTCCCAGTTCGGCGGAAATGCCCACGCCACGAATGATGGCGGTGGCGAAACTCGTGGCGATGCCGGGATATTCCTCCATCGCTTCGGACAGCCCCTGCTTGTCTTCAGGATGCACCACTTCCAGCAGCAGATTGCGGGACGCCTGCACGGGGTTCTTCGGCGCTTTGTCCTGCAAACGCTGGATCTGCGTCTTGGTCGGTTTCGCAAAGCGGAAGGAAAGGCTCACGTCCGGAGCGTCTTCCGCGTTGTCCCCGGCCCACGGGTCGGAAAAGGTGTGCGAGAAGGTGACATACTTGCGGGTTTCGAGCTGAGACATGGAAAACTCCTTGTTTTTGATGCGGGCGGCATTGCCCGCGTTTGTCCTCAAGCATGGCACAAAAACGAAGAGCGCGCCCGGAAAGGACGCGCTCCATGCGAAGCATTTTTCCCCGCTAACGGGCTTACAGACCGGCGCTCGCGCGCTCCTTTTTCGCGGGAACTCCGTTCCACAGAATGGGTTTCAGGATGGTGAACTCGCAGGTCATGGGACTCACGCTGTCGTCTCCCTGACTGCCGCCTCCGCCGCTGAACTTCGTGATCCGGCAGTCTTTCAGCGTATCCGTCACCGTGGGCATGTCGTCGTTGGCATACGACACCACGATGGTGAACGGAGTGTGGTCGTAGATGCCCCCGCCCGTGGAGGTCAGTTCGTTCTTGAGCTTTTCCCATTCCTCACGGTACAGGACCATGCTCCCCGACGCCTCGTAGTTGCCCCGACCGTAGCCGCGCGGCAGACTTCCCTTGCCGTAATGCGCCGTGATTTCCTGCCCGTCCTCGTATTTGATTTCCGTAATGCCCACGACCTCGCCGTTCGGCAGGGTCACGGTAATGCTTTCCCAATCGTATTTGTTGCCGTTGGCTGCCATAGCGTCTCCTTACGCCGCCAGAGCGTAACTCTCGATGCGCGGGTCAAAGGTCGAACCCGCATACGTGTAACGGTTGTACAGTCTGATTTCACGGATGACAGGCACGCCGACAAGCGTGATTTCAACCGCCACCCCGTCTCGCGCCACGTTCTGACCCGAAGGCACGTCCACCACATAATCCGCCAGTTCCCCGGCGGCCACCATGGCATCCAGAGCGTTCTCAAGGCTCGCCTTCAAATAGGCCAAGCCTCCCTCACCCGTGGGCCGCAACGGATCGTTGGCTTCATCATACAGGCTTTTGCGCGCCGCATCCCTGGTCAGGCGCACGGCCTTGAACGTGGTGCGCAGGGGTTCCTCGTACCGAAAGTCGGAAGTATCCTCCGCCAGCGTGCGTGAATCCCCCCAATAGGTCCCGGAGGCTCCCGCGTATTTTTTCGCTGTGAGAAAACCCGCTTCCTCCAGCGTCGGGCGCACGGACTCCCAATCGTCCGGAAGCGCGAGTTGCGATACCGGCCCGTCCTTGTATCGGCCCGTGGCGCGCTGCACCGGGATGGACATCACGCGCCCGGCCTGCAACGCGCCCGCATTGCGCAGCCGCGCCGCTCCGGTCGTGTCCGTGATTTCCCCATACTGGCAGCATACGGTGACAAAACGGCAGGCCACGTTCTGCCTTTCCGCCAGCAGCGCGGCGGTATAGGCGGAGAGGTCTTCCCCGTCATGGGGCAGACGCGCCTCCATCTTGAAGTACGTCGGCCTCTGCCGGTTCCACAGTTCTTCGGCCTTGGCCTGTGCCGCCGTCCAGTCCACCGAATCGGACGGCCCCACGATATAGACGAACTCCACGTCGTGGACGGCCAGCGGCGCTTCCAGAGCTTCCAGCACATCCACGATGCTTGGCGCGGGCGGCAGCAGGCGGCAGGTATAGGTGGTCCCCGCCACATAGCCCCCGGCGGGGAAGGTCAGCTTCACCCCGTAGTCGGGCAACGTGCATTCACCATCCAGAGGGATGGTGCGGATGCTCCCGAAGTTGTCTCCTCCGTCCGTGGAAAGCTGGAACGTGCCTTCGTTTCTGGCTCCGCCCTTCACGATCTGGATGACCAGTTCCGCGCCGTCCAGAACGCCCGTGGCCTCTTCCGTCACTTCCACAAGCGGGCTTTCCGCGTCGCCCACGCGGTACACCGGCCCCACCGGGCAGCGCACCGTGAAAGAATAGCTTGCACCTTCCTCCAGGGACGCTCCCTCGGCAAATACCAGCGTGGCCCCCGTGGGGGTCTCCTCCATCTTGACGGGATTCTGCGCGGCGGACGGCGCGGCTTCGCCAAAGGTCTTGCCGCCGTCCGTGCTGATTTCCAGAGTGGCCGTGCCGATTTCGCCCCCGGTCTTCACCCGGACGACGACATCCGCATTCAGCGCCGGATAACCGGATACCGTGGCCCCGGTCTTGCCGCCGGTCATGGACAAGTCGGATATGTAGCCGCCCGGTTGTCCCCGCACGGGCACGGCCACCACGCACGGCTCCTGGCCGCCCGTGACCAGCATGTCCCGAACGCGATCCACCAGAGGCCCCGTGCCCAGCATGGAACCAAGGTCCGTCCTCTTGCCGATGAGGTACGCCTTGCCCACGGTCCCCCTGGAGCAGACGCCCGCCACAAGACACTTGCCGTCCACGCCGCCGGTCACGATGCCGGAGGTGCCGTCTATCAGATATTGGATTACGTCTCCCATGACCTACCTCGCCCGCCCGCCGCACAGACGGCGGCGTTTCAGGTTTTCCAGCGCGTCCCGGTATTCCGCGTCGCTTACCAGCTTGCCTTCCGCCCAGCCCATGAAACGGCACAGGGCCGCCTGCTGCCATGAAGGAACCCGGTGCCGATCCGCCAGTGCGGAAAGGCTTTCCAGTGCCGGGGCTTGAGTCGCCACATCTTTTTCCGGATCAGCGGACGCTTCCGGCGCTTCCACAGTCTCCGGCGTCGGCTCGACATGAATTTCCTCCTTTTCCGTCTCCGGCGCGGCGGCCCGCTGTTCGTTCTTTTCTTCCGTCGTCTTCTTTTTCGTAGCCATACCGGCCTCCTTATTTCGTTGTTGCGGTGATGGTATGGGAAGGTATCAGCGCCTCCCGTTCCTCCCTGGTGATCCGTCCGGTAAAGGTCAGCGCGAACACCCGGTTCACCCTGGTGAAAACCTTGATGACGCCTTCGCCCAGGCGCTGGTCCGGCGCGCGCCAGAACGTCCCTTTCTGCACCCGGACCCGTACCCAGTTGCCCAGGGCATCATTGCCGCCGCGTGGAAGGTTCACGATGAACGCGCGGGAAAAACTTTCCAGCCATGCCTCGTCGTCCGCCTCGACGCGGGCCTCCACCGTCAGCTCCACCTCGTACAGCTCACGCTTGCGGATCTGCTCCGTTTCCGTGCGCTTCACGGCCAGCTTGCGCCCCGTGCGCGTGTATTTCTCCGGAAGAAAACGCAACTCCACGCGCGGACGCTTCAAAGTCAGGTTGTCGGCGGCCACCGCCTGCATGACCCGCCCCTCCGGCAGTCCGGCGGAAAGCGCCGCCCGCGTGATGGTTTCCGTGGCGAATGCCTGCATCGTGTCCCCCTTACTTGCCCGCCTTGAAGGCATCTTTCAGAAAATCGGCCATGACCGCCCGGACTTCTTCCATATCCTCGGCGGAAACGCCCAGGTAGGGCCGGGCGGGAATCGTCACTTCCCTGACGAACACCTCTTCACCGTTCAGCCCCCTGAATTTGAGAAACTTTCCCTTTTTGGGTCTGATGGTTCCGCCTTTCTGATGTATCCGGGCATACGGCAGGGCGCTGCCCACCCGGACCTCATGCGGCGTGGCCTTGCTGGTGATGGACTTCTTGAGGTCGCCTTCCCTGTTCAGCGTCTTGCCGCCTGTCGCCCGCACGCGGCCCGAAGGTTCCCAGGGTTCGCCTTCCGGGCTTTTCCCTTCCTCGAATCGCTGGCGGGTGCTCGATTCCAGCGTTTCGCCCACTACTTCCATGAGCGATTGCGTGTCGCCCAGCTTGTGACCGGCCCTGGACAACGCCCTGTCGAATCCGCCCCAGTTCAGGGCAACCCCGTTTTTCGTCGCCATCACAGCCCCCGCAGGTCGAACAGCGGCGGGCGGCTCACTACGGCGAACGTGGGATCTTCCCGGTCCGGGTCATACTCGGTCAGGGGCAGCCGCTGTTTGCCGGAGACCATGTCTTCCAGGAGGCCCGTGCAGTAGCGCCATTGCTTCTGCAAAGGTATCCACTCGTTGTCGCTTGACGCTTCCGAACGCACCAGGGTCGTGATGGCCTCAACCACGCGGTAGGCGCTGATGACGGCGGCGATGTAGCGCACCAGTTCCGGCACATGGGGCCACGGCTGCGGATACCGGCGGGAAAGCGCGTCCGTCACCTCTCCGGACACGGCGTCGATGGTCCTCTCCACAATGCCGGGGTTCTGCTCTTCGCACGCGGCCACATACTCGGCGTGCAAAAGGTCAATGATGTGTTCCTTGCGGCATAACCGCATGTTTTCCTCCTTGTCCGACGGAGTCGCGGCGCGTGCGCCGCTGATAGCGAGCTGACGCGCGCAATCGGGCTTTTGCCCGTTGCGCATGGTTGCGGCAGGCGAGCGGGGAAAGGACGTGTCCTTTCCTCGCGTTTTGGACTAGTCTAAAACTAGTCTAAAAACTTTCCCCTTGCTCACGCCCGCCCCGGAGGGAAAAACGCCTCTCCGGGGCTTGTGGCGCGTTTTGTGCCTAATCGACCACCACGGCCTTGCAACTGGCCCTCGACGGACGCGCCGGAAGAGGCTTGGCCTGCCCGATGAGCATGATGCCGCTGTCGTCCAGACGGGGCACCGGCACGATATGCAGGGGCGTCGCCGCATTGTTGGCGGAAATGGAGTCGATGGCGCAGTACCACACCTTGCCCGGCTGATTCTTCGCCACGGCCAGCAGGGTCTTGGCGTCCAGTTTCGGCAGCCATTCCCCGTCGTCTTCCGGGTTCGGATAGGTCTCGTCCATAAACCGGATGACATAGCCGCCAACCTCGCAGCGCCCGTCTTTCAGTTCCAGGCGGTAAGGCTTGCTTTCCGCCGTGGACGTGTACTTCTCCACGATGTCCAGCAGTACGGCCACAACGTCAGGCCCGGCCCAGAACTCCACGCTTCCGCCAAGCCCGGCGTGCTTCACTTCCTGCTCCATGCCGCGCAACAGCCTGTAGACATCCGAGACTTTGGAGGATGCCGTCAGCTTTGCGGCAGGCTCATGGGAAAGCAGCGGGCCGTAGTCGATCTCGTAGACTTCCCGGCGTCCGCCTTCCATGTCCACGGGCCAGGTCAGCTTGCCCGTGGACGCCACCACGGAACACATGCCTTCCACCGTGTTGCGCACGGTCTGACGGATCTGGTCAACCTTGCGCGTGCGCCAGGCCGTCAGCGCCGCCTTGTTCCCGAAAATCACCCGCAAGTCGTTCAGCTCGCTGGCCGATACCGGAATCTGTACTTTGATGGGGAGCGGGGCCACGAACTCCATATCCACGCCTTCGCCCTTCAACGAAACGGGCGTGCCGTCCCGGCGCACCACGGGAACGCTCTGCACCACGGCCTTGAGGTCTGAAATGCCGATAAGCGGCAGCGGATGCGTGGGGCGGTCCTTGAACAGATTGTCCATGACCGTGGTTTCCAGCGGAGGCAACGTCTCCAGCGACGCGGCGATGGCCTCCGGCGTAAAAAGTCCTTTCAGTTGCGCAAGCATAATGATTCCTTTCTGTTAGACTATTTTAGACTACACAGCGAACACGCCGCGCCGTGCAAGGGAGGCAAGCTGGCCCGCCGTGGGTTTCCGGCCGTCCCCGGTCGTCAGCACACGCGCCTTGACCGTGCCGTGTACTACGCAGGCGGCGGACTTTTCCCCCCTTTCTCCCGTGGGGTCGCAGGGAAGATCCACCACGGCGCACGGCTCCGCCGCGTCCGCGTACAGGAACGGCGCATACAACACATCCGCCAGCACAAGCGTCACGGAAAGCGTATCCCCGGAAGAGGGCGACCCCTCCGGCGTCACGCCGTACTCCGAAAGCGTGGCTTCCTGCCCGGCAAGTTTCCAGGCCGTGTCGTAGGTGAAGACGTAATCCCCCACGGCATTTTTCACCTTGGCCGCAAACGTCGCGCTGTTCACGCTGGCGGCGGTCACGCCGCTGTTTTCTTCTCCCGCCGTGCAGCTTGCCTCGTACTCGTCCTGACCTTTCAGCAGCGTGCCCACGGCAAGGGGGGCCGTCACGTCCTCCGCAAGCGGCAGATAATGGATGATCGCGGGGTGGTTGTCCGTGGCGGCCCGTTCGCCGCCGAAACTGAATTTTCCCAGATGTCCTTCATTCATGCTTCACGCTCCTACAGTTTGGACGCCATCTTGTCGTAGTCGAAGGCCGGATCGTTTCCGCCCGTATGGGCCGGGGGCGCGGAAAAGTCCGTAAAGCGTTCGTCCACGGGCCGGGCTTCAAGGTCGCGGAAATAGCGTTCTTCCAGGGAAAGGCTTTCCGTCCCGCCGTCCGGGGCCGCAAAGTCCACACTGCCGGTCTGTTCCGCGAGTTTCGCCGCAAATTCCAGAATCCCGGCCTTTTCAGCGGGCTTCACCTTCCCGGCCTTCACCAGTTCCGCCACCCGCGCTTCCCGGCGTTCGCCTTCCACCTTTCCCCGGTACGCGGCAAAGTCCGCGCTGGCCTTTTCCGCCTTCTTTTCCGCGTCGGCTTTGGCGCTTTCGGCCTTTTCCCTGTCCTGCTTGCTGGTTTCGGCCTGCTTTTTCAGGCTCGCGTTTTCCGTTTTCAACGCCTCAAGCTGCGCCGTGAGCTGCCCCACCTGCCGCTGCAATTCCTCAACCGTCATGCTGTCGTCTCCTTGTTGCCGGACCGCAAAGTCCACAGTTATGGCGTCGCCGCCGTCCGCAAATTCCACTGCCGCCAGCCCGTCAATGGCGGGCTGCGCCGCGCCCAGAAGCGCCACGTGCCGCAGGCTTACCCGGTCAGGCATGAGGCTCATGCTCACGTGCCGATAGTGTCCTGCATTCACAAGGGCGCGTACCTGCTCCGGAACTTTGGAAAAGTTCGCATAGAGCTTCCCGCCCTCGCTTTTCAGCTTTTCCACCCAGCCGAAGGCCGGGGCCTTGTCCGTCTGCGGATGCCCGAACGTCAGCGGCGCATCCCGTTTTTGCGGGTCGTAGCGCCGCGCTATGGCGTCCAGGTCCCCCGCCGTGAACGTCTGTTCGCGCCCCAGGCTGTCCGTGAACGTCCCGGCACGGGCTATCTCGATCCATTTGTTGTCCATGAAAAAAGCCCCTGTTTCCGTCACCATGACAGAAAAACAGGGGCCTTGCCCGGAAAGGACGCGCTCCATGCGAACAATTTTCAGGCGGCTTTCCGCCGCAAGATAAATGAGAATGCCCCCTGTTTATTGACAGCCGCTCGTCTGCGGGCTATGGGAAAAACATGGAAAACTACTATGATATTGTCACCCCCGAAGAACTGGAAGAACAGTTTGACGGATTAGTCCCCGATGCTGAGGAATTGGCGCGGAAGAGGGATTTGTGCGCCCAAAAGGCGGATCACAATTTTGAATTGCTGACATATCTTTTTGTGGGGCGCAGAGAGTTTTCCAAAGCGCGGGAATGCCTTCACCAAATTTCCGATGATATGCTCAGGATGGACACGGGGCGCATGATTGCCCACGACTTGGACTTTCTGGACTGGAGCGCAAAGAATCCTGTTTAGTTTATTATTCCCAGCTTTTTCAAAACTTCCTCAAAATTGATATAAGGTTCCTTGATTGCGCTGAGCGCCGTCCTGATTTCTCTTTTTTTCACGCCTGAAAGCCGCGCTAATGTCGCGCAAACGTCGGCGGCATACTCGGCTGTGGGCTTTTCTCTGATAAGCTCCTGCAAAAGTGGGAGTAAATCTCCATCCTTGACGGAAAGAGCGGAAAGTAATCTGTCGAAACGCCGGATGGATGTCCCGTATCCCAACCCGTTTTTAATAATATCTTTTTGGTGTTCAGCCGAGCCGCCCAGTTCTTCCAACATCTCATGATAAGTGCGGCGGGCTGTCCATTGAGTTACCACTTCCATGATGTTCAACTTGGTGCTTTTATTCGGAAGGTAGCTTCTTTTCTGCCTGTTATGCGTGATTTCATGCCACAGACTTTCGCAGGCGTACTCCTCTTCCCATGTCAGGGATTTTCCTTCCGCCAGCTTGTTCCATGCAGATTTCAAGTTTTTTGCCGGATTGAAGCTCTTTCCGTTACCCAGGGAAAAATCTTTCTCACTCAACATGAAACGTCCGTCACAATAAGTCGCCATGAAATAAGATTCTCGATTGACTGTTACGGAAGTCACCCCGTTATTGGTGGCGAAATGCGACAGGCGCGACTTGATGCCGTCTTCAAGTTCCGCATACGTCTTGACCGGCGCGGGACGCCTTGAGGCCGGGCCGCGCTGCTCTTCGTAGCTCTTCGCGTTCAAATCCGGGGATTTTTTGAGGTCCAGGCCGTCCAGCCAGTCCCGGCCCGGATTGCTCCGAAAGCCTTTGTCAGCGCCGGGGAAATGGACAAAGTATTCCATCCCGGTTTTGGGGTCCGTCCATACGCCGGGTTTGGGCATTTCCTTTTGTACGGCCAGGCCCCGCCTTTCCACCTGCCGGGCGGAAAGGGTGATGGCGTCGCAATGACACCTGAACCCGTTGGGCGGATAATTCGACTTCCAGAACTCATGATCCACGGGATAAACCAGCAGGTGCAGGATGGCATGGCTGGGCCGCGTGCGTATCATCCGGGCGATATATTGCAGATACGGGCGCGCTTTCTTGACCGCCTGTATCTTCTTCCAGCGCCCGGCGGCGTAAGCGGCGTGCATGTTGGTGCGGAAAATGAGTTCCACGCGCCGTTCATGCCAGCCCTGTGCCTGAATGGCTTCCTTGATCCGTTCCTTGAACTGCGGCAGCGTTTCTCCGTTTTCCAGCGCGGCCTGGATGCCGTCGCTCACCAGTTGTACCAGGTCGCGCCGGGCCAGGCCGGTGACATAGAAAGCCCTGCGTCTTGCGCCTTCGTCCAGCGCCCTGACCTCCGCATCCGTAAGTCTGGCCCGCTGCTTCCACCATGCTATGGCCTCTTCCGGCGTGACGCCTTCGGCAATGATTTCCGGTTCCGGAAAGTCAAAGTCCGGCTTTTTTTCAGGCATCGTCTTCCGCCTCCTTCTGCACGGCTGTTGCGCCGTGCCCCGCTGCCGCTGTCATGGCGCTGGCCAGAAAGGCTTCCAGAGCGTCCGGACGCATGGACGGGGCGAGCAGATCCACCAGCGAGGCTTCCAGTTCGTCGAAACTTCCCGCCTTGTCCACAGCGTTCTCCACTTCCGCGACAAGCGCCCGGCTGGCCTTGAGCGCGGCGGGCAGCATATCGGTGATGGCCGAGTCAAGACGCTTGCGGGCCTTTTCCGCAATATCCCCAGCTTCCTTTGGGGCTGAAAATTCCAGAGAGGGCGGCTCCTCCGTGGAGACGGCGGAGCGCACCCGGAACTCGCCGGGTTTGAGGCCATATTTCTCCGTGAAGTGTTCCTCGGTGAACTCCACGCCGATGTCAGACAGCTTCTTGTCGAGGTCCGCCTGCACGTTCAGGTCTTCCGGTTCCTCGTATGCGGCAAGCGGAGCCAGAACGCCGGGCGCTGCGTTGACCTGGGCATACAGCCAGGCGATCTCGTTCCAGGCGTCCGTGACCATGGCCTTGTCCGCGTCTGCCAAATCCTCGGCCACGTCCGCGTGCGTCTGCGCCGCCGCCTGCGAGTTCTTGCCTTCCATTTCCACGGTCAGGGTCTGCCCCATGAGTACCTTGGAAATCGCCTTGTCCTGCCGCGCCAGAAACGCCTCATGGATGGCCCCCTGCGTCTGTCCGGCGCTTTCCAGCTTGACTTCCGCCCCAAAGGGCACAACGGCCACGGCGTCCTGCACCATGCGCGAAAGCCCGCGCGCGATCTTTCTCTTGTCTTCTTCCGATGCCTGGGACGGCGCTTTCCCCACAACCCAGGGCATCCCGTGCCGCTCCACGAACCGCGCATAGAAAGACAGCCCCCCGCGTTTGAAGCTCACCGGCCACAGACAGCGGGAGAGGAGTCGCAAACCGTAAGGATTGTCATAGGTGGCGTGATGTGTGACGAACACGAACTTGCCCGGAGGCAAAGGACGCGGGTCCGCGCAGAACGCCCCATACTCCCCAACGAATACGGGATTGTTGCGGCTGTCGAACCGGAACCAGTGATAGGGCCGCGCCACGATGTCCACGATATGCCACCAGTCCCCGTCATTGCGCCAGACAAGCTCCAGCGGCGTGAAGCCGTAATAGGGCGCGTCCAGCATCCCCGAAATGACGGTCCGCAGGTTGGTACGCTCCAAATCCCGCATGAACCGGCGATGCAGCTCCTCCGCTTCCGGCGTGGGCTGTTCCCCTTCCGGCGCTCCGGCCCTGAGCGAAAAATGCGGGCAGTTCAGGACGCGGTTCTTTCTGGAGAGCATGGCCGTCGTCACCTGGTCGTCCGCCGAAAGTTCCCGCAAGACCTCCGCATCGTCTCCTCGCTTGCGCAGTACGGGGTCCGGGTCCGGCAACGTGGAAAGCCAGCCGTCAAGTTCCCCGAAAAACACGCCCGCATTCTGGCGCGTGGCCAGTTCCGTACCCAAGTCCGCCGCACTGAACGGCACAAAGGAACCGTCCGGCATGAAAAGCCCATCCGCCATGAAAAACCTCCGTTTTCCCGCCATTGTGGCAAAAAAACGGAGGCCATGCCCGGAAAGGGCGCGAACTATGCGAAGATTTTTTCTGTGGTTTTAGTGTGTCAATTCTGACACAAAACAGCACGCAAAAATCTTCAAAATTGCCCGGATTGAAAAATTCCGGCTCACTGTGATAGCCTTATTCATCACAACCTATAACCCCGGACCATCCGGGCATCACAGGAGCCGGAAATATGGCGGAAAAAATTTCTCCCGATGTTTTGGTACAGACTGCTACCCAGCTTTATTTTTCCGTGAAAAAAAACAGGGCGGATCTTATAGAACAAAGCGGCTCCATTGAAGAACGACGCAGACAGGAGGTTGAAAGTTTTGTCACATTTTATTGTCCCACTCAGGGAGGGGTAAAACCCCCACCTTTAGGTGGCGGCTTTAGCGTTTCTTTTGTAGTCTGTGGGCATGAGCAATTATCGTAAAGGCTCCCACAGTGTTTTTTCAATTCACCTGCACCTGGTCTGGATAACCAAGTACAGGAAAAAGATTTTGTCAGGCGACATCGCCCAGAGAGCCAGGTCGCTGATACGCGGCATCTGTGAAAAGCATCAGGTGGAAATTCTCAAAGGACATATAGCACCCGACCATATCCATCTTTTCGTTTCGATTTCACCAAGCCTTGCTGTGAGCAAGTTGATGCAACAACTGAAAGGCCGAACCGCGCATGCCATGATAAATGAATTTCCATTGTTGCGCCGCCAGTACTGGGGACGTCATATGTGGGCGCGTGGCTATTTCTGTTGCAGCAGTGGCAATGTGACCGATGAGGTCATTAAGCAATACATCACGCAACAGGAAGATGCAGATGAAACCTTCCGAATTGAGGGGGAATGACTTCAGCCTGCTTCAGCAGGGGCCATACCGGCTTTAGCCGGAACGCGACTTTAGTCGCCACGGTGAATCCACCGGCTTTAGCCGGTGGAGTGTTCAATCTCAACTTCGTGATAAGCTGACAAAGGCCGCAGAGTAATGACAGCTTGATGACCATTTGGCGCAAGATCTTCATTGATGGCGGATGCCAGGACTCTTACATGGTCCCAGGTATCCGCCTTATACTTTTTCAGCACGTCCAGGATTTCATCACGGCACTGCAAAAACTTGTCTCGTTCCATACCATTTTCTCCTTTGGCTCACCAGCCGTTCAAATCAAAGCCGTTCATGGGAATGCCCACGTAGTCCCACGGCTCCACGCTGCCCAGGTTTTTCCGCGCATCAAGCATCATGGCGCAGGCTATGGCGGAGTCTCCATGTCTGCCGCCTGTCTTGTCCTTCGTCCGCTGCTCAGGCACGCGGGCCACACCCTTGACCACACGCAGCGAGCGAAAATCCGAAAGAATGCCCGCGTCCTTCGGCAAGCGCAGCGCCTTGTCCTCTATCCCGGACTTCAAAAGCGGCATGGTCTCCCGATACCACGATTCGGAAATCATGACTTCCCGCACCAGCCCCGGCCCGTACTGCTGCCGGGCGCTTTCCGCCAGCGCCGAGCCGTTGCCCCGCGCGTCCAGGGACACGCCGGAAAAGCGCGGCATTCCATCCAGGATGGCAAACAATATCTGCTCCTGCGTCCTGTGCGGACAGTTGCGCAGTTCAAGGACAAAGGGCGGCACAAGGCGCAAGTCCTTTTCTTCCGTCGCGGGCCAGAACACGGACAAGTCTCCGCTGCGCCCGAAGTCCACGCCGCAAAAATGCGCCCGGTCTTTGGGAAGACCGGCCAGCAACGGTTCCACCCGCTCCGCTATCCAGCCTCGTGTGTAGCGTTCCGCCACTGGCAAGGGCCAGTCCACAAAATTATCAGCCGGAGGCGTCCAAGTCAGCACCGGCATATCATCCATGCAGGCTTCAATCATAGTTGTAGTCAGATAGGCTCCCGACGACTGCCGGGGAATGCAGAAAAGCTCCTCATCCGCGCCGTCTCCATACGTTTTGATAAGGTCGGCTCGCCAGGCTTCTTCCGCTTCCGGTGTCCAGTCCTGCTTCGTCACCCGGCAGATACGCCGGTACAGTCCGGCGGAAAGCGCGTCGTCCAGCGTGATGCGGTGCAGACTGTAGGGCAGGTTCCCGGCCCGCACGTCCTGGATCAATTCGTTGAAAGGATTTTCCGCCCCGTCATGCGTCGAAATGATAATGACCTGTCCGCCCCACATGAGCAGGGCGAGGGCGGCCTTGAGCAATTCCGGCAGGTCTTCCACAAAGGCCGCTTCGTCTATGATGACGCGCCCCTGTTTGCCGCGCAGGTTGGAAGGCCGGTTCGACAGCGCAAGAATCTTGTGTCCACTGGCAAAGTCTATGCGAAACGCCTTGATTTCCCGCTCGTCCCCGTCCCGGAAAATATCCTCGTTCACCTTCCCGGCCACGACTTGCAGCTTTTTCGCCCATTCCGCGCAGGTGTCGATATACTCCCGCGTCATATCCTGATTGAACGAAATATACAGCACGTCCATGCCTTCCCGTCCGGAGGTCGAGGCTTTCAACACGTCGTCCAGGGCCTGCGCCCAGGTCAGGCCGATACGGCGGGATTTTTCCACCACCTTGACCGGCGATTTGTCCCCCAGCCACGTTTTCTGATACGGCAACAACACGTCGCCCAAATCCATACGCGCCTCCTAACTTGTGCCGAGGATTTCCCGGATGGCCTGTGCATTTTCCGGCGACAGCGCCTTGTCGCGGCTTTCTTCCGCTTCCTTCGGCAGACCGGCTTCAAGCTCCGCCACCAAGTCAAGGCAACGCTTCACATCCTGCACCGTGGCCGTGGAAATCTTGTCCGGGTCGGCAAGGGCCAGCCCCAGCTTGCGCTCCACGGCTTCCCGCAGAGCGGCCACGGCGTCCGCCCGCGTGGCGATCTTGCGCCGCACGGCAGCCGATACGTCGGGAATTTTCCCGGCTGCGGCCAGTTCCAGCCGCTTGAGCGCGAGCGATTCCAGACTGGATACGGCAAAGGCCATGGGGGCCGCCTCTTTTGCATCGGCTGCCGCCAGAAGCTGCTCAAGGGCCTTCTGGCGGCCCTTGATGATGTTGACCCGTATCTCGCTTTCCGCCCGTGCGATTTCCTCACGGCGGCGCGCCCAGCCGTATTTCTGGCCCCATGCCTTGAGCGTGGTCGCGGAAACGCCCGTGGCCTCCGCCACGGCGGCATAACTCAGCCGGTCCACGCAATACAGTTCCTGCGCCCGCCACAGCGTGTCCGCAGGGTGTTCCCTGCCCATGGCGTTTCCCTCTCAATCATCCAGTTCACGGGAGAGAATGCCTATCTGTTCATCCACTCCTTTCAGTTCCAGAAGAAGCTCGTTCAGTTCAATGGCCAGGCTCATGATGTATTCGCCTTGCAGGCTGGCGTTCTGGCGCGTCAGTGAAAGCGCGGCCAGCATATCCTCCCTGCGGGTCGAGATGTCCGCGTCAATCGCCTTGCGGCGCAGGCGCAGTCCTTCCCTTGCTTTTCTGTACTCCTTTACCAGCATGCCTATCTCCGTATGACCTTGTTGATGGTGGCTTCAATCATTGTCGTAAGGCGTTCCGTCGCCCGCGTATTGTTCACAACCAACGTTTGCAACGTGTCGTTCATCCGCTCATAATTCTTCACCAGAGTGACGTTTTTGCGGTAATATTCCGCCGTTTCCTCATGCTTCTCGCTCATTTCCCGCAGGATGGCCTCGTGTTTCTCGCCCATCGAGCGCAAAAGTTCCTGCGTGTCCTGACGGTACGCTTCCAGCAGCATTTCCGTCCGTTTGCCGTGCCGGTAGTCCAGAATGAACACCACGGCGATGACCAGCGCCGGGATGGCCGCCAGCATCAGGATGATGCCGGGCAGGCCCAGCGCGAACAGCGATTCTATGAGAGGCAGGGCCGCGCTTATGGCGGCGTTCACTTCATTTCCCATGGTTCCCCCGTGCCTGCTCACAGCGCAGAGCCGCGTTCAGGCCGTCTATGTAGGCCCGCAGCACATCGTCCCGTTCCATAAGCCGCTCCACGTTGTCCGGGGCGTCCAGCGGGACGGAACCGTCAATCAGCGGCAACGCGGGCGAAGCCGGGGCCGGGCAGTCAGGCAAGTTGAGAATGAGCGGGGCGGCCTGTTTTCGACCGCAGCCGCAACTACAAAGGACGATTAAGACGGTCAGCAACACGAGTGCGTGTTTCATCGTCCACCACCTTGTTTTTTTCTTCCGCGCTCCGGGCGCGCGGTCTGGCCTGTTTCACAATGGCCGCCCGTTCCGCCGCGTCCCGCGCCGCCTTGGCTTCCCGGTCAAGGCAGAGCCGGGCGTTTTCCGCCTGCGCTGCCGCGTCCTTCCGATACGCTTCCGCCGCTGTTTTCCACTGGTCGCGTTCCAAGGCTGTGGCGGCATGATGCAGCCTTTCCGTGTCAAGCGCGCCCTTAGTAAGCAACAGAGAGTAGGAAACAGCCACCAGCGCGAACACAGTTCCTATCCCGATCAGCCGGAGCATCATAACCGCGCCTCATCTTCCACGCCCGGCCCCCAGCCCGCCTTGATATAGGCGTATTGCCGTTCTTCCAGGATCAGACGGGGATAGTTGCGGTTTTCCCGGAAAGCGGCTTTGCTGCGCCCGGCGTTCACGTTTTCCACAGCCCCGAACCAGCGCCGGTCATCCACGCCCAGCTTGCGGGCTTTTGCCTTGTCCCGGCTCACCCAGCCCTGGCCGCCGTTGTAGGCGGAAAGCGTGAACGCCATGCGCTCAAAGTCGTTCGCCCCGTCTGTGCGGTCCCACAGCCATTTGTCATAGGTGCAGAGCGCCCGCAGGCTCCAGCCGGGATTGAACGGCGCGGGCTTGCCTGTTTCCGGGGCCACCTGCGGCAGCCAGCGGGCCGTCGCGGGCATGAACTGGGCCAAACCCTGCGCTCCAACGTGAGATACGGTATCGTTGCGCCACCAGGATTCCGTATGAACCTGCGCGGCGAAGACCGCGATGGGCGCGTTCAGCCCCCACGCCACGCGGGCGGAGCGCACAAGCTCCGCCCGGTACTGAGCGGCGGCGCGGGGAATTGCCACTTCGGCGGCGTGGGCGGAAACAGAGACAAGCGCCAGTATCAGCCCGCCGATGAAGGCGCGAATTTTTGCGCCAGACAAGGAAGGCCAGCTTTGCGCCGGGGGAGTGGACTCTTTGGTCCATGACTCCGGCGCAAAGCGCCGCCTGACGCCGTATGGCGCAAAAAGACGCGCCTTCATCACAGCCCCAGCGCCACGGCCAGCACAAAGGCCGCAATAATGCACGCCCGGCGGAGCATGGCTGCGCAGAACGGACGAAAGTAACCGGTGGCAATGGGAAAGTCCGGCTGGCCGTCATCCCCCGTGGCTTCCGGGTCTTCCCGCCAGTCCTTGTCCAGATAGGAAGACGGCAGCGCATAGGGGAACGCCAGAAAGTCAAAAGCCATACCCGCAATGGCCGCCACCATGACCAGCGCCAGCTTGTAGGCCACCACCGGCCCCTGAACGGGGGAGAAGAACAGCAAGGCCGCCAGAAGCGCGATGCCGCACAGGATGAACAGGGCCAGAAGATACCGGGGATTGCGGAGAAACTTTTTCATGGATGCGTTTTTCCTTTCGCGTCTCGTTCCGAATGCCCCGCCGGACGGCTATCCGGCGGGGAAGGGAGGCGACGGAGCCGGACGCGAAATCGGCCCGTCACGGCTATCTTGCCATGACGGGCCGATCCATGCCCGGAAAGGACGCGCTCCATGCGAACAAATTTCAGAGCGTCACTCGTCGAAATTCTGCCTCAGTTCCTTGACCTCCGCAGCGCGGACACGGACGGGGTTATCCTTGAGCTTCACCAGTTTTCCTTCCGCTATGTAGTCGTAGACCTGGCGCTCCGAGATGTTCAGTACATACGCCGTCTGCCGGACAGTCAGGATGTCATGGCGGGCCAGCATTTCCAGAGGCGTCAGCGTGAAAGGCTGGTCCGGCGGAACCACGGAATACCGGATGGGCAGCGGAAGGGGAAAACCGGCGGGACGTTTCAACGTGCAGTGGTCCGAGCAGCCGATGCAGCAGAAAATATCGTCACGCACGAACCAGAACGGCTTGCGCTTCTGCCCGCGTAGAACATGCGTGCAGCCCAGCCGCTCGTAGACGCTGCGCTCCGGCTCCGCGTCATAGGGCCGCCAGCCCGCCTTCACCAACGCGACTATTTCCTGTATCCGTGTCCTGGACATCATTATCCCCCTTGAAACAACCTGGAAAAAAGCTCCTTTCCTTCCCGCTCGGTCTGGTCCCGGCAGGCCATGCAGTCACGGCGATCCAGACGGCGGCAGTGCGCACACCGAATTTTCTGCAACGTCTCCGCCACGGCTTCCCGCGTCACGCCTTCCGCTGCGTCCGGCGCGGGTGGCGTCGGCATTTCTTTCCTTCCCGTCAGGGCTGCGCGGATAAGCGCCGCCTGCTCGTCCCATTTCCCCGGATAACGCCCGGCTAAAACCAGATACACCGTGGAACGCTTCAACTCCGGGTGCTTCCGACAAAAGGCATGCACGGACGCATAGCGGGCCAGTACCTGCGCCCGCAACCTTTCGACCTCGCGGCAGCCGTTAGCGGGGCTTTCCCGCTTACGGATGGCGACAGCATCGCTATTCACAGACCACGCCTTCGGCCTTCCGTTTCTTCTCGAAAGCCTTTTCCCTGCGTTGCAGGTCTGACAACAGGGTGGAAATATGGTCTCCATTCTGGAGCCAGACGAAACAGTGACACCCGAACGCCCGTTTGACCCGCGTGTCCAGGCTGGTCATGGAGTAGCCCAGCTTCCGCCATATCGCTAAAATCTGCCGCTTTTCCGCCGCGTAGGGCATGGAATCGGTTATTTCTATGAAATCCGGGCGTCCGTGCGGCGTCACCCGGCTGTTCCGGCTCCTGGCGGGCGCGGTATATTTTACGCCGTACCGCTCCGCGAAAAGCTGAACCAGCCGTGAAAGCTGATGGATATTCATGTCCTTGCGGCTTTCCATTCCAAACTCCGAACGCAGCAAGGCCCGGAAGGCTTCCTCATCCATGAGGGGAAGCTGCTTGCGGGCAATCTCAATCTTGCGATACAGGCCAAAACGTATCTTGCTCTTATCCACGGCCACGCTCCTTGTGTACCTTGATGTCTTCCACCGGTACGAACTCGCGCTTTCCGAACAGGGAAACATTGACCATCCAGCGTCCCGCGTAGTCCAGAATGGGAGCTGTGTTCGTCCAGGTTCCTTCATACAGGCCGTCCGCGCGCCGCACGGACACGCGGGAGTTAATGGGAATATCAGGGGCCGGAGCGGGCGCTTCCAGCCCGCACACGGCAAGCTCCGTCGCCAGAAGGGCAAGGCCGTTTCGGTCGAAAAAGCGCGGCGCGCCGTCTTCCGCATCCAGCCAGCGCCGGGAAAGCCGTACCCGGTAGAAGCCCTCCGGCCCGCCGTACAGCGGAGCCGGAGCAAGCTCCAGCTTGACGCGCTGTTCCCCATTGCGCACATAAATCGACGCGCAGAATTTCCGGTTGTCCTTTCTCATGGCTTCACCTCATGGCGACGTGTTTCACACGGTCCGCCACCTCAGCCCGTTTCGCGTTATTGAAGCGTTCCACGCTGCCCACCAGGTAGCCAGTGATGCGCCGGATACGCTCAAACTTCACGCCTTCGCCTATGATGACTTTGCCGCCTTCCTCTCGTCGGGGGAGGCGCTGATCCACAATACCTTCCCGCATTCATTCCACCTTGAAAATCCGCATTTTTCCCTTGGCCGGAACGAACGGCATCCTTTCAACCCCGGTCACGGGCCAGTGCCAGCAGTATGGCCACCGGACGTACTCTTGCCCCTCGCTCAATGTTTCTCCCCAATAAGGACGGCCAAACCTGATTTTTCCGACGTACCCGCCGCGCGGAAGGTCGAACGTACCGCAACGCATCAGCGCGGCCAGCTTTTCCTTTTTGGATATGCCGACAGATACGTGCAGGTACAACCATTGGTTCCAGTATTTTTCAGGAAGTCGCCATTGCCGGTACTCCTCTGACTTCTGACGCCGTAACAGCAGTTCAGCCCACGGCTGTCGGACGGAAACGGCGTATTCCGGTACGGGTATGGGTCTTTTCAAGTGCGTTAGCATAGGACTATTCCCCTGGCTGCTCGTCAGGCCGGAGCCGCCACGCTCCGGCGACGGCCCCTTGCGGGGCCGTTTCGCATTCGTTATTTCCGTCGCTACGATTCCCGTGACTCTCTATGACTTCCTCGCGTATCGTTCGTTTTCCGCGTTGAGGGCGTCACAGCATATCCTCATGATGTGTTCCGCCGCCTCCGGCCTGTCCTTGTCGCGGAAGATGATGCACACCAGCCTGCCGTCCCGCCTGTCACGTATGGCCGGAATCCCCGCGCCGTTCTTCGCGGGCTGGAACCGCTTCAATTCCATACAATTGCGTCCTTCCCGTCTTCTTCGGCCTCGCTGTTCTCCACAAAATCTCTTATGATTGTCTCAAAGTCGCGTTCGAGCGAGTCCGCAAGACTTTTCAACGCAATGCGTCCCTGCGGTGTCGGATAGACAGCCTCTCCAGCCCGAACCAGTTCGATGATAAAGTGGATGCCGTGCGCGAATCCGCCCACCTGTAGAGCCATCTCTTTGGACTTCACCGGAATTTCAATCTTTTTCATGCGTGCTACCCCTGTTGTTATCTCGTGTTAGAACAACGAAAGTTGCTCCATTTTTGCCCCTGTTTTTGTGTCAGTTTTGACACGCACGGCCTTTGCTCTCTCCGGTGCTGGTGGTGTTTCCGACCCGGTAAAATGGCCTTCCAGCCATGCCCGCGCTTCTTCCCTATCCACGGAGCGGATGCTTCCGCCCCAGACCAGGCTCCGGCGCGTTTCCCATGCCTCGCGTACTTCCAGGGCAAGATGATTGCCCCACAGAACCACACCGTCCAGATTGAAGAACATGAGGTTCAAAGCCGTCATGCGCGCGCAGTTCAGGTCTATGTCCTGACCTACGAATATCGCCCGCCCGTTCTGCTCAAAAGTCTGTTCCTTGGCCGCCGCTATCAGACAGGCTCCCGCGCCGCAGGCCGGGTCAAGCACCTTGAAGCGGCCTGTTTCCGGCGGTGCCGTGTGCGTTATGCTGGCCATAAGCCGCGCCACGGAAGACGGAGTGAAATACTGCCCCGTGTAATGGTTCGCCGCGTATTCCTCATACAACGGCCCCAGAGCTTCATCATTGGTCGTCCGCATGTAGTCCATGAGGCAGGCCGTGGCGTTGGCGAAGTGATCCGCCGCCCTTTGGCCCACCGGTTCCGTATTGCGGTACTGCGGGTCGTCACGCTGGAAGGCGTGGAACATCAGCCCCACCCAATCCTCAAAAACGCGATGACTGCGGTATCCCATGCCGATTATGGCCTCCAGTTCCTTACGTACCGGGTTCAATCCCGGATTGGCTCTCTGATTGCTTTTCTTGCTCATTGGCTGCTCGTCAGGCCCTGCGCACCACCGCCGGGCGACCGCGCCGCCCTTGGAGTGGGCGGGCGGTTTCGCTTTTATGGCTTCATTGCCTCTTTCAAATCCTTGCAGGCGGCGAACGTCACCTTTTTGTGTGCCGGGACAGTCAACACATCCCCGGTTCTGGGATTACGCCCTTCGCGGGCGGCTACCTCCTTGCTCTTGAGCTTACCCAGCCCCGGCAACGGTACTTCCCCACCGCCCAGCAGTTCGGCGGCGGCCACGTCTCCCAGAGCATCCAGGATGGCCTCCACCATGACGGCGCTCACATCCCTGTCGGGATGCGCCGTGCGCACAGCCTGCGCCACGGCCTTGATAAGTTCCTGCTTTGTCATACTTCCTCCTGAGTTATGGAATGTTGCGGTACACAATGTCCCGATTGTATCCGGCCTTGATAAGCAGCGCCCGCGCCATGTCCCGGATGATCCGGCAGACCTTTTCACGCTGGCCGGGGCTTGCCTGCTTCCATTCCTGGTTCCGGGCTATCTCCGGCAGGTCTTCCGGCCTGAAACCCCTGTGCGTCACCACGTTCTGCGCGTATTTCGCTGCCAGGGCTTCCAGTTCGCTTTTTCTGTACAGGTCTCGGCCCATATTGCCTCCTAGACGGTTTCCGGAACCTCTTCTTTCTTGATTTCAATGAAGAACGTGTCCGACTGCTGCCGTTTCAACCCCACCAGTTCCAGGCGTTCGTCCGGCCAGCCCAGCGCAGCGTCCTTGTTGATTTCTTCCTTGGTGCGGATGCCGTCCGAAAGATTGTACTGATGCAGCCTCTCCAGCGTCATTTCCGCCGTCACGCCTCGCATCTGGATTATTTTCGTGCTGGCCCGGAACCCGATCACGCCAAATCCGAGGTCAAGGCTCTTGCTTCTGGTGAACAGCTCCTGCCGGTTGAGCTTGCCGTACACCGTCACCGCGTCCGACAACTCCTTGCGCCGTGTCTGTAAAGGCCCGGCAAGCTGGCTGGCCTTCGCCTTCGCGGCGTCCACGCTTTCCCTCATCTCGTTCTCAATGGCGGACAGCTTGCGATCCAGGGCCGCCATCTCCGCCAGCGCTCCCTCGCACTGCGCCATGTCAAGAACCATGTACGGGTCGGGCTTGATACGTGCCATTATCCCACCTCCACCGCTTCGGCGGGAACAAGGCGCTGCTCCAACTCTTCCGCCTGTTCCGCTGCCGCTTTCAAATTCCGGCGGCATCCACGCACCAGCTCCGCAACTCCCGCATCCTTGATGTGTCCCTGTACTTCTCCAAGTGCCGCGAAAATGGACATCAATTCGTCTTTCAACATGAGGATTTCCTCCGTTTTTGAGGGAAGCCTCCCGGCTTCCCCTCCGATTCGTTTAGTCAACAAGTTTCCAGGGGCAGCCCGCGTTTCTCGCCGCCAGCCGTAGTATCCGCCAGGCTTCCTTCCATGCCGCGCGAATATCCGCGCCGGGACGGGGGCAGAGATGAATCTGCTCGCTTTCCCACTGGTCAACGTCGAAGTGTCCGTCCTTCATGAAGCGGGCTTCGGAGGACTCCGTTGTGCCTTCCCAAATGCTCAACAGCACGATCCCGTCCTCCGCTACGTACCCCAGCCCGGCATAAAAGCACCGATTCATGCCATGCCTCCTTCCTCGCTTGCTCCATTCTCGTTTGTTGTGCGGTTCCCACCGAACCGCTCCAGCAACACTTCGCAGGCTTCCACGATGCCCCGCGCCGTCTTTTTCGAGTCCGGGTCCGCGCACAGCATAAGCCGCACGATGGTGGCAGCCGCCGCGCGTTCCCGCGCGTAAGGGTCCGCTTCCCGCGTGGGCGGATACGGCGTCTCCGGCGTCCTGTCGGCCTTCGCCGTGGCCCGCCATGTGGCCGCGTTGCGTTCGTCCTTTCCCGCCCGGATGATGAAGCCTTCATCCGCCAGCCAGGTGCAGTAACGCAGCGCCTGCGTGTACGAAACGCGCGTCATCATGGCGCATTCCGAGAGCGTCCAGCCCGGCTTCGCCTTGCGGACAAAGCGCCATACCGCTTCCAGCGTCCTTGCCTCGCGGGGCCGCCGCCCGTCCTTTTCCCTGAGCGTTTCCATGCGGCCTCCTACTTGCGCCGCCAGGGTCGCGCGGAAAGCACGGTCTCCAGCATCGGCCCGTCCACAGTGAAGTTTTCCGCCGCCTTCGCCGCCTTTTCCAGAAGCAGCATCATGTTGCGTACCAGTCGGAAGTCGCCTTCCGCCCGTTCCGCTATGCGCCCGCAAAGCTCCGCCGGTATGTCCAGCCCGGCGGCTTTCATGGCGTACATGGCAACTTCCGCCGCGCTGACCGGGCCGAACTCCACCTCATGCGCCACGCGGCTCCATACCCTGCGCCGTTCGGACAGAAGCCCGAAAATGTCTTCCTCGCCTATCAGGATGACGGGCGCGCCGGTCATTTCCAGAATGTCCCGCAGGTCTTCAATGCGCCCGATGGAAAGCCTGTCCGCCTCATCCACGAAAATGGGCTTGCGGTTCTTCTCCAAAAGCTCCACAATAGCCTGCTTGCAGCGGTCCGCGTTCATGCGGGGCAAATCTCCATTTTTCCCGCGTACCTCAAAAAGCACGCGCTGGAGAAACGCCGCCTGCGTCCAGCCTTCCCAGACCCGGACGTATGCGCCCCCGCGCTGGTAATGGTACTGATCCGCCGCCACGCTCTTCCCGCGCCCGGCCTGACCATGCGCCAGAACAAAACCGCTGGTTTCCCGGCCCGCGTCCAGCACGGCGTCCACCGCCGTGTTGAACCGTGCCGTCGCGTCTGTGGAAATAATCACGTCTCGCATATGGCCTCCCTATGCCGTTGCGACGTTCTGGCCGTTTCTCCTTGCGAGCATTTCCAGCCAGTTGTCATACATGGGTTTGAAATTCCTCTGGAATTGTGGGGTCTCCTCAAAAGACGCCATGAATGCCGCGTCCTCCGGTACAAGCTCGCAGCCCTGTTCGTATCTGGCTTCAAAGAGGTACTTGTACCGGGCGGGTTCATCCAGAAATCGCCGGTAAACGGACGGCTCGTAAGCGGGAGCGTCCATTTCCGCGCGGGCCTGCGCTCCGGCGGCCTTCGCCGCCTCGATGTCCGCCCGTTCCCTTGCCGTGAGCTGCCGGACCCGCACTTCCGGTTCCGGAGCGGGGGGCAGGCTGCGTATCCGCTCGCCTATGTCCTGACGCTCGCGCGCCTCCGCCAGCAGACCGGCTCTGGCCGCCCGGATGTCTTCCGAGGATTCCTTCATCTGCCGTGCCCTGAGCTCTATGGCCTCCCGCAGGTCTCTTTGCTGTTCCTCCGTACCCAGTACCCGCGCGGCGGGATGGATGCCGCAGGCAATGCGGTAATGCTCGCGGTCGCGGGCTTCGCAGATGAATGTCCCGTCCGTGTCGTAGACAAGCACCGTGTACATGGAGAGTTGCCAGTCCCACCGGACCAGTACCGGGTGACGGCGGCGGGAAAGCTCCGGTGCCCAGTACTGGCGGTTGTGAAGCCGTATCCCGTCCTTGCTGATGGTTCGCACTTCCTTTTGCAGCATCAGCTCCACGAGCGCCTTTTCATCCACGCCCGGCCCGCGCCCTTCCTCGAACACCTCAAGAGGCGTTCTCCCTTCAAGGTGCCTTACCCGGTTGGGGCGGCGTGAATAGGCGTCGAACCACAGGGAAAGCACATAGAAGGTTTCTTCCAGCGTAAGCGGGCGTCCGCCCATCTTTTCATGGAGTTTCTGGTGGAACTTCTCGTTCCGGCGCAGCCGCGCGGGCTTGTGGGCGATGTCCCGCCCCGTGTAGGACGGCGTGAACACCTCAAGGCTGTGCATGGTTCCGAAAAAGCGTTCTATCGGCTTGGATTGTCCGTGATACGCCCAAGCGTGGATGGTTTCGACTCCAAGGTCCTTGTACAGTCCGCTGGTAACGACCGTGCTTCCGGTATTCCGGATCTTTCCCAGGAACGCTTCCTGCGTAAAATCCTTGCAATGCCTGCCCTTGAAGAACCGCGCCCGGAACGCCTTGCCGTTGTCGATGTAGACGACGCGGGGGATGCGCCCCAGCCGGATGCAGGCCCGCCGGAACGCGCTTGCTATGCTGGCCACATTCTCCGAAGGCATGACCTCCCAGCCCAGCGGCATGGTGCTTCGCCCGTCCAGGAACAGCACCAGCGTCATGCGGCAGGGCTTGCCCGTCTCCGGGTTGATGGTCTCGAAATTCAGGTCGTGGCCGTCCGCAATCACGACTTCCCCGACTTCCACAAGTCCCCAGTTTCGCTGGATGGATATGCAGCAGTCGTCGTTCCACGCCTTTTCCCCGCGCCGGAAGAACGTCCAGGCGTCAAAGCAGGTTCGTTCGTACCGCTTGACGAAGCGCCGCACCGTGTCTTCCGAAGGAACGGCAAGCCCCTCGGCCTTGCAACGCGCCTCGATGTTGTCCATGCACGCGCCGATCTGCGGCGCGTTGGGAAGAAGTATCTGCCCCTTGATGATGGCCTTGTGCTTTTCCGTGAGCATGCTCTTGCCCCGGTTGCACATCCCGCGCCCGTCAATCAGTCCCCGCAACCCCTGCTCCCGGCTGATCAGCTTCCACTTTTCCAGCGTCTTCCAGCTAACATTCGGCCCGACAACCAGCAGGATGTCCATCCAGTATCCGGCCTGGTACGCCATGATGAAGTTCTGCTTTTCCTTCACCGTGGCCCCGTACCGGCTTTGCCATTGCAGATAGAGATCCAGCAGGTTCGACTTAAGGGATGCCTTGTTCGCGCGCTTCGGGTCCATCAGGTCCCGCGTGTCCCGCGCCGGTACAAGGTTGCCGCCCTCCTTGAGCGCCGGAAGAAGGGCGTTGTGTGCCGCCTCCGTCTCAATGGCCAGGCGGCCTTCCGCCATCTGGATGGCGTGCTGTGTCTCCAAAGGCATGGAGGCAACAAGCCATTCCTTCCCGCCACCACGTCCTTTGCGCGGGCGGAACTGCCAGCCTTCACGTTCCGCACGTAGCAGCACACTACGAATGGTCAAAAAGCCTAATAGCCTGGCCAGCTCTCGCGTTGTATAGGCTTCCTTGACGGTCATACCTGCCCCCTACGCCATGCGTTCCATGCGGCGGGGATCATGCAGAAGCTGCTCAGGAATCCCAAAAGTGCGGAGTGCATTCAGGACGCGGGGGCTGTGTCGGTAGCCGTTCATTGTGGCGGATACAGTCTGCGGAGTAACACCGGCCAATTCCGCCACATCCACAAAATTCTTGCCCTTGTAGTCGAGAAGGCGCTGAATTTCTCGCTTGGAATCGGCACGCTCCCGTCCGTAAGGCTGCAACTTGCTCATGGAATCCCTCCATTCGAGCTTGGAATATTGCCATTGCTAAAATGGGGGCGGCCTGCTATGGCTGATTCATCACGTTATTTTTCAACCGCCCGCACTGCCATTTGAACCAAAACGGACATAAAAAGTCAAGACCGTTTTGGTATAAACTTCCAAATCGGACTATTTTTTATTTTCCGAATAAATCCAATATGATATCATCAGAATGCCGGTATAAGGTTCAATATCAAGTTCGGGCAAAGGAACTTTATACCTATGAACACAATAGGAAGCCGCTTGAAACGCGTCCGGGGGAAGCTGAGTGGTGAACAGTTTGCCGCTTTGTTTGGTCTCAATGCTCAAACCATTTACCGATATGAAAGGGGGGCTAGAAAACCCGGTACAGATTTTCTCCAAATGGTGGCAAACAAAACCGGGGCAAATTTGGAATGGCTTATTGCCGGTGATGGGGAGCCTGACTTGTCTCCATTGGAGGTCCGCCCAGAATCGCTTCCCTCTAGCCATTCAGCAGAACTGTTGGACAAGCATGAATCGTGTCCCCAATGTGCAAAACTGGAATCACGACTAGAAAAAATGGAAGAACGGTTAGAAATTCTTGAACAAGAAAGGAGAGAGATAAGCACTGAAAACCGCCAACTGCATAGAGAGAATGCCTCGCTATTGCGAGAGAATGGAGAACTTCGTGAGAAGCTCGCTCTTTTGGAGCATAGCCGAAACCGGCAATTCAAGGGGAATGACAATGAAGAAGATTTTCCCACCTTATTTGACGAGAACCGCTCTACCACATCCAGTAGCCGCCCGGCGATCATCAGAAAGTAGCCGCTTCCCCGACTTCAAAACATGCAAAAAAACAGCCCCGGTTTTGTGTCAGTTTTGACACGCGCCGGGGCTGCTCCCTGTTCTCCGTTCTCTTTTATCGTGCGGAAAATTCGCTGAAAAATTGCCTTCCGTTCTCGTTTCTTTCTTTTGGCGGTTTTGGGAGGGCGGTCAACCTCCGGGACCGCATCAGTCAAGCAAAAGTCAAGCATTCGTCAAGCCGAAACGGCCAATACCGCTATTCTCGTTCTTCTTGCCCCCCTATACCTGAGCGCGCAGGTTCCGGCAATAGCCGCCGTAATCCCGCGCGTGGGCCAAAAGATCCTCCGGGCTGACCATCACGGATGCTCCCGACCGTACCCCGGCGCCAGTGGCGGAGGCGCTTCCGGCAGGCGCGCCAATTCCGGCGGCAGGGGCAGAAGCTTCGGGGGCGGCGGGGGCAAGACCAAGGGCTTCGTTGTACAGGCGCACCCAGCCAGCAGGCAGGCCAGCGCAATGGCGGGAAGCATCTTCGGCAACACGGTCCATCCTCCTCGTGAACGCCTGCCGTTCGGCGGCAAGGCGGTTGCGGGTTTCGGAAAGTTCCCCGGCAATGGCGGCGGCCCGTTCGGTTTCCGCCTCCAGCCTCTGGCGGGCAAGGCGCTCCGCTTCCGCCGCCGCGACGGCCAGCGCCTCACGTTCGCTGGCGGACGCTTCGGCCTGTTCCGCAAGCAGCGCACGGCCCCGCGTTTCCGCAACGCCGAACCCCCGGACGTACCCGGCGGCGCAGCACGCCGCACACAACAGCCCTACGGCGAGCACGTTCCTAGTCATGGCCCCCTCCGCATCCGACGCCGGGCCCCCACCCCGCCTTGCGATACCAATACTGCCTCTCAAGCAGGATCAGCCGTACATAGCGGCGGTTTTCACGGAGGCTGGAAGCGCTCCGCCCGGCATTCACCTTTTCCACCTGTCCGAACCAGCGCGCCGGATCACGGCCCTGCCGCTCCGCTTCCTTCCGGTCCCTGCCGACCCAGCCGATCCCGCCGTTATACGCGGACAACGTGAACGCCATACGCTGGCAGGCATCGGCTCCGTTCAGCCGATCCCACAGCCACTTGTCATAGGAAACCAGCGCCCGGAGCGCCCAGCCGGGATTGAACGGCGCGGGCCGGCCGGCCTCCCGTTCCAGTTCCGGGACGGCACGCGGCAGCCCCTCCGCCGTGGAAGGCAGGAACTGCGCCAAGCCCTGCGCCCCCGCCGAGGACACCGTGCCGTTGCGCCACCAGCTTTCCGTGTGCACCTGCGCGGCGAACACCGCCACGGGAGCTTCCAACCCCCATACGGCGCGGGAAACCCGTATGAGTTCCGCCCGATGCCGTTCAGCCGCGCGCGGAATATCCGACGCCAGCCCCGGCTGCGGAAACGGCGCGGACAGCAGCGCCATCATCAAAACCATGCGAATCATCATGTGCGACCTCTCCATGCGGGAACCGCCCTTTCGCGGGCGTTTCCCCATCTCCCCCATGCTCACAGCCCCACGGACACGGCCACGACGAAAGCCGCGACCACGGCGGCGCGGCGCAGGCAGGCCATGACGAAAGGCCAGAGGTAGCCCTTGGCGATGGCGAAATCGGCGCACCGAAGCCGCACGGCTCCAGGGGCGCGCTTCCAGTCGTCGTCAAGATAGGAATCGGGAGTGGCGAAAGGGAACACGGCCACATCGAAGAACATGCCCAAGATGGCGGCAAGCATGACGAGGGCCAGCTTGTAGAGAACAACGGGCACTTGCGCCGGGCTGATCAGCAACAATGCGATCTGAAGCCCCAGCGCAACCAGCCCGAAGAAAAACAGCCGCCAACGAGGACGGAGAAGAAGCCTGAAGAATCCCATAAGACCTCCTGTGGTATGGCGCGGGACCGTCGTCGGCCCGCAAAACCTACCATGCCCGAAAGGAGGCCTCAGGAAAGATTGAAGGATGTCAGCACCTCGCGCTGGAGCGGGATACGCGGCGCGCGGCGGCGCAGGCCGCCATATCCGGCCTCACCGGGCCGGACTTCTTCAAAATGCGCCAGATCTGGCGATCGGAGAGCCCGTGCCGCACGGCGAGCACGGACACCAGCGCCCGTTCGGAAAGCCCTTCACGGGCCAATTCGTCACGTTCAAGGTTGATGTTCCTGTCCCGCGTGTCCACGAAAGCCTGACGGCAGGTGGGGATATACAGCGTCGTGCCTCCGTAGCGCCCGATCAGCTTGGTAGCCTGTTCGCGGCCGATGATCTGCACCAATTTTTCACGCTGTTCCTGCCCACGCAGCGTGATGCCGAGAGGAACGGAAAAACTTGTCCCGCCCTTGGCCCTGATGAGCTCGATCGCCGCCGGAAGGCCAATCAGTTCAACCAATTCATTCACGCCCTGCCCCCGTGTCCGGGCCTGCCCGGAAAACATCTCCGAAGACGCGCTGCGCCGCTCCCGATTCTTCGCCATGTGTTCCATATGAATCCCTATCAGGTAAAAGATGTACCTCTCCGCCTCGCGTGGAAAGGCATGGAAAACAATGCCCTGAGCGCGTATTGCCCGAAGGCTTGCGGCGCGGGGGCAGACCGAATTGTTGACCGGATAGCTTGGTGAAGGTAAAGGAAAGAGGTTGTACACGACCGTTCGCAACGAGATCCTTACGTCAAAATCAGTTCTTTTACAATCATTTTTTGACGCAAAAACTTATTTATTGACTTAACAGCCAAAAACATTACAACATTTCTTTACGATCTCCGTTCACTTCAACCCGGAGCGCCTCCACGGCGCAGAGACGCCATGAGCAGCATCGCCGATCGACTCGTTTTTTTGCGCGGAAGCGCCACACAGGCCGAATTTGCCGATCGTGTCGGCATCAATGTGAATACGTTGCGCGGTTACGAAAAAGGGCGCGCTCTGCCCGGGTATGAAGTATTGGAATCCTTATGCTCAAAATTAAACGTTTCACCGAACTGGATTTTGACGGGACAAGGCAATGTCCTCCAAGAGGCTCCCTTTTCCGGTCTAAATGAAACGCCTCGGCCCCTTCCGCAGCCTGAGCTTGCCGAGCCGATGCCCTCGTGCGACGTGGATTTGATCATGATCCCGATGGTGGAGGCGCGCCTGTCCGCCGGGCACGGCAGCCTTGAGGTCGGCGGCGATTCGGAGCGCAGCTATGCTTTCCGGAGCGATTTCCTGCACCGCAAGGGCAATCCTCGGGAGATGGTGCTCATGCGGGTTTCCGGCGACAGCATGGAACCGGAGATCATGGACAACGACATCGTGCTCATCGATCAGGGCAAGCGCGACGTCACCCCCGGTCGCCTTTACGCCATCGGCTTTGATGAAGCCATTTATCTCAAGCGCATCGACATCCTCCCCGGCAAGGTCATCCTCAAAAGCACCAACGCCGCCTCCCCGCCCGTCGAACTCGACACCCGGGGCGACTGCGAGGACGCCT
>OLGH01000411.1_pt1 | contig 53176 bp, 39 predicted proteins | sample 1604851 | NCBI WGS metagenome assembly OLGH01 (sample SAMEA3888894, study PRJEB22519) | human gut metagenome | biome: human gut; feature: human-associated habitat; material: faeces | place: Denmark | collected 2010 | reverse complement strand
TGTCTGAATAATCCAGATAATAGCAATGATCACTATGTGGTTCCAATTGATTTACCTTAAACACTTCCGGATTATCAAGCCATTTCATATCAGCGTTCATATTTTTCCTCACTTTCCAATTATTAATATATAAAACCGAGAACAATAACTGCTTTGTTATATCTAAGATATAACAAAACCATTGCAAAGAGCAATGTAATAAATTGTACAAATCATGCACTAAATGATACTGTTATAATTATTATGAAATGAGGGTCAAAATTTTCTCCTGCTTCTTTCAGTCTGTAATTGATGCAGACAGCACAAATTAATAGAGGTCTACATATAAAAAGCTCCCGTGCATTGCACAGAGAGCTTTTTAGTCCGGTTAGTATAGACATATATTAATACGCGAATTATATGATGAAACTTGCTTTCCCTTTTTTTCAAATCTTTGGATTCTTGTAATAACCTGATATTCCATCTGCAGCTTGTCCGATGAACAAGAGTATACATAAGGTTCAAAACCGGTATATTCATCATCCCCTTGCGTATAATTATTCCCATAATAAAAATTCTCTATTATATTTGTCTCAAAGGAAGAATCTATTTTTGATTCAGACTCTTTTGGCTCACCCATAGAATAATCACTGCCATATGTCTTTGCATATAAATCTCTCATCACTGCAGCCTGTGCCTTAGGGCTATCCACATCTGCACAATAATATGTAATATAAAACGGTACTCCAAGCACCGCATCAACAGCAGCCAGCATTCTCGTATCTTCAAATGATATTATAAATATCCACGCCGATAATTCCTTGCTTATATCCGATGTTACAAAATAATCTGATATTGTGTTGTCAAAGCTATCATCCAAAGTAACTGCTGCACCATATTGCCAAGGAGCTGCTTCATATGTCTGTTCTGTTTCGCTGTCTGTATCCTTTGAATAGTTACTTTCAAGGCTTTGGAGCATAACTATATCGTCTTCACCGAGCATCTGCATAATACCTGACTGCTTCTGCAGCTCACAGGCACCCTTCAGAAAAGTCTGAATAGCCGTATAAGCCTGTCCCACCGGAATCTCAGTATCCAACGGTTCCCTTTTCTCACTATATTTCCCATTCCACAGCTCATTTACATTGTCCTGCATCAGAGACATCATCTTTGTAAGCCTCTCTTCAGCTGAAATAGAGTGGCTGTAGGGGCTTATATCTGCGTTGCTTATCGTAGTACTCGTTTTGGCAATTTTTGCTGCTTTAAGTGAAATCAGATAATTCGGTATCATATTTCCCGCACATACAACTGCCATAATAATGCATATACACACTATTCCCTTGATTTTATCCGGTTTTTTATCAATACATTTGCGCACTGATAAATGCTTACTTCTCATCCAATGCCTCCGCTTTCATGTCAAAATACACCTTGGTTCCTTTACCTGACTCACTCTCATAATGGATTTTTGTATCATGCAGCTTAGCAATCCTTGATACAAGTGCAAGCCCAAGCCCTGCTCCATGCTCACTTCTTGATCGTGACTTGTCAACCATATAAAAAGCCTCTGTAATGCGCTCTATATCCCCAGGCGGTATTCCTCTTCCATTGTCCGAAACTGCAATACGATAAATACTGTGCGAAATAAGTCTGCCTGATACATCTACCTTGCTGCCTCCTGATTTCACTGCATTGTCTATCAGATTAAGAAGCATGGTCTTAAACAGATCATATTCCAGCCACACCCATGCCTCATCCGCACTGTACACAATCTCTGTATTATGCTTTCTTGCCGCTTCATGTGCGGTTTCCACACAATCTGCTATAATCTCAGATATTCTTGTTTCTTCAAGCCTGAAATCATTTTTATCAAGAGTAATAAGCTCCAGCAGCTTAAATGATAATGCTTCAAGCCTCATGCCCTCATTCAGTATGACTCCGGCAGCACTGTGCACCTCATCCTCAGACAGTTTTTTCTGATACAGGGTATCGGCATATCCTATAATTGATGTCATTGGGGTTTTGAGCTCATGTGCGAAGTTTGCAGTAAAATCCTCCTGCTTCTTTGCCGCCATCTGAAGTTCATAAACTTTGCTTTCAAGGTTTTTCGCAAGCTCGTTGAAAGCCCTCGCAAGCTCACCTATTTCATCCTTTGTCTTTACATCACTTCTTGCTGTGTAATCACCATCTGCAAATTTTTTGGTGGTGGCTGTTAATCCGGCAAGAGGCTTTGTAATCATCCAGGAAAGTATCAATATGACCATCATACCAACAGCAAGTATAACAATGTAGTACACGCTGCATCTATACCTAAGCTCCTTTGACTCATCGAAAACCGGTGTAATATCACTTTCCGTTATCAGAATATACCTGTTATCATTCAGTTTAAAGCTACTTTTGACATGGATATATCTGCTGCTTTGCTTTTCACCGGTATCTTTAGTATTCTCTTTTGACACTATACTGTATGTAAGCGTACCATCCTTTACCTTTATATCCTTTTGCTCATAATTACATGAATTGGCATATATCCTTTTTCCATCATCATCGGCAAGATACATTCCTCCTTCATCTCCAACAATGGATTTTGCCGACTGCGACATCATATCTGTAAGCTCCTTATCCACATCCTCACTCTTCATATTAAGTATGACAGTTTCAATCGAGTATTTTATCATCTGATGCTGTGAAAGTGCACTGTCCTGCTCCCTTTTCACTGCATGCTCCAGTGAATATGATAGAGTCACATATTCTATCATTCCAAGTGCAACAGCCAGTATCACTGTCATTCCAAGAAACATTTTATAGAAAAATTTCATCCGCGAACCTCCAGACGATAGCCAATCCTGAAAACTGTGACAATCTTTTCATTCCAGTCAAGCTTTTTCCTTAGTCTTTGTACATGTGAGTCCAGTGTCCTTGTCTCCCCGGTATACTCCTCCTGCCATACAAGCTCATAAAGCCTGCGCCTGCTGAGTGCAACATTCTTATTCTTCATAAGCTCATACAACAGGTCAAATTCCTTTACTGTGAGATCTACCTGCTCACCTTCCTTTGTCACTGTACGTGATTTAGGATCTATAGCTACATCCTCTATTTCCAGACGCTCTGCCATGCGCTGAGTGCGCCTTAATACGGTTTCCACTCTCGCAAGCAGCTCCCCTATCTGAAATGGTTTGCATATGTAATCATCCGCGCCCATACGAAGCCCGCGTATCCTTTCATCCACCTGTCCCATAGCAGATATTATTATGACCGGAGTATCCCCAATTCTCCTGACATAGTCAAGCAATTCATAACCATTTATCTCAGGAAGCATAATATCAAGCAGCAGAAGATCATATCTGTTCTGCTCAATTTTGTCCGCCCCTTCCTTGCCATCAAACGCTCTTTCGCATTGATATCCCTCTGCCTTCAGGGTGTTGCATATTAAATTATTTATGTCGTTGTCATCTTCCACTATGAGAATACTGGTCATAAGCTGCTCCTCTTCTATGATTATGATAGAATTATTATAGCATAAAGATGTGTCATAGTTGTAAAAAACACCCTGTTATTTAACTCAATAATAGGATGTTTTACCGGCACTTATACAAATATATTCTCACACATACATACTCCAGACAGCTCTAATCTGAGATGATATATTTTTGAATAACCACCTTTTGCCACTTTTTTCAATGCTGTTTGGATCATTTATTGAAAATCCTTCATCATCATAGCCTGTTATAACCATAAAATGTCCTGTATCGGTAAAATCTCCCGGTCCTACATTTACCACAATAGGATGTCCTTCATCAAGCTCTGCTTTCATTCTGCTCTCATCCAGCGCCACTGCCTTTGCTTTTACGCCGTAGTGCATGCAGCCTTCACTTATAAGCGTCCATGAACTTCCCGATCCATCCACACTGTAACCGGCTTCCTTTGAATACTTTGCTACTGCAATAGATGATGCCTCCCTATTGTGCGTCAGATAAACCACTACCATCGAAAGTGTAGTGGGACCGCATCCGCTTGCTGCAAAGAAATTGCCGCTATATTTTTCGTAGCCCCAGCGTTTATCCCACTGCACAAATAACGGAACACTATCCATAGACGCTTCTTCTGTCAAATCAATTGTGTGTTCCTTCACATGTTCCGCCGGATAATCATACACAAACTCAAGTGCCTCTTCATTCTTCAAAGCAAGGTCCTTTAGCTGTTTTGGATATTGGGTACTGTTCATTATATCATCAAGCATCGACTGATTATTTTGTATCTTATTCTTTCCAGAGATTTTGCTATTTTCTATAACAGCATTATCATATGTATTATTTCCGGCTTCAACATCATATTTATTTGTCCTGCCATCACCTGATCTTATCATACTGCTTCCAACAGCCACAAATACAGCCACAGCTATTATACTACAGGAAAATATGATAGAACGCAGTATCTTTCTGCGCCTGCATCTCCTTCGACGTAAACTTGCCCCATGTCTGCAACATTTGTTTTGTGTCATGTCCACTTTCTACCCTCCTGCTTCTTTGTAACTGATATTGTGTATCATTACTCTATCAAAAGCATTCGTTTATTATGTTGCATACTTGTGTCATAGTTGTAAAATATTCCAATATTAAATTGTATAAATAAACTGACCAATGACAGTATTGCAGGATATTTTAACCTGTCACTGTATTAAGCAACTTTTGACTATATATTCTGTTATTTTGGCAAGTAATAATTCTTTTCGTATTCTATAATGACATCGTAAACAGAAAGGAGATGAATTTCCATGAGAAATAAATTACACAATTTTATTAATAACTTACTTAGCTTTTATGCAAGCTTCTTTACTCACAGATTTTATCAAATGTAATGTGCATAGCATACATAAAATACCCGATGTCCCCCATATCCTTACACTAAAGCTATGAGTTGCATTCCAGTTTTCTTCATCCTGCAATGTCCATACGATCCTGATTCCTATCGTATTATTCTGCTTAATCTTTGGCAGGTAATTTCCTATAACAATAAACAATAAACTTGTTCCATAATAAATTAATGCTAAAAATAAATCCTCTGTTTCTGCTCTTTTACCTCAAATACCTGCGACTTTATCTGCTCACACTTGGTATAAAATTGCTCCTGTGCCTCTGATAATACCTTTTTAGCATTATTGGTAATGGGTAAAAAATAGCCATCTAGATTGTTAGTCCAAATGGCTTATGTAAAAAAAATATTATTTTCCATAAGGTAATCAGCCTCAATCATTGAATACATATTTGCCTTTTTATTGTATTTAAACACTGTATCATTACTATCTATCATTTGTTCAAGTAATGGCAAAAAATGTATTCTTTGCTCTATCTTTTTATAAAAATCAGATGATTCTATTTTCTAAATTGCAATTGTTCCATCTGCTATTTCATCAAATACTTTGCCTCTGTCTCTACTCAATTCAGGTCTATCAACAAGATATTGCAGTCCCATAAGATGAAAACAATCTTTTTTGTCAAATAAGATTCTTAATGTAACTGCAACACCTTTTCTGCCCAACACAAGCTCATATTCTGTCGATAATAGCGGAATAAAGGCATTTATACAATCTATAACATTTCTCATTACAGTTCTCCACTACTTCTTTAGATTAAGAAAGGCTCTGCAAAAGCAGAGCCCTTCTAACATTTTCTTTCGAGGATTAACCTCTAGCCAGATTGTGGTAAATGTTAAACCCTTATAAAGCTCATAAGGCACTGCTCTCTGGCACAACACCTTACTTTACCGCTTGGCAGACACTCAAGTTGCCTGTCTTTAATATTATATTACCTGTCATGTGAAAATATGTCAATCCAAAATTTTATGTTCTACAAAAATTCTGTAGACTTCTCGTAGACTTTGGCTTAGGATTAACACGTAAACTTGGTAAACATAAAAAATAAGAGAGCCTTCGGATTTCTCCAAAGACTCTCCAAAAAGCCTATAAAATCAAGCTTTCTATTTAGAATTTGCCCTCATCAGCAGCCTGCTGAACAGAAACGGCAACTGCTACTGTAGCACCAACCATTGGGTTATTACCCATTCCGATAAGTCCCATCATCTCAACGTGAGCTGGAACTGATGAAGATCCTGCGAACTGTGCATCTGAATGCATACGTCCCATTGTATCTGTCATACCGTATGAAGCTGGTCCTGCTGCCATGTTGTCTGGGTGAAGTGTACGTCCTGTACCACCGCCTGATGCTACTGAGAAGTACTTCTTGCCCTGCTCGATACACTCTTTCTTGTATGTACCTGCTACCGGATGCTGGAAACGAGTTGGGTTTGTAGAGTTTCCTGTGATAGAAACACCAACGTTCTCGTGATGCATGATTGCAACACCTTCCTGAACATCATCTGCACCGTAACACTTAACTGTTGCACGGAGTCCATCTGAGTATGCATGCTCAGATACGATGTTGAGCTTAGCTGCCTTGTAGTCATACTGTGTCTCTACGAATGTGAATCCGTTGATACGTGAGATGATCTGTGCAGCGTCTTTTCCAAGTCCGTTAAGGATAACACGCAGTGGTTTCTGACGAACCTTGTTTGCCTTCTCAGCGATTCCGATAGCACCCTCAGCAGCTGCGAATGACTCGTGACCTGCTAAGAAACAGAAGCACTCTGTCTCCTCCTCGAGGAGCATCTTTCCAAGGTTACCATGTCCTAAACCTACCTTACGGTGATCAGCAACTGATCCAGGGATACAGAATGCCTGAAGTCCCTCTCCGATTGCTGCTGCAGCGTCTGCTGCTCTTCTACATCCTTTTTTGATTGCGATTGCTGCACCAACTGTGTATGCCCAGCAAGCGTTCTCGAAACAGATTGGCTGGATTTTCTTTACCTGATCGTAAACATCAAGTCCAGCGTCCTTTGTAATCTTTTCAGCTTCTTCGATTGAGCTGATACCATAGCTGTTAAGTACAGCATTGATCTGGTCTATTCTTCTTTCATATGCTTCAAATAATGCCATTGTCGTTCTCCTTTCCTCTTATTCCTGTCTTGGATCGATGATCCTAACAGCACCCTGCTCTGGAGTTACACGACCGTATGATCCTGAAGCTTTCTCCCAAGCTGTGTTAGCGTCATCACCCTTTTTGATAAAATCTGTCATTTTTCCAAGAGAAACGAACTGGTATCCAATTACTTCATCGTTCTTGTCAAGAGCGATTCCTGTTACATAGCCCTCAGCCATCTCAAGGTAACGAACTCCCTTTGCCTTTGTTGCGTACATTGTACCAACCTGTGAGCGAAGTCCCTTTCCTAAATCCTCAAGTCCTGCTCCAACAGCAAGTCCATCATCAGAGAATGCAGACTGTGTACGACCGTAAACGATCTGTAAGAATAACTCTCTCATAGCTGTATTGATGGCATCACAAACTAAGTCTGTGTTTAATGCCTCAAGAATTGTCTTACCCTGTAAGATTTCTGCTGCCATAGCTGCAGAGTGTGTCATTCCTGAGCATCCGATAGTCTCAACTAATGCCTCTTCAATTACTCCATTCTTTACATTGAGTGAGAGCTTGCAGGCACCCTGCTGTGGTGCACACCAGCCTACACCGTGTGTAAATCCTGAAATGTCCTCAATTTTCTTAGAATGAACCCATTTTCCTTCTTCTGGGATAGGAGCTGGCTCATGTTTTGCGCCCTTAGCTACAGGACACATGTTTTCAACTTCCTTAGTGTAAATCATCTTAAGACTCCTTTCGTTATGGTTTTAACATACCCGATTTATTCTCTCATATTTTTTGTCATAAGTCTAGAGTATCATCGACAAAAAACAACAAAAATACAATATTTTTTCAAACAACATTACTATTTTTTTAGAACTACGTTGTCCTTGTCCTTAAAAATGTGGTTTGCAGGGATGACTCCGCGTACTCTTGAAAGCGGATAAATGTTTGAATTTCTTCCTATTACTGTTCCCGGATTGAGCACTGAGTTGCAGCCCACCTCCACATGATCACCGAGCATAGCGCCGAATTTCTTGCGACCGGTTTCAATCTCCTCTTTTGTATCGTAAACATCCTTTACGACTACAAGAGTCTTGTCGCTCTTTACATTTGATGTAATAGAGCCTGCGCCCATATGTGATTTGTAGCCCAGGATTGAATCTCCTACATAGTTGTAGTGTGGCACCTGTACTGAATTAAAGATGATTACATTTTTAAGCTCTGTGGAGTTACCTACTACTGAGCCCTTTCCTACGATTGCGCTGCCACGGATAAAGGCACACTGTCTGATTTCTGCGTCCTCGCAGATGATGAGCGGACCGTGCAGATATGCGCTGTCAAATACTGTTGCGCTCTTTGCCACCCAGATATCCTCTCCTCTTTTCTCATATATTTCAGGGTCGAGTGTTGGTCCTATCTCCTTGATGAAATCACTTATTCCGGCAAGTGCCTCCCATGGATAAGTGAACTGTGATAAATACTCCTTTGCGATTGTTTCATCCAGATTATAGAGGTTTGTTATTTTTGCGTTTTCCATTTTTCTATGTCCTTTCTTTTAATTATGCGAAAATTATTGACTATTGTTTTAACTGTCATTTTAATATTTAAACTTAAATATAAGCATTAAACATAAATATTAAAATTCATATTAATTATAGATTTAATAATTAATTATAAGCAGAGCTACTCGCCGAACAGCTCATGCGCGGCCGCAAGTGCCGCCTCCGACACATCATCTGCCTGTGCGCCCTCTGCTGCCATATCAAGACCAGCCAGAAATTCCTCTGGGATTCCCATCTCATCCATGGTTGTATTATTCATGGTTGTCTCATCCGGCGCATCATCTGCCTTGCTCTGCACTTCTTCCTCACCCGGGTTATCGAAATCAAATGATATCTGGTCATTTTCAAACTTAAGACATGTATCGAATACATTTCCCGCCTTGGAGGTGAAGCCTGTGACCTTCTTTTTAGTCTTTCCTGTGGTAAACAGCTCCGTGAGAATTTCCTCTGAAAGCTCCACCTTTGCCACAGTATGCCAAACATTGAAGCCGCACTCACACTCATATTTCCACTGTGTCTTTTTGAGAGGTCTGCCACACTTTGGACAGAGTACATTTGTCTCGATTGGCTTAGGCTTTTCGGGGAAATCAAAGGCTATATCTCCGTCTTCTGTGAGCTTTAGCGGTGCGTCAAACTTCATGCCTGTCTTTGAGACAAATCCTGATATAACTTCTGTCTTTTTCTTTGTCAGAAGCTCCTTAAGGACTGATTCCTTTATCTTGACGCTTGCGACCTTGCCCACCATAAAGCGGCAGCTCTCAGGATCATCACGTCTGTTGTTCTCGCATACAAAGCCAAACGGCGCCACCTGGATTTTGCCTCCGCACTTCGGACATACTACATCCTTCACTGTCTTTGGCTCTACATGGTCAAAATCAAACTGGACAGAAAGCTTTTTATTTTCATCCTCCTTAAGCACCAGGCACGCATCGAAGCGTTTCCCGCTTTTGGATTTAAAGCCTCGTATGGTCTCGGTCTTTTTATCATTAAGAAGCTGCTTTAAGTTTGCGGCTGTGATTGTTTTTCCCGCAATCTGTCCCACCGAAAAGCGGCAGCTTCCCGGCTCGTCACCCTTGTAGTTCACACAGCCATAGCCAAACGATGTCTTTTTTATCTGACCACCACAAAGCGGACAGACAACATCCTTTATGATTTCATCCTCCACATTGTCAAAGTCAAATGCCACGACTGTGTGCATTTTCTCACTGCCCTCTGTGACCGGCTCCTTCTTTAAGACGAGGCATGCGTTGAAGCGCTTTCCCGATTTTGATTTAAAGCCCTTTATCGTCTCTGTTCTGCCGTTTGCCATGAGCTCTAAAAACTGTACCTGTGACAGCTGCTTGTCTGCTATCCTTCCAACGAAGAAATGGCAGCCATCCTCTGTATGTCTGTTATAGTTTGCACATCGGTAGCCGTATGGTGACACATATATATCGCCTCCACAGTCCGGGCATACAATACCCTCGACCTTTTGCGGCTTTACATTTTCAAAATCAAAGGTGGCTGATACCTTGTTCGTCTGTTCATCCTTGTTGAGCTTTAAGCATGCATCAAAGTGTTTACCGCTCTTCGACTTAAAACCACGGATTGTATCGGTGATTCCTTCTTCAATCAGCTTTTTGACCTGTTCCTCCGGAATATCAAGTCCTGCCACCTGTCCGATATTAAAATTACATCCTGATTTATCATTTTTGTAATTGGCACAGCCATAGCCAAACGGTGTGGTCACTATCTCACCGCCGCAGACCGGGCACTTGACACCTATCTTTCGTCTGGCCGCCGCACCTCTGGCATTTTTGCCTGCAAAGCTGCTGATGCGGTCTGTAATCTCAGGGCGCAGATTCTGCTCAATCATCTTTTCTGTCTCTTTGCGGATAAAGCTCTCAAGCTTTCCCCTGTATTCCCAGAAATCCACCGTGCCCCTTGTAATTCCGTCCAGGCCCTTTTCCCAGTTGGCTGTCATCTTTGGATTAAGAAGTGCCGGAACTGTCATGTATACGACCTCAAACACCATCTCGCCAAGGCTTTCGGGTGTGAGTATCTGTGTCTTTTTGTTCAGATTCAGATATCCTATACGGACAAGTTTCTGGATTATCTCCGCTCTCGTTGCTGAGGTGCCTATTCCTGAGCCCTTTATCTGCTCACGAAGCTCCTCGTCCTCGATAAGCTGTCCTGCATTTTCCATGGCAAGCACCATGGAGCCTGATGTATAGCGCTTTGGCGGAGATGTCTTACCAAACTTGATATTATAGCCTTGGCATGCTATCTCATCACCCGCCTTTAGCTTATCGGCAAGCTCAAGCATCACCTTGGGATTTACGACTATCTCATCATTGCTGCCGTTTGCATTGCTGTTTTCATCCGTACTATCTGCAGTTTCACTGTTTTTACCAAGTATTCGTGCGTTTGATTCCTCAAACGACTTCTTTTTCGGCGGATTCGCCACCTGTAAATAGCCCTCGCTTTTTAGTACCTTTGATGATGCAAAAAAGCTTTCCTTATCCACATCTACAACAAGCTTCACATTCTCATACTCTGCCGGTGGATAAAAAATACTAAGGAAACGCCTGACAATCAGCTCAAATACTGCTCTTTGAAGCGATGTAAGCCCCGAAAGCTCTGTAAGCTGACCTGTCGGAATGATAGCGTAGTGATCTGTTACCTTGCTGTCATCCGTGTACTGCGTATCAGCTATGTTGGCATATAGCCTCTTTTGCATAATATGCTCCACAAAGTCTGCTGTCGGTTCAAAACCTTTAAGCCTGCTTATATTTTTTCCAATCTCCTTTGCCACAGCGCTTGAGAGCACCCTGGCATCTGTTCTAGGATAGGTGGTGAGCTTTTTTTCATACAGATCCTGAGCCACCTGTAATGTCTCATCAGGGCTGATTTTAAACTTCTTTGAGCACTCTGCCTGCAGCTCCGCCAGGTTGAAAAGAAGCGGTGCTCTTTTTTTAGTAATATTCTTAACTATAGATTTAACTTTTGCCTGTTTGCCGTTTAATTCTTCAATTAAAGCGAGTGCATCTTTTTCCTCTTTGAAGCCGTTTTCCTTGTATAAAAGCGGTGATTCAAAGTACCTTGAGCCTTCTACAGCCTTCCACTCTGCCTCTACACCGGCATCCGTAAACCTGCCGATTACCCTGTAAAACGGAGTCTCCTTAAAGTTTCTGATTTCACGCTCACGGATTACTACCATTCCAAGCACACATGTCATCACTCGTCCGACCGCGATTGCCGTATACGAGCGTGTACCCGCTGCATCGTTTAGCAGATTGCCGTATTTGACCGACATGACACGCGAAAAGTTGATGCCCATCGCATAATCCTCGATGGTACGCATGATGCCGCTCTTTCCGAGGTTTGCATACGCACTCATCGGCTTTGCCTCTTTTATGCCTCTTAGGATTTCCTCCTCAGTCTGCGAATCTATCCAGACTCGAAGCTCCTCCATGCCTTCCCTGACACCACCAAAGTTTCTGATATTCTCCTCGATGGTCTGTCCTTCTTTTCCGGCATCACCTGCCCAGTAAACTCTGTCAATGTCCTCTCTCTGCAAAAGAGCGTGCACAATATTGTACTGCTTGCGCACGCTGTCTATCACATCATATTTGTATTCCTTTGGCAGAAACGGCAGATCCTCAAGACGCCATTTCTTGTATTTCATGTCGTATGACTCAGGGTAGACCAGCCCGACCAGATGTCCCACGCACCATGAAATCACATATTCTCCATTTTCTATATAACCATCATTGCGTCCGCTCACCCGCAGCACCTTCGCAAATTCCTGTGCCACGGATGGCTTCTCTGTTATTATCAGTGATTTTCCCATAAGCTCCTCTATAATTCATTCATGTTGATGAGCTTGAATCTAGGGTCTCTGACCACATAGCTTTGCAGTGCAGGCTCAAAATCTGTTGCCGAAAACAGATAATAGTCATCAGATGTAAGCCTTGCCTGATCCATAGCCATAGCCATATTCTCGCACATATCCATGGTCATCATTGGCTTGTCCCAGTTGCAGAAGCCGATGATACTCCTTCTATCCTCGCTCTGAGCCACGATGTCTATGCGGCCTGTCTTTCCAATCCATGTACCCACACGCTTTATGGTAAACGGAAGCTGTCCCATCTGATTTAATATAAGCAGATACTCTGTGCAGACCTCCCTGAAATATCTCTCAAGATACGCATCAAGCTCTTTTTCTATATATGTATCATAAAACTCTTCCGGTGAAAGCAGATACAGATTAGACATATTCGGATAGACAAACTTAAACCAGAAATTAACAAATGTGTCTTTAATCTGATATACGCCCTTCTTTGCATTTTCCCATCCGCCGGTCTCAAATGAAACTACTTTTTCCACGATATTGAAGGTGGCAAGATTTTTTAAATATACGCTGATTTTGGCACGCGAAAATCCTGTCGCATGGAAAATATCATTGAGCTTGTTCTCACCTCTTGCGATTGCTGCAAGTATTGTGCTATATGCAGAAAGCTCTCGAAGCTCTGCGGATATAACAGCATCCGCCTCACCATACAGTGCTCCCGATGGTGTCAATACGAGCCTGCATATATTATCCTTAAAGGATTTAGCTGCATCCCACTTATCCAGATATGCCGGAACTCCACCGATTGCTCCGTAAATTCTCACGATTTCCGCGACCGGAAGACTTTCAAAATGTCTTACAACCTCAAGGAAATTGAGCGATCCAAGCTTCATTTCGGCTCCCTTAAACTGCTCTGCTGCCTCTTGTGTGGCCCAGACTGTAGATGATGTGGCAAGTATTATAAGTACAGGCCCCGGATACAGCTTGTGCTTTTTAAGCTTTGCAACTGCTTCCATAAATGATGTATCCCTCTTTGCCACAAACTGTGCCTCATCGATTATCACGACGAGCTTGGAAGGGTCTCCTGATTTGATTCTCGCGAAGTACTCCTCATATGTCTGTCTGCTCAGGCTCACCTTGTACTGACGGCTTATCTCCTCCCCCATCATCTCAAGCTGATGCTCTGGCGATGCCTGTCTGCATCTGTAGTAAAAGAATTTCTTTCCGTCACAAAATTCCTTTATGAGCTCCTCCTTTTGACAGCCTCTCCTTCCGTAGAGCACTACGAGCTGGTTACCCGACTCTTTATAGAGCTGCTCAAGTTTCTCTAAATCTGTGTGTTTTGCTTTCATAATATTCCTCCAAAATAATCAACTGAAAATATTATATCACAATTTAACACATATACAAATAGATTTTAATTATAATTTCCGAGCTCCTATTGTAGCTTTCACTTTATTTCTGACAAACATATAGCAGATAGCCTGCATGATGATTGTCGCTATCCATGAACCGGGATATGATATAAACAGGAAAAACAGCGATCTGTGGCTTGGAAACAGACCATATATCCAGATGATTCTGACTCCGACTGTTCCTATTATAGAAAGTATCATAGGTACAGTTGAGTATCCCATTCCTCTTAGTGCTCCAGGAAAAAGATCCATGATTCCACAGAGGAAATATGGGATTGTTGTAATCGAAATAATCTCAAGTCCTGATTTAATTACCTCGCTATTACTAGTATATATGCCAAGTATCTGTGTTCCAAATATGTATGAAGCACTTCCCATAACAAGTGCTACCGCTGTCGTGAGAAACAGACAGTCTATCAGTACCCTGTCCATTCTCTTTTGTTTTCCTACCGCATAGTTCTGGCTTGTAAAGCTCATGCAGGCTTGTGTGATTGAGTTGACAGATACATACAAAAAGCCAAGTATATTGTTTGCCGCCGTATATCCTGCCATGGCTATTGAGCCAAAGGAATTGACTGATGACTGAAGCATGGCATTTGAGATATTTATGACTGTGCTCTGTATGCCGGCCGGAATTCCCACCTGAAATATCTGAAGCATATATTCCTTATCAATCGCAAGCTTATTAAAGCAGAGCTTATAGCTGGTATCTGCTTTGCTCAAACAATATAATACAAGTACGCTGGAAACAAACTGCGAAACAATTGTACCGATTGCAACACCTGCAACATCCAGTTTGCACACTATTACAAAAAACAGATTGAGCAGTGCATTGATACAGCCTGAAATAATCAAAAAGATAAGAGGTCTCTTTGTATCGCCGACAGCACGCAAAATCGCCGCACCATAGTTATAAAGCATAAAAAACGGCATACCGCAAAAATAAATCCTCATATAAATAGTGGAAAGACCTATGACATCATCCGGTGTACCCATGATTTCCAGCGCACCCCTTGCAAAAATAACACCAACCACACCCATCACAATACCACTTATGAGTGCAATCATAATAGAGGTGTGCACCGTCTTAGACATCTCCTCATCCTTGCCTGCCGCATAAAATCTGGCAGCGAGCACATTCGCACCAAGCGATATACCCATAAACAAATTGACAAACACATTGATAAGTGCCGTAGTAGAACCAACAGCCGCCAGTGATTTACTTCCACTAAACTGTCCCACGACAATAATATCCACCGCATTGAATGCCAGCTGTAAAATACCCGAAATCATAAGCGGCAACGCAAATGAAATAAGCTTATCCATTATTGAACCATTCACCATATCAATTTCATACTTATTATTCTTCACTTATCTCTACCTCTTAAAAAATATTCTCCTCAGCCTATCTATTTTACCACGATAAAATATAAATTCAAGCGTAACTATTTAAAACAACTGAGAATAAAAAAGCCCAAAAAAAAGAGCCTCTTTTAAGAGGCTCGACTTTTGCATAATAATTAATTCACAGAGTGAGGATTTTCCGTTCAATACACTGCCTTCACCGGAGAGTACACAGTATGTTCCGAAGAAAAAATATGAACTGCCACGGGTTTCCAACAGGTCAAATGACAGTTTAGACTTGCAAACTGCCATAACCTATCCGTAAATAATCCCGTGGCTGACTTCATATTTTTTCTGAGGAATACTACTGTGTGCTACACCGGTGCCCACAGCCCACAAACGGAAAATCCGCCCTCCTTAATAAATTTTCCAGCAAATTGCTAAATCTACTTCTTTGTGATGTAACCCTGTGCCTTAAGAAGCTCTGCACAAAGCACTGCTCCACCTGCTGCACCACGTACTGTGTTGTGTGAGAGTCCGACGAACTTCCAGTCATAGACTGTATCCTCTCTGAGACGTCCGACATTGATTCCCATACCATGCTCATAATCCACATCAAGTGCAACCTGAGGACGATTATCCTCTTCACAGTATCTGATGAACTGCTTTGGTGCGCTTGGAAGCCCAAGCTCCTGTGGTACTCCGCTGAACTTCTCGAGTGCCTCGATGAGCTGCTCCTTTGTAGGGTTCTTTTTGAACTTGACAAATACAGCTGCTGTATGACCGTTTAATACAGGAACACGGATACACTGGCATGTGATAACCGGTGACTCTGCAGGAACAATCTGTTTTTTCTCATCATCCACATATCCCCAGAGACGAAGTGGCTCTTTCTCAGATTTTTCTTCCTCTCCACCGATGAATGGAATGATGTTTCCAACCATCTCAGGCCAGTCCTTGAATGTCTTTCCGGCACCTGAGATTGCCTGATATGTTGTAGCAACAACCTCATATGGCTCAAACTCTTTCCATGCTGTAAGAACCGGAGCATATGACTGGATTGAGCAGTTTGGCTTTACCGCTACGAAGCCTCTCTTTGTACCGAGACGCTCCTTCTGATATTTGATAACCTCCATGTGCTGTGGGTTGATTTCAGGTACAACCATTGGCACATCAGGTGTCCATCTGTGGGCACTATTGTTTGAAACTACAGGAGTCTCTGTCTTTGCGTAGTCCTCCTCGATCTTCTTGATCTCGTCCTTTGACATATCAACGGCTGAGAATACGAAGTCAACCTGTGAAGCAACCTCTTCCACCTCATTGACGTTCTTTACGATGATTTTCTTAACTGCCTCAGGCATTGGTGTGTCCATTTTCCATCTATCACCAACGGCGTCCTCGTATGTCTTGCCTGCACTTCTTGGGCTGGCTGCAATTGTTGTTACCTCAAACCATGGATGGTTCTCTAAAAGAGAAATAAATCTCTGTCCTACCATTCCTGTTCCACCGAGGATACCTACTTTAAGCTTTTCACTCATTACTCTAATCTCCCTATCTTCTAGATTTTCTTCGACCATGTCATACACTATACTTTGACATTAAAACCAGGCCATGTCCGTCCGTCGCGTACAACTGTCTTTATAGGAAATATATTACTTGAAACTCTAATGAAAAACAAGGAAAAAACTATATTAAATTAATAATTTTTCCCCCTGTTTTTTATAAAATATGCACAAAAACTACACTTCATCCTGCCAATTTGACTTCATATACTCGTCGTAAACGGCAATTACCTTGTCCATTGATGTCTTTGATGGTGCTCCAACTGTACACCTTGTGCTGACACAGGTCTCCATTGAAATGGCATCAAATACATCCTCCTCAAATACCGGAGAGATAGCCTTGAGCTCGTCGATGCTCATATCGTCGATTGCAATGCCCTTGTCGATGCAGTAAAGCACTATTCTTCCTACAATGCCATGTGCATCTCTAAACGGTACACCCTTTTTAACGAGATAATCAGCTGCATCTGTGGCATTTGTAAAGCCATTGTTTGCACTCTTTCTCATCACGTCCTTGTTAAACTTCATTGTATCAATCATTCCTGTAAAAAGTGCGATACATCCCTTTGCAGTGTCGAATGCATCAAATGCCAGCTCCTTATCCTCCTGCATATCCTTGTTGTACGCAAGCGGAATACCCTTCATGGTGGTGAGAAGCGACATAAGCGCACCGTATACACGGCCTGTCTTTCCTCTGACAAGCTCTGCTATATCAGGATTTTTCTTCTGTGGCATGATTGAGCTTCCTGTGCTGTACGCATCGTCAATCTCAACAAACTGGTACTCGTTTGAATTCCATATGATAATTTCCTCAGAAAAACGTGACAGATGCATCATGATAGTTGAAAGAGCCGATAAAAACTCAATCAGATAATCTCTGTCTGACACACCATCCATACTGTTAAGTGTCGGTCCGTAAAAATCCAGAAGCTGTGCTGTATAGTCCCTATCAAGCGGATATGTAGTGCCTGCGAGTGCTCCTGAGCCAAGCGGACAATAGTTCATTCTCTTATATATATCGCACAGTCTTGATCTGTCTCTCTTAAACATCTCAAAATATGCGCCCATATGGTGAGCCAGAGTGATTGGCTGGGCCTTCTGCAGATGTGTAAAGCCCGGCATGATAGTCTGTGTGTTTTCCTTCATAATCTTAAGGATAACAGCTAAAAGCTCCTTAAGCTCATTATCAGTCTCCTTCACTGTCTTTCTGGTGAAAAGACGCATGTCAAGAGCTACCTGGTCGTTTCTGCTTCGGCCTGTGTGAAGCTTCTTTCCTGTGTCACCAAGCCTGTCTATGAGTGTAGCCTCAACGAAGCTGTGGATATCCTCATACTTTGAGCTGATTTCAAGCTCCCCTGACTCTACCTCCTTAAGTATCTGCTTTAGGCAAGCCACTATATCATTGCTCTCTGCCTGTGAGATGATGCCCTGCTTTCCAAGCATCGTGACATGGGCGATGCTGCCCTCTATATCCTCTTTATAAAACTTCTGATCAAATGAAATGGACGCATTGAAATTGTAAACGAGCTGATCTGTCTCCTTTGTGAAACGTCCTCCCCATAACTGTGCCATGAGATTCCTCCTTGATTATTAAATGATGATTTATTTTCATGTATCACAATGTATTGTATAAAAATAAGATGTGATACCGCCGCCTGCTCTAAACAGCCGCTTTACTGTGCTAAATTATATAATAATTTTTGCTGTCACGCAACCACATTTTCACCCACGTGCTGCAATCTCTCTGTCACGCTGCTCCTTGGAAAATACACAGCCGCAGTAGTACTGCCTGTACATATCATACTGCTTTGATATCTCCGTGGACTTTTTATAGCCCTCTTTCTTCTTAAAATCAGAGAAAAGATATCGCACTCCATATTGGCTTTCTAAGTCTTTTCCTATCTCATTGAGCTTTTCGGCATTCTTCAACGGGCTGATGGAAAGTGTCGTAGTAAAAAAATCAAAGCCATGCTCCCTTGCATACTGTGCACTCTCCTCAAGACGCAGCCTGTAGCACTTAAAACACCTCTCCCCGCCCTCAGGCACAGCCTCCATGCCGCGTGCCATATCATAAAAGCGCCTGGTGTCGTACACACCCTCCACAAAGTGAACCGGATTTTTCACCGGAAACTCATCTATAAAGCGCTTCTGCTCCTGTGCTCTCATGTGATATTCCTCTGGCGGATAAATGTTTGGATTGTAATAAAACACAGTCACATCAAAATACTCCGAGAGTGTCTGTATGCAGTATGTGCTGCACGGTCCACAGCAGCTATGGAGCAAAAGACGTGGAGTGCAGTTATTGTCCATGCAATTTTCTTTTATTAAATCTTCCATTAATTTTTGATAGTTAATTTTATTTGCCATATTATATTATTTCTTTCTCAAAATTCAAATTTTTTTGACATATCCCCAAATATTATTTCAGGTAACTATTCTGCATATTTACTATTCTGATTAATTACTATTTCTGATATAAGCTGCATAATACGAACAAGGGCCGGAAGTCTCCTCCCGGCCCGGCTCATACTAATCCTCTTCTTCATATCCGAACATTAGTCTAAAAATCTTTTTTCCTGTTTCAGTCTTGAATATGCGCTTGTATGCCTTGTCGATTGCACGGTTTCCCGCATCATCCTCATACAGATTTACGAGGAAATCAGCCTCAACGAGTATCTGATAATCAAGACCATCTATATTGTCATATGTGTGATGGTGACCTATGAGAAAACAAATTCTTTCAACTATGTAATTCTCAAAGCCAAGCTGTGAGAGCATCTTCTGGGCGATTATCGGTCCCTCCTGCTCCTGAAGCTTTCCATCGCACCTGCCATACTTCTCCTCCGCCACACGTATGCCGATATCGTGTGTGTAAGCCGCAGCCTCAAGTATAAAGAGCGAGGCATCATCAAGCTCCTCTCCTATACCGATAAGCCTTGCATAGCTGTGCACCTTGGTAAAATGCTGGATTCTCTTTGGATCGCCATCATAGTAGGCAATCATATCCATAAACAAGTCGTCTAACTGTTGTTTACTATAACTGTCACTATCCATTTAATATATTTTTCTCCTGATAATATGTTAATTAGTCTCATTGCCGGCTTTGCACCGACAATGATAACATACTACAAAGCGATCATTTTTTCAATATTTTTACACAAATATTTCTTATTTTTTGAAATCACTATGTTGTTTGTCACACTGTTATGTGGGAACAGTAACATCACTACTTTGCATCACGGAAAAATCCCCTGAATGCGAATTCTGACAAAGGCTTCTTGTAAAGCAGCTCTCCTATCAATATCTCAAGCGCTCCACCTGCAAAAATAGCAATATAGCCTAGCAATGCCACCACCGGGAGTCCAAGCTTAAAAACAGCATTAGAAACCGGCACAAACGCTGCTCCTGAAAACACAGTAAAACGCCCATAAACAAAACCATGAATACGATAAAGCCAAGTACATAATACTTATAGCATATGCTTGTGTACAGATATACTGTCAACAGCTCAACATCGAGCGTAAAAAGTGTGAAGATAAGCTGTTTCTTATCTGCTACGGAATTCTGTATCAGAATGACTCTTTCTATTACCAAAAATGTGAAAACAACAAGATTGATTACCGTGCTTGACATCACCGGAATGTATATCTGCAGCTTCTTTTTCAGTGATGTGGACTGGATAAGCTCTGACACATCCATCGACATGATGAGCTGAAATGTGAACATCCCGCACATCATAAAGTATACACCACCTATGATGGAAGTTCCCTTGCTCATTATATCGGATGCAATTCCGATTACTGCAAAGAATACAAACATGATCACATTCAACTTCAGTTTGTAGCCATATCTCAATAATTTAAATCCTAATTTAATATCTTTCAGCATAATATTTCTCCTTTTCAAATATACTTTCCAATTTAAAATGCCTCTACACATCAACATATGATCTGCGGATACGCACCATCATATGATAATATGTCGCTGCTATCACTCCTACAAGCACCACTGCTAACACAGGTGCGATAAACCACATTCTCCCGCCATAGATCAAAACAGCTATACTACCTGCAATTGCCGGGAAGATAACTATAAGCGCCAGCAGATAAATATACATTCCCATATCCATGTATCTGAATATATTTAATGAGCCAACCGAAACAATTGAAGATATCATAATAATGTCAAATATCGACCAGATATTAACTCCAAATTTAATAAATGGTATTGAAGCAATGAGTATTGTAATTCCAATACGCAGCGGTCTTACAAGTATATCCACAAGAACTGCATTCTCAAAGTATCTTACTCCGTTAAAACCTGTCTTTAAAAAATGCATGCCAAATGCATTCTTCTTGCACATACAGCCAAAGCAGAAATAGTCCTGCACCACCTCGCACATCATATAAAAATCATAAACAATTACTATAACTCCTATCCATGCCCAGATTGTTTTCGAACAGGCAATTAGCATTGATGTAAAAATTGCTAAAAACGGAATCAGTATATTTGTTATAAGACGATACTTGAGATTAGTCATAACACGGTAATCCCTGATGTATGTTAGAACTTCATCCTTTGCTTTGTTATCTTTTTTATTAATTGTTCTTTCAGTATCATGTTCCTGTGAAACCATTTTTTCATTCATACTTCCTGACTTACTTTCCATAACACCTTACCTCGCACTAGCGCATCACAATCTTTGTGTTATTTTTCATGACCGCAACGCTTATCTGGTAAAGTGTCGGAATCTCCTTTGTCACATTAAGTCCTGCAAGCTTATCTATGTTTTCCGCCAAGCATATGCCCTCAAAGCCGTACGGGTTTTTGGTCATTGAATAAAGCACCTTACCGGCAGCCTCTGTATCTGCTGCATCGCCTTTAATCAGGATATATTTTTCCTTCAAATCCTCAACAAAGCCCTGCTCCACAATCTGTCCGTTTTCCATTATAATGGCATAATCGGTGATATTTTCCATATCTGAGATATTGTGCGTAGAGAAAAATACGCTGCGCTTACCGTTGCCCTCATGGATATACTCGCCAATCATCTGGCACAGCTTATCTCTCATCAGCGGATCAAGCGGCGATGCCGGCTCATCCAGCAAAAGAAGGTCTGTCTTTCGCGCCATGACACCTGCCAGCATGAGCTTCATCTTCATACCATCCGAAAATGAACTGTTAGCTTTCTTCATATCAATGCTGCCATGTGAAAATATTGCAAGTTCCTCACAATATCTGTGAAAATCATCTGCTGAAAAATCATCAAACATCAGCTTGCTGATTTCCTCGATATCCTTAACTGTCCACTGTGGCAGATAGTATTTGCCCGGTCCTGTGTAGCCTATGCGGTTTTTAATATCTCCCGAGTTTTCCTTCTGTTTATCAGAATACTGTCCGAAATAAGTGATTTCACCTTTATAGTCAAGCCTGATTCCTGCCAGGATATTTAAAAGTGTTGTCTTTCCTGCTCCGTTTTCTCCGATTAAGGCTGTCGCAAAGCCCTGTGGTATTGCGAAATTCTCCACATCCAGTGTAAAATTTTTAAGTTCCTTTGTGATTTTTGCTGCCTCAATTGCATTCTTTGTTGTCATTTTCATTCCTCCTGACTCGTTTCATATCTTTATTTATCCACCTCAAGCAACGCCTCAAGCATTCCCTTAAGCTCGTCGTTTGAGATTCCGGCCACCTCAGCCGCGGCTATCGCGTCTGTCAGCGACTCCTCCACCTTGCGCAGGTGCTGTTCCTTTATCATCTCACTGTCCTGTGCATTGACATAAAAGCCCTTGCCCTGCGCCGCTGTGATGAGTCCCTCATCTGCAAGCTGCTCATAAGCCTTCATCGTGGTTATCACACTGATTTTCAGGTCCTTTGCCAGCCCTCTTATCGACGGAAGGAACTCCCCCTGCTCATACCTGCCGGCCAAAATATCTGTCTTGAAGCTGTCCGCTATCTGCTGATAGATGGGCACTCCTGAATTTTGCATCAGCTTCATATGCTACCTCCGTACTGTATTTATTAACTGTTCATGTGTTATATATACACTATATACATTTTATTGTCAATACCTTTCTATAATTATCTCTCTAAAAATTTCACCTCAAAATTTTGATTTGACATACACTCTTATATCTGATACTATAATATAGCTTGCCGATATGGCTCAGTAGGTAGAGCGACGCACTCGTAATGCGTAGGCCACCGGTTCGATCCCGGTTATCGGCTTCATACATAAAAAACACCTCATTCAAAACTGAATGAGGTGTTTTTTTATTACAAAAATCCCCTTGACATTTATAAAAAATATATTAAAATTATCTCGTTGGTTTATTTTTAGTAAACAAAAAATCTATCATTAAGCCTACAGTAAATATAACGTAAAGTATATTAGAAAAGGAAGTAAACATGGATATCGGACATCGTATGAAGGAGCTTCGTATCCAGTACGGACTTACCCAGCAGGAGCTTGCTGACAGGGCTGAGCTGACGAAGGGATTTATCTCCCAGCTCGAGCGAAATCAGAATTCACCGTCAGTCGGCACCCTGCTTGATATCATCCAGTGCCTGGGTATGACACCGGCGGAGTTTTTTACGGATTCGGAACCTGAGCAGATTGTATACAAGGCAAACGACTATTTCGAGAAAATTGACGAGGAAAAAAACAGCAAGGTGGAATGGATCATTCCAAACGCACAGACCCGCTCCATGGAGCCTGTCAGGCTCACTCTTCATCCGGGTGGCAGTTCTGAAATATATCTGCCTCAGGAGTGTGAGGAGTTTGGATATGTGATAAAGGGCACAGTGAAGCTTTGCTATGGTGGCAAAGTGCACCCCGTAAAGGCCGGTGAGTCCTTTTATTTTAAAGCCGGTAAGAAGCATTTTATTGAAAATAAGTCTTCAAAGGATGCCATGCTCATATGGGTCAGCAATCCTCCAAGCTTCTGACGCTTCCACTGCATAAGCTCTTTTATAGGACTGTAATTACTGCCGGCCACATTTTTAGTGTGTACAGCAGCAAATTATAAACATACAGTTCCTACCAATACTATAATTACATGAGAAAGGTTTACACCATGGGAAAGAAATTAATTGATTTTATCGATATCACAAAGTCATACAACGGCAATGTTGTACTCGACGATTTAAATCTATACATCAGGGAGAACGAGTTTCTGACGCTGCTTGGACCATCAGGCTGCGGAAAGACCACCACACTTCGCATGCTCGGTGGCTTTGAGACACCGGACAAGGGAAAAATCATGTTTGATTCAAAGGACATCACAAATGTGCCTGCAAACGAGAGAAATCTGAACACTGTTTTCCAGAAATACTCTCTTTTCCCTCATATGACAATAGCTGAAAACATCGCGTTTGGTCTTAAAATAAAGAAAAAAAGCAAGGCTTACATTGATGACAAAATAAAGTATGCATTAAAGCTCGTCAATCTCGACGGCTTTGAAAACCGCTCTGTGGATTCTCTTAGCGGAGGCCAGCAGCAGCGTATCGCTATTGCAAGAGCTATTGTAAACGAGCCTAAGGTACTGCTGTTAGACGAGCCGCTTGGCGCTCTCGACTTAAAGCTGCGCCAGAGCATGCAGTATGAACTTATCCGCTTCAAAAATGAGCTCGGTATCACCTTCGTCTACGTCACACACGACCAGGAGGAGGCGCTTACCATGTCTGACACCATCGTAGTCATGAATCAGGGCTATATCCAGCAGATTGGCACACCAGAGGACATTTACAATGAGCCTGAAAATGCCTTTGTCGCTGATTTTATCGGGCACAGTAATATAATCGACGGTGTTATGATAAAGGATAAGCTTGTCGAGATACTCGGTGTAAAGATGCCTTGTGTGGACGAGGGCTTTGGTGAGAACACGCCTGTCGATATAGTCATCCGCCCGGAGGATGTGGAGCTGGTGCCTGCGGAGGACGGCTACATGCAGGGCGATGTCGTGTCAAATATCTTCAAGGGAGTGCACTATGAGCTTGAGGTAAAGGCTAACGGCTACGACTGGATGGTGCACACCACCAAATATGTAGAGGTCGGCAGTCATGTGGGTATCAGGGTGATTCCATTTAATATCCAGGTAATGCACAAGCCTGAGTCCTCAGATGAAAAGGCGGTGGAGATAGATGTCTAAAATAAAGAAACAGCTGCTCGCAGGGCCGTACATCATATGGATTATCGGATTTATCATACTTCCGCTTTTCATGATTGTGTACTATGCATTTAAAGGCTCTGACGGAGGCTTCACATTTGAATATGTGGCTGCAATAGCACAGCACACCAATATCAAGGCACTGCTTTTATCACTACGGCTTGGAATCATATGCACCATAATATGCCTGGTGCTGTCCTATCCGCTTGCGATGATTTTAAACGGCTTAAAGATTAAAAACCAAAGCTTTGTGGTATTTGTTTTCATGCTTCCTATGTGGATGAACTTTATGCTTCGAATACTCGCATGGAAACAGCTTTTGTCCAAAAACGGTGTCATCAACTCGATACTCACCACTCTCGGACTGCCTGGCTTCAACATCATGAATACCTCCGGAGCAGTCGTGCTTGGCATGGTCTATGACTTTCTGCCATTCATGCTGCTACCTATATACAACTCCATGACCAGAATCAAAAACGACTGGATTGAGGCGGCTCTTGACCTCGGTGCAAACAAAGTCACAATATTTTTCAAGATTATACTGCCACTTACAGTTTCCGGTGTCATAAGCGGAATCGTAATGGTTTTCGTGCCATCACTCACATCCTTTGCCATCTCACAGATACTCGGTGGCGGCAAGGTCCTGCTCATCGGAAATATCATAGAACAGGATTTCGTCCATGGCTCGCAGTGGGGCGCAGGAAGCGGTCTCTCACTCGTGCTCATGGTATTCGTATTAATCAGCATGGCACTCGTCAATCTGTTTGATAAGGAAGGAGACCAGAGCGCATTATGGTAAAAAAAATAGCATCAAGGGTATATATGGGACTGATTTTTTTGTTTCTGTATCTACCTATCGTTGTATTAATAGTACTCTCCTTCAACAACTCCAAATCCAAGGTTAAATGGGGAGGCTTCACGCTCGACTGGTACATAAAGTGCTTTCAGAGTGAGCGGATTATGTCGGCATTTTCTACAACACTGCAGATTACGCTGCTTGCAGCTGTGATTTCTACAATAATAGGAACTCTCGCAGCCATGGGTATAAGCGCCATGAAGAAACGTAACCAGACAATCTATCTGGGCGCTACAAACATCCCGATGCTCAATGCAGATATCGTGACCGGTATCTCAATGATGCTTTTGTTTGTAAAATTCATGAATCTGGGCTTTGTGACAGTGCTTATCGCACACATCACGTTCAATATCCCTTATGTGATACTCAATGTGCTTCCAAAGCTCAAGCAGACCAACAAATACACCTATGAGGCCGCACTTGACCTGGGCGCATCACCTCTATATGCATTTTTCAAGGTCACCTGGCCTGAAATAAGCCCCGGAGTGTTCTCCGGCTTTATGATGGCGGTCACAATGTCACTCGATGACTTCTCCATCACCTACTTTACGAAGGGTGCCGGAGTAAACACACTCTCAACCATGCTCTACACAGAGCTGAAAAAGGGTGTAAAGCCGGAGCTGTATGCTCTGTCAACCATACTTTTCTTCACAGTGCTGCTGCTTTTGGTTGTGGTAAACATCAACTCAAACCAGATACCTGTCAGCGCATCAAAGAAGCCTGCAAGGGCTAAAAAGCTGCGCATCGTAAAGCGTAGTGTGAGCATCGCAATTGTTGCAGTACTCGTAATCGGCTGCTTTTCGGTATTTACCATAAGCGCCGGAGGCACGAACAATGACAATGCCATAACAGTGCTAAACTACGGTAAATACATCGATGAATCAGTAATCGACAGCTTCGAGCAGGAAACCGGAATCACCATTAAATACGAGGAATACGAGGAACCTGAGGAGATGTACACAAAGTACAAGTCCGGTGCCATCGATTACGATGTCATCTGCACCTCTGACTACATCATAGAGAAGCTCATAAGTGAGGGTGAGGTCAACAAGATAGACTACAGCTCAATGCCAAACTATCAAAATGTAAATCAGGATATAATCGACATGTCCGCATCCTTTGACCCGACACATGAGTATACTGTGCCTTATTTCTACGGCACACTCGGCATACTATACAATAAAAAGATGGCTGATGCATCAGACCTAAATACCTGGGACTGCCTGTGGAACGGCAAATACAAGGACAACATGATTATGATTAATTCTGTCCGTGATGCCTTTACTCCCGCCCTTCGCACACTTGGCTACTCGATAAACGAGACAGACACAGCAAAGCTCGATGAAGCATTTGATATACTAAACAAACAAAGCAGTGATGTGCTCGCCTACTACGTGGATGAAACCTGTGATGAGATGGTTGCTGAAAATGCAGCAATCGCAGTGTGCTACTCCGGTGAGGCAGCTGCCGCCATGGCTGAAAATGACAACCTGGACTATATCGTGCCAAAGGAGGGCTCAAACCTCTGGATTGACTCATGGTTTATTCCAAAGACATGCAAGAATAAAGAGGGCGCACAGGAATTTTTGAATTATATCTGCAGTGATGAGCCGGCACAACTCAACTTTGAATATGTATACTATGCATCACCTATCCAGTCTGTCATCGACAACCAGGATGCAGAAACGAAGGAAAATGAGGCGATTAATCCGCCTTCCGATATGCTCAAAAACTGTGAAGTATACAGAGCTTTAAATGATGATGACGCAACTCTTTACAACACACTGTGGCAGAGGCTTAAATCGGATTAAAAATGAATTGCGCAGCTATATTTTGTATGATGTCACAAAAATGAAGTCTAAAAATTGTACAAAAATACATATTGCAAACTTCAACAAACAATGATAGAGTAAAACCCACGAAGCGCCCTGCTTCGTGGGTTTTACTTTTCCACGAGATCCGATATTTTTATGCTCCGCAAGGAGATTCATGAAATACACGGAGTTTTTACATACTATAGAAACAGAAATAACCGCAAGACTTGACAATAATTTCAAGCTTACCATCCATCCTGTCAAAAAGAACAACGGGATGATCTACGACGGATTGGTGATTATCAATCCCAAATTCAATATAGCACCGACTATTTATCTCAATCCTTACTACCATTGGTATCTTGATGGTGTATCCATTGATTCTATTCTCGATGCAATTTTATCCACCTACAATGATTTCAAGCCAACTGAAGATTTTGACATAAGCTTCTGTGATGATTTTTCCAAGGTAAAGGAGAAAATAATTTTCCAGCTCATAAGCTACGACAAAAACCAAAAGCAGCTAAAGGACGTGCCCTATATCAAATATCTGGATTTTGCCATCATATTTGAAGTATATGTAGGAGCCGAGCTGCCTGAATTTGGCACCATTACAGTCACAGATGCGCTTCTGTCACGCTGGGGCATAGATACAGAAACACTAATCCGCGCCTCAATGCAAAATACACCAAGGATACTTCCATGCTCAATAATCAACATGGCAGAGTTTCTTGCCAAAAAATGTCCGGGCTATGCCAATCAGATGCGCGCAGTCTGTGATTTTGACAGCCTGCCTATGTATATCCTTACAAACAGCAGGCAGACAAACGGCGCATCCGCCATACTCTACCCGGGTGTGCTAAGCTCGCTGGCAAAAAAGCTCGGCGGCAATATGCTGCTCATACCAAGCAGTATCCATGAGTTTCTGGTAATGCCGCTGGATAGCGATATAGATGTCTGCAACCTAAGCGAATTCATCTGTGAGGTAAACTCTACAGAGGTACGCGACGAGGAAGTACTCGGCGAGAGGTACTACATATACGATAGTAAAACAGACACTGTCTACTGATAATCATATAACCCGATAACACAAAATACCGGATATCATATCATAGATATGTATCCGGTATTTTACTTTCTAAGAACATAGTTGGAAATTCATGAAAGTTATTGGCCTGTTATTTGCAGAACGATGTACTAGTTGCCAAGCAGCATGTCGTAAAGCTTCTCATACTCTTTCGCAGATGCCTTCCATGAGAAATCATGCCTCATGGCGCGCTGCATCATCTCCTGCCATCTGTCCTTATGGTTTTCAAACACATCAAGAGCATATTTGATGACATGCAGCATATCATGCGCATTATAATTGGCAAAGGAAAAGCCATCGCCCGTATTCTCGTACTCATTGTACGGCACTACAGTGTCCTTAAGGCCACCGGTCTCCCTGACTATAGGCAGCGTACCATATCGCATAGACATGAGCTGGCTCAAGCCGCACGGCTCAAAAAGAGACGGCATGAGAAATGCGTCACAGCCTGCATATATCTCATGTGCATTTTCCTCTGAGTAGCCGATATATACTCCAAGCTTCTGCGGATACCTGCCATGGAAATAATTAAACATCTCCTCGTACTGCTGCTCTCCTGTGCCCTGCACTATAAACTGTACATTCATGGTGGAAAGCATCTCCTCCATCACATATGCCACCAGATCAAAGCCCTTCTGCTTTGTCAGACGCGAAACTATTCCAATCAGCATGACATCCTTATCCACAGCCAGACCATACTTCTCCTGCAGCTGACGCTTATTAACGACCTTTCCACTCAATTCCCTTACAGAAAAATGCTTATCCAGATATGTATCCTTCATAGGATTAAAGACATCATAATCTATACCGTTTACAATGCCTCTCAAATGCCTGCGCCGCTCAAGCATCAGGCCATCCAGGCCCTCTCCGCCCTCAGGTGTACAGATTTCATCTGCATATGTCGGACTGACAGTCGTAATCTCATCTGCATATACTATGCCGCCCTTTAAATAATTAGCCTCACCATAGAACTCCAGCTCCCCTGAATTAAAAATATGCTCCGGAAGTCCTGTAACATCAGCCACCTCTTTAATCTTCCATCGCCCTTGAAACTTCATATTGTGAATGGTAAAGACTGTCTTGATACCGGCATAGAAATTGTCTGAGCCGTATACTGTCTTTAGAAAAACCGGCAAGAGTCCTGTCTGCCAGTCATTACAATGTATCACATCCGGGGCAAAATCTATAACCGGCAAAGCCTCAAGCACCGCCTTTGAAAAGAAAGCAAACTTCTCCACATCCTCGTATATATTGTTGTATGGCTTATCTCCTGCAAAGTAAAACTCATTGTCGACAAAATAATATGTCACACCATCATACTGCGATGTAAAAATCCCCACATACTGCCTGCGCCAGTTGAGATTGACATAAAAATGACAGACGAACTTAAGCTGTGGCAGTAATTTATCATCCATACATTTGTACTTCGGAAGTATAACTCTCACGTCATATCTGTCCTTGTCAAAATATTTCGGTAAAGATCCCACTACGTCAGCTAGTCCACCTGTCTTCATATAAGGTATTGCCTCTGATGCGGCCATTAATATTTTCATTTTGTCCATGCTGAAACCTCCCCCAGATTACAGTTATTTAAACAACGATTAATCTGATAAAAAATATAGTATACATCCTGAAACCAATAGAATGTATACTATATTATATCACGCGGGAGTACATTTTGCCTAGTAAATTTATCAAAACGTGGTTTTATTTGTCTATAATGACGATTTTTACATCCCTAGACGTATTTTGTCTGTAATCAGGGCAATAAACTCCGAATTGGTAGGCTTGCCCTTACCATAGTTTACAGTGTATCCAAACATGGAGTCTATCGTATCCATCCTGCCTCTGCTCCATGCCACCTCGATAGCATGCCTTATGGCTCTCTCCACCCTGCTTGAGGTAGTCTTGTACTTCTTTGCAATAGTGGGATACAAAAGCTTTGTGATAGAGCTAAGCATTTCCATATCCTCAACGCACATCACTATCGCAGTCCTAAGATACTGATATCCCTTTATATGAGCCGGAACACCTATCTCATGAATGATATCCGTCACCTGTGTCTCAAGGGATTTTTTCTCCATATATGTATCATCAAGTGGCTCAGTGTCACCGGATGCTCTCTTTACATACACAAGTACCACATCAGAACCGGCATTACCGTTTATCATGTTGTATGCTTCATCACTACTTCTTGCTGTTCCTAAAAACTCCATGCCCTTTAATAAACTCTGCATGTTTTTCTTTTCGTCTGCTACTGCGACATTTAAAGTGCTCATCAAACTCTCCTATGCCGCCAATTACTGTCATGTCAAAACAAATTATATGCTTTTATGATAACACATTTTGTCGAATTTTGTCGAGAGCGTATTTTTTTTTAATTTTATGTAACCATTCAGCCCACGCATATTCGCAAAACTGCACGATACCCGTGCTTTCTCTATTCTTCAAACTGAGAGTTATACAGCTCTGCGTAAAATCCGTTCTTTGCAAGAAGCTCATCGTGTGTACCCTGCTCGATAATGTCTCCGTCCTTCATGACAAGAATCATATCGGCATTCTTGATAGTAGACAGCCTGTGGGCGATGACAAAGCTTGTTCTGCCCTTCATCAGATTGTCGAGTGCCTTCTGGATACGGATTTCTGTACGTGTATCGACAGAGGATGTGGCCTCATCAAGGATAAGGATTGGATTGTCTGCAAGAATGGCTCTTGCTATTGTCAAAAGCTGCTTTTGTCCCTGTGACACATTGGATGCATCCTCGTTGAGCTCCATATCGTAGCCACCCGGCAATGTCTGGATAAAGTGATGCGCATGTGCTGCCTTTGCTGCCGCGATGACCTCCTCATCTGTGGCATCCAGACGGCCGTAGCGGATATTTTCCATAATGGTGCCCTTAAAGAGCCATGTGTCCTGCAATACCATGCCGAATGCATCTCGCAGATCGGCTCTGTTGTAATCCCTGATATCATGTCCGTCTACAAGAATGGCACCTGAGCTTACATCATAAAATCTCATAAGAAGCTTGACCATGGTAGTCTTTCCCGCTCCTGTCGGTCCAACGATAGCAACCTGCTGTCCCGGCTTTACCTTTGCAGAAAAATCATTGATGATGATCTGGTCAGGATTATAACCAAAGTGTACATGCGAAAACTCTACACTTCCCTCGATATGGTCTGGCTTTACAGGATTTTCCACTGTTATATCCTCTTCCTCCTCATCGAGGAACTCAAATACACGCTCAGATGCAGCCGCCATCGACTGAAGCTGGTTTGCCACCTGCGCTATCTGCTGGATTGGCTGTGTGAAATTCTTCACATACTGTATAAATGCCTGGATATCACCGATTGTGATGACATTCTTTATGGCAAGTATACCACCTGAGATGGCTACTCCCGCATATCCTAAGTTTCCTACAAACTGCATGATAGGCATCATAAGTCCTGAAAGGAACTGTGATTTCCATGCGGATTTGTAGAGCACATTGTTGGCCTCCTTAAAGGTCTTTACAGTCTCTGCCTCTTTATTATATGCCTTTATGACGAGGTGGCCTCCGTACACCTCCTCGACCTGTCCGTTTATGTGTCCCAGATACTCCTGCTGCTGTCTGAAGTATTTCTGTGAATGCTTTATGACAAACGAAATAAGTATCATCGAAACTGGCAGGATAACGAGTGAAATCAGCGTCATGAGCGGTGAAATAGACAGCATCATGACCAGTGTACCGACCAAAGTGGCAACAGATGTAATAATCTGTGTGATACTCTGGTTCAAGCTCTGTCCGAGTGTGTCCACATCGTTTGTGATACGCGAAAGTACCTCACCATATGTCCTTGACTCGAAATACTTCATCGGCATACGGTTGATTTTGCTCGTGATGTCCTTACGCATCCTGTAGCAGGTCTTCTGCGTGATGCCTGTCATGATAAGTCCCTGGGCAAACATAAAGATGGCACTCACCACATATAAAGCCAGCGTAAACAAAAGAACCTTTGCAATATAATCAAAATCTATGCCGCCTGTTCCTGCAATCTTGTTCATGAGTCCCTCGGCAAGCGCAGTGGTGGCTTTACCCATGACCTTCGGTCCTGCAACGGAGAAGACAGTCGAAACTGCTGCAAAAATCATAACTGCAATGATAGCAGCCCAGTATCTGCCGAGATACTTTATGAGTTTCTTTGTAGAGCCCTTGAAATCCCTGGCCTTTTCTGTGACCATTCCGGGGCCACGTCCCATTGGCCCTCTTGGCCTCTTAGGAGGCATCTTAAACTGTTCGTTATTATTCTCACTCATCTTACATGCCCTCCTTTTTGTTATCATCAATTCCAAGTTCCCTGGCTGAAAGCTGTGACTGTGCAATCTGCATATATACATCGCAATTTTTAAGAAGCTCCTCGTGGGTGCCTTTTCCTACGATTTTACCGTCATCGAGCACGAGAATCTGGTCAGCATGAATAATCGTGCTGATACGCTGTGCCACGATAATAACGGAAGCACTCTCTGTAACCTCTGCTAAGGCTGCACGCAGACGCGCGTCAGTCTTCATATCGAGTGCTGAAAAGCTGTCATCAAACACATAAATATGAGGGTCCTTTGCGATAGCTCTTGCTATGGCAAGCCTCTGCTTCTGACCACCTGACACGTTTGAGCCGCCCTGTGCGATTGAGCTTTCATACCTGTCATTCTTTGTCTCGATAAACTCAGAAGCCTGTGCGATATCCGCAGCCTTTTTTATCTGCTCATCACTCGCGTCTGCTTTACCAAAGCGCAGGTTTGAGGCGATGGTTCCCGAAAAAAGAATACCCTTCTGCGGAACAAAGCCTATTGACTCGCGAAGCTCGCTTAGTGTGTAGTCTCTGATATCGTGCCAATCAAGCTCTATTGAGCCTCCAGTCACGTCATAGAAACGCGGAATCAGGTTTACAAGTGTAGACTTTCCACAGCCGGTACTTCCGATGATAGCTGTGGTTTTGCCCGGCTCCGCCACAAAATCAATGTCTGAAAGCACATCCTCCTTTGCTCCCGGATATCTGAAATCCACATGGTTGAAACGGATAACACCTCTGTGATCAGCCTCAGTAACAGGCTCTTTTGGATCATTTACAGTGCTGTTTGTCTTTATAACCTCATCGATACGCTCTGCCGCAACACCAGCTCTCGGAAGCATGATGGACATGGCTGAAAGCATGAGGAATGACATAACAATCATCATGGCATATGTAATAAACGCAGTCATGGTACCTACCTGCATAGAACCCTTGTCTATTCTGCCTGCTGCAACCCACACGATACCAAGTGTGATGCAGTACATGATCATGGACATACCCGGCATCATAAAGGTCATGACACGGTTTGTAAACAGCTGTGTGCGTGTAAGCTCACGGTTAGCCTCATCAAACCTCTTTTCCTCCTCCTTCTCACGGCCGAAAGCCCTGATAACGGAAAGACCTGTAAGAATCTCACGAGAAACAAGGTTTACCTTGTCTACAAGACTCTGCATAATCTTGAACTTTGGCATCGCAATGCCAACCAGTGTGAAAATAAAAACCATGATGGCAGCAACCGCAATGGCAATCACCCACTCCATGCCGGATTTGGTCTGTGCCACCTTGATGATACCACCGATACCAACGATTGGCGCGTAAAGCACCATACGAAGCATCATAGTAGTAACCATCTGAATCTGCTGTATATCATTCGTGCTTCTAGTAATCAGTGATGCCGTAGAGAATTTGTTAATCTCGGCATTTGAAAAACCTACAACCTTTGAAAAGGTCTTCTCCCTCAAATCCCTGCCGACAGCGGCACCGACCTTTGAAGCCGCAAAACCTACAACACATGCTGCTATAAGCATAATTGCTGCAAAGGCTGCCATCTTGGCTCCTGCCTTCCACAGATAAGCAACCTGATTGGCATCCACGTCGATTCCTGCATTCTCATCACACTTTGTCGCAAAAGTTACACCCATGGACTTTAAAGTAGCTGAACCCACCGCATCGATTTTTTCCTGCACCTTGCTTCTTATCTGCTTTATCATGTTATCATCGAGCGCTACTCCCTGCGGGATAGCCGATGCATCCACATCCATCTGCTCACCCGACTGAAAAGCCTGATATGCCATGACAAGAGGAACCAAAAGCTCCTCATCCAGCTTATCAAGTGTGTCCGAATCAGCTGTCAGCTTGTATTTTGCCACACCGTCATCAGATTTTGAAGCATCCTCTGCCTCATAACAGTCCGTAAATTTTTCTTTCTCGTCAGACAGCATAAATGTCTGTGCCATCTGATAATCCTCCGATGTAATCTCCTTTGGCAGGATATGCTCAATGCCATGATCCTGGATACCAACATCAATGATGTCAGATGTGTACGCAGGCAAAGCCAGATCACAGTAAGCCTGAGCAATGAGAAAAACAAATATTAATATGATCCATCGCCAGTATGGAATCAGGTTTTTGAAAATTTTACTCATAAACGTTTCCTTTCTTTCCGGTTAATTATCCCCCATACACGAATGCAAAAATATCCGCAATCGTGCGCATACTATCTATTTTATCAATAAGCGTGGATAATTCAATAAAGAAAGTATAAAGAAACAGTAAAAAAACAGAGACTATATAAATGGTTTATATAAGTCTCTGTTTGATAAATTGTGCTTAATCGAAAAGTATGTGATAGCCAGGAGCCTTTGAAAACTAATCCAAATCGGCAAGACCTACACGCTGTATCTGGAAGGTCTTGTATGCCTTTGCTGTTGTAGTTTCTTTATCACCACCGCTCACCTGTGACTGGTAAATCTTACTATATCCTACGGCATAAATCTTTATAGAATTAGCTCCCTCCGTTAAAACACTCAATGGTACCTTTACCTTATATGTCTTGTTATTTTCAAAGAAGTCCCTTGGATCCTTATTTAATTGACTGTTTTCTTTACTGTTATTTATCTGTTCATTTTCTGTTCCGTCATTATTCAGTGTATAGATATCCCAGTCCACCTTCTTTAAGTAAATCTTATCATTTCCGGTGCCAATCGTTTCATCTTTTGGATTTTTTTGCGGATCCTCGATATAAAAATCCAAATAAACAACAGTTTTTTCATCAATCTGATTTCGCACAAGGTTTGAATCCTTTACCGTAAAATAAACATCCTGCGTACTGTCTGCACCATCTAGTCTGGCATCCGCTTTATTAGCTGCTTCTTCTTCAATGGCATCATCAATAGTTGCATATAATGTAGTTATGTCATTTGAATCAGTATCTGCATTCTCCTTAAGATAAATTGACGGCTCATGAACTGATGCACTATATGCAGCAATCATAGTGTTTATATAAAGTTTCAATTCATCATCATTATTTGAGAAATCGGAATGTCCTACACCTGAGTATGTTACATTTCCCATTGTGTAAATATAATAATTATTTCTTACATCCTTTGGAGACTGCTCATAAATTCCATGGTTTGACAAGGTATACCATACAACAATATCACTCTCACCATCACCATCAGCATCCTGATTCATATCCAGCTGGTAGTACTGCTTATGAGTGGTAGCTATATTTATTTCGTCAGCAATCTTAAAAGGATATGTGGTAATCTGTCCTGAATTAACCTTGACTGCCTTATTAGTCTTAGCTTCAAAATCATTACCATCTAGCCCTGAATACAGCCTGTACTCGCCATGATCGTTACCATTATCTTTCCACTGATACTGATTTAAATCTGCATAAGTAAATCCCTGATTCTGTCTGACAATAACTGAATTATCAGATTTTGGCTCATATGCAATATCAGTATTATTCTTTTTGGCAGTCTGTACAGCTTTATCAAAATCCTCATCAGTACTCTGTAATGTATTGCCCTTCTTTAAATACTCATTTGACAAGATTCCATACCTGTCCAGTCCAACAGTATCACGAATTATAGAGTTAAACTTATATCCCCAGACATTATTATATTTATTATCATTTTTATTATTACAAAATGACGTTGTATCATGAGCAAACAATACCGGTTTTCCTGACTGGATATATGCTTTTATTTTATCGAGATGATTATTTGTATTATCAATATCATAACAATCACCAAATCCAATCACAAGCATATCGTATGTCTGCAGCTTATCACATACCTCATCCATTTTAGGTACGTTGTCATAACGAACTGTTTCTATATCCAGGTCAAAATCCTTCACTTGACTAAGTAATTTATGAAACTTTGTATTGCTATCATTCTTCTGCGCCTGCATATCAAAATTTCCCCTAAAGCCCTCATTATGCTTCAAGGTTGAATTAATCTGAAGAATCTTGACTTTTGTAGGACTGCCTTTTGAATTTTTGGCATACACATATCCGGATTTCTGATCATATCTGTAGCTATTTGTAGCCTGACTTACACGAAGCTGCCAAGGCATAACTCCTACATAGCCATTCGGCAAATCATAGACCAGTTTATAATTATAATTGCCTGCATTCAGACTATACATATATTTACCATTATCACCCATTACCGGATTCACAATAGTGCCATCACAATATATTTTTATCTTATTTGCATCTATTCCTTCATTGGTTGTCGAAAACTTACCATCGGAATTCGAATCCAAAAACAGCTGTGCATTAAAACTTGCTTTGGAATCAGCACCGCCTGCATTGTTTATTGAAAATTCCAATGTGATCTGATTATTACTAATCTCAACATAATCTGTATCTTTTACTTTTTCCTGCTCCTTGAGTAATATTTCAGGTTTTTCAGTAGTCAGGTAGGTAACAAGCACCGCTGTCTCATTTGACTTATTTTTTAAGTCTCCCTTGTTGTCCACTTTAAGAACATTATCTTTATCTTTTGCATAACATAAAAGAGTAAAAACATTTGAACAGTTATCAATGTAATCCTCATTAATTCCACTTTTATACTTGCTATCATTGCTGAAAAAGCCATCTGAAAAGACGACAGGAAAGCCCGCCTTTATATAATCCTCCAATTCTGAAACCTTCTGCTTAGTAATATCATTGCCTGAGCCTCTGTATGTGTTTGGAGCAGTTAAATAATCAGCATTATTTCCATTTCCTCTTAATGTAAGCTGAGTATTAAGCGCCTCTCCATTATTTATATAATCAGTATCCAGCAATCCCGCATGACCATTCTTGAGCATATCATATCCCCAATAATTTACCACATCTTTCGGATTTATAACAACAATGTCACCAACATTTGAGTATTTAAGCCCATCCATTTTCCAATCATTATATACTGTATGACCATCTCTATAATTCAGATTATCGGCTACAAGTCCCATATATATCATATCATAATTATTGAGATCCTCTATTCTGCCAATAAATTCTGCACTTGTAACCCTTGTTATTGTAACCTTTTTTTGCTCCGGACACCTTGTTCCAAGCCACTTTTTTAGCTTATCATAATTTAAAGCGTCAGACTCATTTTTTACAGTTCCGGGCTCTATATCCAGTATGTTCAGACTATCTGTCGGATTTATAATGTCTCTTTTATCGGCATACGATATGATATAGCTTAAAACTATCGCCTTTGAAATCTCCTTGTCATAGTATGCATACTCGTCCTTTCCAAGAGTATCATTTTCTTTTTTCCTGCTTGTATTCTCTGAGTTGATATACTCTGCTATCTCGTCAAAATTCTCATTTTTAGCTGCTTCGACAAATTGAGTTTCATCTTCATTTGCAATAAATGCAGAAGCAAAATCATCTCTTAAAACAAATGGCACATCCGTACTAGGATTATAGTTTCGTGGAATGACATATTCGTTGCCAATTACAAAACCTTTTGTATGGGTTTTACTGTCAACTTTATAATACTTTATGTCATTATTCCAATTAATAAAATTATCAGCTGAGTCCTTAGTAAAATTCAGCGAGCTGAAATTGTTACAGCTCAAAAGACCTGCAAGCTTTTTAATGTTGCTGGAGTAATCTGCATTCGAATCAGGCCACACAATACCATTATCCACTATAACAGGCATCATGATACCACTCTGGTGCACGCGCTGGACTATCTGCTTTACCTTGTCCCATGAAATGTCATTATCAGTATTATATGTTGCAGCATCGTTTCCTAAATCATTTGAAAGGACGGACTTTGAGCCGGAAAGATAGAGTAAATCAATTGTTGATACATCTATCTGCTCAAGCTCCTTGGGTGTGACCGTTTTTACCTTGAAGGTCATATTGGCAGTCTTATCATCATCGCCTGTCTTGCCCTCCTGATTGAACACACCTGTTCTGAACCAGTTATTGTTTTTGAAACCACCCTTATAATATATGTGTGTAGTATTTACAGGATAATCAAGCGAGCCGTTTTTATCAGCCACCATGATATAATCACCATTTCCCTCACCCACATAGGTGTATGTCTGGCTGTCCTTAACTATATCAAAATATCCGTCTGTATCATGTAGAATTATTTTCTCATTGGCCTCATTTGAGTCGGTGGTTGATGTATCACCTGTATTTATCTTCTCATACGGATTTTGAGTATCAAGCACTGCTCCATACTCACCGGTTTCATCATAATTAAACTCGATAGGTACATTACTGTCCACCTCGTAGTAGGTCTCGTCATCCGTAATCTTATCTGCAGGCACATACTCCATCTCAACCGTATAATATGTATACTTATCATAATCCGGCTTATTGGCACCTGCCAGAGCTGCCATTTGGTCGGCTCTTGCAACAAATTTATACGGTGATGTGGTATCTGAGTTGTCTGCCCTGTATATATAGGCCTTTGGATCATATTTGGCGACGTTTTGCATACCCTTATCAGAAACAATGGCATATGAGCTCTTGATAGCATAGACTACATGCTTCTCAACTGTATCGTCACCTGTGCCTGCTTCTTTCGTATTGTCTGTGCTGCTGTCTGTATTTCCATCAGCCTTCTGTGTATTATCATCAGATACCAGATACTGTGTATTTGTCATGCCATTAGGCAATTCGACAGCAGTAAAAGCAACACTGTAGTAGCCTCTTTTTCCGGGTGCCTTAATTTGATTGCCATTTTCATTCTCTGTATTACCGGTACTGCCTGTATCCACAGATTCAGAGCCATCTTCCGTCTCATCATCGCCCTGCATGAAAACATAATAGTCAACATTCTGTCTGTATTGACCTGTAGGCAAGCCGTCTTTATCGACAGAGAGCTTGTAATCAGTATTGAACTTGTAGTCACCATTCTCCTGCTTGGTCATCTTGTAGCCAGAGGTACCCTGATTTATTCTATCCATATTTACAAGTTTAAGCTCACTCCAGCCATCTCCCTGATTGACATAGCTCTCCTCATACGGCTCATAATAAAGTGGCTTTGTGTTGTCCTTGTTTTCAGTAGTAATAGGCTCAAGCTTTGTTTTCAGACCTGACATATAGTCAGCCCTTTTTTGTACACCGGCACCATCTTCGTCAGACATCTTCTTCAGTGTTCCAAACCAATCGTCAGGCTCCTGACCATCAATCAGATAGCCGATGGATGCCATTTTCTTGTCAGGCACTACCTCCACTATATTGAATGGCTTGTCCTTGCCATGTGAACTGACTATATCAGATATTCCATTGAATGCTACATTTGCATCGACCTTTGTAAGGCTGTCATTCAGCACAAAAGCTGCCACAACGAGACATCCTGTAAGTGTGAGTGATATTGGAACCACTATTTTTTTTCTTAATTTGCTCATTGCGATTGCTCCTTTGTAAAAAACTACTCGGTTTAATAATATGTGTAAAACGTAACTGTATTTGACTTAAATTTAGGCTCTTTCTCAAGTCCAAGCCATACGCTGATATTTAACTTTTCTCCGACAAGAAAATTTTTTCCGAGAGTGATATGCATTTCTTTATTTTGATTACCATCTACAATATAATAATTAAGATAGTTCCTATATTTAGGATCATCAGGCTTATCTTGTGCTCCGGTTTCTCCGCCAATCTCCTTTGAACTAAACTTAAATATTCCATCAGGCTCACCATTGCCCTCCGGACCATAAATCAGTTTGCCATCATCGCCCATTTTAAAGGATATATCTCCCTTGTGCTCAGTTGCACCTGTTGAGCTGACACTTTCTACCTCCATATGCCATACAAAATCCTTAACCTGATATTTGTCTTTTAATGGAGAACTCCTTAACTCATTTTCATCAATATTCAAATGATGAGTCTGTCCTAAATTAAAATGCTTATCTGCATCACACTGCAGAATATTAATTGGATGTGCTACGTTTACAGTTACCTTTGCCTTAAGGTCTTTGTTTTCATCAGATTGTACATATACCTCAAACTGTGTTATGGTAGTACTCTTGATCAAAATATTATAGACATCACCGGTTTTTTTGCCCTGATCATCAACATCTCCATTTTCAGCTGATACTGACCAGGTAGCTTTTGTTGCATCATATTTTCCGCCAAGAATCTTATCCGTAAACTGTAATCTATTATTATTTGGATCATTAATCATCTCATAGTATACCGTTCCATTGGTTACATCCTTGCCTTTGTAATATATCCTTATTCCTTCAGGCTCTGCCGGTGCCACATACTCCACATCTGCTCCTGTCGGCACCTTATTGCGCATAGTGAAGTTCTGCTTTGATGTATACTTCTTGTCCCCTGCCTTAAAGTCCACGACAATTCCGACAGAGTTCTTGCTTTCTGCCTCGCTTAAATCTGGGGTAAAGCCTGTGACATTTTCTGCCATAAGAGATTCCTTGCCCTGACCATCTGCCTTCACCGCACCTGTTGCAGGATCCAGTGTATCCTTTCGCAGATAAATTTTGTGCTCTGATGGTCTGTATATGATATTGTATGTACAATCCTTGTTGTAGATAATCAGCTTGCTGTCGGATGATGTTTCCTCAGATGATGCTTCTTCGGATGACGCTTCTTCCGCTGATGCAGTTGCAATATAACCGGCCTCAGGGGCTGCTGATGCCACCTCCACCGGCGCTGCCACTGTAGCAGGCTCATACTTGACACCCTTTTGCGCATCAATTATCAGGTCTCCTATCTGATTCATCGTAAGCTGTGCCTCATACTGTAAATCTACATCCTTTGAAGCATACTTATACTGCTTCGTGCTCGTACCGATAAAGCCTGCAACAGCCAGACCCAGTATTCCCATTATCGCCATGACAATGACAAGCTCAACAAGTGTAAAGCCACTGTTTTTCCTATTATTTGATTTGTTCATGCGCTTTAAAAGTTTCATGGTTCATCTTCCTCTCCGATTTCATCATACAACCTTATAACAGCCTTGCGTCAAAATAAAATATTCATCATTAAACTATGTAAATTACTCACATACCACCTTACCGGTCTCCTTGTATATCGTGATAACCTTTTCTGTGCTGTTTTTTTGAATCCAGATACGGCTGCAGCACTTACCATTGGCATCAGGCTTTTGTGCACCTGAGCTTCTGTCAAACTGAAGCATTATCTTGTCTGAGCTGTTCAATTGTGTCTTGTCACTATAATCATCCTTCATGGAATAGTAAACATCAATCCTGCTCTTTCCTATTTTGCTCGGAGCAGATACTGTACCATTTATGGTCGTCTTATAATAGTAGGCACCATCTGATGCATCCTTATATATCTCAAGAACTGCGCTGTCCTTTCCCATAGTGGTGACTCTTGTTTTATTAATTATCGATTCAATATTTCTGGCACACTGCTTCACCTCAACACCCATGACCGAGCGAATGGATATGGTTGCCGCACCTATGAGTACGACAGATATCGCTATCACTACTATAAGCTCTACCAGAGAGAAACCACCATTATTCTTTTTTTCTTTTACAGACATATTGGATTCCTCCCTTGTATATATCGTCAAAATTTGTCAAATATAAATATTTCGCAGCTGTTTTGCGCCTTAGAAGCCGCTTGTTTTCTACTCCTTGGTCCAGTTCTGGTATGTAATGAGCGTAGCATAATCTATTTTTGTATCTGCCTCTTTCTTATTTGAAAAAGAAGAAACATTACCCAGATAGTTGGCACCGTCCATGAACACATCATACAGGTGCAGTGCATCGTCTGCATCACTTACCTTTTCAAGAAGCAATGTCTTAAATACCTCCTGAGTACCATTATCAATCTCGCACTGGTCTTTGTTTACAATTATCCTGCCCTTTGCAACTATGGTACCTGTAAAGTCAGCATTCAGTGTCACATCTCCCGTAGCAACAATTATATCCACATTGTGTGATTTGTCATTTGCATCATAGGTGTAGTTACCGTTTTTGACAATTGCCTGGTATTTTTTTCCCTGATACTCAGTCTCAAATATATGTTTATTACCGGAATTTGGCACTATTTTCAGCAAATTGGTATTGTTAACTATATTTGTAAAAAGCGAAACACTTGCTGCATTTGCCGGTAAATCCGCATAATTTGTCAAAAGCTTTGAGTTTAGTGCAGTATATGTGCGCTGTAAAGCATCCGACTGTGCATCCATGTCCACACCATCAGCTATGCCCTTCAAAAGGCTTAAATTGCTGCCATCGTAGATGCTGTAATTGCCGGCAGTATAGATGCTTGCAGCCTCATTTACCTGTATGCTGTCAGTATAAAACTTAGTGTATCTCTTGAGCTTGTCACTGTCTGCACCAAAATAGTCACTGTAATACTCAGCAGCCTTGTTCGTTGGCAGATTGACATAATAGTATACAAGTCCGTCATCCTTATTATCAGTAGAAGGAACAAAGACCTTCTTTATACACTTGTCGATTGTCTTTGACTCCGGCAGATATGCCGAGAGGGCCTTACCTGTCTTTGTGCTGACCACATTAGCATTAACTTCAGTATACTTTGTCTGATCCTGTCCGGTTGCCGTGATATCCTTGTACTCCTTATAGGAAAGTGGATTCTTGTTGTAAAGCGATTTGGCATCCGCACCATCTCCACTTGTGCCTATGCACTCAGGCGGCACAAGGTATGCTATCTGGTCACCCTTTACAGAGATTGACTCACCCATAGGCACATTGCTATTTTCTGTACCCACACCACTTGAGTTTACAATAGCCTGGGTATTGATATATGCGGTTCCTGCCAACATAAGCTCCCTGATATTTGACATATCAAGAGATGCCTCCCTGCCGTTTATGATAATAGCAGAGCTATCGCCTGCGACAGGATTTTCCTTATCAGCGCCTCCGTTGCCAAAGCCGACGTACTTCGCATTGTTATTCTTATTATTCTTTCCAAGTGTGACCTTTGAGCCTGTACCCTTTAAGGTCATGTCATCTGCCACATATGTCATGCCATCCAGCTTAACTGCTGCACCATTTACATTTATGTTGCTTGTCCACAGCTGGCACTGTGAATCAACAGAAAGTGTACTGTTATTGTGTACCCCCGCCATATTCTTTTTTATTGTACCAGTATCTTTTCCGGCAAAGTCTCCCACCTCTATATCGCCCTCTGCAATCATATAGCTGGTATCCTTTACATCAAGTGTGGCATTGTTTGGAATGGTAACACTCGTAGTAGAAGTCCCTGTGCCTGCCGCATTTTCACAGCCGGCGTAGAGATTACCGGATAGATTCACTTTATTAAGTCCTGATATAATATCCAGTCCTTCATTTCCGACAAGAGAATATGTAAAAAGCTCCGGAACTCCTCCCGATGCTGTAAAGCTCATGGATGGAACTCCCAGAGAAATATCTGTTTCTATTATTGATTTAAATCCCTTTTCATCGGTATACTCTACCCTTAGTCCGTTCAGCACGACACGATTTTGGTACACCTTGAGCTGTCCATTGCCGTTTACATCGGCATTGGTCGATTTGATAATAGCACGTGGCTGATTATCTTTTTTCTCGAGAAGCTTCGGGTCTACATATTGTATGAGTTTTCCCATATTAAACGTCATACCTGTGCTATCATACTCCAGGCTGGTCTTTAAGCTCTTCAGATACTCCTGCGCAAAATTGCTCTGTCTGCCGGCCTCATTTATGCTGCTGTCAGAGTAATTCTCCATAACCTTGGTATATCCTGCTGAGTAAGCCTTGGAAATATCTCCCTGCAGACCTGTACATATCTGATCCAGCACACCCTCTGCCGAGTAAAAGTTATCTGTATTTTTTTCATCCGTCACCTTCATCTGGAGGTTCATAAGCGCTATCCACAGCACAGTCACAGCTAAAACAGCCACTATAGCCATTGCAACTACAACCATCACAAAGGAAGCACCACGGTTATCATTACGCTTCATAATTAATACCCCATGCTTCCGGTCATCGTGACAACCGGGTCTTTATCCTTAAATATATCATCCAGTGAAGCCTTGCTCTCGTATACAGCCACCTTCACATCATACAGCCTTTCAGATGCATTGCTTTTTGTCAGATTCTTTATATCGACAATTGCCTTTACATCATTCTGAATTACATTGTTATTAAAGCCATATATAGCTTGATCGGGCTGTAGTGGATTATCCGGTGCTCCCATATTTACATTCAGATTGGTGGCTATATGAGTATAAGCATGACCTGTACGATTTCCCGGCTCACTTACCTTCACATATGCCTTATATGTACTCTCCTTCGTGCTCAACTCTGACTGATCCGATATAGTCTTTTGCTTTACAATATTTACCGTACAGTCCAGCTTGCCCTTATTATTGATTATAATGACATCGTTGCAGGTATTGTAAAGTGCTCCTGTAGATGTGTACCATGGATTGTAAAACAGATAGACATTTCTCAGATTATGATTCACAGTATCTGAAGAATTGTCGTAAATCACCATGGTATAATCATCCTTCAGTGCACTATTCGGATCCGGAAAAGTCTTTCTTACTCCATTCTTATTGATAGAATACGAATATGACACCGTCACCTTGGTAGCCTTATTGCTCGCAGCCCCACTCTTTTCTATATCAATTGTGATAGTTCTCTTTATATCACTCTGCTGTACACTGAAGCCTGGATTCATATTGTTAAATGCAGATATAATATTTGTAGCAGAATACCTGTCTGCACTCATGCAGTCGAAATTTGAGTCCATGGCCGACATATCTGCCACCTCGTCCATGTTGTACTCTTTAACCTTATCTATATTTGATGCATCTGATTTTGCATCCACTGTCACAAGAGCATTGTATTTCTTTGTACCTGACTGCACGCCTGACATATAGAAATAATACTTGTGCGCATCCGACTCCCTGAAATCCCAAAGCGATGTATCGCTTATTTTGGCTGATGCATCAGTCTTGTGGATACAGCTAGTGATGACATCATCCTTGTTTACAATCTCAGCACTGATATCCTCAAGTCTTTTTACATTATCAAACTTGCCCGACTTCTTAAGAAGCTCACATGCACTGCTTCCATCTGATATATTAAAGCCGTCCGCCACGTCAAAGCCCTCAGATGGATAGTTGAACTGATATGCCAGTGTCTTCATGGAGTTCTTTTCAATACCCTCCATAATGTTTGTCGCCAGATGTGTAGCATTCATCTCGTTTTTTGCCTTTACATTGGTCTTTGTAGCTGTCACAAATGAATTCAAAAAAGGAAGCACGATTATTGCGAGAATAGCAATCGACACAATAATCTCCACAAGTGTTACTCCTCGATCATCGTTTTTTAGCTTTCTCAAATCTGCTTCCTCCCCTCTTGTATTTTGTTATCTCATAACTCAATAATCTAACATTTGATATTTATCACTTACGGTCTCAATAACCCGCTAATCTAATAACCTAATATTATAATAATCAGTTAGTTTGTTGTACCAAACAGATTATTTGTACCATGTGGTACTGCAGGTATGTATGGTGCCTCATATGGCTTATCAAGTCCATACAGGAAATATGAATCCACAAGCATCTCACCTGTCAGCTTGCCTGTCGAATCATCAAAGCTCACATTGAGCGTGCTGATAGTTTTCTTCTGTGATGAACCAATCACCTCTCCAAGCATAGCCTTAAGCCCATGATACTCTGTCTTGAATGCCATAACTGTGCTGACATCATAAAGCTGATAGCCTGTAACCGTAGACTTTGCAGAGCCTGTTGATGTACTGCCATCAGCTGCACTGTCGTCGCCTGTCTGTGACTGAGAGCTGTTGCCATCAGCGGTCTGAGAGCTCTGCGAACTGTCTGCATTACTGCTCTCCGTGGTACTGCTGTCTGTACTGCTTCCTGACGAAGAATCTGTACCTGCATCACCGGTCGGATTATTCACATCAATAGCTGTCGGTGAGCCGACTGTAAGCTCTGTAATATTTGTATTGGTAGATTTCTCGATAGCAACCGCATCCATGATGCCGTTTTCTATCTGTAAATATGAAGGGAAATTGTCATATACCTGCTGCATGGCATCAGACATATCCTTTGTCTTCTCTGTGTAGTCATCCGCCTTTGCCGCAAGTGCTGAAAGCTGATTGTACTGTGATTTCAGATTCATATTTTCGCTCTTGAGTGAATCCCTCTTATTGGACTGTGGAATAAAAATCAAAAAATATGTCAGTGCTAAAATGGCAACACCCGCTAATATAATAAGTAACTTTTTATCTCTTGTTGACATCCTAACACCCCCTACTTATTTGTACTGTCTGTATCTGATGATGAATTACTATCCGTCTGTGCCTGTGATGACGCATCTTTTGATGTATCAGCTGACTCACTGCCCATGCCATCCCCCGATTCAGAAGCAGCACTGTCATCAGCCTTTACATATGTGCAATCTACTGTGAACTGAACCTTTGAAGCACCGGTCTCATCAACCTCCTCTGTGATGGTTGACACATTGGATACCATGATACTCTCAAATGTACGAAGCTGTGCAATCACATCAGCCGCTATATCCTTGCTGCCTGTCTTTATAGTCATCGAAACACCATCTGTCGTAACAGACATATTCACAAGCTTGGCCTCTGACGGAAGCTTCTGCTCCAGCTCATCCACGAAGCCCGTTATCTCATCATTCTTGTTGGATGAGGCGCTCTCAAGAAGCTTAGTCCAGTCATAGTCCTTCTTGGTCTGGTTGTACACATCATATATATTCTGTGCATATGATAAATCAGAAACACGTGCTTTAAGCGTCATATCGTCTGAAGTTAAAACAAGATTTGAAAAAATGCTGTATGCCGTGATACCAACTGCAACTACCACACACAATCCAAAAATGAGAAGCTGCACCGCAAAAGAAACAGGCTTTTCTGCTTCCTCCCCTGCCGGTACGGGAAGAGGCTTCCCATCAGGACCGACAGGTGGTTTTCCCTGCATACCTGCCTGTGCACCGCCGGGTGTCATAGCACCTGCAGCTGTTCCTGCCATAATCGGAGCACCGATTCCCTTGTTTTTCTTACTGTCAAGTATATCAAGCGGGCTCAATGAACATCCGACACAGTTGAAATACTCTGCCAGCTTTGCCTCTGCGAGGTTTATGCTCTTTGCCACATGTATGCCGTCAAACTGCTGGAGCGGAACCACCTTGACATTGAGCTCATTGGTCAAAAGCTTTGAAAGTCCGCTGAAATCAGCACCTAAGCCTATGAGGAAAATTCTCTCAATAGGAGTATCTGAGTTTCTCGACTGATAGTAGTCTATTACTCGTCCAAGACTGCTTATCAGATTGGAAAGTGCATATGAAACATTCAGACGAAGCTTCTTAAAACGCTCCGAATCAATCTCATGCCCCATAGGATCCATTACACTGCCTGCAGGCTCATCCGGCACTGTACCATCAGGCTTTATTGCAAGGCAGGTCTTTCTGCGTGCCACATCAACTGCATCGGTAAATGACAGATACTCTCCAAAAAGCTCACTATCCTGAATCGCCTCAATAGCATCAGCAAGTCCATGGTTGACATTGCGCTGCAGCTTTACCATGCTTCCATCCATTACAGTCAGTGTGGTAGAAGCCTCATCCACCTTGACAGTCACCTTCACATCTCCGGGAATCTCTCTTCTCATGAGCTGCTTGATGGCATTTCCACTATAGTCAAGTGCTACAAGCTGCAGCCTGCAATCAGCTGCAAGAGCACCATACGACAAAATAAGATCATTAGGCACAGCAATAACCGAAAGACGTAATTTCTTTTCTTCCGGTCTGTCAATCTTCTCTATAATCTGATGTACCAGCTTGTACTGGCTCAAATCCACCGGAAAATAATCCGATGCATTCATTGCAATCATTTCCTTAAGCTGTTTTTCCTTAACAAGCGGAAGCTCAATATCTCTGCTTGCTATACGCGCTGAATTTAAAACAAAAACAGCTTTTTTGGTGGAAATCTTCTTTTCCTTCAGCTTACTGTATAAGATAGAACGAAACATCCCATCCGGCTGTACCACTCCATCATCAATCATCCCCGGTGGTGTCGGAAAGCCGAACATATTGTAAATCTTGGGATTTTTTGCTTTGTAATCAATCTCAACTACTCTGGTAAGGTTCTCCCCTATTTCAATACCGAGTACCCTATTTGCCATAACCTAGTCCTCCGTGTTTATCTTTGTTTTACACTGTATACATCTGTAAAACATTCGTAACTGTTCAGTTACAAACATTCTATATATATTCGGTATATCTGTGCTTTGCTCTGCTTTTGTCTCACTGCTTGTCGTACTACCTGTTTTATATTAAGTACGCTATATTATAACACGTTTTTCAAAAGCCTGCGAGTGTCAAATATGCCGATATCATTTTCTCACCCCATAGCATCGAAATAAATATTCCGGCTGCCAAGTACGGTCCCATCGCAAGCCTGTTGCCTGCGTTTGTTACTTTCATACGAATCAGATGTATCACGGAACCGATGATGCATCCTAAGAAAAATGCTAATGTAATATTCTGCCAGCCTATCGCAAGACCTGCACATGCCATGAGCTTGACGTCTCCGCCACCTATGGCTCTTCCTCCACTTACAAGAAGAAGGATTTCAAGAAATAAACTGACACAAAAGAATCCTATCACATATTCAGACCAATTATCATGGTCTAAAAACACATGCAGGATTCCAAGCACCAGTATAAATATATTGATTCCTAATGGAATTTCATATGTTCTCCAGTCTATAACACTCAGAACTATGAGTGCAGATGTAAGAAAGCAGTAGATGATACTCGTAAGTTCAAGTCCATTTACTGCAAATACTACTATGTATAATATACCGTTTAACGCCTCAATAATAGGGTATTGAGGTGATATCGGTTCTTTGCACTTGCGGCATCTGCCACGAAGAAACAGCCAGCTGAAAACCGGCACCATATCGTACCACGCAAGCTGATACCCGCATCTCATGCAGTGGGACCTTTCGGTCACCACTGTCTCATGCTGCGGTATGCGGTAGATACAGACATTTAGGAAGCTGCCTATAACTATACCGAATGCAAATATTAAGATGTAGATGGGTATCAGTTCTGGTATCATTTAATAATTATCCCTTCAAAAATTAATTTTTCGGTTTAATCTGATCGTCTGTTCCAGTTGCAGTATAATAATCAGATGATGCTGAATATGTAATTTTTCCTGTTGCACTAGTATAAGTAATAACAATACTACCAGTCCACTTAGTTCCCTTTAACCTTGTAGTTTCCAAACCAGTATCCGTTAACGGAGTTTGTGCAGTAGGATCAATCACAGGATCAGCATCTTTTGAAACTGTAACTTTAATGGTATCTGGAGCACCTTCTTTATCTGAATAATATGTCTTTAATGTTGTTGCAATACTATCACAGTTCTGAATATCTGTTGCTTCTCTTGACTTCTCAACATACTTGATAAGCTGTGGAGCAAGTACACCTACAAGCACTGCCATGATGGCGATTACAACAATAAGCTCTACGAGAGAGAAACCTTTGTTGTTCTTCTGTTTCTTTCCTAACTTTTTAAATACATTCTTTACCATAGTTCTTTTCTCCTTTTCATTATAACATGGTTTTTGTGCAAAGAGCTGTGCCCTATCAGCATCTCTTTGGTTTGTATGCGCTCATTGTACCATAAATCAAAGCATAATGCAAGTTATTTTCTAGTACAATAGCACTATTGGCGCACAACTTTTTTCGCTTTCTTTAGCAATTTCAACCAAATTTCATCCGTTTTATTGCATTTATATCATATTTTCAATAAAAATTTTCTCCAGAGCTATACTCCGCCACAGCATAAGGGGCTTCATTCCATGTGCCCGGCTTGTGCACGCTCTCTCTCGTGAGCGAATAGCGGAGCTGCCTAGATACTGTAGGAATTATGCTTTTAGATTTTCTATGCTTGACGAAACCGTCGAAACGCGCCGTCCGTGGCTCGGTTCTCCTTGCCCATTACTGCTCACACCATCAGTGTGACCAGTAACGATTACAGCCCATTAAAAGTGCCTCTACGAGGCAGGGGCTGTAATCTGACAATAGTTGATTTATTGGCGCATAGCTTGACAGCGTGGTGTCTAGCTTGCGTTTGAACAGCAACGATATATTACATCCCAGTGGCAGTTCATTTCTGTGTTTCATGCGCATAATTCAACAGTATCTAAGCAGCTCCGCTATTCGCTCACCCGAGAGTATATTTGCCAGCCGTTTGTAGAGAATGAAGCCCCATCCTACTGTCAGCAAAAGAGGAAGCAACCTCCGAGTTCTCGCCCAAAGATTGCTTCCTCTAATTTACATTTCACTACAATATTAGCTCACAAGCCATTTTTTTACAGTTTCCTCATCAAAATCCACACATTCAGCTATATCTTCTATTGAGTGACCTTTTTTCTGAAGTTTCAAAGCTGTTATTTTTGCCTGACGAATTCTGCCTTCTTCTCTGCCTAATTCTCTGCCTTCATTTTTCTGTTCTTCCCACGCCTTACACATATCAATCACCTCTTCTTTCTCATCTATGTCTATATCTGTTCCTGCAAACAGGTTGATTGCCTCAACCGTCTCTCTGTCTACATTGCTAAACTTCTCGTCATTCTGCAGCACTTCCTGCATTTTTTCCTTATCATAAGCATTCTGTAATACCTCGAAAAGCTGCCTGATTGAGGTTCTGAATCCTGTAAAGTCGGTTATCTCCCTCGGAGCCAGCAGGTTAATCCTATAATCCGGTATGAATGGCAGAAGCTCCTCGTCCACATCACCAAACATATCTGACAGCCTCCTTGGTCCATCCCATTCCTTTGTCCCGAGATACACTGTAATCGTAATTACTGGAATCAACTTATCCTCTTTCGTAAATCCCGAGAGAAATTCATCAGAAGTTGCGATATCCTTTTCCCTGCGGTGCTTTTTGGCTGTTTCCTTTACCTGATTGCCATATGCCATGACATCATAAAACATGTTTTTTACCGGAATGGAATAGTGTATATCCGACTGATTTTCTACTCCTATCAGTACCACATATGATTTGCCGGTATATTTGATGCTGGCATTTTTGAAAATATCCCTCAGCTTCTGCACCGCTATGGTCTTTTTGTCAAGCCCCAGTGCGGTCAGCACCTCTGTCGTGTCCCTTTCCTTAAGGTTTTCCGGCAGGATGACCTCTCTTCCTCCATACAGTATATTGTTGCACAGGTCAGCAAACCTGGCATTGTCAGCAAAGTATTCCTTTGCCATTGAGTCTTTTGCGCTCAATCCTTCTCCTCCTGTTCTCTTGTGTGAGCAGGAAAATTTGGTGCCAATGAGGGTATAGTGGTACAGTTTACAAGGTATACCTGTGCTGTTCTTCTTTAATATTTACGCACGGTATACAGTTCATCCGCCTTTTGACTACATTTTCTGCATTCTGTCTACATACGGCATTTCAATTTTCCTGCTGTTGATTGGTAAATAAAGCATTGAAAACTTCCATGTCCTTTGTAGAATAATGCGAAGTGGTCTGCCCTCTTCAAAGTGGTGCGCACCTGAAAAACTGTTATGTGGTGCCGCTTACAGAAATATAATGCTTTGAGTTGATTGTAGCATAGAGGTGGTGTTTTGTCATCACATTTTTTCTTTTTTGCCACAGCGTAAGGGGCTTTATCCCATGTGACCGGCTGGGCACACTCTCCCGCGTGAGCGAATAGCGAAGCTGCCTAGATACTGTTGAATTATGCACACGATACACAGAAATGCCCTGCCACGGATGGCAGGGCAAGGAGAACCGCGCCACGGACGGCGCGTTTCGACGGTTTCGTCGGGCATCGTAAATCTTTAAGGCATAATTCCTACAGTATCTTGGCTGCGTAGCGTAGCTCACGTGAGAGAGTGTGCACAAGCCATGGCTCATGGGATGAAGCCCCGTCCTACTGCCAGTACCTACAGTTGCTATGCCAGCTTCTTATTTTTCTCAAGAAGCTCATAGATTTTCTCAACATCATAATCCGGCTTCATTGACAATGCCGCTTCGTAAATTGGAGCGATAACCTCCTCTTTTTCTTCCAGGTCATCTGCTATCTCTGCCACACTCTTGTCCTTTTGCAGCTTTTTTACAATCTGAGAAATTATCTTTTGTCTTTCTCCTAATTCTCGACCTTCTTCTCTGCCTTCATTTTTCTGTTCTTCCCATGCCTTACACATATCAATCACCTCTTCTTTCTCATCTATGTCTATATCCGTTCCTGCAAACAGGTTGATTGCCTCAACCGTCTCTCTGTCTACATTGCTAAACT
>OLGH01000406.1_pt1 | contig 53380 bp, 41 predicted proteins | sample 1604851 | NCBI WGS metagenome assembly OLGH01 (sample SAMEA3888894, study PRJEB22519) | human gut metagenome | biome: human gut; feature: human-associated habitat; material: faeces | place: Denmark | collected 2010 | reverse complement strand
TGCCGTAGTAGATGCCGGGGGAGCGGACGATCTGGCTGACCACCACGCGCTCGGCGCCGTTGATGACGAAGGTGCCGCCATGGGTCATCAGGGGGAAATCGCCCATGAAGATCTCCTGCTCCTTGATTTCGCCCGTCTCCTTATTGTGCAGGCGGACGCTGACCTTCATGGGGGCGGCATATGTGGCGTCCCGGGCCTTGCACTCCTCCACGTCGTACTTGGGCTTTTCGTCCATGCTGTAGTCGATGAAGCTCAGCTCCAGGTTGCCGGCATAGTCGCCGATGGAGGCCACGTCGGCAAAAACCTCCCGCAGTCCGGTGTCCAGGAACCACTGATAGGATTTCTTCTGGATCTCCAGCAGGTTGGGCATCGCCATGACCTCTTCGTGTCTGGCAAAGTTCTTGCGCAGGGTCTTGCCATAATACTTGTCCTTGGCCATCTTCAATACTCACGCCTTTCTTTTCGCATTTTCTCCGTGCTTTTCCTCAGGGAACGGCTCTCCACCAATTTGACACGCGGGGGTGAGTTGTTTGTTTTCTCACTGTTCCACTTGTAATTTCGGGGGAAAGCTGGTATCATAACAGCAGATTGAAATGGGGCGTTAGCCCCATTTTCCCAATATAGCGTCTCATTGTACCATAGACGCGCCTGCTTTGTCAACATAAAACACTGCCTCGCCCGAAATTTTTTCGTGGCTGCGGTGTTTTTTTATTTTCCGCCTCCCGCACCTCCGGTCCATCCGCAGGGGTGGACGACTCTGTCCGCCCGCATATCCGCACTCCCTGCGGCGCATTCCGTAGGGGGCGGCGTCCCCGACGCCCCAAGGCATTCCGTCATTTTTCCATACAAAAAGCAGCCCTTCGGCTGCTTTTTGTATGTCAGCTTGTCAAAAATTCTTTTTGACAAGTTGTTTTCAGAACAAACCGGGGATGTTCAGCCCGCCGGTGAGGGCGCCCATGGCGGACTCCATGGCCTCCTCCGCCTGGCGCAGAGCCTCGTTGACGGCGGAGATCACCAGATCCTGCAGCATCTCCACGTCCGCCGGATCCACGGCGTCGGGCTGGATGGTCAGGGCCGTCAGCTGCTTCTTGCCGGACACGGTGGCCTGCACCGCGCCGCCGCCCACGGAGGCGGAGAAACTGCTCTCCTCCACGTTCTTCTGGGCGCTTTCCATCTCCTGCTGCATCTTGGCCAGCTTCTGCTGCATCTGCTGCTGCTGGCGCATCATCCCGGCGCTGCCGCCGAACCCGTTGCGGGCGCTGTATCCCTTAGCCATGGTCGAAATCTCCTTTATAATACTGATTTAATATCGTGCGATCACTTGATTTTGAAATTTTCCAGCTGGCGGCCCTGGGCGGCCACCTCGTCCAGCTTGTCCGGGGCCTTTTCCGCCGGAGGCTCCTCCCAAGGGGGCGTCTGCTCCGGCTCCGGGACTTTCTCCGTGGACTTCTCCGGCGCTTTTTCTGTCACTTTTTCCGGCTTGGGCCGGGGCTTGGCGGGCTTTTTCCCCGCCGTGGCTCCGCCTACCGTCAGCGCCACCCGGATGGTCCGCCCCTCGGCGGCGGAGGCCACCTCCTGCAGCACGTGCAGCACCGTGTTGTTGTTCAGGGAGTCCCGGACGAACTCGTTCTGGCAGTACAGCGTCAGGCAGTCGCCGTCCACCGCTCCCTGGACCATGTTCAGAAACACCCGGTGGTTCACCGCCAGGCGGCCCTTGCAGTGCTCCTTCATGGCGTCCCACTTGCCGGTGTCGCCCACCACGGCGGCAGACTTCGCCGCCGGCGGCTTCCGGGCGGGTTTAGCGGCTGGACGAACCACAGGCGATTCTTCGTCTGGTATATCGTATACCCGCTCCCGTCCGCCTGGCTCCTCCGGCAGGGGCGGCTCCTCCGGCATAGGGGGCCGGTCATCGCTTGGCACGTCCCGGCTTGTCCCGGCGTTGTCCCGGGACAAAGGGGCGGTTTTGGGGGACGTCCCGGCGGTTTGCGGGACAGTTTTTACCGGTATTCCGTTTGCGGCCTGATCTTCCAGACGACCGATCCGCTGGCTCAAAGCCGTCAGGTCGCCGGACAGACTCTCGTCACACAGCCGCAGCAGACACAGCTCCGCATCCGTCCGGGGCTGGAAGCTGTCCCCCAGCCCGGCGCAGCAGGACTGCAGCGTCTCCGTCAGATACAGAAACCGCCGCATGGGCTGGCTGCCGGAAAGGGACTTCAGGGTCTTGGTATCGTATATGCCCGTCAGCAGGGCGGCGGCCCCGTCGGGGGCGGCCTTGAGAATGGTCATGTCCCGGGCCAGGTCCCCCAGCTCCCCCAGCATGGCGGCCACGTCCTTGCCGCCCCGGTACAGCCCGTCCAGCCGGGTCAGGGCCCCGGCGGCGTCCCGCCGCAGGATGCAGTCCATCAGCTCCACCGTCTGGACGCTGCCGGCCAGGCCCAGAATATCCAGCACCGCCCGGCTGTCCAGCTGGCCCTGGGCCACCCGGCACTGATCCAGCAGGCTCAGGGCGTCCCGCAGGGCGCCGTTGGCCATCCGGGCCAGAATCTCCGCCCCGTCGGGAGTCAGGTCGATCTGCTCCGCCCGGGCGATCTCCAGCAGGTGCTTTTCCATATCCCGGGGCAGAATGCGCTTGAAGGTGAAGCGCTGGCACCGGGAGAGAATGGTGGCCGGGACCTTGTGCAGCTCCGTGGTGGCCAGGATGAACATCAGGTGCTCCGGCGGCTCCTCAATGGTTTTCAGCAGGGCATTGAAGGCCTGGGTGGACAGCATGTGGACCTCGTCGATGATGTAGACCCGCTTTTTCAGCACCGTGGGGGTGTATACCGACTCGCTGAGCAGCTCCCGGATGTCGTCCACCCGGCTGTTGCTGGCGGCGTCCAGCTCCGTCACGTCCAGCAGGGAACCGCTGTCGATGCCCCGGCAGGCCTCGCACTGGTTGCAGGGGGCCCCGTCCTCCGGGTGCAGGCAGTTGACGGCCTTGGCCAGAATCCGGGCGCAGGTGGTTTTGCCGGTGCCCCGGGTGCCGGTGAACAGATAGGCGTGGGCCGTGCGGCCCTCGGCCACCTGCCGCTGGAGGGTGCCGGTGATGTGGTCCTGGCCCACCACCTGGGAAAAGGTTTTGGGCCGCCATTTCCGATACAGTGCCTGATACATGAACCAGCCCTCCCTTCGGCCGAAAAATCAGAACAGAATAAACTCCTCCGCTGCCAGCCACGGGGCCGGTGGACTCGCGGCACATGGATGATCCCTCTTAATGCTGCTCGGTTCCCCGCCTGACATGATTCGTGGGTATCCATTGCGCGAGACCGGCTCCGCAGCTGGCGGCGGAGGAGTCGTCATGCAGATATCCTATCACATTTCGCTCCCGTTGGCAACTGGAATTTTTTTCGCAGGGGGATTCATAGAAATTTAACACAAAAGCCGACGTTCCGCGCTTGTGAGAAAAAATTTTTTATGGTATACTCCAATAATACTGAGAAAGTATCTGCCCGGCGGGCAGTTTTTTTAACGGAAGGAGACCGATATGGACTCAAACAACAGAAACAATCGAAACGGCGGAAACAAGAAAAACAACAAAAACCTGCGCAGCGTCATCTCTCTGATTGGCTGGGCCCTGGTGCTGACGCTGGTATTCAACTACATCCTGGCCGCCACCAGCGGCGGCAGGAGCTTTGAGGTCCCCTACAGCGAGATGATGGACCTGGTGGAGCAGGACCAGATCAAGGAGATCCAGCTGAAGGACGGCGTACTGTACGCCACCCCGGTGGACGGATATACCTATACCGAAAAGACGGACAACAAGTACCGGGAGCCCAAGACCTATACCCAGAGTGAAAAGTCCAAGCTGACCCTGTATACCACCTATCTGACGGACACCCGGCTGCTGCCGCTGCTGGATGAGCACAATGTGGAGTATTCCAGCCCCGTCAAGAGCTCCTGGAGCGTCCTGGGAGACATCCTGGTGATGTATGTCCTGCCGATGGTGCTGATGATCGGACTGTTCCTGCTGGTGATGCGGATCGCGTCCAAAAACGGCGGGGGCATCGGCGGCATCGGCAACGTGGGCAAGTCCAACGCCAAGGTGTATATGGAAAAGCAGACCGGCGTCACCTTCAAGGACGTGGCCGGTCAGGATGAGGCCAAGGAGTCCCTGGAGGAGATCATCGACTTCCTCCACAACCCCGGCAAATACACCGCCATCGGCGCCAAGCTCCCCAAGGGCGCGCTGCTGGTAGGCTCCCCCGGCACCGGCAAAACGCTGCTGGCCAAGGCCGTGGCCGGCGAGGCCAACGTGCCGTTCTTCTCCATCTCCGGCTCGGACTTTGTGGAGATGTTCGTGGGCGTGGGCGCGTCCCGGGTCCGTGACCTGTTCAAGGAGGCCGCCAAGGTGGCTCCCTGCATCATCTTCATCGACGAGATCGACACCATCGGCAAATCCCGGGACGGCGGACGCTTCGGCGGCAACGACGAGCGGGAGCAGACTCTGAACCAGCTGCTGGCGGAGCTGGACGGCTTCGACCCCAGCAAGGGCGTTATCGTTCTGGGCGCCACCAACCGGCCGGAGGTGCTGGACAAGGCCCTGCTGCGGCCCGGCCGCTTCGACCGGCGCATCACCGTGGACCGGCCTAATCTGGCGGGCAGACTTGCCACCCTGCAGGTCCACACCCGGAACATCCGCCTGGCGGAGGACGTGAACCTGGACAAGATCGCCCAGGCCACCGCAGGCTGCGTAGGCGCGGACCTGGCGAACCTGGTGAACGAGGCGGCCCTGCGGGCCGTGCGCAAGGGCCGCAAGGCCGTGAACCAGAACGACCTGCTGGCGGCCTTTGAAACCGTCATCGCAGGCTCCGAGAAGAAGGGCACCGTCATCACCCAGGAGGAAAAGCGCATCATCGCCTATCACGAGGTGGGCCACGCTCTGGTGGCGGCCAAGCAGAAGAATGCCCAGCCCGTCAGCAAGATCACCATCGTGCCCCATACCCAGGGGACTCTGGGCTACACCCTGCACCTGCCGGAGGAGGAAAAGTTCCTCATGTCCAGGGAGGACATTCTGGCGGAGATCCGGACCCTGCTGGCAGGCCGGTCCTCGGAGGAGATCGTGTGCAACACCATGACCTCCGGCGCAGCCAACGACATCGAGCGGGCCACGGAAATGGCCCGGAATCTGGTGGCCCGCTTCGGTATGTGCGACGAGTTCGACATGATGGCCCTGGGCACCGTGCAGAGCCAGTATCTGGACGGCGGGTACTCCATGACCTGTGCCCAGGAGACGTATGCCGCGGCGGACCGGGCCACCATTGCCATCATCCGCCAGTGTCATCAGGATGCCAGGAAGCTCCTGGAGGAAAACCGGGAGCTGCTGGACAAAATCGCGGCGTATCTGCTGAAAAAGGAGACCATTACCGGCCAGGAGATGATGGCCATCATCGAGGGACGGGACCCGGAAACCGTGGACAACTACGGCGCCACCCGGGAGGAGGACCAGAAGCTGTTCCGTCCCTCCACCCCGGACGTGATCGATCCCCCGGCCAGGCACATCAATATCGTGTCCCAGCCTATCCCCATGCCGGACTTTGATAAGAAGGACGAGAAGCCGGAGGGGCAGCCCCAGGATAAGCCGGAGGACCAGAGCGAGCATGGACAGAGCAAGGAATAAACAGCGGAAATAAGCATACCAAAAGGAGACGGGCCGCAGCCCGTCTCCTTTTGAGCTTGTCAAAAAAGGGCGTTGCCCTTTTTTGACAAGCTGGTCTGCCAGGGATTGGCCTCAGTATGCCAGCCGATAAAGCGAAAACGTTTCCACGGATTCACCTTATTGAAACAACGTTTTTCGACTTGATTTTCTCATTGTTTTGTGCTATATTGGAATGGCATCTGAAAAGAGGAAGCGGAGGATGACTCCGTCTTGAGAAAGGGGGCGCCGCCGGATGGGCCTGTACATAGGAAAAGTGGATCGCAGGTGGCTGTCCCGGGTGCTCCTGATCATGCTGGCGGACATCATCGGCATCATGGGCTCGTACCTGTTGGCCCTGTGGGCACGGTTCGACTTCCACTTTACGGATATTCCCCAGGAGTTTGTGGACGGATATCTGCACACCATCTGGTGGTGGGTGCCGGTCTGCCTGGCGGTGTTCTGGCTGTGCAACCTGTACAACAGCATCTGGCGGTTCGTCAGCGTGGACGCGCTGATGCGGATCATACTGGCCTATGTGCTTCTGGGCAGGCTGAGCTTTGCATGCGTGGCGCTGTTTGGGGTGCATATGCCCCGGTCCTATTATGTGTGGGGGCTGTTCTTCAGCTTCTTCTGCACCTCCGGCATCCGCTTTTTCTATCGCGGGGTGCGGTACCTGCGCAACCGGGCGCCTCTGGCCCGGAAAAATGCGGAAAACGTCATGATCATCGGCGCAGGCCAGGCCGGGCGGCAGCTGATCCGGGAATACGCCGTCAGCAGTCATCTCAACAGCCGGGTGGCCTGCATCATCGACGACAACCCCGCCAAGCGGGGCCGCATTCTGGAGGGTGTGCGCGTTGTGGGTGCGCGGCGGGACATTCCCCAGGCCGCCAGGCAATTCGATATTGACAAGATCGTGTTCGCCATTCCGTCGCTTCAGGGCGCCGGAAGGCAGGAGATCCTCAATATATGCAGCACCACCGGCTGCCAGATCCAGGTGGTGCCGGGCATGTATCAGCTGGTCAACGGTGAGGTCACCATCAGCAAGCTCCGCCGGGTGGAGCTGCAGGACCTGCTGGGCCGGGACCCCATCCAGGTGAACCTGGAGGAGATCTGCGGCTATATCAACGACAAGACGGTTCTGGTCACCGGAGGCGGCGGCAGCATCGGCAGCGAGCTGTGCCGTCAGATCGCCCGGCACAGGCCCCGGCGGCTGGTGATCTTCGACATTTACGAAAACAACGCCTACGACATTCAGATGGAGCTGCGCCGGGAGCACCCGGAGCTGACGCTGGAGGTGTGCATCGGGTCCGTGCGGGACCAGCAGCGGGTGGATAACCTGCTGGATACGTACCGGCCGGACCTGATCTTCCACGCGGCGGCCCACAAGCATGTGCCCCTGATGGAGGACAGCCCCAACGAGGCCATCAAGAACAATGTGTTCGGCACCTATAAAATGGCCCGGTCCGCCGCCCGGCACGGGGTAAAGCGCTTTGTGCTGATCTCCACGGACAAGGCGGTGAACCCCACCAACATCATGGGCGCGTCCAAGCGCCTGTGCGAGATGGTGGTGCAGATGATGAACCGGCGCAGCGAAACGGAATTTGTGGCGGTGCGGTTCGGCAACGTCCTGGGCAGCAACGGCAGCGTGGTGCCCCTGTTCGAGCAGCAGATCGCCCACGGGGGACCGGTGACGGTGACGCATCCGGAGATCACCCGGTTTTTCATGACCATTCCCGAGGCGGTGTCCCTGGTTCTGCAGGCGGGGTATTATGCCAGGGGCGGCGAGATCTTTGTGCTGGACATGGGCCAGCCGGTGAAGATCGACGACATGGCCCGGCAGCTGATCCGCTTTCCGGCTACGAGCCGGATGTGGATATCCCCATCATCTATACCGGCCTGCGGCCCGGAGAGAAGCTGTATGAGGAGCTGCTGATGGACGAGGAGGGCCTGCGGGAGACCGCTAACCAGCTCATCCACATCGGCCAGCCCATCGACATGGACGACGAGGCCTTCTGCCGCCAGCTGGCGGTGCTGGAGCAGGCCTGCCAGAGCAACAGCCCGGACATCCGCCAATATGTGGCGGACATGGTGCCCACATATCACCCCAAAACAGATCAAAGAGCATAAAAGCATCCCTTTGGCCGGAAACGCCAAAGGGATGCTTTTCGCGTGATGCGGCGGTTTCGCCGGCGGAGGGATGCAGGGGGGCGCCTTTCCTATTTTCCGGCGGCGATCTTGTCCTCGGTCTCCTGGCGGATGGCCTGGCGCAGGCGGGTCAGATACGGGGAGAAGGCGGCGTTTTCCTGAGCGTAGGTGCGGTTCAGGTCGTACTCCCGGGGCTCCCAGGTGTCGATGGGGGACTCGTTGTGCTGGATGACGGCCTCAAACTTGTCCAGAGCCTTGTAAATGCGGGCCTCCGTGGTCTCCAGCGCCGCCATCTCCCGGTACAGTGCCCGCATCTGCGCATCATACGGGGCGGGCAGGGTGTCCACCCACGCCAGCAGCTGCCGCTCCTCGTCGGCCTCGTCCGCCGCCGTTTTGCGGAAGGTGGGGATGTCGCCGGTAAAGCACTCGCCCAGGTCGTGGATCAGGCACATGCGGATAACCTTGTCCATGTCGGCCTCCGGAAACTCGTCCCGCATCCAGTAGGCCATCAGGGCAATGCGCCAGCTGTGCCCGGCCACGCTCTCCGGCCGGCGGCGGGAGGTGCAGCAGTGGCGGGTGGTGTCCTTCAGCCGCTCTGCCGTGTGCAGGGCGGACAGCAGCTCGGTGGGATTCATAACGGTTCTCCTTTTTTCTCTCAGATTTCGACCAATTCGATCTCCGTGCCCCGGTCCCGGAGCAGGGCCAGCAGGGCCCGGACGGACAGCCACACCGTGGCGGTGTTGTCATTGGGATGAACGCCGATGCGGCCGCCGTCGAAATCCCGGTCCAGGCAGAAGCGGACAGCGTGGTCCCGGTCGTTCAGCAGCCCCAGCGGCGTCACGGAGCCGGGGGTCAGGTCCAGCAGCCGCAGCAGCTCCTCCGGGGAGGCGAAGCTCAGGCGGCGGGTGCCGTGGCGGCGCTGGAACTCCTTCAGGTCCACCCGCTTGCTGCAGCGGACGGTGATCAGGTAATAGCTCCGCTTTTTGTCGTCCCGGACCAGCAGATTTTTGGCGTCGTCCTCCGGATACGGCATGTCCACGGCGGCGCACTCCTCCATGTTGAACACCGCCGGGTGCTCGGTGATCTCAAAATCCACGCCGTGGGCGCGGAGATAGTCATAGGTTTCCTGCTTGGTCATTGACCGGTTCCTCCTTAACGGGTTTTCTCCATTGTACCAGGCAGGGGCGGCGTTTGCAAGCCGTCTGCGGATGCCACGCAAAAGCTGTCTGCCGGAGCGGAAGCTTTGTGCAGTATGCGAATTTTCTTTTGCAGGGAAAAGCGTTATAATCGGGCGTAGATCACACCGAAGGAGACAGGCTATGAGCATCATTTTCTTCGACATTGACGGCACCATCATGGACGTGAACGGCAGCATCCCGCCCTCCGCCGCAGAGGCGGTGCGGCAGCTGCGGCAGGCGGGGCATCACTGCATTATCAATACCGGGCGGCCCCGGATCGCCATGGAGCCCCAGCTGCTGGAGCTGGCATTCGACGGGCTGGTGTGCTCCTGCGGCCAGTATATCCAGCTGGACGGCCGGGTGCTGCGGCACGTGGGCTTTGACCGGGACACCAGCCGGAAAATCCTGGAGGCCGGGCGGCGGTGCCTGGTGGATATGTACTTTGAGGAGGCGTCGCACATCTGGGTGGATACGCCCCACCACCACCTGAATCGGGAGCTGGAAAACGCCGTGAAGCGCCTGGAGCGGGGCGGCGTCCGGGTGGGGCGGCCTGACGGCGACCCGGATTTCCACTTTGACAAGGTATGCGTCCTGGTGGGGCCGGACAGCCGGAGGGAGGAATTTCTGGCGGAGATGGCGCCCCTGTGCCAGATCATCGACCGGGGCGGCGGCATGTTTGAGCTGCCCATGCGGGGCTATTCCAAGGCGTCCGGCTGCCGGGCCGTGGCCCAGGCCCTGGGCGCGGACCTGGCCGACTGCTATGCCATCGGCGACAGTCCCAATGACCTGGAAATGCTGGCGTGTGTGGGACACCCCCTGGTCATGGGCGACGCCCCGGCAAAGGTGCAGACCCAGGCGGAATACGTCACCGCGCCCCTGCGGGAGGACGGCCTGTACCGGGCCATGGTTCATATGGGCCTGCTGCATGAATAACAAAAGCTCCCGGTGCGAGGGCCGCCGGGGTGGTCGTAAAACAGTTTCAGTCCCCGCAGCCATGCGGTGTTTACCTGACGATCGTTCAAGGGCAGTTATTGCAGCAGATGGACAAATAAATCGTGCACTTCTATGCACCTTTCGGTGTACGGTGTGGGTATCCCTTGCCTCTCCCTGTGGGAGAGGTGGCCGAGCGCGGCGAGGACGGAGAGGGCAAACGGCAAGACCCTCTCAGTCACCTGCGGTGACAGCTCTCCCAAAGGGAGAGCCAAGGGGCTGCACCCTGCTGCATGGTATGTTGGCATAAGAAATGGAGCGTATCTGTGTCGATACGCTCCATTAACTGTTTTTGCGGACTTATTTACCGGGTCAGGAAGAACATCAGGGCAAACAGGATGCTGATGATCCAGGTGCCCACATTGATCTCCTTGATCTTGCCGGTGAAGATCTTCACGAACACATAGGAGATCAGGCCGAAGGCGATACCATAGGAGATGTTGTAGGTCAGGGGCATGAACGCCACGGTGACAAAGCCGGTCACGGCAGCGGCGGGATCGTCCCAGGCGATGTTGCGGACGTTGGACATCATCAGCACGCCCACATAGATCAGGGCCGCGGCGCAGGCGTAGGTGGGGATCAGCTGGGCCACGGGGGACAGGAACATGGCGATGAAGAACATCACTGCGGTAGCCATAGAGGCAAGACCGGTGCGGCCGCCCTCGGCCACGCCGGCAGAGGACTCCACGAAGGTGGTGACGGTGGAGGTACCGCAGACAGCGCCGGCGCAGGTAGCGCAGGCATCAGCCAGCATGGCCCGGTCCATATTGGGAACGTTGCCGTCCTTATCCAGCATGTTGCCGGCAGAGCAGGCGCCGTACAGGGTGCCCAGGGTGTCGAACATATCCACCATGCAGAAGGCCAGCATGGTGGTCAGCAGCATCACCACGAAAGCGCCGGTGCCGTTGGCGGCAATGAAGGCGGAGAAGTCAAAGCCGGACTTGAACACCGCGCCGAAGGCCTGGGTGCCGAAATCGCGGAAGGCGCCGAAGAAGTCGGAGGTCAGGTTGGGGGCGATGGCAGAGGCATAGAAGCCGGGAACGGTGATCAGACCCACCACATAATACACCACGGCAGCGCCCAGGATGCCCCACAGCACCGCACCGCGGACCTTCTTCTTGCTCATGGCACCGATGGCGAACACGGCCAGCAGAGTGACCAGCATGGGGAAGATGGTGGCCCAGGTCTGTTCGCCGGTGAACACGTTGAAGGAGTGCAGGTTCACGCAGGTGGAGGAATCGTTGACCACGATGCCGGCGTTCTGCAGGCCGATGAAGGCGATGAACAGGCCGATACCGGCGGAGATGGCCGCCTTGACCTCGTGGGGGATGGAGTCGAAGATGATCTTGCGCAGACCGGTAACGGTCAGCAGCACGAAGATGATGCCGTCAAACAGCACCAGCACCAGGGCGTTGGCATAGCTCAGACCCAGGCCCACACACACGGTGTAGACAAAATAGGCGTTCAGGCCCATTCCGGAGGCCTGTGCCAGCGGCAGATTGGACAGCAGGCCGATGAGCAGGGTGCCCACCACGGCGGAAATAGCGGTGGCCACATAAATGGCCCCGTAGCTGACGCCCAGCACATCGGTGCCGTCGCCAAAGGGGTTCGAGAACATACCGGCATTGACCATCAGAATGTAGGCCATGGCCATAAAGGTGGTGATACCGGCCATGATCTCCGTCCGGACGGTGGAGCCCTTTTCGGTTACATGGAAGAAGCGATCCATAAACTCTCTCCTTTTATAAGTTTTCCGCTGCGCCTTCCGGCGCAGCAAACCCATTTTACCATCCCGGCCTTGTCCACGCAAGCCCCATTTTCGCTAATGACTGCCATTCTTCGGGGAATTGTGACAGTCGCTGTGAAAAGACTGCAAATTTTTGTGGAAATAACGAGGATAAGCGGTGAGGACTGAGAAAAAGCGCGATTTTGTGTAAATCATCTTGCATTTCGTGAAAACTTTAGTATACTGGACGTGCAGCGTGTGTTTCGCTGCAGAGAGATTTAAAAAAAGATAAGGAGAATGTACAAATGATTCTGGAACTCATCGCTACGATTCTGTCACTGGTAGGCTCCTGGATGGTCTATAAGAAGATGGGCCGTCAGGGCTGGGAGGGCATTGTCCCCATTTACAACACCTATGTCCTCTGCCAGGAGCTGTACGGCAACGGCTGGAAATTCCTCCTGCTCCTGATCCCCTTCTATAACATCTATTTCGGCATCAAGATGATGATCGACCTGGCCAAGGCCTTCAATCTGGGCGCGGGCTTCGGCATCGGCCTTCTGCTGCTGCCCTTCGTGTTCTGGCTGATCCTGGCCTTCGGCGGCGCGCAGTATAAGGACGGCAGCTACACCAACACCCAGCCCGACATGGTGGAGGATGTGGTCAACAAGGCCAAGGACGTCGTTTCCGGCAACCACAGCAACAACGAGGAGAATAATCAATAAGGCAAGCATTGACAAGCCCGCTCTGCGGTGACGCAGGGCGGGCTGCAGCTTGTCAAAAAGGATTTTTGACAAGCTGCAAAAGCATTTTCAAAACTTTCATGAAAGTTCTGAAAATGCGATGATTGAAAACGAAAGACACCCCTGATGGGTTTCTTTCGTAACTATCTTCCTTTCCGAAGGCAGAGGCAATCCTATTTTTTTGACAGTCTCAAGCCCGCCCTGCGGTGACGCAGGGCGGGCTGCTTTTTTACAGATTTACAGAAAAGGGGAGAGGCCGCAGCCTCTCCCTCTTTTGTTATCCTTGCCTTACTTGCCGAAGTAGCGGTTCAGCAGACCCTCGAAGGCCTTGCCATGGCGGGCCTCGTCACGGGCCATCTCGTGGACAGTGTCGTGAATGGCATCCAGGTTGTACTTCTTGGCCAGCTTCGCCAGCTCAAACTTGCCGGCGGTGGCGCCGTTCTCGGCGTCCACACGCATCTGCAGGTTCTTCTTGGTGGAGTCGGTGACCACCTCGCCCAGCAGCTCGGCAAACTTGGCGGCGTGCTCGGCCTCCTCCAGGCCGGCCTTCTCCCAGTACATGCCGATCTCGGGATAGCCCTGGCGATGGGCCACACGGGCCATGGCCAGATACATACCCACCTCGCTGCACTCGCCCTCGAAGTTGGCGCGCAGACCGGCAATGATCTCCTCGCGGACCTCGGCAGGAACGTCCTCGCCGAACACCTTGCCTACGCCCACCACATGCTCGGCGGCCCAGGTCTTTTCCTCGGCCTGCAGGGTGAACTTATCGCCGCTGACATGGCACACCGGGCACTCGGCCGGGGGATTCTCGCCTTCATAAACGTAACCGCAAACAGGACAGACCCACTTTTTCATAGTAAATTTCCTCCGTTATATTCAGTATTTATTGGTTTTGGGAACCGTGGCTCCCTCATTGACTGAATGCAGTATAACACGGAATCGGGTCCTTTATAAGTTGCAATTGCAACAATCGGAAAATTTTTCCGATTGTTTTTACGCCTGGGGCGGATCGTTCTCCACCAGCGCCTTGGCGCTGGCCGCCAGACCTGCCAGGCCCTGGATCTCGCTGGGGATAATGATCTTGGTGGCCTTGCCGTCGGCCATTTTCTCCAGAGCCTCCAGGCTCTTGAGCTTGATGACCTGGTCGTTGGGGGCGTTCTCGTTGAGCATGCGCATGGCGTCGGCCAGGGCCTGCTGCACCTTCATGATGGAGGTGGCCTCGGCCTCGGCGGCCATGATCTTGGCCTGCTTGGCGGCATCGGCCCGCAGAATGGCGGACTGCTTCTCGCCCTCGGCTACCAGGATCTTGCTGGCCTTCTCGCCCTCGGCCTGAAGGATGGACTCCCGGCGCTCGCGCTCGGCCTTCATCTGCTTTTCCATGGCGTTCTGGATCTCGCGGGGAGGCAGGATGTTCTTCAGCTCCACGCGGTTGACCTTGATGCCCCAGGGGTCCGTGGCCTCGTCCAGGATGGTGCGCATCTTGGCGTTGATGGTATCCCGGGAGGTGAGGCTCTGGTCCAGCTCCAGCTCGCCGATGATGTTGCGCAGGGTGGTGGCGGTGAGGTTCTCAATGGCGTTCATGGGATACTCCACGCCGTAGGTATACAGCTTGGGGTCGGTGATCTGGAAATAGATCACGGTGTCGATCTGCATGGTGACGTTGTCCTTGGTGATCACGGGCTGGGGGTCGAAATCCGCCACCTGCTCCTTCAGGCTGACCTTCTTCACCACTCGCTCAATGAACGGGACCTTCAGATGGAAGCCCACGCCCCACACGGAGTGGAACGCGCCCAGGCGCTCCACCACATAGGCCCTGGACTGCTGCACGATATAGATGTTACGGACGATGACGATGAGCACCAGCACCACCAGAATGGCGATGGCAACCGCGCCGGGGACAGAGATGTTGTCGAACATACGATTTTCCTCCTGTTTTTATGTTAAGTATTGCAACGGACTTACACGGGCTCCACGAACAGGCGCACGCCCTCCATACGGACGATCTTCACCTGTGCGTTGCGGGGAATGGGCTGGCCGCTTTCGCTGCGGGCCGTCCAGGTCATGCCGCCCACATACACCGCCCCGGTGGGCACGGCGTTGTCGATGGACTCGGTGACCCGGGCCGTCTGGCCCAGGACGCGGTCGGCGTTGGTGGCGGTAACGTCCTTGTGCAGCAGCTTCTTCACCAGGGGGCGGGTGGCCGCCAGGCACACGATGGACACCACGAAGAACAGGGCAATTTGCAGCCACACAGGGCCGCCGCAGATGGCGGCGATGAGTCCCGCCACAGAGCCCACCACGAACCAGATGGACGCCAGCCCCACGGTGACGGCCTCCACCACGCCGAAAATCACCATGGCGGCGATCCAGATAATGGTCATCATATCGGTGGTTCCTCCTTTCAGACAAAGCCCCAGCGCCAGGGCCAGGGCCAGCGTCCCGGCCACTGCACCGAGACCCAGCCACTTTTCCCGGGGGGACAGATTGGCGAAAAACGCGGACAGCGCCGTTTTCAGGGTTTTCTCCGGCAGCGGCGGCGTATCCGGCGCGGGCTGCGCCGGGGCCTGCCGGGGCACCTCCTGGGAAAACAGCTCGTCCAGGGACACCTGATACCGGTTGCAGATGTAGAGGATCTTTTCAATCTCCGGATAGCCCCGGCAGGATTCCCATTTGCTGACTGCCTGCCGGGATACGTTCAGCTCCGCGGCAAACTGCTCCTGAGTCAGTCCCGCCCGGCGGCGTACCTCCTGCAGCCGTTCTCCAAAGGCCATGGCTCCGTCCCTCCGTTTCTCTTTGGCCTTATCCTATCGGAAACGGGCCGCAATGTCTACCAACCTCCGTTTGCACCGGGAAAAAATCCGACGTTTTCCCCGCAACCTCAGGTTGTCATGGCTTCAGTATACTATAGTTTCGCCCGCCGCGCCACAACATTTTGAAAAAACACACGTTTTTTACAGAGCTGCCTGTTTTCCTTGACAAATACCGTCTCCCCCTGTATACTGTAGCCATCTGAACAGAAAGGTGGTGCCCAGCATGAAGAACAATACCGTCATTATCGTGCCGGGGACCATCGTGCACCCGTAACGCGCCTGCCGGGGAGGGAGCAGGCTCATTGCGGCTGTGGGAGCGTCCTCATGGGAGGGCGCTTTTTTTGCGCCCGGAAATCGTATCGGAAAAGAGAGAGTAAAAAAAGGAAGGAAGTGTCTGCGCTTTCATGGAAACCACCCGAAAGCTGTCCCGGCGGGAGAAGCTGTCTCTCATCGGGAAGTATCTGCGCCCCTGCTGGGGGCATTTTGCCGCGGCGCTGCTGTGCGCATGCCTGGCCATGGTGTTCAACGCCCTGACGCCCCAGATCATCCGCATCACCGTGGACTCCATCCTGGGAACGGAGCCGGTCCGGCTGCCGGCATTCCTCATGCGGTGGCTGAGCTGGCCGGTGCTGGAGGCCCGGCCCCTGACGGCCCTATGGTGGGCGGCAGGCGGCGTACTGCTGACGGCCCTGCTGCGGGGCGTTTGCAGCTACGGCCAGCGGCTCCAGCTGGCCCGGGGCTCCGAGAGCTATGTCAAGGGTATCCGGGACGACCTGTACCGCCACATCCAGTATCTGCCCTTTGCCTGGCACAAAAATAACCCCACCGGCGACATCATCCAGCGCTGCACCTCCGACGTGGACGTGATCCGCCAGTTCGTGTGCAATCAGCTGGTGGAGGTGGTGCGCACGGTGTTTCTCATCGCGCTGTACCTGTGCATCATGTTCTCCATGAACCTGCGGCTCTCGCTGATCTCGGCGCTGTTCATCCCCATCGTGGGCCTGTCCTCCGGGGTATTCTACAGGAAGATCTCCGGCCGGTTCCAGGCTGCCGACGAGGCGGAGGGGGACCTGACCACCTGCGCCCAGGAGAACCTTACCGCCGTCCGGGTGGTCCGGGCCTTCGGCCGGGAGCGGTACGAGGATGAGAAGTTCAACGCCAAGAATCTGCGCTTCTCCCAGCTCTGGATCCGGCTGGGAAAGCTGCTGTCCGTATACTGGGCCTCCGGTACCCTGCTGACGTGCCTGCAGGTGATGGTCATCGTGGTGATCGGGGCCTGCGAATGCGTAGCCGGGCGGATGACCCTGGGCACCTTCGTGGCCTTCGTCACCTATAACGAGGCCCTGTCCTGGCCGGTCCGGTCCCTGGGCCGGGTGCTGTCGGACATGAGCAAGGCCGGGGTGTCCATGGACCGGGTGGGCTACATCCTGAACGCCCGGGAGGAGCAGGACGCGCCCGACGCCGTGGACGCCGCGGACGGCGACATTGTCTTTGACCACGTTACCTTCGGCTATCAGGGCCAGCCGGTGCTGCGGGACGTGTCCTTTACCATCCGCAAGGGCGAGACCTTTGCCATTCTGGGGGGCACCGGCTCCGGCAAGAGCACCCTGGTCCACCTGCTGGACCGGCTGTATGACCTGCCGGAGGGCAGCGGCACCATCACCATCGGCGGGGTGGACATCCGGCACATGAAGCGGAAGTCCCTGCGCCGCCAGATCGGCCTGGTGCTTCAGGAGCCGTTCCTGTTTTCCCAGACCGTGGGCGAGAATATCTGCGCCGTGCGGCCCGACGCGGAAAACGAGGCCATGCGCCGCGCCGCCGCCATCGCCTGCGTGGACGAGGCCATCTCCGCCTTCCCCCAGGGGTACGACACCGTGGTGGGCGAGCGGGGCGTGACCCTGTCCGGCGGACAGAAGCAGCGGGTGGCCATTGCCCGGATGCTGATGCAGCAAGCGCCTATTATGGTGTTTGACGACTCCCTGTCCGCCGTGGATGCCGAGACCGACGCCAAGATCCGCACCGCCCTGCGGGACACCCTGCACAGCGCCACCGTGCTGCTGATCTCCCACCGGGTCACCACCCTGATGCAGGCCGACCGCATCCTGGTGCTGGACGGCGGCCGGGTGTCCGCCCTGGGCACCCACCGGGAGCTGATCCAACAGCCCGGTATTTACCGGGATATCTATGACATCCAGATGCGCAGCGACGACCGCGCGCTGGTGGAGGAAGGAGGGAACGCCTGATGGCTGCCTTCGACGAAAAAGAATATACAAAATCCTTTGACTGGAGCATCTGGAGGCGGCTTGCGCCCTTTGTGCGGCCCTTCCGCCGGGACTTCGTGGGGATGCTGGTGTTCAACGGTCTGTGTGCCCTGGTGGACGTGGCCATTCCCCTGTTCCAGCGATACGCCATCCGGAACTTTATCCAGGCGGACTCCCTTCGGGGCATCGTTCCCTTCTCCCTGGTGTATCTGCTGGTAATTCTTTTACAGGCTCTGTCCGTGGTGGCCTTTGCCCGCAACTCCATGACCATTGAGATGAACATGGGCCGGGATATGCGCCGGGCCCTGTTTCACCATCTCCAGACCCTGTCCTTCTCCTTTTACAACGTGACCCCCGTGGGATATCTGCTGACCCGGGTCATGAGCGATACCAACCGCATTGCCAGCATGGTGGCCTGGAATCTGACGGATATCCTGTGGGCGCTGTTCTATGTGCTGGGGACCTTTGCCGCCATGCTGATCCTGAATTGGCGGCTGGCGCTGGTGGTCATCGTCATCGTGCCTGTGATGGCGGTGCTCACCGGGTATTTCCAGAACCGCATCCTCCGCTGGAACCGGAAGGTCCGGAAGCTGAACTCCCGCATCACCGGCTCTTTCAACGAGGGCATCACCGGCGCCAAAACCACCAAGACCCTGGGCACCGAGGAGCAGACCGTGGCCGCCTTCCGGGACCTGACCCGCCAGATGCACGACGCCGGCATCGGCGCGGCCCGGCTCAACGCGGTGTATATCCCGTTGGTGCTGTTTGCCAGCACCATGGCCGTGGCCATTGTGCTGCTGCGGGGCGGCTATATGGTCTCCGATCACCTGCTGGAGCTGGCCACCCTCTCCACCTTCACCACCTACGCCGTGGGCATTTTCGAGCCCATCCAGATGACCGCCGCCAACATCGCCGAGTTTATCTCCCTGCAGGCCTCCATCGAGCGGGTCATGGACCTGATGGACAAGACCCCCCAGATTCAGGACGCCCCGGAGGTCATCGAAAAGTACGGCGACGCCTTCCACCCCAAGCGGGAGAACTGGGAGCCCATCCGGGGCGAGATCGAGTTCCGGGACGTGACCTTCCGCTATCCCGACGGCGGCGGCAACGTGCTGGAGCACTTCTCCCTGCACATTCCCCAGGGGTCCACCGTGGCCATCGTGGGCGAAACCGGCGCGGGTAAGAGCACCCTGGTGAACGTGGCCTGCCGGTTCTTCGAGCCCACGGAGGGCAAGATTCTCATCGACGGCGTGGACTATCGCCAACGCAGCCAGCTGTGGCTCCACAGCAGCATCGGCTATGTGCTCCAGGACCCCCACCTGTTTTCCGGCACCGTCCGGGAGAACATCCGCTACGGGAAGCTGGACGCCACCGATGCGCAGGTGGAGGCCGCCGCCCGGGCCGTGTCCGCCGACACGGTGGTGGCCAAGCTGGAAAAGGGCTGGGACAGCGACGTGGGCGAGGGCGGCGGACGGCTCTCCACCGGCGAAAAGCAGCTGATCTCCTTTGCCCGGGCCGTGCTGGCGGACCCCCGCATCTTCGTCCTGGACGAGGCTACCTCCTCCATCGACACCCAGACCGAGCAGCTGATCCAGCAGGCCATCGACCACCTGCTCCAGGACCGCACCTCCTTCCTGATCGCCCACCGGCTCTCCACCATCCGCAAGGCGGACATGATCCTGGTGGTCCGGGACGGCCGCATCGTGGAGCAGGGCACCCACCAGGAGCTGCTGCGCCGCCATGGCTATTACCACGATCTTTACAGCAAGCAGTTCGCCGAGGAGTCTGCTGCCCGCATTCTGCAATAATTTTCCAATAACTGGAAGCTCCGGCAGCGGCGCTGCCGGGGCTTTTTCCTGCTCCGGGACGGGCGCCCTTTCCGCATTGTCCCCCTATGACGGACACCCTCTCCATTGGCATTTTCGGCTGATTTCCCGCCTATAGTGTGCAAACTCCGTGAAAATTCTGACGAGCCATTTGCTGCGCTTGCCGATTTTTTCACATATTTGTACACTGTGCAAATACAGGCGTTTGCCGTGTCGGGCATTGTTAAAACCTTGACCGCTATTTTGCGACACGACTTCCATTTTTTTCCAAAAACCATTGCCAAGCCCAGGGAATTTCGATACAATATTTCCCGTAATACAAAAAGAAGGAACCTGCAACATGTGATGTGGGACCAAAATTCGAGGAGGTCTTTCATGAAAGTACTCGTTATCAATGCCGGCAGCTCGTCTCTGAAATATCAGCTGCTGGATCCGGAAACCGGCCATCTGCTGGCCAAAGGCCTGTGCGAGCGCATCGGCATTGACGGAAAATTCACCTATAAGCCCCAGGTGGAGGGCAAGGCCGTGATCTCTGCGGCCGACGTGCCCATGCCCACCCACTCCGAGGCCATCCAGGCGGTGCTGGCCGCTCTGGTGGACCCGGTCAACGGCGTCATCTCCTCCATGAAGGAGATCGACGCGGTGGGTCACCGGGTGGTCCACGGCGGCGAGAGCTTCGCCAGCTCCGTTCTCATCACCGACCAGGTGATGCAGGCGGTGGAGGACTGCACCCCCCTGGCGCCTCTGCATAACCCCGCCAACATCATCGGCATCGAGGCCTGCCGGGCGGTGCTGGGCCACGACGTGCCCCAGGTGGCGGTGTTCGACACGGCCTTCCACCAGACCATGCCCGAGCACGCCTATCTGTACTCCATCCCCTATGAGTATTACGAGAAGGACAAGATCCGCCGCTACGGCTTCCATGGCACCTCCCACCGCTATGTGTCCCTGCGGGCGGCGGAGCTTCTGGGCAAGGACCCGGCGGAGCTGAAGGTGGTGTCCTGCCACCTGGGCAACGGCTCCTCCCTGGCGGCAGTCAAGGGCGGCCGCTGCGTGGACACCTCCATGGGCCTGACGCCTCTGGCGGGCCTGCCTATGGGCACCCGGGCCGGTGATATGGACGTGGGCGTGGTGGAGTTCATCGCCAACAAGTACGACATGACCATTTCCGAGGCCGTGAACCTGCTGAACAAGGAATCCGGCATGCTGGGCCTGTCCGGCGTGTCCTCCGACTTCCGGGATCTGGAGCAGGCGGCAGAGAAGGAAAATCACCGGGCCACCGTGGCCCTGGAGATCTTCGAGTACCGGGTACGCAAGATGATCGCCGAGTATGCCGCCGCCATGGGCGGCGTGGACGTGGTGGTATTCACCGCCGGCGTGGGCGAAAACGCACCCGAGACCCGGGCCCACATCCTCCACGGTCTGGAGTTCATGGGCATCACCTGCGACCCGGAGAAGAACAACTGCCGGGGCAAGGAGCAGATCATCTCCCAGGACGGCGCGCCCGTCATCGTCATGGTGATCCCCACCAACGAGGAGCTGATGATCGCCCAGGACACCATGGAGCTGGTCCTGGATCAGGAGTAATCGCTTCAAATATTTCAAAAGGCCGCCCGTCCGGGCGGCCTTTTGAGCAGCTTGTCAAAAATCCTTTTTGACAAGCTGCTCAAGCATTTTCAGAACTCTCATAAAAGTTCTGAAAATGCGGTGATTGAAAACGAAAGACACCCCTGATGGGTTTCTTTCGTAACGATCTTCCTTTCCGAAGGCGGAGGCAATCCTGCTTTTTTGACAGTCTGTCAAGAGGCCGCCCGCGGCAGGCGCGGGTTTCTTATCAGGAAAAACTATCCGTTTCGGCAGAAAATACCACTCGTCCTTATCGCTCTGCCGCTCGGTGACTCCAACCAAAAACTTAACGCGAAAACTCCAATACTTTATTGATTCTTTATGATTTTCTACGATATTTTAGCGCGATATATGAAAAATCCGAGAAATCTGTAACACTTCACAAAATGTTCGTTAAAACTTCGGCGCTTTGGCAATTGTAAACTTTCTATGACTGTTATAGAATTAACACAGGCCGGCCCGCCGATTGTGACGGATCGGGCCGATAACAACAAAGGAGAGTGAATCTGTGTTTAAGAAATTCACCAATGGCTGCGTTCGCGTGGTCAACCGGTGGCTGCCGGATCCGTTCCTGTTTGCAGTCATCCTGTCCATCATCGTGTATGTGTTCGCGATGATCGCCACCAAGATGGGGCCGCTGAAGGTGCTCAATGCCTGGGGCTCCACCAGCGGCTTCTGGGGCCTGCTGGCCTTCTCCATGCAGATGGCTCTGGTGCTGGTGTTCGGCTCCGCCATGGCTTCCGCCAAGCCCTGCAAGAAGGCGCTGCGGTTCGTGGCCGGTATGTGCCACAACAACATGCAGGCCATCGTGGTCACCACCTTCATTTCCACCATCTGCTGCTGGCTGAACTGGGGCTTCGGCCTGATCGCCGGCGCTCTGCTGGCCCGCGAGGTTGCCAAGCGCGTTCCCACCGTGGATTATCCTCTGCTGATCGCCTCCGCCTATTCCGGCTTCGTCATCTGGCACGCCGGCCTGTCCGGCTCCATCCCCCTGCAGCTGGCCGAGGGCTACAAGCTGTTTGCCGGCACCGAGCAGGAAATGGTCCTGACCGCCTCCACCGCCGACACCATCTTCCACCCCATGAACATCATCATGTGCTGTGTGATTCTGCTGGTCATGCCCTTCGTGAACTATGCCATGCATCCCGACAGAGATCACGCCATCACCATCGACCCCACCCTGCTGCAGGATGAGGAGGACAAGACCTATGAGGTCAAGACGCCCGCCGACAAGATGGAGCACTCCCGCATCCTGTGGATCATCCTGGTAGTGGCCGGCTTCGCCTATATCATTTATTACTTCGCCACCCTGGAGGAGGGCAAGAACATCGCCTCCGCTCTGAACCTGAACATCGTCAACTTCATCTTCCTGTTCCTGGGCATTCTGCTGCACGGCGACCTGCGCCGCTATGTGGACGCCATCGGCGAGGCCGCTGCCGGCGCCTCGGGCATCCTGCTGCAGTTCCCCTTCTATGCCGGCATCATGGGCATGATGACCGTCCGCAACGACGCGGGCGTCTGCCTGGCCGGTGTGATCTCCGACTTCTTTGTCAGCATTTCCACCAGCGTCACCTTCCCCATGTGGACCTTCCTGTCCGCCGGTATCGTGAACTTCTTCGTTCCCTCCGGCGGCGGTCAGTGGGCGGTCCAGGGCCCCATCGTTATGCCCGCCGCTCCCCAGCTGGGCGTGGAGCCCGGCCGTGCCGCCATGGCCATTGCCTGGGGCGACCAGTGGACCAACATGATCCAGCCCTTCTGGGCGCTGCCTGCGCTGGGCGTGGCCAAGCTGTCCGCCCGGGACATCATGGGCTATCTGGTGATCGTCCTGCTGTTCACCGGCCTGGTGGCCATCCTGGGCTTCCTGGCCTGGGGCCTGTTCTTTACCTGATCCCCTGCCCTGTAAATCAAAAGAGGCGCTGCCGCGGCAGCGCCTCTTTTTTGCTATGGCTCTTATTGCTCCCGATACACGGCGGCGTCGAAGTCCCGCACCAGCTCCTGGCGCTTGGTGTCCATGACCTTCACCAGGTTGAACTCCTCAAAGGCCAGCCGCATGGCGAATTCCTTGGCCTCCTGAATGTCGTTGGTCTCGAAAAAGGGGAAGAAGCTCATCCCCGGAACGTTTTCCTTTTTCAGCAAAACCTGAAAGCGCATGGTCCGCATCCTCCTGCATGTGTGGTGTATTCTTTAGTATACCCCCGGCGGCGGAAAAAAGCAACGGCGCGATTCGCCCAAAAACCTCCTGAAAAAACCGGCAGATTTGCCGGAGGGAAAAATGCAAAAAAGCTCTTTTCTCCCGGGCCTGTGTCGTGTATAATAACCAGGTTGAAGCAATCACCAGAAAGTAGGGAGCACATATGAAGATCGGGTTCGACAACAACAAATACCTGACCCTCCAGGCCCAGCACATCCGGGCCCGGCGGGAGCAATTCGGCGACAAGCTGTATATCGAGTTCGGCGGCAAGCTGTTCGACGATTACCACGCCTCCCGGGTGCTGCCGGGATTCCAGCCGGACAGCAAGATCCGCATGCTGGCCTCCATCCGGGACGACGTGGAGATCGTGGTGGTCATCTGCGCCGGAGACATCGAGAAGAAGAAGGTCCGGGGCGACCTGGGCATCGGCTACGATGAGGACGTGCTGCGGCTCATGGATGTTTTCCGGGGCCTGGGCTTTTATGTTGGCTCCGTGGTCATCACCCAGTACGCCGGGCAGCCGGCGGCGGACGCCTTCATCAAGCGGCTGACGGCCCTGGGCGTCCGGAGCTATCGTCACTATCCCATTGCCGGGTATCCCTCGGACGTGGCCCACATCGTGTCCGACGACGGCCTGGGCAAAAACGACTATATCGAGACCTCGCGTCCCATCGTGGTGGTAACGGCCCCCGGTCCCGGCAGCGGCAAAATGGCCACCTGCCTGAGCCAGCTGTATCACGAGAACAAGCGGGGCGTCCGGGCGGGCTACGCCAAGTATGAGACGTTCCCCATCTGGAATCTGCCTTTGAAGCACCCGGTGAACCTGGCCTATGAGGCGGCCACGGCGGACCTGAACGATGTGAACATGATCGACCCCTTCCACCTGGAGGCCTACGGCAAGACCACCGTGAACTACAACCGGGATGTGGAGATTTTCCCGGTGCTCAACGCCATGTTCCAGCGCATTCAGGGCGCGTCTCCCTACAAATCCCCCACGGACATGGGCGTGAACATGGCGGGCTTTGCCATCGTGGACGACGCGGTGTGCCAGGAGGCCTCCCGGATGGAGATTCTCCGCCGGTACTATGCCGGGATGGTGGACCGGGTCCGGGGCAAGTGCGACGACGATGTGGTGCGCAAGCTGGAGATCATCATGCAGCAGGCCGGGGTCACGCCGGATATTTGTCCCGCCGTGGCGGCCTGCCTGAAAAAGGCGGAGGAGACCGCCGCCCCCGCCGGGGCCATGGTCCTGCCGGACGGCCGGGTGGTCACCGGAAAGAACAGCTCCCTGCTGGGGCCCTCGGCGGCGCTGCTGCTGAATGCCATCAAGGCCCTGGCGGGCATCGACAAGGAGCTGGACCTGCTGCCGTCGTCCATCATCGCTCCCATCAGCGATATGAAAATTTCCCACCTGGGCCACCGGAACCCCCGGCTGCACTCCGACGAGGTGCTCATCGCCCTGTCCATCTCCGCCGTCACCAACCCCCTGGCGGAGCGGGTGCTGAAAAAGCTGGACGAGCTGCAGGGCTGCGACGCCCACTTCTCCGTCATTATCTCCGAGGAGGACGAGAAGCTCTACAAGCGCCTGGGCATCCACGTCAGCTGCGAGCCCCGGTACGAGATCAAGCGCCTGTATCACAAGTGAAAAAACCGGGACGGATCGTCATCCGTCCCGGTTTTTCCCCGGAAGAAAGGAGTATTTTATGCCCACCATTGCCGAAATTCTGGCCCGGGAGCTGGACAAGCCCCTGGCCCATGTGCAGAATGTCATCGACCTGCTGGACCAGGGCAACACCATCCCCTTCATCGCCCGCTACCGCAAGGAGCTCCACGGCAGCATGGACGACACGGCCCTGCGGACCCTGGAGGACCGGCTGAACTATCTGCGGAACCTGGCCCAGCGCCGGGAGGAGGTCAAAAACGCCATCGACGGCCAGGGGAAGCTCACCCAGGAGCTGTCCGCCGCCATTGACAACGCCGCCACCCTGGCGGAGGTGGAGGACCTGTACCGCCCCTATAAGCAGAAGCGCCGGACCCGGGCCACCGTGGCCCGGGAAAAGGGCCTGGAGCCGTTGGCCCAGCTGCTGCTGGCTCAGGGCCGGGACTGCCCGGATCCGGAGACCGCCGCCGCCGGATTCCTGGATCCGGAAAAGGGTGTGGAGACTCTGGCCGATGCCCTCCAGGGGGCCAACGACATCGTGGCGGAGCTGCTGTCGGACGATGCCGCCATCCGCAAGACCCTGCGGGAGCTGCTGCGCCGCCAGGGCCGGCTGCGGAGTCTGGCCGCTACGGAGGAGGACACCGTCTACCGCCTGTATTATGACTTTGACCAGCCCATCGCCAAGCTGGCCGGGCACCAGATCCTGGCCATCAATCGGGGCGAAAAGGAGGGCGTCCTCTCCGTCACCGTGCTGCTGGACCGGGAGCTGGGTCTGATGACTCTGCGCCGGGCGGTGGTGCGTCCCGGGTCCCGGGCCATGGAGTTTATCAAGGCCGCCTGCGAGGACGCCTATGACCGGCTGATCTACCCCTCCCTGGAGCGGGAGGCCCGGTCCGATCTCACCGCCGCCGCCTGCGAGGGGGCCATCGCCAACTTCGGCCTGAACCTGAAGCCCCTGCTGATGCAGCCTCCGGTAAAGGGCCATGTGACCATGGGCCTGGACCCCGGCTATGCCCACGGCTGCAAGGTGGCGGTCATCGACGGCACCGGCCGGGTGCTGGACACCGCCGTGGTGTATCCCACCTTCGGTCCCCGCCAGAGGCAGGAGGCCATCAGCCGCCTGTCCCAGCTGGTACGCCGCCATGGCGTCACCCATATTGCCATCGGCAACGGCACCGCCAGCCGGGAGACGGAGCAGATGGCGGTGGAGCTGATCCGGCAGCTGGGCGGCGGCGTCAGCTATATGATGGTCAACGAGGCCGGGGCCTCCGTATACTCCGCCAGCAAGCTGGCGGCGGAGGAGTTTCCGGAGTATGACGTGAACCTCCGCAGCGCCGTGTCCATCGCCCGGCGGATGCAGGACCCCCTGGCGGAGCTGGTGAAGATCGACCCCAAGGCCATCGGCGTGGGCCAGTACCAGCACGATATGCCCCAGAAGCGGCTGGACGAGACCCTGTCCGGCGTGGTGGAGGACTGCGTCAACGCCGTGGGCGTGGACGTGAACACCGCCTCCGCCAGCCTGCTGGGCCGGGTGTCCGGCCTCAATGCCACCACTGCCAGGAATATTGTGAAATACCGGGAGGAAAACGGCGCCTTCACCGGCCGCCGCCAGCTGCTGAAGGTCCCCAAGCTGGGGCCCAAGGCGTTCCAGCAGTCGGCGGGCTTTTTGCGGGTGCCGGAGAGCAAGTCCGTGCTGGACAACACCGGCGTCCATCCGGAGAGCTATGCCGCGGCCCAGGGACTCCTGGACCTGTGCGGCTATACCCTGGCGGATGTGTCCGCCGGGAGCCTGGCGGCCCTGCCGGACAAGATCAAGGCCCTGGGGGAGGAAAGCGTTGCCCGTCAGCTGGACATCGGCGTGCCCACCCTGCGGGACGTGGCGGCCGAGCTGGTGAAGCCGGGCCGGGACGTCCGGGATGAGCTGCCTGCCCCCATTCTGCGAACGGATGTGCTGGATATTAAGGACCTGGCCCCCGGCATGGTGCTGACGGGCACCGTCCGCAACGTGGTGGATTTCGGCGTGTTCGTGGACATCGGCGTCCACCAGGACGGCCTGGTGCATATCTCCCAGGTGTGCAACAGGTTCATCCGCCACCCCTCGGAGATCGTATCCGTGGGCGACGTGGTACGGGTGGTGGTGCTGGAGGCCGACGAGAAAAAGCACCGCATCAGCCTGTCCATGAAGCAAGTGCCCAAGGAGTAAGCAGGCGCATTCCGCAACGGGCAGGGGAGGGGCCGTGCCCCTCCCCTGGTTTGTTTCTCCCTCCACCCCGGCAGCTTAAGGATTATTTTACGGTCTGTTCAAAAACAGCGGGAAAAACGTGGTATAATGATACCATCAACAAGTCGAGGGGTATTATGGACAAGCACGTTTTCACAGCCAAACAGAAAAAGCTCATTGGCTGGGCCGCCATTGCCATTTTCCTGCTGCTGTCGGCGGTGGTGGGATGGTTCGTGGGCCGCCCGCTGGTGCGGTTTGCATCCCAGCCGGAGCAGTTCCGCCAGTGGGTGGACGATCACGGCCTGATGGGCTGCGCCGCCTATGTGGGCATGGTGTTTTTACAGGTGGTGGTGGCTGTGATCCCCGGAGAGCCTCTGGAGATCAGCGGCGGCTACGCCTTTGGCGCGGTGCGGGGGAGCCTGCTGTGCCTGCTGGGAGCGTTCCTGGGCAGCGTGGCGGTGTTTGCCCTGGTGCGCCGGTTTGGCCGGGAGCTGGTGGATATCTTCTTTCCCCGGGAGAAGCTGGAAAAGCTGAAATTTTTGCAGAGCTCCCCCAAGCGGGACGCTCTGTTCTGGCTGGTATTCATGGTGCCGGGCACGCCCAAGGACCTGCTGTGCTACTTCGCAGGGCTGACGGACCTGTCCTGGGGCAAGTGGCTGCTGCTGTGTACCGTGGGCCGCCTGCCGTCGGTGCTGACCTCCACCATAGGAGGCGACGCCCTGGGCGTGAAGGATTACCAGTTCGCGGTGCTGGTTTTTGCCGCCACCCTGGCGGTGTCCGCCGTGGGGCTGCTGATCTACCGGGCCCTGTGCCGCCGCCACCAGCGCAGGCAGGAGCATGTCTGAATAAAGCACCCCCGGTGCAGCTTGTCAAAAAAGGGCGGCGCCCTTTTTTGACAAAAGAGATTTCGCTCCGACCCGCGCGTCCCGCCGGGCTGTAAGCCCGCCGTGACACACTCTCTCCGCGCAAAGTATTTTTCGCGACGTACAAGCCGCCGCGAAAAATGGATTGAACACTATTCGCAGCCTGCGGGCTGCGAACTCTGCGAGGCTTTTTTGGCAGGTAGAATATACCCCCGGTGCGGCGTAAACCGCACCGGGGGTATTCTTATGGCTCGTAGTCGAAAATGGCCTTCTTTTCCAGCAGGGGGCCGAAGCGATCCTTCCACCGGTGGTGCATGGCGGAGGCGTCATAGGCTGTCAGGGCCGCCGGGTCCATGTCCAGCCGGATCAGCACATGGTACCGGTTGTCCCGGTCCACGCAGCCGGGAAGGACCTCTGCGCCCCGGACGCCGGGAATGTCCCCGGCGGCGGAGAAAATCTCCCGGATCTGCGGCAGATAGGCCCGCCAGTCCCCGGCCTCGGGCCGGAATTTCGCCAGAATACAGTGCTTCACAGCCGCCCCTCCTCACAGGCCGATATACGGAATAATCAGGCCCAGGAGCATAACGATGGCCATCAGCAGGGCCACGCCCATGGCCACATACTGGGTCCATTTGCGGTTTTTCATTGGATTTCCTCCTTCGGTATCACACGCTTGATGCTCTTTTCCACCTTTCGCCGGGGGGCCAGCACCTCGTGGCCGCATCCGGCGCACCGCAGGCGGATGTCCATCCCCACCCGCAGCACCTCCCACCGGCGGCTGCCGCAGGGGTGTTCCTTTTTCAGCTCGACCACATCGTGGAGCTTCAGGTCCATGGGATCGCCCGCCTTTCCGGTCAATTTTTCTTGATATCCTCCCAGTACCGCCGGGCGGCCTGCTCGGTCTTGTTGTCGCCGTATTCGTAATAGGTCACGTCCCCCAGGGCCTCCGGCAGGTACCGCTGGGCCACATAGTGGTGGGGGTAATCGTGGGGATATTTGTAGGCCGGGGCCTTGCCGCTGCCGGTGCTGTCGGCGTGGACGTTCTGCAGGTGCCGGGGCACCTGGCCCACCTTCCCCTTCCGGATATCGCGCATAGCGGCGTTGATGGCGTTGTAGGCGGAGTTGGACTTGGGCGCCGTGGCCAGGAGAACGGCGGCCTCCGCCAGGGGCAGCCGCCCCTCCGGCAGACCCAGCTCCCGGGCTGCGTCCACGCAGGCCTTGGTGATGGCCATGGCCTGGGGATAGGCCAGCCCCACATCCTCGGCGGCCATGACCAGCAGCCGCCGGCAGGGGGACAGCAGGTCCCCGGCCTCCAGCAGGCGGCCCAGGTAGTACACCGCCGCGTCGGGATCGGAGCCCCGGACGGACTTTTGCAGGGCGGACAGCAGATCGTAGTGCTCGTCCCCCTCCCGGTCGTAGCGCATGGCGCTGCGTTGGGCCGCCTGCTGGGCGTCCTGGGCGGTGATGCGCAGGCCGCCGTCCACAGGCCGGGCGGCCTGGTCCAGCAGCTCCACGGCGTTGACGGCCTTGCGCACATCGCCGCCGCACCCGGCGGCAATGAGGCCCGGCACCTCCGGCTCCCAGGTCAGGGGCAGGGGGCTGCGGCGGCGGACGATGTCCAGGGCCCGCTCCACGGCGGGCAGCGTCTCCTCCGCCGTCAGGGCCTTGAACTCAAACACCGTGCTGCGGGACAGCAGGGCGTTGTATACATAGAAATACGGGTTCTCCGTGGTAGAGGCGATCAGGGTGATCTTGCCGTTTTCCATGAACTCCAGCAGGCTCTGCTGCTGCTTTTTGTTGAAATACTGGATCTCGTCCAGGTACAGCAGCACCCCGTTGGGGGCCAGCATGGTGTCCACATCGGCGATGATGGCCTTCACATCCTGCAAAGACGCGGTGGTGGCGTTCAGGTGGTACAGGGCCTTCTCCGTGCGCTTGGCGATGATGGAGGCGATGGTGGTCTTGCCGGTGCCGGAGGGCCCGTAAAAGATCATATTGGCGGAGGTCCCGCCCTCGATGAGGCGGCGCAGCAGGGCGCCGGGGCCCAGCAGGTGTTTCTGGCCCGCCACCTGGTCCAGGGTCTGGGGGCGTATTTCGTCTGCCAATGGCCGCATAGCGGCACCTCCTTCCGGGAAAATCACAGCTATTATACCACATCCCGCCGCCCTTTGCACCCCCCGATTTGCATTTTTCCCGGCAGTCTGGTACAATGAAGGCGAGGTGATGCCATATGAAGTCTCCCCAAGAGGTGAGCGCCATCATCGGGCGGCTGAAGGAGCTGTATCCCGACGCGGCGTGCTCCCTGGATTACGATAAGGACTACGAGCTGCTGTTTTCCGTGCGGCTGGCGGCCCAGTGCACCGATGCCCGGGTAAATCAGGTGACCCCGGCGCTGTTTGCCCGGTTCCCCACGCTGGAGGCCTTCGCCGCCGCCAGCCAGGAGGAGGTGGGCGAATACGTCCGCTCCTGCGGCTTCTGGCGGGCCAAGGCCCGGGACATGGTGGCGGCGGCAAAAATGCTGCTGTCGGACTACGGCGGGCGGGTGCCGGACAACATGGAGGACCTGCTGCGGCTGCCGGGTGTGGGCCGCAAAACCGCCAACCTGATTTTAGGCGACGTATACGGTCAGGCGGGCTACGTCTGCGACACCCACTGCATCCGCATCACCGGGCGGCTGGGCCTTACCGACGGCAGCCGGGACCCGGTGCAGGTGGAGCGGCAGCTGCGCCGGTGCATCCCGCCGGAGGAGTCCAGCGATTTCTGCCACCGGATGGTGCTTCACGGCCGGGCCGTGTGCATGGCCCGAAGGCCCGACTGCGGCGGCTGCGCCCTGCGGGACCTGTGCGATTTTGGGAAGGCGCAGGAGACTGTATAAATACAGGCTGAAAAAATTGGCTGCCCGAAGGCAGCCAATTTTTTATGCAAGCGCTCAGAACCACGCGGCCCAGGCCAGGAAGCCCAGGCAGGCCACCACGCCCACAAACAGGGTGACGATGACCAGATAGCCCATGATGTCCCGGGCGGACAGCTTGGCGATGCCCAGAGCAGGCAGAGCCCAGAAGGGCTGGATCATGTTGGTCCACTGGTCGCCCCAGGCAATGGCCATGGCGGTGCGGCCATTCTCGATGCCCATAGCCGCGCCGGCAGGCATCATGATGGGGCCCTGCACGGCCCACTGGCCGCCGCCGGAGGGAACGAAGAAGTTCACCACACCGGCTGCCAGGAAGGACAGCATGGGGAAGGTGACGTTGTTGGAGACGCTCACGAAGAACTCGGAGATGACACCCGCCAGAGACACGCCCTGGTCGTTGGCTGCCACCATCATGCCCATGATACCGGCATAGAAGGGGAACTGCAGCAGCACGCCTGCTGCGCCGCCGGCGGCGTCGGAGATGGCATCCACATAGCGGCGCAGGTCGCCGTGGAGCAGAATACCCAGGAACAGGAAGATCATGTTCACGATGTTCAGGCCCAGGGTAAAGCCGTTCTGCACAAAGTAATAGATGATGTACACGAAGCCGCCCACCAGGGTGATGGCCCACAGGAGCTTGGAGTGCTCCAGCTTATCGGCAGGGGTCCTGACCTCATAGGTGCGCTCGGCCTCATCCTCCAGCAGGGTGGGGTCGATGCACACGGTGTGGGCCTTATCGGGATGCATGGCGTAGTTCACAAGGGGCATGACAAACAGAATGACGCCCACCATGATCAGGTTCATGGGGTGGAACACCGTGTCGGTGATGGGGGCCTGATACAGGACCTCGCCGAATTTCTTGCCCGCCACCAGGTCCAGGGGGATGGAGCCGGACAGACCTGCGTGCCAGATGACGAAGCCGGAGTAGGCGGAGGCGATCAGCAGGGGATAGTCCACGGTGGGCACCCGGCGCACCACTTCCTTGGCCAGCAGCGTGCCGGCGATCAGGCCGAAGCCCCAGTTCAGCCAGCAGCAGAGGGTGGAGATGAAGGTGGTGACCACGATGGCCTGCATGTTGTTGTGGCACAAGCCGGCGGCAGCCCGCAGGGCCTTTTTGCAGGGCTTGGCAGCCGCCATGGCGGAGCCGAATACCAGCACCAGGGCCATCTGCATGGAGAAGCTCAGCAGGCCCCAGAAGCCCTTGGAGTCACCCCAGGCGTTGAGCACCTGCAGGGGGCCCATCTTGGTGGCGCACATGGAGCCGATGAAAACGATGATGCTCAGGATGATGGCAAACAGGAACGCATCCGGCAGCCACCGGTTGACCACGCGAACGCAGCCGTTGGTGAATTTCTTGAACACAGACTCACTCTCCTTTATTTTGTCCGGAAGGGGTGTCCCGCCTCCGCAATTCTGTCCCGGTCTCTGTGCGGAGCAGGGACGTCTCTGGTTCTATTGTATAATAGGAGCGGCCTGTTTACAATTAATGTTTCGCCGAATTATTAACAATCATTTTGTAAAAGTATCACAATTTTTTCATTTTCAGCAGTTTGTTCCATTAATATACCGTTAAAAATTCAATAATCGTATAAAGTCGAATTAACAGCCCGTCGGAATATTTCTGGCCGTCTGAAGGGGCGCCCTTTTCCATATGCTTTTTACCGGTCAAACCTTGTTATGCGGTAGGATTTCTGGTATAATAAAATGATTCAGAACATTTTCAGGAAAGGAACGACATTGCATGGAGCTGCACGCAAAGCTGGTTCGTTCTCAGCTATCATTTTTCAAGCCCTTCGTGGCCGGTCTGTCCCTGGAGGTCACCCGAAAGGGGCAGGACAAGCTGGGGGAGCTGATGACCGCCCTGCACCGGCGGGAGGTGCTGGTGCGGGACCACGACTTCGGCGCTTTTCAGGGGGCGTGGGTCATGCCCAAGGATCAGCGCCGCAGCGGCGTGATCCTGTATCTCCACGGCGGCGGCTATACCTGCGGCAGCCTGGAATATGCCAAGGGCTTTGCAGCCACCCTGGCCTCGGAATGCGGTGTACGGGTGTTCTGCCCGGCATACCGTCTGGCCCCGGAGCATCCGTATCCCGCGGCCCTGGACGATGCGCTGGAGAGCTATCAATACCTGCTGAAAAAGGGCTATGAGCCCCGGCAGATCCTGCTGGCGGGGGAGTCCGCCGGAGGCGGGCTCATCTACTGTCTGTGTCTGCGGCTCAAGCAGCTGGGCATGGCCCTGCCCTGCGGGCTTGTGGGCATCTCTCCCTGGACAGACCTGACCGGGTCCGGGGACTCCTATCGGGACAACCGGGAGAAGGACCCCTCCATGACTCCGGAGCTGCTGCAATTTTACGCCAAGTGCTATACGCAGGACCCCACGGACCCTCTGTGCTCGCCGCTGTTCGGCGACCTGACAGGGCTGCCGCCGTCTCTGCTGTTTGTGGGCGGGGACGAGGTGATGCTGGACGACACCCGTGCCCTGCATAACCGGCTTCTGTCCGCCGGATGCCGCAGCAAGCTGCACATTGCCCCGGAGCGGTGGCACGCCTATGTGCTGTACTGCCTCAATGAGAACATGGCTCAGGACTTCGAGGACATCAACCACTTCCTGGACCGGACCCTGTCCCCGGCCCGGAGCCTGCGGTGGATGCGGCTGGACAACGCCGCCAAGATCTATCCTGCCGCCAAGCGCCGGAACTGGAACAACTTCTTTCGCCTGTCCGTCACCCTGACCGAGCCCATCGACACAGCGGTGCTGCGGGCGGCGCTGGACGTGACGGTGCGGCGGTTCCCCTCCATTGCCGTGCGGCTGCGGCGGGGGGCATTCTGGTATTATCTGGAGGAAATTCCCAAGGCGCCGGACATCCAGCCGGAGAAAAGCTGCCCCCTGGCCCATGTGCCCTTCGGCCAGGTGCGCCAGTGCGCCTTCCGGGTGCTGGTGTACCATGACCGGATGGCGGTGGAGTTTTTCCACGCCGTCACCGACGGCACCGGCGGGCTGATTTTTCTGAAAACCCTGACGGCGGAGTATCTGTGCCAGAAATACGGCATCAGCATCCCGGCGGAAAAGGGTGTGCTGGGCCGCCTGGAGGAGCCCAGTCCGCAGGAGCTGGAGGACAGCTTCCTGCGCTATGCCGGGGATGTTACCGCCAGCCGGGCGGAGAACACTGCCTATCACCTCAGCGGCACGCCGGAAAAGGACGGATATAAAAACCTCATCACCATGATGGTGCCGGTGGACCGGGTCCGCGCCTGTGCCAGGCAGCACGGCGTATCCGTTACGGAGCTGCTGGGCGCGGCCATGATGCAGGCCATTGCCGACCTGCAGGCGGAGAAGGTACCCCGGCGCAGCCGGCGCAAGCCGGTGAAGGTGCTGCTGCCGGTGAACCTGCGGAACCTGTTCCCCAGCCGCAGTCTGCGGAACTTTGCCTCGTATATCACCCCGGAGATCGATCCCCGCACCGGGGACTATACCTTCTCCGAGATCTGCGCCGCCGTCCACCATCGGATGGGACTGGAGAACAACACCCACACCCTGCGGGCCAAATTCGCCGCCAATGTGGCCAGCGAAAAGTCTCCGGTGCTGAAGGTGATGCCCCTGTTCATCAAAAACATTGCCATGAAGGCGGTGTTTAACGCCGTGGGCGAGCGCAAATCCTGTCTGTGCCTGTCCAATCTGGGGGCGGTGGAGCTGCCGGAGGTCATGGCCCCCTATGTCCGGCGGGTGGACTTCATCATCGGCGTCCAGGCTGCCGCGCCTCACGACTGCGGCGTGGTGTCCTGGAACGGCACCATGTATATCAACTGTATCCGCAGCATCCAGGAGCCGGAGCTGGAGCTGCATTTTTACCGGGTCCTGCACCGGCTGGGTCTGCCTGTGAAGGTGGAGAGCAACCAGCGGGGCCGGGGATAAGGGAAAGGAGCGTTATCCATGTATTGTATCCATTGCGGCGTGGAGCTGTCTGACAGCGAGACCGTGTGCCCCCTGTGCGGCACCCGGGTGTTCCATCCGGATCTGCCCCGGCAGCAGGGGGAGCCCCCCTTCCCGCCGGAGCCGTCGGCCCACCCCGAGGAGGTGAACCGCTCCGGGGCGCTGTTCATCCTGACCATGCTGGCGGTGCTGCCCATCGTCATCTGCATCCTGTGCGACTGGTCGCTGAACGGGACCATCGTGTGGTCCGGGTTTGCCTCCGGCGGCGTGTTGCTGCTGTATATCCTGGCGGTGCTGCCCCTGTGGTTCAGAAGGCCCAACCCGGTGATCTTTGTTCCGGCGGACTTTGCGGCCATCGGGCTGTATCTGCTGTATATCAACTTTGCCACCGGCGGGCATTGGTTCCTGACGTTTGCCCTTCCGGTGACGGGGACCATCGGGGTGCTGGTGACCACGGTGGTGACGCTGCTGCGGTATCTCAGCCGGGGGTATCTCTACATCTTCGGCGGGGCGCTGATGGCCGGCGGCGGCCTGGCGGTGCTCATTGAGTTCCTGCTGAACATCACTTTCCAGGTCCATCGGACGTTTATCTGGTCGTTTTACCCCCTGGCGGCGGGAGTGCTGCTGGGGATCATGCTGCTGATCATCGCGGTGTGCAAGCCCCTGCGCCGGTCCCTGCACCGGAAATTCTTTATCTGAGGCGGTGAGGCGCAATGAGTGATTCCTGCGTGGAGCTGGTGACCTTTGACCAGCTGCTCCGGCGGTATCCCCAGCTGGAGCAGCACCGCATTGCTCCCACCGGCGGAGCCTTCTGCCGGGCGGAGCGGCTCAAGGGCGGCGGAGCCGCCGGGACCTATGCCATGCCCCGGCCTATGGCACCCACCGGAGACAAGCATTTTTTCGGCTTTTACCTGACGGACCGGCGGCTGCTGCTGGCGGAGGAGGGCGGCTTTCTGCGGGGGCTAGCAGGGGACCTGGAGTCCCAGACCCCGGCTCAGGCGCTGGCGGAGCTGTTTGCCCGGCTTCTGCAGGAGGATATGCCCACCCTGCAAAAATATGAAAAGCGCCTGACGGCTCTGGAGGAGGCCCTGATGCAGGATCAGGCCCAGGACCTGGACAAGAAGCTCTTTCGCATCCGCCGCGAGCTGTCGGTGTTTGCGGCGTATTATGAGCAGCTGGACGACCTGTTTGCCGCGCTGTCGGACGAAACGGAGGAGAGCGACGCCCACGCCTCCCGGCTGTTTGACCGCCTGACGGGACGGGCTCAGCGGCTGCTGTCGGCCACGGAGCTGGAAAAGGAGTACGCCCTGCAATTGCGGGAAATGCACCAGACGCAGCTGGACATGCGGCAAAACCAGATCATGAAGATCCTGACCATCGTTACCACGGTGTTTCTGCCCCTGTCCCTGATCGCCGGGTGGTACGGCATGAATTTCGTAAACATGCCGGAGCTTACCGCACAGCACGGATACCTGGCGGTGTGCATCATCAGCGTGGTGTGCATCATCGTGGAGCTGGTGATCTTCAAGTGGAAAAAGTGGCTGTAAGCTGCAAATAAGAGCAAAAGGACGCGCCGGGGCGCGTCCTTTTTTCAAAATCCGAAATTTTCTCCGGGCCGCGGAACCAAAAGCCGGGCCGGAGTATCTAATATACGTCATGACAAATGGGCGGCCCCGGGGCCGCCAGGAAAGGACGGTGATGGCCTTGCGCCTGTCACAAGAGGAATTTACTCGAGGGGTGCAGACCTACAGCCGGGACATGTACCGGGCCGCCCGGGCCCTGACCCCCTGCGATGCCGACGCCCAGGACGCCGTGGGCCAGGCAGTGCTGCTGGCCTGGCAGTCCCTGGACCGGCTGCGGGACCCCGAAGCCCTGCGGGCGTGGCTGGTGAAGATCAGCGTGAACTGTGCCCGGCAGCTAAACCGCCGCAGCCGCCGGGAGGTATATCTGGAGGACCTGCCGCCCCAGGCGGCAGCCCGGGAGGACCCGCGGCCGGAGCTGTGGGACGCGGTGCTGTCCCTGCCCCGGGACCAGCGGGCGGCGGTGGTGCTGTATTACTATGAGGACCTGCCGGTGGCGGACATTGCCTCGCTGCTGCGGGTGCCGGCGGGCACGGTGAAATCCCGGCTCAGCCGGGCCCGGGATAAGCTGCGGCTGGCGCTGTCGGACCCGCAGGTCACGCGGAAGGAGGAACGAACATGAACGATTTGGATACCCGTTTGCGGCATATGGCCCGGGAGGAGGAGACCCCGGTGCCCAAGGACTTTGACGAAAATCTGACCCGGACCCTGGCCCAGCTTCCCGCACGGAAGCGGCGCAGGATCCCCCGGGCGGTACTGCTGGCAGCCTGCCTGGTGCTGATGCTGACGGGGGCGGTGCTGGCGGCGGAGAGCGGGGTGTTTGCCCGGTTTGGGACCCCCGGCGATCTCAATGTGGAGGGGCTGTTCTACGACGGCACCGAATACGGCGGCACCTGGACCTACAGCACGGACCGTCGGCTGCCGCTGGCAGACATTCCCCAGGCCAGCCAGGAGGCGGCGCGGACTTCGACGGAGGATCTGCAGTTTCCGGACATGGCGGCGGCGGACGCGTTCCTGGGCGGCGGCGTTCTGCCCCGCAGCGCCCAGCAGGAGGCACGCGAGCGCGATCAGGTGTCCATAGAAGCCCAGTGCGACCAGCAGGGACAGCTGGTGCGGATGTATATCCGCACTGCGTACTGTGATGAGCTTCAAAATCCCGACGGCGGGATCCGATACGGCGACTACATGCACGTTTGGATGTATGTGCTGACGGATGTGACCCCGGAGGACGATGTGGTTTCCTGGATCTATTCTCAGGGACAACTGGAAAACCTGGAGCAGCTGGAGGACTACAAGGCCCCGGGCGGCGGCAAGGCGTATATTTTCCGGGAGACCATACCCGGTTATGGCAACCGCTATCGGGCGCTGTTCTGTGAGGGGCCCGTGGTGGTGCAGCTGGATCTCTCCATCATGACGGACGGCTCCTTGGTAGGCGGCATATCCGATGCCGATGCTCTGGCGTACCTGTACAGCGCCGTGGACAGCTACGGCCTGTAGACCTTGTAATTTCCCGGGAAAGACGGTACAATAAAACCGGCGGAGCACCGCCGGTTTTATTGCACTTTTCAGGAGGTCATCTCATGCACAGATACGCTTTGGTGGTCATTGACATGCAGCGGGGGTTTCTGGACGCGTCCAGCCCCCTGTTTATCCCCGGGGCGGCGGACACGGTGCCCGCCTGCGCCCGGGCCATCGACTGCTGCCACAGGGCCGGGGTGCCGGTGGTGTTCGCCGTACGGTACTACCGGGCGGACGGCTCCGACGTGGAGCGGGCCCGGTACGACGTGTGGGCCCGGGGCGGAAGGCCCCTGTCCGAGACGTGCCCGCCGTCCATGTCCGACGCGTGGCCGGAGGAATTTCACCGGGCGGACACGGACTATGTCATCGTAAAGCCCCGGTTCTCCGCGTTTTTCCACACGGAGCTGGACCTGATCCTCCGGCGGCTGGGGGTGGACACGGTGCTGCTGGCCGGGACCACCACGCCCAACTGCATCCGCTCCACCTTCTACGACGCCCTGTCCCTGGACTATGACGCGGCGGTGCTGTCGGACTGCACCTCCTCCGTGACCCCTGCCGTGCAGGCCGCCAACCTGGCGGATATGCAGCGGGTGGGCGGACAGGTTCTGACGGCGGAGGAGCTGGAGCAGCTGCTGGGGCAGCAAGCAGAATAGCTGAGAAGCAGCAAAACCTCCGGGAAAACCGGAGGTTTTGCTGCTTTTTTGACAGTCTGCGAAGCGCGTTCAGTTCAGCACGCCGCTGACATAGCGGTACTTGTCCAGGCTGGACGCAGCGTTCCAGGTCATGTATCCGCCGGTGTTGCCGGTGTCGTTCAGGGCCCGGATCTGGGCGGCGATCTCATCGGGGCCATAGGTGTTGTACGGCTCCCGGATGGCGTTGTAGCACTGGATCCAGGTGCGCACCGCGGCAGGGGAGGGCGTCTCCTGCTGCCGGGCGGCAGCCTTCTCGCCGAAGGTTTTCATGGTCTCATAGGGGTGCTCCCAGGGCAGCCAGCTGCCGGAGGCGGAATAATGATCGGGGTACGGCATGGCGCTGATGGCGTCCACCACGCCGCTGATGGCCGCCCAATACTGGCCGTAGGCCGTGACGTACTTTTCCGCGCACTCGCCGAACACATCGGCAGACACATACACCCCCGCCCCGTGGAGCCGGTCGGCGGCGTACTGCAAAAACCGCTGAACGGCCTGGGCCTTGCTCTCGTCATTGTCGTTGTGATAGTCGATGGTGCCCGCCTCGTCATAGTCCCAGGTGCCGTCGGGGAAGCGGACATAGTCGAACTGAATTTCGTTGAAGCCCATGGTCTCGGCGGCCTCCAGGGCCAGGTCCACCTTATACTGCCACACCTGGCGGCTGTATACGCTGGGCCAGTACATGCCGCCGATCTTCAGCGGCTGGCCGCTGAGGTCCGCCACCACACACTCCGGATGATCTGCGGCCAGGTTGGGATCGTTGAAGGCCGTGATGCGGCCGATGACGTAATACCCGGCGTCCTTCAGCTTTTTCACCGCCGCCTGATAGCTCTCCAGCGTGTTATAGGCATCCGCATAGGCGCTGGGGGAATATTTCTGCATCACCGGCGAGGCGTAGCCAATGGCCCCGCCGTCCATGATGTCCACCACAAAGGCGTTGATGCCGCACCCGTCGGCCACGGCGATGTATGCCTCCGGATTCCGGATGGCCTCGTTGTTCAGGTACAGGGCCTTCACGGTATCGGGCATGACGCTGCCGCCAAAGCGGGGCTTTTCATAGGCGTCGTAGTCCAGGCCCGCCGCGTCGCCGCCGCCCCAGCTGTCGCCCCGGTCCGCGTGGAGCCGGGCCATGTCCGCGTCATAGGGAGCCGTGGCCTGGTCCTCCGTCAGGCGGACATACCGGGCGGGGATGTACCCGCCGTCGGCCCGGTAATAGGATACGCTGCCGTCGGCCGCCAGGTCCCGGTAGCCGGTAACGGTCAGGGCCTGACCCCGCAGCACCAGGGGGCCGGTGGGGTCGCCGCCCTCATCCGTCAGATTCTGGGCCCGGCGGACATATACGGTTTTCAGCGTCACCACGCCGCTCAGGTCATCGGTCAGGTTCTCCCGGTCCAGCCAGGCGAAGCTGCCGTCCTCCTGGGGCACCCGAACCTGGTCCGGACGATCCTTGTGGGCCTCCTCCACCACATAGGTGACCTGGCTGCCCCGGACCAGCTGCCGCAGGACATTGCCCTCCTCGTCGTACAGCGGAGCCGTCTCCGCTTCCGAGGCCACATAACCGGCCGCCATCTCCAGGGGGATCTCCTTCTGCCGGGTAAAATGCCACACCAGTGCGGCGATGGTGGCCAGGCACACCAGAGCCAGGGCGATCCTCGGCCACCGGGGGCGGCGCTGCTTCCGGCTGCGCCGGGGGCGGGGGGTATAATCCGGCTCCGTCTCCTGGACCCACTCCGGCGCCCACGCGCCGGTCTGCTGTTCTTTCACGGACATAAGAGGTACCTCGCTTCTGTGTATTTTCGCCATTATACCGCATTTTCCGGCAAATGACTACCCCCATTCTCCGGTCCGCCCCATCCCAATAGAAAATCGGGAAAATTCCCGGGAAAACGGGGCAAACCGCAGATTACCGGGGCAGAAATGTGAATTTTTTTCGCTGCCCTTGCTTTTTTGGAAAAATAGGCTATGATATAGAGGAAATAATATGTCCCGCACGGCGGGAAAAGAAAAGAAGGTACTGTTATGACGAAAATTGACATCGTGTCCGGTTTCCTGGGCGCAGGCAAGACCACCCTCATCAAGAAGATGGTGAAGGAAGCCTATCAGGGCGAAAAGCTGGTGCTGATCGAAAACGAGTTCGGCGAGATCAGCATCGACGGCGGCTTTCTGAAGGACGCGGGGATCCAGATCTCCGAAATGTCCTCGGGCTGCATCTGCTGCTCCCTGGTGGGCGACTTCGGCAAGGCCCTGCGGGAGGTGAAGGAGCAGTTCCAGCCGGACCGCATCCTCATCGAGCCCTCCGGCGTGGGGAAGCTCTCTGACGTGATCGTGGCGGTGGAAAACACCGTGGCGGATATCCCGGATATGAAGCTGAACTCCTTTGTCACCGTGGCCGACGCCGGCAAGGTGAAGGTGTATATGAAGAACTTCGGCGAGTTCTATAACAACCAGATCGAGGCCGCCGGCACCATCATCCTGTCCCGGACCCAGAAGCTGACCCAGGAAAAGCTGGAGGCCGCCGTGGCCCTGCTGCGGGAGAAGAACCCCACCGCCGCCATTCTGACCACCCCCTGGGACCAGCTGGACGGCAAGACCGTTCTGGCCGCCGTGGAAAAGGTGTCTCTGGCCGACGAGCTGCTGGAGAAGATGCGGGCCGAGCACGAGGCCGAGGAGGCTGAGCATCATCACCATCACCACGAGCATGACCACGATGACGACCACGACGAGCACGAGCATCACCATCATCATGACCACGATGACGAGGATGACCATGAGCACTGCTGCCACCATCACCATGAGGATGAGGAGCACGAGGATTGCCATCATCATGACCATGACGAGGAGCACGAGCACCATCACCACCATGACGGCCAGGAGTGCGACGACCCCGCCTGCTCCTGCCACCACCATCACCACCACGCCGACGAGGTGTTCACCAGCTGGGGCGCGGAGACGCCCAAGCAGTTCACCCAGGCGGATATCGACCGCATTCTGACGGCTCTGGACTCCGGCGACTACGGCGCCATCCTGCGGGCCAAGGGCATCGTGCCCGCCGCCGACGGCCAGTGGCTGCACTTTGACTATGTGCCCCAGGAGCACGAGGTGCGCTATGGCTCCGCCGACTACACCGGCCGCCTGTGCGTCATCGGCTCCCAGCTGAAGGAGGACGGCCTGAAGACCCTGTTCGGCCTGTAAGGAGACGCCTATGGACATTCCTGTATATCTCATCACCGGCTTTCTGGATGCCGGAAAGACCGACTTCATCAACGGCATCCTGAAAGACGGCTTCGCCAGCGAGGACCGGACCCTGCTGCTGTGCTGCGAGGAGGGGGAGACGGAGTACGACCCCAAGGTGCTGTTCAACGTGTTCACCTACACCGTGGACGATCCCGCCCAGCTGACGCCGGAATTTTTCAAGAAGCTGGAAAAGCAGTACCGGCCCAAGCAGGTGATCATCGAGTTCAACGGCATGTGGAGCTTCGAGCCCCTGTACCGGGAGGGTCTGCCTGCCAACTGGATCCTGTATCAGATCATGTGCCTGGTGGACGCCACCACCTTTGAGCCGTATCTGCGGAACATGGGGCAGCTGATGATGGAAAAGATCCTTAACGCGGATATGATCATCTTCAACCGCTGCAATGAGGAGCTGCGCAAGGCCCTGCGGGGCCGGAACCTGCGGATGGTGAACCGGCGGGCCGACATCTATCTGGAGAACACCGACGGCACCAGCGAGGACTACGTCACCGACGACATGGCCCCCTTCGACCTGTCCGGCGGCCACCTGGACGTGCCGGACAACGACTACGGCATCTGGTATGTGGACATGATGGACAACCCCCAGCGCTACGACGGCATCACCGTGCGGTATAAGGCGCTGATGTGCCACTCCAAGAAGTTCCCGGGCATCCACTGCCCCGGCCGCTTCGCCATGGTGTGCTGCAACAACGACATGCAGTTCCTGGCCCTGGTGTGCAAGGGTCAGGAGCTGGAGAAGTTCAAGAACCGCCAGTGGGTGGAGATCCAGGCCACCGTGAAGAAGGAGAAATGCCAGGCCTATGACGGTGAGGGCCCGGTGCTGTACGTTACCGACGTGAAGCCCTGCCAGAAGCCGGACCCGGAGAACGTCAGCTTCTGATACAGATCGTAATATTCAAAAAGAATCATACAAATAGGAAACCCTTCGGCAAAGCCGAAGGGTTTCCTATTGAGACTGTCAAAAAAGCGGGATCATCTCCGCCTTCGGAAAGGAAGATAGTTACGAAAGAAACCCATCAGGGGTGTCTTTCGTTTTCAATCACCGCATTTTCAGAACTTTTATGAAAGTTCTGAAAATGCTTGCTCAGCTTGTCAAAAAAGGGCACCGCCCTTTTTTGACAAGCTGAATAGGAAACCCTTCGGCTTTGCCGAAGGGTTTCCTATTTTTGAAAAACATCGAGCGCACAGCTGTCGCAAACCGCGGCAGGAGCCGCCCGGACGGGCGGCTCCTGCGGGATCTATGACGTGAGTAAGGTTCTTTGTATGGCTCAGTCGTCGTACATCTCGATGAGCTTCAGCAGGTGATCGTAGCGAGCCTTGGCCTCGGCCTCGTTGCGGGCGAACAGATTCTCCGCACGGTCGGGGAACTCGCGGGTCAGACGGCTGTAGCGGGCCTCGTTCATCAGGAAGTCGTGATAGCCGCCGGCGGGAGCCTTGGAATCCAGGGTGAACTTCTTCTCCGCAGCGGGGTTGAAGCGGAACAGGTTCCAATAACCGCAGTCCACAGCCTTCTTCATTTCCTTCTGGCAGTTCATCATGCCGCCCTTGATGCTGTGCATCTCGCAGGGGCTGTAGCCGATGATCAGGGAGGGGCCATGATAAGCCTCGGCCTCGGTGATGGCCTTGAGGGTCTGAGCGGGGTTGGCGCCCATAGCCACCTGGGCCACGTACACATAGCCGTACTGCATGGCGATCTCCGCCAGGCTCTTCTTCTTGACTTCCTTACCGGCAGCGGCAAACTGAGCCACCTGGCCGATGTTGGAGGCCTTGGAGGCCTGTCCGCCGGTGTTGGAGTACACCTCGGTGTCGAACACGAAGATGTTCACGTCCTTCTTGCTGGCGATGACGTGATCCAGGCCGCCGTAACCAATGTCGTAGGCCCAGCCGTCGCCGCCGAAGATCCACATGGACTTCTTGGCCAGGTATTCCTTCTTGCTGAGGATGTCGGCAGCCAGGGTGCAGGCGTCGCAGTCGCACAGCAGCTTGCCCTGGGCCTTCAGCTGGGCGGCGTGCTCGGCGAACTGAGGCACGGCGGCCAGCTCCTCCACGGTGCAGATGCTCTCCTCCAGGGCCTTGACATAGGCGCGGGCGGGCTCGGCGTTGGCGCTGCCATCGTCCATGGTATCCAGCCAGGCCTGAGCGGCGGCCTTCAGCTCGGGACGGGCCCACTCCACGGCGATCAGCTGGCGGGTCTCGTCGGCCAGATCCTGACGGATCTTGTCCTGACCGATGAACATGCCCAGACCGTGCTCGGCGTTATCCTCGAACAGGGAGTTGCACCATGCGGGGCCGTGGCCCTCCTTGTTGGTGCAGTAGGGAGAGGTAGCCGCGGGACCGCCCCAGATGGAGGAGCAGCCGGTGGCGTTGGAGATGTACATATGGTCGCCGAACAGCTGGGTGACGAGACGGGCATAGCTGGTCTCGGCGCAGCCGGCGCAGGAGCCGGAGAACTCCAGCATGGGCTGCTTGAACTGGCTGCCCTTGACGGTGTTGTCCTGCATATCCTTCTTCTCGGAGACCTTGTCCATGCAGTAGTCGAACACATCCTGCTGTTTAAGCTCGCCCTCCTGGGCCACCATGGACAGCGCGTTCACAGGGCAGGCGCCGATGCAGACGCCGCAGCCCATGCAGTCCAGAGGACTGATGGCCATGGTGAACTGATAGGTGCCCTTGCCCTTGCCGGCCTTGACGTCCACGATCTTGGCGGCCTCGGGAGCATTCTTGGCCTCCTCGGCGGTCAGAGCGAAGGGACGGATGGTGGCATGGGGGCAGACATAGGCGCACTGGTTGCACTGGATGCACTTGGCAGCGTCCCAGGTGGGGACGGACACGGCCACGCCGCGCTTCTCATAGGCGGAGGCGCCCAGCTCGAACTGGCCGTCCACATGATCGGAGAAGGCGGAGACGGGCAGGCTGTCGCCGTCCATCTTGCCCACAGGCTCCAGGATCTCCTTGACCATCTTCACAAGCTCCGGCTTGCCCTCCAGCTTCTTGTGCTCGGGCTCGTCCACGGCGTTGGCCCAGTCGGCGGGGACCTCCACCTTCTTATAGGCGGTGGCGCCCAGGTCGATGGCCTTGTAGTTCATATCCACCACGTCCTGGCCCTTCTTCAGGTAGGAGGCCTTGGCCTTCTCCTTCATGAAGCGGATGGCGTCCTCCTCGGGCATGACCTTGGCCAGGGAGAAGAATGCGGACTGGAGGATGGTGTTGTTGCGCTTGCCCATACCGATCTCGATGGCCAGGTCGATGGCGTCGATGGTATACAGCTGGATGTTGTTGCGGGCGATGTAGCGCTTGGCGTCGGCCTTCAGGTGGTGGTTCAGCTCATCGAAGTCCCACTGGCAGTTGATCATGAACACGCCGCCGGGCTTGACATCGTTGACCATCTTGAAGCCCTTGGTGATGTAGCTGGGGTTGTGGCAGGCCACGAAGTCGGCCTTGTTGATATAGTACGGGGAACGGATGGGGTGATCGCCGAAGCGCAGATGGCTGATGGTCACGCCGCCGGTCTTCTTGGAGTCATACTGGAAGTATGCCTGCACGTACTTGTCGGTGTGGTCGCCGATGATCTTGATGGAGTTCTTGTTGGCGCCCACGGTGCCGTCGCCGCCCAGACCCCAGAACTTGCACTCGATGGTGCCGGGAGCAGCGGTGTTGGGACAGTTCTTGTCCTCGGGCAGGGACAGGTTGGTGACATCGTCCACGATGCCGATGGTGAACTGGCGCTTCATCTCGTCGCGCTTGAGCTCGTCATACACGGCGAACACGGAGGCAGGAGGCGTGTCCTTGCTGCCCAGACCGTAACGGCCGCCGATGACCTGGATGTCGCTGCGGCCGGCGTTGGCCAGAGAGGTGACCACATCCTGATACAGGGGCTCGCCCAGAGCGCCGGGCTCCTTGGTGCGGTCCAGAACGGCGATCTTCTTGACGGAGGCGGGAATGGCCTGGATGAGCTTCTCGGGAGCGAAGGGGCGGAACAGGCGGACCTTCACCAGGCCGACCTTCTCGCCGTGGGCATTCAGATAGTCGATGACCTCCTCGGCCACATCGCAGATGGAACCCATGGCCACGATGACGCGGTCGGCGTCCTCAGCGCCATAGTAGTTGAACAGGCCGTAGTTGGTGCCCAGCTTGGCGTTGATCTTGTCCATGTACTTCTCCACCACGGCGGGCAGAGCGGCATAGTACTTGTTGCAGGCCTCGCGGTGCTGGAAGAAGATATCGCCGTTTTCGTGGCTGCCGCGCATGTGGGGATGCTCGGGATTCAGAGCGTGCTGACGGAACTCCTTCACGGCGTCCATGTCGCACATATCCTTCAGATCCTCGTAATCCCACACGGCGATCTTCTGGATCTCGTGGCTGGTGCGGAAGCCGTCGAAGAAGTTGATGAAGGGAACCTTGCCCTCCAGAGCGGCCAGATGGGCCACGGGAGACAGGTCCATGACCTCCTGGACGTTACCCTCGCACAGCATGGCAAAGCCGGTCTGGCGGCAGGCCATCACGTCGGAGTGGTCGCCGAAGATGTTCAGCGCCTGGGTGGACACGGTACGGGCGGAGACATGGAACACGGCGGGCAGCTGCTCGGCTGCGATCTTGTACATGTTGGGGATCATCAGCAGCAGGCCCTGGGATGCGGTGTAGGTGGTGGTCAGGGCGCCGGCGCCCAGAGAACCGTGAACCGCGCCGGCAGCGCCGGCCTCAGACTGCATTTCCACCACCTTGACCCGGGTGCCGAAGATGTTCTTCAGCCCGTTGGCGGACCACTGGTCCACAAAGTCGGCCATGGGGGACGACGGGGTGATGGGATAGATGGCGGCAACCTCGGAGAACGCGTAGGACACGTGCGCCGCAGCGTTGTTACCATCCATGGACTTCATTTTTCTTACCATAAATGAACCTCCTCATAAAAACATTTCGCGGATTTCTCAACGAAACACCATACATTGTGTATAATACCACAATCTTTTTTCTTTGTAAACCGGGTTTTGCCCCTTTTTCACGGATTAAGGCTTTTTCTTCACCATGCACAAAAATTCTCACGGCAAGAGGGAAGTTTTTTTGACAATGTATTTCAAAACGGCGGGATATGTGCTAAAATATAAATGAAACACGTCAGAAAGCGCAGAACAAGCGCATTTTTTGTGAGAGGATGTGAAGGGTCATGGTGGTAACGGTACGGTCCCTAGGACTCAACGGCATCAGCGGCTATGAGGTGTCGGTGGAGTGCTTTTTGTCCGGGGGACTGCCCGCCTTCGACGTGGTGGGCCTGCCGGACGCGGCGGTGCGGGAATCCCGGGAGCGGGTCCGGGCCGCCATCAAGGCCTGCGGGGCCAAATTCCCCGTCAGCCGCATCACCGTGAACCTGGCCCCGGCGGGCCAGCGCAAGGAGGGGACGGTGTATGACCTGCCCATTCTGCTGGGCATCCTGACGGCAGCGGAGGAGCTGAAGCCCCTGCCCGCCGACGCGGCGTTTCTGGGAGAGCTGAGCCTTACCGGCGCGCTGCGTCCGGTGACGGGGGTGCTGCCCATGGCCCTGTGCGCCGCCCGGATGGGCATCCGCCAGCTGTTTGTCCCGGCCCAGAACGCCCCGGAGGCCACCCTGGCCCAGGGGATCACCGTCTATCCGGTGGAAAACATCGCCCAGCTGGTAGCCCACCTTACCGGTGACGCGCCCATCCGGCCCCAGACCCCCTGGACCCCCTCGCCGGTGTCCCAGGCCCTGCCGGACTTTGCCGACGTCATGGGCCAGGAAAACGTAAAGCGGGCCCTGGAGGTAGCCGCCGCCGGGGGCCACAATGTGCTGCTCATCGGCTCCCCCGGCTCCGGCAAGTCCATGCTGGCCCGGCGGCTGCCGTCCATCCTGCCGGACATGACCCGGCAGGAGTCCCTGCAGACCACGGAGGTGTACTCCGTGGCGGGGATGACGGACCCGTCCCACCCCCTGGTGACCCGGCGGCCCTTCCGCAGCCCCCACCATACGGCCTCTCCCGTGTCCCTGTCCGGCGGCGGCACCGTGCCCCGGCCCGGGGAGATCTCCCTGGCCCACAACGGCATCCTCTTTTTGGATGAGCTGCCGGAGTTCGACAAAACCGCCCTGGAGACTCTGCGCCAGCCTCTGGAGGATGGGGTGGTGACCATCACCCGGGTATCCGGGTCCCTGACCCTGCCCAGCCGGTTCATGCTGGTGTGCGCCATGAACCCCTGCCGCTGTGGGTGGTACGGCCACCCCTCCGGCCGCTGCACCTGCTCGGAAAGCCAGGTGGAGAGCTACATGCGCCGCATTTCCGGCCCCCTGCTGGACCGCATCGACATGCACATCGAGGTGCCGTCGGTGGAGTACGAGGCCATGCGCCGCCGGGAGAAGCCCGAGACGTCGGCCCAGGTCCGGCAGCGGGTCAACGCCGCCCGGGATATCCAGAAGCGCCGCTTTGCCGGCACCGCCGTCAGCTGCAACGCCTATATGACCCCCGCCATGATCGGGGAATACTGCCTGCTGGACCAGGCGGGGGAGCGGCTCATGAAGGGGGCCTTCGACCGGCTGGGCCTGACGGGCCGCAGTCATGACCGCATTCTCCGCATGGCCCGCACCATCGCCGACCTGGACGGCAGCGAGCGCATCGAGGCCGCCCACCTGGCTGAGGCCATTCAGTACCGCAGCAGCAATCTGTTGAAATAACCGGGGAAACACGCTATAATAAAAAACGGAAGGATAACCGGCCCGGGCGGACTGCGCCGCCGGAGCCGTCCTCATGAACCTATATATTAAGGAGAAACCCCATGCACGAAATGATCCTGTGCAAGCTGGGCGAGGTGGTCCTGAAGGGCCTGAACCGCCGCAGCTTTGAAATGAAGCTCATGTCCAACCTCCGCCGCCGCACCGCCCGGTTCGGCAGGTTCCGGGTCTATTCCAAGCAGAGCACCATCTATGTGGAGCCTGCCGGGGAGGCCTGCGACCTGGACGGGGCGTATGACGCCTGCAAGCGGGTGTTCGGTATCATCGCCGTGGCCCGGGCCCTGCCCTGTGCCAAGGAAAAGGAGGCCATTCTGGACACCGCCAAGACCTATCTGAGCAGCGCCCTGACAGCGGCCCGGAGCTTCAAGGTGGAGAGCAAGCGGGCAGACAAGACCTTCCCCATGACCTCCATCCAGCTGAGCCAGTGGGTAGGCGGCCACCTGCACGAGGCCTTCCCCCACCTGACGGTGGACGTTCACCACCCGGACCTGACGGTGTATGTAGAGGTCCGGGAGGAGGCGGCGTATGTCCACGCCCCGGCGGAGCCTGCCGCAGGCGGCCTGCCCATCGGCATGGGCGGCCGGGCCGTGAGCCTGCTGTCCGGCGGCATCGACTCGCCGGTGGCCAGCTACATGATCGCCAAGCGGGGCGTGGAGCTGGAGATGATCCACTTTGCCTCGCCCCCCTATACCAGTGAGCAGGCCCGGGAGAAGGTTCTTCAGCTGGCCCGGGAGCTGGTGCCCTGGTGCGGGCGGCTGAATGTCACCATTGTCCCCTTTGCCGAGATCCAGGAGGAGATCCGCCGCAATTGCCCGGAGGACCACTTCACCCTGATCATGCGGCGGTTCATGATGCGCCTGGCTGATGCCCTGGCCCGGGACCTGAACTGCCGGGCCCTGGTCACCGGCGAGAGCCTGGGCCAGGTGGCCAGCCAGACCATGGATGCCCTGGCCGTCAGCGGCGACGTGACGGACCTGCCGGTGCTGCGGCCCGTCATCGGCATGGACAAGGAGGAGATCGTCCGCATCGCCCGGCACATCGGCACCTTCGACACCTCCATCCTCCCCTATGAGGACTGCTGCACCGTCTTCACCCCCCGGCACCCCAAGACCAAGCCCCATGTGGAGGAGGTACAGGAAATCGAAAGCGTGCTGGACATCGAGGGGCTGGTTTCCCGCGCCATGGAGCAGCGGGAAGTGGTGAAGGTCAAGCTGTAAGGAGAGATCACTATGTTTCATCACGCCGAGATCATTGCCGTAGGCTCGGAGCTGCTGCTGGGCAACGTGGCCAACACCGACGCCCAGTATGTGTCGCAAAAGCTGGCCGCCGTGGGGGTGGACGTGCTGTACCACACGGTGGTGGGCGACAATCCGGAGCGGCTGCGGCAGGTGACGGACATTGCCCGCCAACGCTGCGACCTGCTCATTTTCATCGGCGGGCTGGGGCCGACCTATGACGACCTGACGAAGGACACCGTCTGCGCCGCCTTCGGCGTGGCGACGGAATTTCACGAGGATGTCATGGAGGAAATTTCCGGCTATTTCAAAAACGTTTTCCGGCGGGAAATGCCGGACTGCAACCGTCGGCAGGCGTATCTGCCCAAGGGCTGCACGGTGCTGCACAATCCGGTGGGCACCGCCCCGGGCTGCATTTTCACGGCGGACGGCGTGACGGTGGCCATGCTGCCGGGAGTGCCCCACGAGTGTCGCTATCTCACCGACCACGCCCTGCTCCCCTATCTGCAGGCGCGGCAGGAGAGCATGATTTTGTCCCACACGCTGCACGTGTTCGGGCTGACGGAGCCGAAGGTGCAGGAGGAGCTGGGCGACCTGATGAATGGCGCCGTGAATCCCTCGCTGGCGCCCTATGCCAAGGGAGCGGAGGTGCAGCTGCGGCTCACCGCAAAGGCGGCTACGGAGGCGGACTGCGAACGCCTGCTGGCGCCGCTCATGCAGGCGGTGCGGCAGAGGCTGGGAGCGCACGCGTACGGCGTGGACATGGGCAGTCCCGAGCAGCACGCCGTGCAGGCGCTGACAAGGCGGGGACTGACGGTTTCCGCCGCCGAGAGCTGCACCGGCGGCCTGATTGCCAAGAGGATTACGGATGTGCCGGGTTCCTCCGGCGTTTTTGAGTTCGGCTGGGTGACTTACGCTGACCGGGCAAAGACGAAGATGCTGGGGGTGCCGGAGGATATCCTGAAGCTTCACGGAGCGGTAAGCGAACCCGTGGTGAAAGCGATGGCGGAGGGGGCCCTGGACCGTTCCGGTGCCGATGTGGCGGTTGCCGTCAGCGGCATTGCGGGGCCGGGAGGCGGCACGCCGGAAAAACCTGTGGGTACCGTATGGCTCGCCTGGGCTTTCCGGGGGGGAGAGACGCGGACGGAGATGATGCTTTATCCGAGGGACCGAGGGTCTTTCCGGCAGATGGTTTCCCAGAAGGCCCTGGCGGGGCTTCTGGACGCCAGAAGAAGGGAGCAGGTTACGGAATGAGGAACCATACGGGGAGCACTCTGGCTTCATGTAGCCCGCTGATGAATTCAAAGATGCCGATGAACCAGATGAACCACAGCGCGTCCACGATGTTGTGCGTGAAGGTGGCAGGATTGACGGAGTAGGTTGCGGGCGGCGGCTTCAGCCGCGATAGGGAGGGAATGAAGGAGGGGACGCTCCGGCAGTAGTTCCGGTAGGCGTCTCCGAAGAGGGAGATGAGCCGTTCCTGTTCCTTCCTGATGACGGACGGGTAGTAAATGCCGAAGGCCAATGCCGTCAGCAGGGGGATCGTGAAGGTTTCCGTGGCGCACGCTACGCCTATGCCGCCGATGAAGCTGAAAAAGTAAAGCGGGTTGCGGCACATGGAGTACGGCCCTTCAATGACAAGGACGTTGTTTTTATAACCAGCAATGTAGAGGGAGCACCAGATGCGCCCGAAGGCGCCTATGCCGGCCATGAAACAGGCCAGGAGCATGAGGCTTTCTTCTATGAGCGGGGACATTTCCCACCGGGATTCCCCAAAGAGCAGGGCGCAGCCGATAGCCAGGCCGAAGAGGAGTGAGATGAGTGTGCGGAAGCGCTCGTTGAGTGATTTTGCGTGGGCTTGCATAATGCTGAATAAAGGGTAATGGAAAGATGTTACGGCCTCCGGCAATGGCGTGAAGATGTTTTCCGTGACGTTTCCGTCACCCGCCCGGCGAATGCAAAAGAGGCTGTACGCATTAGCGTACAGCCTCTTGAAGAAAAAATGGGATTCCGGAAATCAGGCGCGCCTGCGGCGCAGCATCAGAGCTGCCAGCCCCAGCAGGCTGAGGGTAGCCGTGGCGGGTTCCGGCACGGCGCCCGCTACTACGTATTGCACCTTGACGTCTCCGTTTTCCGTGTAGAGGTAGTATTGGCCCTGATAGTCCGCTACATTTCCTTCCATGAGGCCGGAGGCCTTGGTCAGCGCGCTGCCGTCTTCAGCGGTAAAGTCCCCCAGGGAGATGGAACCGCCGTCAAAACCGGCGGAGGTGACCAGCGTGCGGGTAACGAACTGGAATTCTCCCACACTCAGGTCCGTGGATGTGGTGGCCAGCAGTCCGGAGACGGAGAAGCTGGACGCGCCCCATATTTTCTGGTTGACGTTCATGATGCCTCCAATACCGAAGACAAGCCGTGCGCCATTGCCGCCGGGATCAATGCCGCAGACGGTGAGGTTGAGGGTTCCGTCAAGGGTGATGTCACTGCTTTTGAAGTCCACTTGCCCGAGGTTGAGAGTGGAACCGGAGCCGACCGTTACATTCCCCGTATAGCGGGTGCCGCCGACGGTAACGTTGCTGTTGCCCGTAACGGTGATGCCGCCGCCGTCGGAGGTGTCCACCATGGCGCCGTTGACGTTGACGGTTCCGGCATTGTTGAAGATGACATCCGGGCCCTGGCCGTTGCCGCGGCTGGGAATGCCGTTGCTCCAGTTGCCCGCGTTGCCCAGTTCATAGGTGTTGCCTTCCGTAGGGCCGGCCCCACCGGTCCATTCCGTGACCATGCTGGCGGCATTGGCGCAAACGCACAATCCGCAGAGCATGGCGGCGATAGATAAGGTTTTTTTCATATTAAAACAGAAATGACTTGATAAATAAGCCCAGAAGAGACGCTGGCGCTGCAATGAGGCTACCGGATTTACAATCCGTCACGGTCTGAAACCGGAGAAATGTCTATCTCCTTACAGGGAGTACCGCATACCTTGCGGCAATTGAAATACGTGTGCCCGTCAGGACGTACCGGCTTCCAGGAAAGAGAGTTCGCTAACGCTCCCTTTCAAATTCAAATGCCGCAGAAGCCTGCGGCATTCCTCGCCCCAGTCCGACAGCTCCCGACGGGTCCCCATCTCATATAAACAGCTCCTCATAGGCGGAGGGGCGTCATCGCAAGTTCTTTTCCCTTAGAATCACAGCTTGACTCCGGATTGTAAATCCGCAGAAATTTGAAGCTCGGAAGGGATTTTATTCGTTTTCCTGGTCGTGTTCATCCGCTTCACGGGTGGAGAAGCGCATGAGTTCCGCTTCAAAGTGGAGCGGCACGTCCCCGGTGGGGCCGTTGCGGTTTTTAGCCAGGTGCAGGTTGGCTCGTCCGGCCATCTGCTGGCGTTTTTCCTCATCTTCCGCATAGTAGGCGGAGCGGTAGAGCAGCCCGATCATGTCGGCATCCTGTTCGATGGAGCCGGATTCACGCAGGTCGGAGAGCATGGGCCGCTTGTCGGAGCGGCTCTCCGGGCCGCGGGAGAGCTGGGACAGGCACACCACCGGCACGTTCAGCTCCTTGGCCATGATCTTCAGGGCGCGGGAGATGTCGGAGACGATCTGCTGGCGGTTGTCGCCGCTGCG
>OLGH01000394.1_pt1 | contig 54226 bp, 54 predicted proteins | sample 1604851 | NCBI WGS metagenome assembly OLGH01 (sample SAMEA3888894, study PRJEB22519) | human gut metagenome | biome: human gut; feature: human-associated habitat; material: faeces | place: Denmark | collected 2010 | reverse complement strand
TTGCCCACACCCACGACCTTTGAAAAGGTCGACCAAACTTTTATAATTGCTTTTCTGATTTGTTCCGCTAAACCATAATTTACCCCAACTATTTAAAAAAAACCGAAAAAACACCTTTCACAATTAAAGTGAAAGGTGTAATATTTATGCACAATTTACTATTCTGTTAAGTATATCATCGGTAGACTCGTTAAGCACATAAGCAAACTCGCCGAGCACCATTTTCTCTGCTTCTTTCAAAAAGCGTTCATCAGCCATATGTAATCTTTTGCCTCTTTTTAACTGCTGCTTTTCGTGAAGTTTTAAAGTTCTGATTAATCTAAGCAATTCAGATGACTTTCCCTCTGAAATGATGTTTTTAAATGTTTCAAATCTTATATTCTTATTGGAAATCCACTCTTCTTCTTTCGGCATATTATCCAAAAGGTCGATAATCTCATCTTTAGTAAGTACGGCTCTCATTTTTCCGACAAGTTTTTCATTTTGTACGGGAACGAAAACCTTTGCGGTTTTTGTCGCATTAGGACTAAGAACATAATACTCTACATTTACCTTGTCTATTCTTTTTGTTGTAATCTCGGTAACAGTGCAAACACCGTTAACACCATATGCGACTATATCAGATACCTCAAACATTTTCGGCACCTCCATGCGCAGATTTGTAAGCGTTATTTCGATAAAACATACTTCTCTCCTATTCTTAATTCTCATTCGTTAGTAATTGTTTAAAACAATGTCTGACAAAGCGGAAAACAGTTTATGCTTATTATATTTCTTATATCTAATATTATACCATATTTTGATAAATTATGACATAGGCAATATAGCTAACAATGTTATAAAATATGTTGTAAAAAATGCTAATTATTTCTGTTTTTAAAATAATAAAGCTCCCGAGTTTATCGGAAGCTTTATTTAAAATAAAAATTATTATTGTTCTTTTCTGTAGAATGGTTCTACACCGTTTATTGCATTTCTTGCAAGGTCCATAGTAACAGGCATTACAACAAGGTCTACATCTTCAGTAAGGTATGGCTGTGCGGTTTCTTTTATAGCGTCAAAAATCTTTTTCATATCGCCGATAAAGTCAACTACAACAAGGAAGCTCTTTTTGTCGCTGTGCTCCATCATTCTTAAGAAAGCAACGTTTACATTTGGCTCTGTGCTGAAATGATTGATAAGTGTAGCCATAAGGTCAATAGGATAATCCTTTGGCTCGCCGATTTTAATCTGCTCACCCGGCTTGAACAAATCTTTATTAAGTGTGTTAAAGTCTTTCTGCTGCTTGATTGAAATAATCATTGGCTTAGGGAAAGTAACGCTCTTGCCAAACGGATTGATAACAAAACCGACAACACCCGAATGTGGATCCATAACCATTTGAGAAATGCTGTCAAAATCAGTAACTACTTTTTGAGCATTCTGGGTATCCTGCCACTTAAACAATTCTTCTGTATCTGTAAAAAGTCCAAAGAATTTTTCTTTTTTCTGATTTTCAAGAAGTCTGAACTGAACCTGTGTTGCCTGCTTCATAACAGTCTGACCGTTTTCTGTAACAGCCTGTGTTGTAGGAACAACCTTTGCAGGTAAAATAAACTTAGCCTTTACAACTTCTGTAATCATCTTATCGACGTTCTCTTTTGAGTTGTCTTCCTGCATAGTTACAATTGCTTCTTTTAAATCAGGGTTAAAAATCTTTTCAGCAGGTACTCTGCTGTTTTCCATTTTCATTTCGCTCATAATAATATATCCTCCAACAGTTATTCTATAGTATATGTTTTGCCGTCCTCAACAGTAAGTCCCTTATCTGCTGGATACTGCTGAGAACCGTCTTCGTCACCGTCATTAAAAATAATATACGGTGTTTCCCAATCTTCTGTAAAGGTATAGCTGTACTTTCCGTCGCTTTCCTTTGTCATTTCAATTCCCGGCCAGGTTTCGTTTTCATACAGTTCATCGTTGTAAACATATGCAAAAATCTGATCGCCCCAGCTGTCGGGCTTTTCAAAATATACCTTTGTGCCGCTTGAAATTGAATATTTTACTTCTGTAGCAAATACAACTCTTTCGTAGGTTTTTACGCCCTTGGAATTTTTAGCTGTAAGTTCAAGTGTTGCTATATCACTTCCGCTCGGTACAGAAACGGTTACGGTTTCTCCGTTCTTATATGAAACAGCCGCTGCTCCGTTAAGAGCATATTCCGCATTATCCGTATTTGCACAAGTAAGTGTGACTGTTGCGGTTTTACCGCTTTGAATATTAAATACGGTGTCCTCGGCAACGCCTACTTCGGCGGCAGCTTCATATTTCTTATAACCGTCGTTATAAAGAACTACCACACTGTTTGCCGGAATATCGGCATCAGAAGTAAGTTTACCGTTTTTAACGGTGTATTCTGTCTTGCCGTCAACTCTGTTTACATATGTACCGTCGGCAAGATTTGTTTCAAATCCTGTCTTAAGAGCGTCTTTTGTATTTACAATTACCGCTCCTTTTGTGCCCCTTTCAATCATAACAGCGGTTGAATCGGAGTTCGGATTTACAATATTTTCGTCTTCGCCAATCATAGCTGTACGGAAGAAGTTTACGGCTTTTACACTCTTATCCTTGTACATATCGTCACCCTCTGTGCCGATACGGTTCATTCCCCATTCGTTTTCAACACTTGAATAGTAAGGACGATCGAAGAACAGCGGTGTGCCGTCTTTTCTTGCAGTAATTACTGCCCAACCGAGGATAACCTGTTCCTTAGTCATATTGTACCAGTTGCCGTCATTGATATAGTTATCGTGAGATTCAACCCATGTAACCATATTAAGCGGTGCGTCACCGAGCCAATAATCACTTACAGTACCTTTTGACAAAATATTGTTTGTAATTGCGCCTCTGATTTTACTGCCGTATGTACTTGCTGTAGTATGACCTATTGCCTCAATATAGTCGGCAATTCTTTCATTGTTGCCCTGAAGCACCTCTCCGTATATAAACAGATTGTCAGCATTGTTTACTTCGGTGATTACTCTCTGCCAGAAGTTATTTGTAAAGCCGTCATCTTCCTTAGGATCGTCAGGTAAGCCGATGTGCTTTGCAGTATCATAACGGAAACCGTCAGCACCGCAAGCGACACAGTCATTGAGATACTCAATAAAATAATCCTGAAAAGATGTGCGCTCTGTATTAATATCAGGCAAACCACCCATTTTGTAAGTAGTGCAAGCAAGTCTGTTTGAAAAGTCATTGAGGTCATACGCATTGTTTTTATGATAAAGCGTGTCCAAACTTCCGCCGCCTGCATCAATAAGATCCTGACTTACTGCACTTGTGGTCGGTGTTGTGTGGTTAGCAATAACATCAACAATAACCTTAATACCGTACTTTTCCGCCTCGTCACACATAGCTTTAAACTCGTCACGAGTTCCGAGCTGATAGTTACCGATTTTAAAATCGGTGGGCTGATAATGATAGTACCATTTGCCATCACCGTAAAGCTGCATTCCGCCGTTCTCGCCCTCAAGGCAAGCATTAATAGGCGAAGTCTGCAGCGCCGTATATCCTGAAGCCGCAATGTCAGCCATAGATTCCTTTATAGTATTGAAATCCCACGAAAAGCACTGCAAAATTGTACCGTTATCAATCTTATCTGCGTGAGCATACTCGGTAGAAGTATTGGTTGAAGTATTATCATCTGAACCGTTCTGCGAATTTGTACAGCCTGTCAAATAAACGACAGAACCTGTGAGCATAGCAGAAACCAACAGACCTGATAATATTCTTTTAAACAAATAATCACCATCTTTCATTTCACAATTAATCCGAGTGCGATAAGCCACAAGGATAAAATTATTATAACATTATTTCTTAGCAAAATAAATAGTATTTTGAGATTTTTTACAATTATTTTAAAAATTCCTACCTAATAAACAAAAAGAGCCTGATTTTTTTGGATAATCAGACTCTTAAAATATTACTTTTTTTCGGTAAGGAGTTTGTTTAACTCCTCCATAAATGTATTAATATCCTTGAATTGGCGATAAACCGAGGCAAAACGAACATATGAAACTTCATCAACCTTTTTAAGGCGCTCCATTACAAGTTCACCGATCTGCTCGGCAGTAATTTCTCGTTCAAAGCCGTTCTGTGCAGTAAGCTCAATGTCAGTGACCATTTCTTCTACCTGTTCAACAGAAACAGGGCGCTTTTCGCAAGCACGAAGAATACCTGCAGTCAGCTTATTGCGGTCAAAAACTTCTCTTGATTTGTCACGCTTGACAACATAGAGAGGAATATTCTCAATAATTTCATAAGTTGTAAAACGCTTTCCGCACTTAAGACATTCTCTTCTTCTGCGTATTCTTTCCCCGTCATCTGCCGAACGGGAATCCACAACCTTACTTTCTTCAAATGAACAATATGGGCATTTCATAAAAAGCTCCCCTAAATCACAAATATTCTAAAAATATTATAACATACCGAAAAATTCAAGGCAATAAATATTTATTTACAAATTTATTACATTTTTGCTCTATGCTGATTTTTACAAATGAAAAAAGCAACAGTTGAGAATAAACTCGTCTGTTGCTTTTTTAGGGGTAATAGGGTTATAGAAGAAATTTATGTTATGTAGTTGATAGCATATTTTTAACAGCTCATTCGCTGTTTCTTTTAAAATTATAGCAGAATAATACTATTTTGGAAATTGCATTTGCAACGATTTTCAAGAAACTGTATAAAAATACAGTAATAAATTTTATTGAATACTCACTAATATGCCAAGATTTAATTAATATCAAGACTAACACAAGCAATATTCATTACTGTTTTATAATATCCCCACAATTCATAATTTTTGCAATATGGTGAAATTATCACCGTTAAAATCTATTAATCCGTCTTTTTTCATTTTATTAAGCTCACGGGAAAGCGCCGATTTATCAACGCTTAGATAATCCGCAAAATCCTGTCTTGAGCCTTCAATGCAAAAAGAAGAACTTCCGTCACGCTTTTCTCTGAATTCAAAATAACGCATTATTTTTTTGCGTATGGAACGCTCTGAAAGCACAATTTTATATTCGAGAGAGCGCAAATCCATCTCCTCAAACAATACAAAAAGATTTTTAAGTAATTTTTGCTGAATAATAATCTTTTTATAATCATTTTCTTTAATTTTCGCAAAATCAAGAAAAAGAATTGTCGACTCCCCATGCGACACTATTTCAATATCGCAATGCGTGGTTCGTGGTGCGGCAGTGATAAGCCAACCTATGCTGTCACTGTAAACTCTTCCCAAAATTTCACGAACTCCGTCTGAATTATATTTTTGTATTTGAGCCGCACCCTCAAGCACAAAAGCGGAATATTTATGAATTTTGCCTGAACTTACAATAATATCATCATTTTTATAGCTCTGAATTTTATAATCAAATTCCACAAGCGCCTGTTCTATTTCTTCATCTGTAAAACTTTCAAAAATCGGGTGCTTTCTTAGGAATTCAAAATGTTGTTCCATATTTCCTCCGACAAATTAAATATGCAATACTAAAAATATCCGCACCAAAATATACGGATATTTTATCCGTAAATTCAAAACAGTTTGCGTACTTTTAGCAAAAACTATTTTATTAAATTATTGAATCTGCAAGAGCGGCAAGCTGAACTTCATTTTCAGCTGTCATAGTTGAACGGATTGTAACCTTGGCATCTGAAATCTCAATGCCCTTCATTTCGTCAAAATAAGGCTGCATAGACTTGATTGCACAAGGTGCCCATGAACCGTTTTCAATCATAGCGACTTTACGGTTTTTGTATCCCTTAATTTTCAAATGATGTAAAAAGTCATTCATAACAGGGAAAACTCCGCCGTCATATGAAGGAGCGGCTACAACAAGTGTAGAATACTTAAATGCGTCCTCAACATTTTCTGCCATATCACTTCTTGAAAGGTCAGAAATAGCAATCTTTTTATCTGTTTTCTCTTTCAAAATATCATAAAGTTTTAAAGCGGCTTTTTCGGTATTGCCATGAATTGAACAATAAGCGATAAATATACCGTCAACCTCCGGCTCATACTTGCTCCAGATGTCATAAAGGTTAATATAATAACCGAGATTTTCAGTAAGAACAGGACCGTGTAACGGACAGATTTTCTCAATATCAAGCTTAGCTGCTTTTTTAAGCAAAGCCTGAACCTGCACACCGTATTTTCCGCAAATATTAAAGTAATATCTTCTTGCCTCGCAAGCCCAATCTTCGTCTGTATCAAGTGCACCGAATTTACCGAATCCATCGGCAGAAAAAAGCACTTTTTCCTTGCTTTCATATGTAACCATAACCTCGGGCCAATGTACCATAGGTGCCATATAGAAAGAAAGTGTATGTTCGCCGAGGTTTAATGAGTCGCCCTCTTTTACAGTAACCGTTCTGTCGGTAAGGTCAATGTCAAAAAATTGAGGCAGCATATTAAATGTCTTTGCATTTCCGACAAGCTTCATATCGGGATATTTATCTGCAAGCAGCTGTATGTTTGACGCATGGTCAGGCTCAAGATGATTAATAATAAGATAATCGGGAGTTTTTCCGTCAAGTACATTTTCAAGATTTGCAACCCATTCATCGGTTTTTCTCTTATCCACCGTGTCAAGTACGCAGATTTTTTCATCAAGAATTACATATGAGTTATAAGAAATGCCGTTTGGCACAATGTACTGACTTTCAAAAAGGTCAATATCTTTATCATCAACGCCGATATATTTAATAGCGTCAGAAATATTTATATTCATTTTTATTCTCCCCTTAATTAAAATAATAATTCGTATATGATTATACCATAATTAGACATATATTTCAATAGAGTCAGGCAGCAAATTAGCTACTTTTACAAAAAGCAAAAAACATATAAACAAATACAAATAAATACTCCTAAGCAGTAAATATCAAAAAAACAATACTTAAAACAGATAAAATTGTTGCCAATGCAGGAGCAAAGCTCAGTTCTATATTATGAATATATTTTATTTTGTCGAGCAATGGCGGAAATTCACCATAAACATCGTAATAACAGACTATGGATTTTAAATATCGGGCAACTTGAAATCCGAACATTCCAAAAGCCGTCATGGTATTTACAGCATTATTTCCGATATAACTGATATTTTTATTTATAACAGCAAGAAATATTAAACAACACATTACTAAAGAAATTGCTATATTTGTACGGGAAACATTTTTACATTCTGCATTATAAGAAAAAATCTGGAATCCAACCGCACCGCAAATCAAAAGTACGGCAAAGAGTATATGTAACGGATAATTATACGGATATAAAATTTTATTATCGTATAAAATCCTTGAAATAAAGAGCAAAACAGCATTATACAAAAGCAGTCCCATATCTCCTATCAATATTTTTTTACTCATTCAATAATCTCCTTAAAATAAATCAGTCTTTGCAGTACAACTTACTTATAATTTATGGTTACCGAAAAAAGTGTGAATAGATAAGATGGTTCATCACTATTTTTGTGGGATGGTGAACGGACAGAAGGAATAGAAAGATAGCGAATCAAGGTAAAGAAGAAGTGCATCTTCCTTACTTGCCACATCCTCATGATGAGTCCCAAGTCCTGACATTACACTATACATTGTCTGAAATAGCCTAAATCTATCAGCCCCCTTTTTATTATCGATCCAATATGTATATATTTTCTTAATTGACGTCAATTGTGCTCCATTATCAATTATACTTTCGCCCGTCGCCGCAAGTATCCCTTTCACATAATCTCCATTAATCGTATCCAACTTTTTAAAGAAATTCTCTAACAAGGATCTGCAGTTTTCTATACAGCTGACATATTGTCCCGATCCAAAATTTGTAATTGCTTCATCATACAGAATCACTAAATCAGGATGATGCATTTCTAGCATAGAATGTAAATATGAAATATCTGTATTCCGCTGCTGAACCCCCTTCGTTGAAGGAATAAGTGAATAATATTTTAATTCATAACCATAGTCTTCTTCTATCATTATTTGCAATTCATATCCAATTACGCCAAGATAATTAGATAATAAATTATATTGTTTATCCTCAATATCATGAATTCCATCGAGAATTAAATTTAAAAATCGAAGTAAACCTTCTTCGTTAGATTCGATTTTTTCGCAAATAGACAGACAAACATATTCAGGATTATAGTCATCATTATTATTTTGGTATCCTCTGTTATACCAGTAAGGGCTTAATTTATTTTTGTAGTCGTCCCAAAAAGCGGATAGACCAGCCTTCTTCAGCAATACCTCTCCATCATCATTATTATCAATTTGGCGCCTTATAAATTCTCCAAAAATACTATATATATTTGAACGTGCTATTCGTTCTTTTGTATCAAAAACATTATTCAATCAAAAACACCTCCCAATTTTTCAATCAGCCCCATATCGGCTGGCAACCAGTCAACGCTGTATAATTCATCTTTACTAAGCCAGCGCGCGTCCTCTGCTTCTTTGAGAAGATTTCTCCATCTACCACAACACACCAGAAGCAATCCATACTTAAATGGAAAGTCGGATAATCATACTCGATGGTATCAATCAATTCACCAACTTCTATTTTTACAGCAAGTTCTTCTTGTATTTCTCTAACAAGTGCCTGATGCGGTGTCTCGCCTGGTTCAACCTTCCCTCCGGGGAACTCCCACTTGCCCTTAAATTCGCCGTAGCCTCTCACTGTAGCAAATAAATTGGTTGTATTTTCTAAAGAGTCACATATAACTGCGGCCACTACTTTTATTGTCTTCACTGTTTTATTCCTCTACCGACTGCTTCCGTAATCGAAATTTATACTCTTTGCGCATATTTCCAGATTCATCTTTGTCATCTTCATATGTATAATCTACTAAAGAAAAAACGCCTTGATAATAATATTCTTGCGGCGAGAACTTAACAAATAGGTGAATCTTTTTTTCGTCATTTTCTGCATCAACAATAGCTTTATTGCCAAGTGACATTGTTTGGTCTCCAGTCTTTCCTTCACCGGAATAAATATAGTCTCCATCAGTAGTCCAGTGGTCGTGGTAAACAAAGCCAGCCTTCTTTTTATCAATGGATGAAACGAGCACTACTGTTGATGGTGTTCTATTTATTCCTCGGCCAAAGCCAGCAATTCTGATACCAAATTGTTCTTCTACCTGTTTATATGTAAGAATAGGCTGCTTAGCTAAATGTCTAACGTTGTAATCCGGTCCAAAGCCATCCTCAATGTTATTGCGAATTCTTCGTGAAGGAGTACCATTTCTCTCTGTAACCCGCAGTTCTTTTTCAGCTTTACGTGCTGTCTCCTCTGCCAGACGTTGTTTCCTGACAGCTCTCTTGTTATTTTCAATTTCTGACAAAATTTCAGACTGTACCGAGGTATCTTCCGCAACAATAAATGTTTCAAAGGCGTCCGGATAAACAAAATTTAATACCTTTGAAGCAAACTGTATAGTCAGTAAGTTGTCAGATATTCCTGTCACAACTCCGTTGCCAAATACTTTGTGCTTGACTTTTAAATTTAATAAATTCATTTGTCATCACCCATTATCTTGGAATTATTAATAATTAAAAATACATCTTGTTATCTATTCCACTGCCAACTCTGCCTCTTGGTATCGAGTAGCCTAAACTGCGGTCGGCTCTGACAACAATCCCAGTGCCACAACATATGACATCTAATCCACAGCCTAAGCCCTACCGCATTTTTTCGCTCATCCACTTTTTCTTCGGTCAGGCTGACAAGTAGATATGTTTCCATATAAAATAACCGAGCCTTTTCAGCAGTCTGACTTTAAATCCAAACTTCCGAAAAAGCCCGGAAACACGCCACTTTTCAGCCATTATTTATCTTTTCTTGACAGCAAACAAACCGTCTCCACATGCGCTGTTCTTGGGAACATATCGCAAGGTGTTACTTCTTTGGTTTTATAGCCGTTTGACTCGAAAATTTCTAAATCTCTTGCAAGGGTTGCGGGATCACAAGACACATACACAACTCGTTTCGGTGACATTTGTGCTACGGTCAAAATTACATCTTCGCCGCAGCCTTTTCTTGGCGGGTCAAGCACTACGACATCAGGTTGAAGTCCCTCTGCTTTAAGTTGAGCCGCTGCCTTTGATGCATCGGCACAAATAAATCTTGCATTCTCTATGCCGTTTGCTTTTGCGTTTTCGTTTGCATTCTTTATAGCATCCTCGACAATTTCCGCACCGACAAGTGTTTTGCAGTTTTCTTCCATTGTAAGTCCTATTGTACCTGTTCCGCAGTATAAATCAAGCAGAATTTCGTCGTTTTGCAGGTTTGCGTATTCTTTTGCTTTACTGTACAGTTTTTCTGCTTGGGCACGGTTTACCTGCCAGAATGAAAACGGTGATATTTTAAATTTAAGTCCGCATAAAACATCGGTAATGTGGTCACTGCCGTATGCAACACGATTTTTCTTGCCTAAAACCACATTTGTTTTTTCTCTGTTAGAATTAATAATTACGCTTTTTAGGTTAGGCAAGCCGTCTTTTAACATTCTGACAAGTTCGTCTTCCTGTTTTAAGCCGTTGCCGTTAACAACATAACAAACCATAAGTTCGTCAGTAATTTCACCAAGACGCATATATAAATGTCTTAATCTGCCTTTGCCTGTTGTTTCGTCATAAATATCAGCATTTGTTTTATCTATAAATCTTTTTGTAATTTCTATTACAGAATTAAAAACTTCAGGCTGCAATAAACAGTCATCACACGGAATAATTCTGTGCGTATGAAATGAATAAAATCCGAACACCGCACTTCCGTCTTTTGCCCTACCTATAGGGAATTGCGCCTTATTTCTGTATCTGTCAGGTCTTTCGCAGCTGATAATATCTTTAAATTCAAAGTCTTTAATTCCGCCTATTCGTGTTACCGCATCGTAAACACGCATTGATTTTATTTTTAATTCTTCTTCATAAGAAATATGCCGCCAAGTACAGCCTCCGCATTTTGAGAACTGCGGGCAGTCCGCCTCGATTCTTGCGGAAGACGGAGTAATTATATTTTCAATTTTACCGAAAGCATAAGTTTTCTTTGTTTTTAATATTCTTACTTCAAGTTCATCGCCTACTGCAGAAAGCGGAACAAATACGGCGATACCGTCCTCTGTTTTTCCTACGCCGCTGCCCTCTGCGGTAGCCGAAGTTATGTTTAATTTTATAATATCATTCTTAACTAAATTCACTGATTATCACCGATTATATTGTAACATTTTTAATATAAATTGGCAATATAAAAACTAAAATACGAAAAAAATATTACAAATTGAAAAAAGGTATTTATTTTTTTTGACTATAGCTTTATAATATAAGATAGAATTTTTGTGAATGGAGAATGAGTGTTTTGAATTACGACATTTTACTTGATAATATAAAAAGGATACATTTTATCGGCATCGGCGGCAGCGGTATGTGTCCGCTTGCAGAGATTTTAAACAGCGAGGGCTATCAGCTTTCGGGCTCGGATATGAACGAGGGCGAGACACTCGACAGAATCAAAGGCTACGGCATTCCCGTATATATGGGACATCGTGCAGAGAACATTGACGGTGCAGAGCTTGTGGTATATTCTGCCGCTATCAAAGAAGATAACCCTGAAAGAAAAGCAGCTGTTGAGCAGGGTATTCCTTGCATTGAAAGAAGCGTTATGCTCGGCGTCGTAACAAGGAGATACAAGAGAAGTATTGCGGTTTCCGGTACTCACGGCAAGACCACAACCACAGCCATGCTTTCACAGGTACTTATCGGCAGCGGTTTTGACCCATCGGCAATTATCGGCGGCAAACTTCCGTTTATCGGCGGCAACAGTTATGTAGGTCAGAGCGACATTATCGTTTGCGAGGCTTGCGAGTATGTTGATACATTCTTACAGCTTAATCCGTTTATTTCTATTATACTTAACATTGATGCCGACCACCTCGACTACTTTAAAAATCTTGACAACATTAAAAAGTCATTTAATAAATTTGCAAAACAGACTACAGGTTTGCTTGTAATCAACGGTGACGACCAAAACACACTTGATGCAGTAAACGATGTTGACATTGAAAAAATCACCTACGGCTTTGGCGAAAACTGCGACTACAGAGCAGAAAATATTTCTGCAGACAAGGGCGTTCACGAGCAATTTGACATCTATTACAAGGGCGAACTCCTTACAAATATTAAGTTGATTGTTCCTGGCAAGCATAATATTTATAATGCACTTGCCGCAGCGGCTACCGCACATTACCTTGGTGCAACACCTAAGGAAATCGCCGAAAATCTCCACAAATTCGGAGGTGTTCACCGCCGTTTTGAAATTCTCGGTACACCCGAGGGAATTACAGTGGCAGACGATTTTGCTCACCACCCGACAGAGCTTACCGCAACACTCAATGCCGCAATGAATATGGGCTTTAAAAAAGTATGGGCGATTTTCCAGCCGCATACTTTCTCAAGAACAGCACTTCTTCTTGATGATTTTGCAGAGGCTCTTAAGATTCCGGATGTTGCAATCATTTCGGAAATTCTCCCTGTAAGAGAAACAAACACATATAATATTTACTCAACCGACCTCGGCGCAAAAGTACCGAACTCGGTTTGCCTTGACACTTTTGAAGAAATTACAGACTATGTATGCAAAAACGCAAAAGAGGGCGACCTCATCCTCACAATGGGCGGCGGCAATGTTTATATGTGCGCCAATATGATTTACAATCAGCTTAAGTATAATGAGGAGAATAAGTAATTTCATATTTCATTTAAAGGAATTAAAATTTAACAGATACAGACAAAAATCAGCCTGACTTCATACGAAATCAGGCTGATTTTTTGCTTGAATAATTATTTATTTCTAATATCGTCAATTATCATTTGTATATGAGCAATCTGCTCTTGAGATAACCCCGAAACATCAACGGTTTCCCACTCGTTAATACCAAGCAGATAATCGGCACTTACTGAATAGGTATTTACTATTTTAATAAGCATTTCCACAGACGGCTGAATATTGTCGTTTTCCCAATTACTGATAGTCTGCTTTTTTACATTAAGCGCTTGTCCGAATTGCACCTGATTCAGTCCGAGCTAAAACCTTAATTCACGAATTCTTTTGCTTAACATATCAACACTCCAATACAAGTATCATAATATTTATATCAGACTTTTAATTTTATACCATAGCAAAAATATCATTAGGCTGAATTTCAAATACCTTGCAAAAAGCCACTATTTCTATATCTGTTATAAATCTTTTTCCGCATTCTATTCTTTGAATTGCATTTTTGTCTAAATCCAATCCAAAAAGCTGCAATTTTTCAGCAAGCTGTCTTTGACTGCATTTAGGATTTAATGCAAGTCTTAATTCCGCAATCCTCTTTCTGTATACATTATTCATATTTTTATTTTTATTTTTAAACATTTTTTATTCTTCTTTGACATTTAGTGCTTGTCAATAAGAATATTTTATGCTATAATACACCTGTAATTGACATTTAGTGAGTGTCAATTGCGAATAATAAATTAAATAACGCAAGGAGCGATAAAAAATGAAAAAAGTTAAAAGATTAACAGCCGTAATACTGTCTGCACTTATGATGACAAGTGCATTTTCCGCATTGCCTGTAAGTGCGGCTGAGGTTGAAAGTAATACTTCGGCTGTGTCTTCAGATGAAAATTTTATAAGCGGTGACTATGAGTATTCATTACTTGATGACGGTACAATTGAGATATCCAAGTATGTGGGAAATGATAGTGATGTAACTATTCCTGATGAAATTGACGAAAAAAAGGTTACGAGTATAGGCAAAGGTGCATTTGAAAACAATATAAGTATTAAAAATATTGAAATGTCAAACAATATATTATCAATATATGACGGTGCATATTATAATTGTCAATCACTAGAAACCATTAAACTATCTAACTCGTTGACAGAAATTTTGGTAGGAGCATTTGGAAATTGTTTATCATTAAAAAGAATAGATCTTCCGGATAGTTTATCCTATGTTGATGATTTTGCCTTTGGTAATTGTGAGAGTTTAGAAACAGTTAATTTTCCGGATAAACTTTCAGATAATGGCTTTTCAAAAGGTTTAGCAAAGTCTGTATTTGAAAATTGTATTAATTTAACATATGTTAAACTACCTGATAATTTACAATATATTGGTTATGGAGTTTTTTCAGGCTGTAATAAATTACAAAAAATCACTATACCGCAAGATGTAACTTCTATAGGTAATAAAGTTTTTTATAATTGCACTAATTTAAAAAGCATTATTATTCCTAAAGATGTTAGTTTTATAGCCCGTGATTCATTTGAAAATTGTAATATACTAACTATAAACGGCTACATTGGAACATATGCAGAAACTTATGCAAAAGAAAATGATTTTGAATTTATTGCAATAGATGACAAAATTCTCACAGGCGACGCTAACCAAGACGGTATTATAGATGTAAATGATGTTACATACTTGCAAATGCACATTGCAGGCAACAAAAACACCGACGGTTCTGCGCTTATTGACGAAACAAACAAGCAACTGTTTGACTGCGTTGATATGAACAAAGACGGTAAACTTTCTGTTTCCGATGTAACCGCATTGCAGATTTATATTTCAAACAACAACCAAAAAATCAAATGATACAAGAAAGGCTATCGCAAGGTTAAAATGCGATAGCCTTGTTTTATTTATAAGGCGTTATCCAAATATTTGTTGTAATATTTAATTATGATTCAGCAAATTGCTTGATAATGCAATTTGCTAAACCATAATTTACCCCCAACTATTGAAAAATAATCAAAAAAACAAAACAAGCGACCGAACACTTAAAATGCTCGGTCGCTTTTGTCAGCAATAATTATTTATGGTTGTTAGAGTGGCATTTACCTGCCATTGCACAGGATGCACATCCGCAGCCACAGCTGCCACAAGAAGATTTGCCCTTTTTCTTTGCTCTGAAATGGCTGATAATAATTGCAGCAACTACAGCAACAACTATAAGCAAAACAACTATTGTACCAATATTATCAAGTAAAAAAGTAAACATATACATCCTCCTCTATCAAAATCTAAATTATTTTACCTTTACAGAAGTTTTTAATGTATTAGCCTCTTTGTATGGTCTTACGAGCATATAAATCATAAATGCAAGTACCAATACAGCGAAAATAAGACCGATAACATTTACATTACCTGTAAAGAGTCCGCCAAACTGATTAATCATAAGAGCGATTGCATAAGCAAATACACACTGGTAAGCTACTGCAAAACAGGTCCACTTAGCATTATTCATTTCTCTCTTCATAGCACCGATAGCTGCGAAGCAAGGAGCACAAAGGAGGTTGAATACGAGGAATGAGAAACCGCTGATTGCTGTGAAAGCACCGCCGATTTCTGACCATCCGCCCGGATAAAGAATACCCATTGTACCAACGATATTCTCTTTAGCAACAAGACCTGTAACCGATGCAACGGCTGCCTGCCAATTGCCCCAACCAAGCGGAGTAAAGATCCAAGCAATGCAGTTACCGATAGCGGCAAGAATTGAATTGCTGATCTGATCCTCTGAAAGCATCTGGAACTGACCGTCAACAAATCCGAAGTATGTTGTAAACCAAACAATGATTGTTGAAAGAAGAATGATTGTACCGGCCTTTTTGATAAATGACCAGCCACGCTCCCACATTGAACGGAGAAGGTTGCTTACTGTCGGGAGATGGTAAGCGGGAAGTTCCATAACGAACGGAGCAGGATCGCCTGAGAAGATCTTTGTCTTCTTAAGCATAATACCCGAAACTACGATTGCAGCCATACCAATGAAGTAAGCTGATGTAGCAATCCACGGTGAACCACCGAAAATAGCACCTGCGATCATAGCGATGAATGGCATCTTAGCACCGCAAGGAATAAATGTTGTTGTCATAATTGTCATACGACGGTCACGCTCGTTTTCAATTGTACGAGAAGCCATGATACCCGGAACGCCGCAGCCTGTACCGACAAGCATTGGAATAAATGATTTACCTGAAAGGCCGAACTTACGGAATACACGGTCAAGTACGAATGCGATACGAGCCATATAACCGCAGCTCTCAAGGAATGCAAGGAGTAAGAAGAGTACGAGCATCTGCGGTACGAAACCGAGAACTGCGCCTACACCGGCTACGATACCGTCAAGGATAAGACCGTTGAGCCAATCGGCACAATTAATAGCGTCAAGTCCGTTGCCGATAAGAACAGGAATACCGGGAACCCAAACACCGTATGTGCTTGCGTCAGGAGCGCCGTAAGCCTCTTTGTAATCTGTATTGAGATAATTGTCTACTGCCTCCTGCAACTGAGCCTTTGTTGTATTAGGAGTTTCAGTTACCTCAAGTGTTTCTTCGTCTTCTACAGAATAAGTAACGCTTGCGTCTGCAGGAGTTAAAGTAACGAGCTGTGAAAGAGCAGCTTTAGCAGCATCTTCAGAATAATTTTCATCTTCAAGATCAATTGCAGCTGCAATATCGTCATTACCGTATTCTTCATTGAAAGCTTCAATGATTGCATCTGAATCGCCGTAAGTTTCTTCTGCCTCTTCTGCCTGTGAAGTACCTATACCGAACAAATGCCAACCGTCACCGAACAATCCGTCATTTGCCCAGTCTGTTGCCATTGAACCTACAGTCTGCATTGAAATGAAGTAAACAAGGAACATAATTACGGCAAAAATCGGAAGGCCAAGCCAACGGTTTGTAACAACCTTATCAATCTTATCTGATGTTGAAAGGTTGCCCTTGCTCTTCTTTTTATAGCAAGTCTTAATAATAGTAGCTATGTAAATATATCTTTCGTTTGTAATAATGCTTTCGCTGTCATCGTCAAGCTCTTTTTCGGCATTTTCAATGTCAGTTTCAACATGCTTTTTAATTTCATCGCTAAGGTTAAGCTTTTCCATAACCTTATCATCACGTTCAAATACCTTGATAGCGTACCATCTCTGCTGTTCTTCGGGCATTTCGTGAACTACTGCCTCTTCAATATGAGCAATAGCGTGCTCAACAACACCGTTGAATGTGTGCATTGGAACAGTTTTGGTGTTCTCGGCAGCATCAATTGCAGCCTCTGCCGCTTCCATAATACCTGTGCCCTTCAAAGCAGAAATTTCAACGACCTTACAGCCAAGCTCTTTAGCAAGTGCCGAAGTGTCAATCTTATCTCCGCTCTTCTTTACAACATCCATCATATTAATGGCAACAACAACCGGGATACCGAGCTCTGTAAGCTGTGTTGTAAGGTAAAGGTTACGCTCAAGGTTAGTACCGTCAACAATGTTAAGGATTGCGTCAGGTCTTTGCTCGATAAGGTAGTTACGAGCAACTACTTCTTCAAGTGTGTAAGGAGAAAGTGAGTAAATACCCGGCAAGTCCATAATTACAACATCGTTGTGCTTTTTGAGCTTACCCTCTTTCTTCTCAACGGTAACGCCCGGCCAGTTACCAACAAACTGGTTTGAACCTGTAAGAGCGTTAAAAAGGGTTGTTTTACCGCAGTTAGGATTACCTGCAAGTGCAATTTTAATACCCATTAGTGTCTTCCTCTCATAGATTTAGTTATTTTAGACTAACTTAGAATTTAAAAATATCGGGGATAAACCCCGTATTTAACTTAAACAAGTTCAATCATTTCAGCATCGGCTTTACGCAAAGAAAGTTCATAACCTCTTACTGTAACTTCAATAGGATCACCGAGCGGCGCAACTTTACGGATATAAATTTCAACGCCCTTTGTAATACCCATATCCATAATTCTGCGCTTAATAGCGCCCGCACCGTTAAGTTTTGCAACTTTTACGGTTTCTCCGATTTTTGCTTCTCTCAGAGTTCTCATATTGTACCTCCATTAAATCATAATTTTGCTTGCCATTTCACGGCTGATTGCAACTCGTGCTCCTTTTACATTAACAATAAGGTTACCCGCCATTGAAGAAACAACTGTAACTGTGCCGCCAACAACAAAACCCAAGTTTTCAAGATGTGCACGAACCTCAGAGTTACCTCCGATTTTTTTAATAATGTTTTCAACGCCCGGATCGGCAAATGTTAAAGGCATAAGCTCACCATCCTCGCTATACAACATTAGTGCTAACTAACTTTGACAGTACAAAAAAGTTAGCACTCGCTAACTGATTATTAGTTTACTACTTTTATATTAAAAAGTCAATAAGTTTAATAAATTTAAAATAATTCAACACTAATTTCGTTAAATTGACAAATTTTATATTACTTAATTCGGTAAATTGATATATTCTTTTAATACTTTTTCGCATCTGTTTATCGCAAATCTTTTACATCTCAATATTATGCAATTTCAAAGCAAAATATGAATTATTTTTATATAAACAATAAACAAGCGGTGGTTTTTTGCCACCGCTTGCTAAGGTTTTTATTTTTAATTTTTTAAAATTTGTCTTATACGAAATTTTATGTTACAATTTTAGAATATTCATAATAATGTAACTTTCAAATTTTGCATACAATAAAATTAATTTAAAGCTAAAAGGCGGTGAAGTAATGCACAAAAAGATTAAAATTTCAATTTTGGTTATGCTCTTAATTTTGCTTTGTACTCTTTTTAACGGTTGTATGAACCATATAAAGACCATTTCAGTCAATAACAAGGATTACTTTAATGCATTAAAATGCGATAATGATGAATATAATTTAGTTATATCCGAAAGGTCGGCAGTAGATAATCTCAATAACGGTTATGCTGCTCAAGCTGATGAACTGCTTGCAAAAAGCCTTATGGATAGTGGCGGGCATTATTATTGGTATCCACATTATATCACAACGATAGTAATAGCAGTTGACACAAGCAAAGTAAAAGAAAACATAAACAGCTTTAATTCTCTTGCAGGTGTTGAAGAAAAAATCTATATAGATTCAGATTATTATAATTACATTACCGCATCAATCGGCTATTCGCTTAAAAAAGAAAATTACCGTCTTGACGATGCCATTAATTACCTGAAAGAAATGGAAAGAAACGGCAAACTCAGCAACAGCAATACTGAACTTCCAATATGGATCTGCACCGATACACAGGCTGTTAAACTAAAACGAGGTAACAAAAATATAGACATTATTATTCCAAATGATGGTACTCTTTCTTTTGTGCAAGGAATACTTTCACCATACCCACTATGTTTTGAAAACAATCTCTGCAATAATATAAATCAAAATGACTTGCGAACATATAACAACGCATCTCCCCTGTATCCTACCCAAGAAAAATATTCTAACGCTGTTATTTATACCGATTACCGGCACTTTAACGAGCAATCAACGAATGTTATTAAAAAGATGAGGAGAACAGTTTTTGAGCAACGCAGATATTCAACAGCAGACGGACAAGAGCATATTTTGTCAGCAGTATTTTTCATTACATTAACAGTGCTGTGGATAGCTGTGCTTGGCTTGAGAGTAATTAACAAAAGGGTTAAATTATCTTTTATTATTATCGGTTCAATGCTTATTCTATGGCTTACAGCGAGGTGCATTAAGTGGCAAATTAATTCTCCGATGATTGAAAGACAGCTTTGGTACAGCTACTATCTTTTTCAATTCGGTATAGCAACAGGTCTGTTATATTTAACAAGCGTAACAGACAAACCAAGCAGCAACAAAATCATACCGCTGCGGATTCTGCCTTTTACAGTGGTTGAACTATTTCTGCTATGTCTGATATACACAAATGACTACCATCAGCTTGCTTTTTCGTTTTATAACGGAATTGAAAACGGTTCCTCTGAATACACCTACGGCATTGTATATTATTTATCTATGCTGTGCATTGGATTACAAACTTTCATTGTATTGTTGTGGCTTATAGTACGCAGTATAAAAAGTCCGAATAAGCTAAATATTTTTTACCCTGTTACTTTTTTCCTTTTGATTTTTTTATATACTGTTGCCTATGTAATGCGTCTGCCGTTTGCCTTTGAGAGTGATATGACGGTAGTTATCACATTTATTATCCTCGCATTTATGGAAGTATGCTTGCGCAGCAGTCTTATTCCCACCAACACAAAATACAAAAATCTTTTTAAAAATTCACCGCTTAAAATGGAAATTCTCAACAATTATTTTGAAAAAGAAATTACCGCAAATTTCGACTACTGCCTTACCGATAAACAAAAAGACAGCATTATTAACGGTAAAAGCCCAATAAAACTTGATGAGAACACACTGCTTTTCAGCAAGAAAATTTCCGGCGGATATGTTGTTTGGCAGGACGATATTTCTCAGCTGAACAAAATGTATTCAAATACTAAAACTACTGTAGAAAAGCTAAGGGCAACCAATGCCTTAATCAGAAAAGAAGAAAAAGCAAGGCGAAAATACTTACAAAACGAGGAAAAAATAGACATCTGCAACAGTCTTGAGAGTGAAATTTCCGATAAACTCAAGTTGCTTTCCCTTTTACCTGAAAAGATGAAAAATCAAAGCAATAATTCCCTGCTTACTGTCAAAGCCGCATTACTTTTGTGCTACATAAAACGCAGGTGTAATATGTTTTTTATTGCTCTTGAGGAAAAATATTTTTCCTCTGATGAGCTAAGTATGTATATAGACGAACTCGGAAGCTTTGCAGAATATTCCAAAGTAAAGCTGCTCTGCACCAATAACGGCAATAAAAAGCTTGACATTGAACACGCAAATCTTATGTATGAGTTTATGTACAACATTCTTGACGAAGCAACACAAACAAAATGCGAATACATATTTGCTCACACAGAAATATCCGATAAGGAAATTTCTATAAAGGTGATTAGCTCAACGAAAATCAACAGTAATATTTTTGACAAAAAATTTATGATTTCACTTGAAAAATCGGGTGGTAAAATCATCGAGCAAAATGATGACGATAACCTTGGCATTTGGCTTTTGCTTAAGGGTGGTGAAAAGCAATGAATTACATTTATTTTTATCCTGAATTTGTGCGAATTTTAGTTTGTATCTTGATAATTGCAGGCATTTGTATGCAATGCTTTGCATTTATATACAAATTTAACAGTGGAGCAAAAGGGTTTAAATATGTTTGCGAACTATCATTTGAATTTTCCATAATACTGCTGCAATTTATTTATGGTTATATATATTCCTGCATTTATTACCAAACTAATATATCAATTTATTATCCCGAACAATATTTAGCTGTTGGGTACATAGCATCCATTTTGTTTTTAATTATGTTTATTGCAACTGCTGTTTATTTAAAGCAAGCACACATAACATTATCAATATGCTTTGCTCTGCCATTGCTGCCATTTGCAAATCATCTTACATACGGTACATTTACAGTTGTTCTTTTTACTGCACTGATAATGTTTATTATAAGAAGTGTACATTTAATATTAAAAACAAGTAAATTAAAACGAAACACTATAACTCCGCTTTCTGTAAAGGAATCAATAGACGCACTCAATACAGGAATTTTATTTTGCAGAAATGACGGGCAGATTCTGCTTGCAAATCATTGCATAACTAATTTGATGACTGAGATTTTTAATAAAGAATTTACAAGCGGACTAAAGTTTATAAACGAAATCCGTAATATTTCCAACACACAAAATCAGCAAACAGTTTGCAAAGTTAAAAATTCTTATTATATGATTAAACAAACCGAAATGTATATAAAGAAAAAACCATACTTTCTGATTACCTCAACAAATGTTACAGAACAGATGAATGCAATGCAGGAGCTATTGAGCCTGAAAGCAAGACTTGTTCAAAAAGGTAATGAACTGAATTTTCAGCTAAATAATCTTGAAGCCTCATGCAAAGAGGGTGCTCTGTTACAGATACGCACAAGAGTACACGATTTACTGGGACAAAAGCTTTCTGTACTTTTGCGAAAATTACAGAATAAAGATGATAATATAGACGCTGACGCTATTGAAAAATTCTGTAACAGTATAATGAAAGATATATTATCGGATGAAAAAAATGCATCTGATAAAAGTCTGATTCTCCTGCAAGAAGTAATGTCATCAATAGGTGTTGAGCTTGCAATAATCGGAGAAATGCCATATGATAATGATATAGCCGCACTTTTTGTAGAAACAATACGAGAATGCAGTACAAATGCGGTCAGACATTCACTTGCCACAAAAGTGCGTGCAGAAATCAAGAGCAAGGATGGCATTAATTCTCTTAAAATCACAGATAACGGAACAAATACCTGTACTACAATCCAACTTGGCACAGGACTTTCCGGACTTAAAAATAAAGCAGAAATGCTCGGTGGAACCCTCAGTGTTACACCATATCCGCATTTCGCAGTTGAGTTAACCGTAAAGGAGGGTGAAAACTATGATTAAAGTATTGATTGTTGACGACCACACTTCTGTCAGAGAAGCCTTTAAAGCAATGTTTGAGGAAAAAGATGATTTTTGCGTTGTTGGCGAAAGTGCAAATGCGAACGATTGTGTGCTTTTATGTGAAAGGCTAAGTCCGGATATTGTACTGTTAGATGTATGCACAGAGGGCTACTCCTCCGGACTTGTTGCTACGGAAAATATCAAACAGAATTTTAAAGATATTAAGGTAGTGGTTATGAGCGGCTTTGATGAAATATCTTATTCTCCTCGTGCTAAAGAGGCAGGTGCAGACGCATTTGTATATAAAAGCAAAAGTATGACATTTTTTATTGATACAATACGAAAAGTGCTGAATGGAGAAAAATATTTTCCTGAACCCAAAACAATTCCTTTGCCAAAGGGGGAAACTCCTTTTACTGAAAGAGAAATGCAAATTCTCAGATTAATTTGCAAGCATAAATCAAGAGGAGAGATTGCCTCGGAGCTTTATATCTCGGAAAACACAGTAAAATATCACATTGGTAATCTGCTTTCAAAAACCGGATGCTCAAGTGTTGCTCAGCTTGCAATTATTATGATTTCAAGCGGTTACATCAACCCTCTATATTAAAATATAACAAAATATAACTTTGCCACCTTTTATTTACAGTAATTTTGCCAAAACTACCCAAATGGGTAGGGCAAAATATTATAAGTTACTGTACAATATAATTGTATCAAGGATATATCTCCTGTACAAATATATTGAAAAGGTGGTTTTTTTAATGAAAGGAAAAGGATTACTTAAAGTCGTTGGTATTTTAATGATTATCGGCGGTGCAATTTCTATTATCATGAGCATTATTGCCATTGCAAGTGTAGGTACTTTAACTTACTTCACAGACGGCGACCTTTCCTCTGTTCAACTTAATCCGACAATAATTTATACTTCATGTGTTGTTATGATTCTGGGTTCGGTTGCTGAGCTTATTGCAGGTATCATTGGTGTAAAAAATTGTGCAAAGCCCGAAAAAGCAACCTCGTGCTTAGTGTTCGGTATTATTGTTGCAATATTTAATTTACTCGGCATTATTATTGGTGCGGTTGGCGGTAGTGGCTTTAATTTCGTGTCACTCGTAATAGGCCTTGTATTACCTGTACTCTTTATTGTTGGTGCGGTAATGAATAAGAAGTCTAACTGATATAAAATCACAAGGCAGATGTGTTTTTACTCATCTGCCTTTATTTGTTTTATAGAATATTATTATTTTGAAAATGAAAAAAATCGGTTGTGATTTTATTGTGTATACTCAATATATTTTTATTTAACAGTTGCAAAGATAAAAACAAATCAACTTTTTCACCTCAGCTTGAATATATAAGCATATGTTGTAACCATTCAAACTATAATTATTGTTATAGCTTTACAGCATACACAAAAGACAGTAAGGCTTACTTTTCAGCAGATTGTACCATTGAGAATTTTGAATTAAGCGGTAAGCATATAGAATTTGAAAATAAAAAAATAGCTTATAATGAGTTTTTAAAAATTCAAAATTTCGCAAAAAAAAATAATCTTTATAATTTATATAGCAATCATAAAAATATACCATACGATGCTTGCGACATAACTACATACTCAATCACGACAAAGTGGGAAAATCAGCAAGAACTTACAGTATCGGATTATAGCTTTGATACTGATATTCAAAACTATTTATATTTATTAGCAAAAAAAATATTGCAATTCAAAATAAAGGAGGAAAAAATATGAAAGCAAAACTCTCAAAAAAACTGCTCAGCATTGGGCTTTCGGTACTTATGGCTGTTTCTGTATTGCCATTGTCGCTTATATCAACAAATGCAGTAACCTGTAACATAAAAATCAGCAATATTACCTACCCACGACCTGACGCAAAACCTGATCATAATATTAAATACAGCGGTAATTTAAAGTACGAATTACTTGGTACAGTTTGGAGTTCAGACAACGACAGTATTAGTGCTTCAATTGAACCAAAAGAATTTGAAAATTTCTATAATAGTCTTCTCGGTTCAATAAGTGAAGAAACGAATGACCTTCCAAAGTTTGTTGATACAGAAAGTTATTATTTTTATTCTATGTTTGTTGTAAGAAATCAAACAATACCATATGGAATGCAAGCAGATGTTGAATTTTATGATACAGATAACAATTTGCTTGAAGGATCGGAAGAAAGAATGTTTATGCCTGTATCCACATTGAAAAGTCAGCTTCCGGATGATACTTATATTGATCCCAATTATCTTTCCGATAACGATACTGTTTTATTATGTGCGACAAAAAGAATTATTTGTTCTCCTAAAGACCATATCCACACAAGCGGAGCAAAGGCATATGACATTTTTGAGCATTATGAGTTATGCAAAACCTGCGGTAAAAAAATGCTTGATACGGTTTATACTCATAGCGAATCATCTTATAAAGGAAGAGAGCATTGGTATGTTGACAAGCAGCCTACCAATACAACAGATGGCAGATGGTATAAAAAATGCGGCGGCTGCAATTATGAATTTGATTCACTTACAATTCCAAAAAGAAGCAATCAGAATATTGTTAAAAGCTATGACGAGCTTAAAGCCGCACTTGCAAAAGGCGGAAAGCAATGGATTACTATAAATTTTTCCAATAGTTACAATGGCTATGAAGTTATAGAAGACTCAAAACGAAATAATGAGTTATGCTTAGATGATCCAAAAGCTGAAATTACTATTAATATGAATAACTTTAAAATTTCAAGGGAAACCCTTTATGATGATTGTCTTTTTAACATAAAACGTGGTAGTCTTAGAATACTTCAGTTTGATACTTCAAGTTTAAAAGATAACAACACTACATTCAGTTTTTTCTCAGGAAACAATAACAGATGTATATTTAATGTTGCAAAGGGTGCAAGCCTAAGATTGAGTAATATAAAGGGTGTAGCAAGAAGCACAGAGTTTTACTATGATTTTCCTTGCGTTATTTCAAAAGGAAATCTGCAAATAGACGGTGGCATATATACAACATATACCGAAAAACCGGCTATAAACATTACGGGAGGCAATGTCACCATTAACGGCGGTAAATTTGAAGCAACATCAAAAGGCCCTGTAATCGGTACTTTAGTTAAAAACGCTTACGAGAATGACTATAAAAATATAACTATTAATAACGGTCATTTTGGCGGACTGTATAATGCGGTTGTATTTGATGAATATACAACCGCTACAATTAACCAAGGTAACTTTGAATATGATGACTATTATGAACGTAAACAGGCATTTGGCGTTGTAGCAAACGGCGGTAAACTCACAATCAACGGCGGAAACTACTATGCTACAAAAGCTGCTGTTGAAGCAACAGATATGCAATCATTTAACATTAACGGCGGGTATTTCAAACTATTTGATGAAAATAATTATAATTTTGAAGGTGCTGTGTGCATAAAAACAACATCAGATTCTGATTATCTCCCCGTTATCTCAGGTGGCACATATGTAGGCTCTTACGGAATCACTTTCTTGACAAAGCCCAAAATAACTGACAAATGGTTAGCAAGAAGGGTTAATTTTTCAAATGTAATATCTTCAAAGTGCAAAGTATATGATGACGAAAAAAAAGTTGACATAAATATTATATCAAACTCATTAGGTAAAAAATATCTTCAAATAATAGCTCCAAATCCGGTTATTACAACTCAGCCCACAGACGGGTATTCTCCAAACCTTGGTGACACTGTTACCTTTGATATTAATGCAACAAATGCAGACACATATAAATGGCATATTATTGATGAAAATGGCAAAGAAATTGACTGGCTCTATATATTAACCAACGGATACGGTGAGCTTTCCACATCATTCGGAGGCAAAAAATTATTTATTACCAATGTCAGCGACTGGCTTAACGGCAAACAGATATACTGCGATGCTATAAGTGGCAATAATACCGTACATTCAAATATAGTAAATATCAAAATCGACAAAAAGCTCAAATATATGAACGATATTTACTTTGACAATTTTGATGATATGTGTAATAACAAAACAATCGGTGATTACAAAAAGCCAAAAACCTCCGAAAATGCCCTATACACGATTGTCGAAGTAGAGTGGGCAAAGTACGGAAAGCGTCTTGATGACAGCTACAAAATTTCTATAGGCGAAAAACTGAGTCTTGCACTTGAGATTATTCCAAAAAGCGGTTATGAACTGAACAACAACATTTACGGAAGAGTAAATGGCATAGACAGCGTAGGCACATTAAAAAGAGCAAACGGAAAAAGGTATATGATATTTGACATCAATGTTAGCGTGCCGGACAAATACAAAACCCAGAACATTGAGGTTAATATTAAAGCTCCAACAGTTGGTGCTGCACCTGCCAAAACGGCAAGTTGCGTTGCCGGCAATGTAAATATCAACAAAATTGAATGGTCACCGACTGACAGTAAATTTATAAGCAATAAATCCTATACAGTAAAAATTGAGGTTACTCCTATTTATGGGTGGGGCGATATTGAAACAGTTACGGCAAAGGTAAACGGCAATAATGCTAAATTCATAAAAGAAGGCGGCGGAAAAAATAAGAAATATTATATTAGCTATACATTTGATAAACCAAGCGATGTTCTCCTTGGTGACATTGACTGTAACGGAACGCTTTCTATTCTTGATGTTACATTAGGTCAAAGACACCTCGCCGGTAATGTGGTACTTTCAGAAACTCAGAAACAAGCGGCGGATATAAATTGCGACGGTCAGATTAATGTAAACGATATGACTCAAATTCAGATTGTAATTTCAAGTGGTGTTGGATTATAAATACAAGAAAGCAAATCGAAATCTATCACAATAATGATTACGGATATGAACAGATTTCAAATCTCACCAGCCTATAGCAAATACAAAGAAAAAAATATTAATTTGAGTAGTTAGTTGAAAGCAGTCGCAAAATTGGTGAATTCAAAACTTCCAATGCAAAGCTGTTTCTCATCAAATTACAGGAAGAAGCTCGAGTACAATAAAAACAGCACTCACATCATTACGGTGTGAGTGCTGTTTCTGTCTGATGTATTTTATGTGATAAAGATTTTGCTTAGGAAAAATATGTAAGAAAAAAACGCAGATTGTAAAATGAAGATGAAACAATAAAAAAAGAATATCCATAGAAACGATTTCGTAGTAGAATTAAGTTACCACACAAAAATCCGAAAGGAAACCGTCACTATGGATATGCTTAATTTTACACCAAACCACAAGAAAGGTCAACACTTAACAAGAGAAGAACGCTACTATATATCAATCAGGCTTAAATAGACCACTGGTCGGTTTACAAAATAGCAAAAGAACTTCATCGCCCATACAATACAATCAATAAAGAAGTAAAGAGCGTAACGGTGTATTTGTATAACGGCAAAGTCAAAAGGTATAAACCTGATATTGCTGAACAATTCTCTCCATAAGTAACATATACAGAGAAAATTATTCAACTTTTTGTATCCAAGGTATTGACATAGGTTCGTATTATTGTTGCCCAAACATTTAGAATAGAACCTATATTACCTTGATTTCAAGTAAAATCTGTGCAATTAAAATATACTGTGAAAGAATCAGAGGGGCTGTTTTTTCACAATTCCTTTTTGTAGTTGTAGCAAATTGATTATTATGCTATAATATAATCATATTTTAACCCCATTAACGATAGCTTGAATTTGCAATAATAGTTCTTGCAAAGAATTATAACACGCAAAAATTCATTTTGCCCCCTACTCAAAAACTATCGTTATAAGGTTGATTTTGGAAGTAGTCTGCCCCCCCTAACTGACTACTATTTGACTACTTTTGGAAAATCTAATACGCCACATTTTGCCCTGATTTGCGTGTTTTGATGAAATATAAAAAGTGATACTCATTCTTGTTATACTCAAATTACCCTTGCAAATCACGGCATATTACGGCAAAGCGGGAGGAATTTTGTTATGATTAAGATAATGTTTGTGTGCAAAGAGAAGTGAAAAAATAATGAAGAATAATAAAGAAAACGGATTGAAACCTATCAGAAAGTTTGGATTTACTTATTATGAGGATAATCCATCACTTGCAATTTATGAACCAATAAAAACCATTCTTGAAAAATGCGGTATTATTTAAAAGCATATATTCAACTAAAGCCTTGCAGAGAAATTTGCAGGGCTTTTATTATGCCAAAAAGGAGGAGTTTATGCCACATAAACCAAAGCAGGGTTGTGCATATCCAAACTGTCCAAAACTTACAAACGGGCGGTATTGTGAGGAGCATCAAAGGCTGATTGCAAAGCAGTACAACCGATTCACACGAGCACTTGATGTCAACAAGAAGTACGGCAGAGCGTGGAAAAAAATTCGTGACCGCTATGTGCAGGCACACCCGTTGTGTGAGCAGTGCCTTAAACAGGGCAGAACAACACCTACTGAGGAGGTTCACCACATTATCCCACTCTCGAGAGGCGGTACACATAGTACAGATAATCTGATGAGCCTTTGTCAGTCCTGCCACAATAAAATCCACCACGACCTTGGAGACAGATAAAAAAAGACTACCCGCGTGAAGGTAGTCCTAAAATATGGCGGAGCGGACAGGATTCGAACCTATCGCAGCACGCTTGTAACACTTTTGTTTATCCCAGCGAATTTCGCAGACATACTTGATCACTCCGCGTGTACCGCACCAAACCGTGTTGTTTCTGTTTTCCATAATCTTTTCACCACTTTCAAAATAAGCAAGAACAGATATAGCTGTTTGAACAAATGTTAAAAGGAGTGTTATTTCATCAATTGGAAATTCGAACATAAGAAATAAAGCAAAAGTGTATACCAACTTTTTTATTTATTCTACCATTTGAGTTTTTATTTGTCAATTTTCAGCAAATGGATGGGGTATCAAAATCTCTGAGAGGCGTATGGCGGACAACGGCGGAGGGTGTCACGCACAAAAACGGCAGTTCAAACGGGGTATTAAAAATTGTGAAAGAAGGTGATTTTATATGGCAAAGGACGGTACAAACAGAGGCGGCAGACGAGTTCGGGCCGGTGACAAGCCAATGTCCGTGGCAGAAAAATTGCAAAAAGGTCAGGCTGTTCGGCTAATGGAAAACGATATACCCGTGCTTACGAGTGCGGAACTTGAGGCCGTTGACCTACCTGAGGGTGCAGTTGTTGAAGGCACGGATATGCCAAAACCGGCAGACTATCTTTCGGCAAAACAGAAGAACGGAGTGCCTCTCGGAGCAGATGAGATATACAAGGAAACCTGGTTGTGGCTTAAAGAGCGTGGTTGCGAACGGCTTGTCAATCCGAGATTGATTGAAGCGTATGCTCAGGCATTTGCAAGATACATTCAGTGTGAGGAGGCAACGAGCACCTACGGTTTGCTTGGAAAGCACCCAACCACGGGCGGAGTAATCTCATCGCCATTCGTACAGATGAGTCAGCAGTATCAGAAAAATGCAAACCTTATCTGGTATGAGATTTACGATATTGTAAAGCAAAACTGCACGGTTCCGTTTGAGGATAACCCGAACGATACTATGGAGCTTTTGCTCAGAAGGAAGATAAAATGATGAACGAACAGAACGAATTGGCACAATTTTTAAAAACACTTAAAAGATATAAACACAGGCTGAAAAGGCAGGAACTTTTAACCTTGAGAGGACAGGCACTTCACGGTGACATAGCAGGAGCAAAGAAAGGCTTTTGTGTTTTGATGGAGGAAAGGAAAATGCAATATGAATAGAGTATCGGAGATGAACCTTGTTGACATAGACAAGCTGATTCCGTATGTGAATAACGCAAGGACACATTCAAAGGAGCAAATCAACAAGCTGAGAGCATCAATCAGAGAATTTGGCTTTATCAACCCCGTAATAATTGACAGAGATTATAATGTCATTGCAGGACACGGCAGAATTATGGCTGCCAAGGCTGAGAATATTACTGAAGTACCGTGTGTTTTTGTTGACTACTTAAATGATGCACAAAAGAAAGCCTACATACTTGCCGACAACAGAATGGCCCTTGATGCCGACTGGGCCGAGGAACTTTTGAAGGTGGAAATTGAATCACTGCAAGGTGCTGATTTTGATTTGAACCTGACCGGATTTGACGAAGCTGAGCTAATGGATATATTCGGCGATGATAACCAAAGCCGTGCAAAAGATGATGACTTTGACCTAACCGCAGCACTTGAAAAGGCCTCGTTTGTTGAGAAAGGTGACGTCTGGATTGTTGGCAGGCATAGACTAATGTGTGGTGATGCAACATCAAGTGAAGATGTATCAACTCTTATGGGTAATACAAAGGCAAATCTTATACTGACTGATCCGCCGTATGGTGTATCTTTTAAGAGCTCATCAGGCCTGACAATTCAGAATGACAGTATGAAAAACGAGGAGTTCTACAATTTTCTGCTTGCGTCATTTAAGTGTATGGCTGAACATCTTGAGAATGGAGGTTCAGCATATGTGTTCCATGCTGATACAGAGGGACTTAATTTCAGAAAGGCGTTTATTGATGCAGGCTTTCATCTTGCCGGTTGTTGTATCTGGGTGAAGGATAGTCTTGTTCTTGGTCGCTCTGATTATCAGTGGCAGCACGAGCCTGTACTTTACGGCTTTATGCAGAATGAAAGCATAAGTGGTATTCGGACAGAAAGCAAACTACAATCTGGAATTTTGACAAGCCAAAAAGAAATGCAAACCACCCGACATCAAAACCACTTGATTTGCTCAGCTATCCTATTGGAAATTCAACTCAGGAAAACGGTGTTGTAATCGACACTTTTGGCGGTAGCGGTTCAACTATGATGGCGTGTGAACAGATGAACAGAATTTGTTATATGATGGAACTCGATGAAAAATACGCCTCAGTAATTTTAAGAAGATATGTTGAAAATACAAACAATGCAGAAGGTGTGTTTGTTGAAAGAAACGGTAGAAAAATCCCGTATACCGAGCTTGTGAAAGAGGTTGAAAGGGAATAGATATACACAATAATCTTGCAAAATGATTGTGCAGTAATCGTATTGATATATCCTTCAAAAAGAGCGAATATGTGTACAACAAAAGGAAATACACAATTACAAAAACGGAGGACATTATGAATACAAAGACAGCAAGACAGATTGAGGAAATGAAAAAGCAGACCATCGGTATTGAGATTGAAATGAACAGTATTTCAAGGAGCAAGGCTGCAAAGCTTGCCTCACAATTTTTCGGAACAGGTCGATACAAAAACACAGCAGACCGCAACGGCTACTGCACATACTCGGCTTGGGACGAGCAAGGCAGAGAGTGGAAATTCCAAAAAGATGTCAGCATTGCAGGAATTGACAGTGAGAAATGCGAAATGGTCACACCAATTTTAAACTATTCAGACATTGAAACCTTGCAGGAGCTTGTAAGGATATTAAGAAAAGCGGGTGCAAAGAGCGACTCAACAAGAGGTTGCGGAGTACACATTCACATCGGTGCGAAAGGCCACACGGCAAAGACACTCAGAAACCTTGCAAACATTATGGCAAGCCATGAACAGCTTTTGATTGACGCCTTAAACCTTGACGAGGTGAGAATAAGAAGATACTGCAAAACGGTAGATCCACGCTTTTTGGAACAGGTCAACAGAACTAAGCCTGAAACGATGTCACAACTTGCCGATGTATGGTACAAGAGCCACGATGAAAACTACGGCAGAAGTCACCATTACAATGGAAGTAGATACCATATGCTCAACCTCCACGCAACCTTTACAAAGGGAACGGTTGAATTCAGACTTTTTCAATTTGACAAGCCCGCAAACGGCAAGCAGAATGGACTTCACGCCGGACAGCTTAAAAGCTACATTCAGCTTTGCTTGGCACTCAGCCAAATGGCAAAGGAAGTTAAGTCGGCAAGTGCAAAACCTCAGCAAACAGAAAATCCAAAATACGCAATGAGAACTTGGCTTTTGCGACTTGGCTTTATCGGTGACGAGTTCAAGACAGCGAGAGATGTGTTCACAAACAGACTTTCGGGCGACACGGCTTTTAGGAACGACAGAGTTGCTTGAAGTGATTAGGTTAAATGCCCCACTGACCGCTTTGGCGGTCTTAAGGTGGTAGAAGAACATATCTTCGGAAAGGATTGATTTTATGAAAAGGTTATACATAGCCTACGGAAGTAACCTAAATGTAATGCAGATGAAAACGAGATGTCCGAACGCGAAAATTCTAGGTACAGCAAAGCTGAAAGGCTGGGATTTGCTTTTCAAAGGTAGTAAGTCAGGTTCGTACCTCACGATTGAGAAAAAGGAAAACGCCATTGTGCCTGTGGTAATTTGGGAGGTCGATAAGACCGATGAAAAAGCACTTGACCGCTATGAGGGCTATCCGACCTTCTACTACAAGAAGGATATCAAGGTGCAATACAAGGGCATCAGAACAGGCAATCGCAGAACGGTTACCGCCTTCGCCTACATTATGCACGAGGAAAGGCAAATCGGTGTACCAAGCCTTTTCTACCTCAACACCTGCCTTGAAGGTTACGATACATTTTATTTTGACAAGCAGATACTTCTCAATGCCTATCACAAGTCAAAGGAGCTGTACGAAAATGACCGATAACCTTGTTCAGTTACGCACCTGTCCCCGTTGTGGCGGGGTTTATTCCGGACACGGTGCAGTTTCAAGGGCAGACAATTTAACCGTTATCTGCCCCGACTGTGGCACACGAGAGGCCCTCGAAAGCATAGGTGTTGATGAGAAAGAGCAGGAGAAGATACTAAGGACTATCTATAACTCAGTTCATAGGTGTTGATTAGTTGATTTTGATTTGATATAATATTATCATAGATTTGAATAGAATAATTTAAATGTGGTGCATTTATGGAATTTAACTCTAAGGATTATATCAGTCAATTTTACTTTATGAAATATGATCATGCAATCACTGATAGATATCGTCAAAAAGTATCAGCAAATTTGTGTTTGAAAGAACTGAAGATTGAAATATTAAACTCCGGTAATAAAGTAATAGCAGTCTTTGGATATCGTTTGGACTATGTTTTTGATACTCTTTTACCTTTGGTAAAATGGGAATTGTTTGAAAAAACAAGAGATATATCCGGATGGGATTTACCAAATAATTGGGGATATCGTGATGGCTGGGGATATAAATTCCTATGTATGAATGAAAGTGGTAAGCCGCTTATACAAAATAATTTAGATGTATTATTTAACGAAAAAAATAAACCTGCATATGAAAAACTTTTAGATTGGATTATAAGAGAATATTCAGAAAAAAAGGAATTGAAAAAATATAAATTATTCTGGTAAGATTCCCTTCGGCTTGTATAAAATAAAAGTCAAATAGCATACCAAAAAATAGAATTATTAAGCATTGGTTAGAAATAACTGATGCTTATTTCTTTATTTTGACAATCAGATAGTTACCACCACTTTTTAGTGCAGAAAGTGTCGATTTTTTAAATTTTGTGCATTTCAGTGCATAAACTTGATTTTTTCACAAGTTTGTGCTGTGTCCCAAAATATTTTGAAAGAGATAGATTCTTCAAACTAAACATCAACGCACAAAAGGCATCACATATGTGGTGCCTTTTCTTATGCCGTGAGGAGGTGGAATTTTGATAAAGTTAAAGAAATACAAGCCTACGAAATTCAAGGCGAAGGGCAGTTATTATGATTAGGAAAGTGCAGGGTTTGCTGTTGCCTTTATTGAAAGCCTTTACTCACATTATTCACGAAGATAGGACAATCGCTGTGGCGAAATTTATTCGGGACACAGCTCACTTTCAATGGTTGACAACTTAACCATTCTCTGCCCCGATTGTGGCACAAGAGAGGCTCTTGAAAGCATAGGCGTTGATGAAACGGAACAGGAGAAAATTCTTGATACTATTCATAGGTGTGAGAGGTAAATTGTTTCAAATTTTTACTTGCTGGATATTGACTTCTAAAATACAACTGATAAAATTGCTTATAAAAGAGATTAATAAATATTGTAATCTGACATTTAGCGAGGTAATTTATATGAGTAGAAATATTGATATTGAATTTTCAAAAGAACAAGTTAATTCTTTTATTTCCAGATATGAACCTTTATACTTCAAAAATGATAATAAAAGTAAGGATATTCCAAAACTTAATACAACTGAAATTGAAGTAGAAGAATATATTGAGGGTAAACTAAAGTCTGGTATTGTTGATGAATATGTAGTCGTATGGAAAGCAGGAAGATTAAAAAAAGCCGATATTGATAATGATAAATTTCTGCAAGAAAAGAAATATATAAATGGATATGGAAATCATATAGATAGCAATGAATTAAAAACTTATCTATCAAAATTAAAAAAGAATGAAATACAAGAAATTATTTACTCTTCGGATATGTTGAGTCAAGACATATTAGAGAAGAGCTATGATCTTGTTAAAGAAAATGTACCTACAAATTTTGGAAGTGTATATCTAATAAATATATTATATTTTTTGTCAAAAGGGAAAATTCCAATCTATGATAAGTATGCTCATATTGCTGTAAAAGCCTTGTGCTTTGGTTATACACCAAGTAATATATATGTTGGAGCCCCTCCAGAAAAAAGCAGAACTAAAATGGTAATAAATATGTTAAGTGAATATATGTGGTATCTTAACAAACTTTTCGGGACATGTAATATTCCACGTTCATTAGACAGAGCTTTATGGGTTTATGGTCATTCTAAAATTGAGTATGATGATTTGAGTAAATAAGTTGCAGTTTACTAAACAAAACATAATAAAATTCAATGGCATCGGTTAGAAATAATCGGTGCTATTTTTATGCCCTATCGGAGGTGAAATTTTGAGAAAACTTAAGAATTACAAGCCGACAAAATTTAAAGCAAAGGACAGCTATTATGATAAGGAATACGCTGACTTTGCTGTTGCCTTTATTGAAAGCCTGTGCCACACCAAAGGCACTTGGGCCGGCAAGAAATTTGAGCTTATCGATTGGCAGGAGCAGATTATCCGTGACCTGTTCGGCACACTCAAACCAAACGGCTATCGACAATTTAACACTGCCTTCATTGAAATTCCCAAAAAGAACGGTAAATCCGAATTAGCGGCGGCTATTGCACTTCTGCTCACCTGCGGTGACGGTGAACAGAGAGCCGAGGTTTACGGCTGTGCAGCCGACCGTCAGCAGGCGAGTATCGTATTTGAGGTTGCCGCCGATATGGTGCGTATGTGTCCCGCACTTAGCAAGCGTGTAAAAATTCTTGCGTCGCAGAAGCGAATTATCTACATTCCTACAAATTCATTCTATCAGGTATTGTCAGCCGAGGCTTATTCAAAACACGGTTTTAATATTCACGGCGTTGTGTTTGATGAGTTGCACACCCAGCCGAACAGAAAGCTGTTTGATGTTATGACAAAAGGCAGTGGTGACGCACGAATGCAACCGCTCTATTTTTTGATTACAACTGCCGGTACGGACACACATTCAATCTGCTATGAAACTCATCAGAAGGCAAAGGATATTTTAGAGGGCAGAAAAATAGACCCGACATTTTATCCTGTAATTTATGGTGCTGATGAAAGTGATGATTGGACTGACCAAAAGGTGTGGAAAAAGGCTAATCCCTCGCTCGGCATTACGGTCGGAATTGACAAGGTGCAGGCCGCCTGTGAATCGGCAAAGCAAAATCCGAGTGAGGAAAATTCATTCAGACAGCTACGCCTCAATCAATGGGTAAAACAGGCAGTTCGTTGGATGCCGATGGATAAATGGGATAAGTGTGCCTTTGCAGTCAATGAAGATGACCTTCGTGGGCGAGTATGCTACGGTGGTCTTGACCTTTCAAGTACAACGGATATTACTGCATTTGTGCTTGTATTTCCTCCGCTTGATGAAGAGGATAAGTATGTTATTCTTCCGTATTTTTGGATACCCGAGGATACGCTTGATTTGCGTGTAAAGCGTGACCATGTTCCGTATGATGTGTGGGAGCGACAGGGATATTTGCAGACCATGGAGGGTAATGTTATTCACTACGGCTACATAGAAAAATTCATTGAAAAGCTCGGTGAGAGATTTAACATTCGAGAGATTGCATTTGACCGTTGGGGTGCGGTTCAGATGGTACAGAACCTTGAGGGTATGGGATTTACCGTTGTTCCATTTGGGCAGGGATTCAAGGATATGTCACCGCCTACAAAGGAGCTTATGAAACTGACGCTTGAACAGCGAATCGCACACGGCGGTCACCCTGTACTTCGATGGAATATGGACAATATCTTTGTCAGAACAGACCCTGCCGGCAACATAAAGGCAGACAAAGAAAAATCCACGGAGAAAATTGACGGTGCGATTGCTACAATTATGGCACTTGACAGAGCAATTCGCTGTGGAAACAATAACTGTGCATCTGTTTATGATGACAGAGGATTGTTGTTTATATGACATCAGTCAATTTTTATGCAGATATATATGAGCATAAAAAGTAAATATATTTTTCAAAGCATCTCAAAAGAGGTGTTTTTCTTTTGCCCATTTTACGAAAGAGTGGTGGTTTTATGGGTATTTTAAGCGGTTTGTTTCGTTCACGAGATAAGCCGAAAAACAGTACATCGGGCAGCAGTTACCGATTTTTCTACGGTCAGAGCAGTGCCGGCAAATGCGTGACCGAGAGAAGTGCAATGCAAATGACGGCAGTATATGCCTGCGTCAGAATTTTATCCGAGGCGGTTGCAGGACTTCCTCTCCACCTTTACAGATACAATTCTGACGGGAGCAAAGAAAAGGCGCTTGAACATCCGTTGTATTTTCTTTTGCACGATGAGCCTAATCCCGAAATGACTTCATTTGCTTTTAGAGAAACCTTGATGACTCATCTGCTTTTGTGGGGCAATGCCTATGCACAAATCATAAGAAATGGCAAGGGCGATGTTGTTGCCCTCTATCCTCTTATGCCGAACAGAATGACAGTTAACAGAGATAAAAGCGGTAATCTTTACTATCAGTACAACACAAGCTCCGACGACGCAAGAACAATGAAAGGTGCAACGGTAAGGCTTTCACCGTATGAGGTTTTGCATATTGCCGGACTTGGATTTGACGGACTTGTCGGATACTCGCCTATTGCAATGGCAAAGAACGCAATCGGTCTTGCCATTGCCGCCGAGGAATACGGTAGTAAGTTCTATGCAAACGGTGCGTCACCCAGCGGTGTGCTTGAACATCCGGGTACGCTTAAAGACCCATCCAAGGTTCGTGATTCGTGGAATGCCGCCTTTGCGGGAAGCGGCAACAGTCATAGAGTTGCCGTGCTTGAGGAGGGACTGAAGTACACACCGATTTCAATTTCGCCGAACGAGGCGCAGTTCCTCGAAACCAGAAAATTTCAGATAGATGAGATAGCTCGAATTTTCAGAGTGCCTCCGCATATGGTGGGCGACCTTGAAAAATCGAGCTTTTCTAATATTGAACAGCAGTCACTTGAATTTGTGAAGTACACACTTGAGCCGTGGATAGTGCGTTGGGAGCAGTCAATTTTCCGCTCCTTACTTTCAAGAAATGAAAAAAGTTCGTACTTTGTGAAGTTTAATGTTGACGGACTTCTGCGTGGTGACTACGCAAGCAGAATGAGTGGCTATGCAACGGCAAGGCAGAACGGATGGATGTCGGCAAACGATATACGAGAGCTTGAAAATCTCGACCGTATTCCAACGGAAAAAGGTGGCGATTTATATCTTGTAAACGGAAATATGCTCCCTCTTAACAACGCAGGAGCATTTGCAAATATCAATAACAAGGAGGAAGAAAATGAAGAAATTCTGGAAATGGACGAACCTGACGGAAAGTAATCCGACAGAGAGAATTTTGACTCTTAACGGAACAATAGCGGAAGAAAGCTGGTTTGATGATGATATCACTCCTCAGCTTTTTAAAAGCGAGTTAAACAGCTGCTCGGGTAATATTACAGTTTGGATTAACTCTCCGGGCGGTGATTGTGTGGCTGCGGCTCAGATTTACAATATGCTGATGGATTACAAAGGCAATGTAACCGTTAAGATTGACGGTATTGCCGCAAGTGCTGCATCTGTAATTGCTATGGCTGGAAACAATGTGATGATGTCCCCTGTTTCAATGCTTATGATTCATAATCCGGCTACGGTTGCAATGGGTGACCACAACGAAATGCAGAAGGCTATTGAAATGCTTGAGGAGGTCAAGGAGAGCATTATAAATGCTTATGAAATCAAAACAGGAATGAGCAGAGCAAAGCTTGCCCGTCTTATGGAGGAAGAAACATGGATGAATGCAAAGAAAGCCGTTGAACTCGGATTTGCAGACAGCATTATAGAACCCGACAAGAAAATTAATGAAGATGAAAAGGAGAAAAACAAAGCATCGGATTCTATCCTGTTTTCACGCAGAGCAGTGAGTGTGGCTCTTCAAAATAAACTTAAATCACACTATTTAGCAAATGCCGGTGCTAACACAGGAACAGACATCACAGACCTTGAAAAAAGACTTAATTTATTAAAACCTTAAGGAGGAATTTTACTATGGCTAAAATTAACGAACTTCGTGAGAAACGAGCAAAAATCTGGGAACAGGCAAAAGCATTTCTTGATTCCCACAGAAACGAAACCGGTATTCTTTCGGCGGAAGATACCGCAGCTTATGAAAAGATGGAAAAGGATATTGTTGACCTCGGTCACGAGATTGAGCGTCAGCAAAAAGCAGACGACCTTGAAAGAGAGTTAAATCTCCCGACAAGCACACCGCTTGTTTCAAAACCCGATAATGTCAATCGTGAGAGTAAAACAGGCACAGCTTCTGAAAAGTACAACAAAGCATTCTGGAATCAGATGAGAAACCGCTCAACGCAGGAGGTCAGAAACATTCTCAGTGAGGGTGTTGACAGCGAGGGCGGTTTTCTTGTACCGGAAACCTTTGAAAACACACTTGTTCAGGCACTTGATGAAGAGCTTGTAATTCGTCAGCTTGCACATACATTTACAACAGCGTCAAACGCACACAAAATCCCTGTTGTTGCCACAAGAGGTAAGGCGATGTGGACTGAGGAGAACGGTGCAATCACCGACAGCGATACATCATTCGGTCAGAAAACAATCGGTGCGCATAAGCTGTGTGCTTTAATCAAGGTATCTGAAGAGCTTTTGAACGACTCTGCATTTGACCTTGAAAGCTACTTCAATCAGGAGTTTGCAAGACGAATCGGTGAAGCTGAAGAGGAAGCCTTTGTTATCGGTGACGGCAGTGCAAAGCCTTACGGTATTTTTGATGACAGCGAGGGCGGTGAAGTTGGTGTGACAGCTGCATCAACAGTAACAATCACAGCCGATGAACTCATCGACCTTTATTACAGCCTTAAAGCGCCATATCGTAAAAACGGTGTTTGGCTTTTAAATGACAGCACAGTAAACAGCATCAGAAAACTTAAGGACAGCAACGGTCAGTATTTATGGCAGCCGTCTATTAAGGACGGTGAAACCGACACACTTCTCGGTAAGCCTGTTTACACATCTTCATCAATTGCAAATGCTGCATCGGGTACAAAGCCGATTGCATTCGGTGACCTTTCCTACTACTGGATTGGTGACAGACAGGGTGTTACCTTTAAACGACTCAATGAGTTATATGCAGCAAACGGACAGGTAGGTTTCCTTGCGACAAAAAGAGTTGATGCAAGACTTATTGTTCCGGAGGCAGTTAAGATTCTCAAAATGAAGGGTACAGTTTCTACAGGCGGTTAAGGAGTGCTTTTATGACTGACAGGCTTTTAGAAAGGGTAAAGCAAAATCTCATACTTGAACATTCTGAGGACGATGCACTTCTTGAGCAGTACATCGCTGCATCGGTTTCCTATGCCGAAAGCTATCAACACATTGATGAGGGTTACTACTCCACACACGCAATGCCTACAACTACCGAGCAGGCAGTTATTATGCTTGCAAGCCATTTCTACGAAAGCAGAGATGGCTCAACGGGCGGATTCTTTGCTGACAGCACAAACGCATCGGCTCAGGTGTGGAACACGGTCAATTTACTTTTAAGGCTTGACAGAAACTGGAAGGTGTAACTATGAGTTTTGGAAACATGAACACACCTGTTGAAATTATGAAAAGGGTGATTGAAACCGATGATGAGGGCTTTAAGAATGAAAGAATGAAAACAGTAGCAAGCGTGAGAGCATATCGTGAGGGCAGACACGGCAGTGAACGGTGGGCGAATATGGCGACATTTTCCGTTGCGACTGATCTGTTTCGTCTGAGGTGTATTCCGCACATTGAGGTTACAACCGATATGCTCATCCTTTGTGACGGAAAGCGGTTTGAAATCACCTCTGTTGAGAATGTAAAAGGCAGAGGAATGTATCTTGAAATTCTTACAAAGGAGGTTGACGCAAGTGGCTAGATGCACAATGAAAATGCCGGAGGAGTTTTTACTCAAGATTTCAAGACTAGGTGACAAAACAGATGAAGTGTGTGAAAGGGTACTCAATGCCGGTGCTGAGGTTGTTCTTAAAAAGGTGAGGACAAATCTCAGAAATGTCATCAGCAAGGAAACAAAAACGCAGTCACGCTCCACGGGTGAGCTTGAACACTCGCTCGGCGTATCCCCTGTTTTATCAGACAAGAATGGCAATATGAATATCAAGATAGGCTTTTCAGAGCCGAGAACAAATGGCGAGAGCAATGCAAAAATTGCGAGCGTAATTGAATACGGCAAAAGCGGTCAGCCACCAAAACCGTTTATGAAACCCGCAAAATCAGCGTCACGCAAGGAGTGTATGACGGTTATGATTAACACTCTTGATGAGGAGGTAAAGAGCATATGAGTTTGCTTGCTGAAATCAAGAGTATTGCAGAGGGATTGAACATCAAGGTTGAAACAGGTGCTTTTTCAGACAAAGTACCTGACGAATACATTGTTCTCACTCCGCTTTCGGACAGCTTTGATATGCACTGCGACAATATGCCGACCTTTGACAGACAGGAAGTGAGAATTTCTATATTTTCAAAGGGTAATTACTCTGCACTTAAATACAAGCTTGTGACCGCTCTTTTTCAGAGTGATATTTCAATTACCGACAGACTGTATATCGGTTATGAGAGCGACGCGGGCTATCATCACTATGCTATTGACGCATTAAAAACTTATGAACTGGAGGAGATAGATTATGGCAACAATCGGACTTGATAAGCTGTATTACGCAAAAATCACGGAGGACTCTGACGGAAACGAAACCTATGACACACCTATTCCGCTTGCAAAGGCGATGAGTGCGGAACTTTCGGTAGAGCTTGCCGAGGCAACACTTTATGCCGATGACGGTGCGTCTGAGGTTGTAAAGGAATTTCAGAGCGGTACGCTCACACTCGGTATTGACAACATCGGAACAGCCGTTGCAGAGGATTTGACCGGTGCGACAATCGACAAAAACAAGGTGTTGGTTTCCGCATCTGAGGACGGAGCACCGCCCGTTGCAATCGGTTTTCGTGCAAAGAAAGCGAACGGCAAGTATCGTTACTTCTGGCTTTACAGAGTGAAGTTTGGCATTCCTGCAACTAATCTTACCACAAAGGGCGAAAGCATCGAGTTTTCCACTCCGTCGATTGAGGGTACGGTTATCCGCAGAAACAAGGCTGACAAGCTCGGCAAGCACCCATGGAAAGCTGAAATTTCAGAGGACGATACAGGTGTTGCAAGTGACACAATCAGCGGTTGGTACACTCAAGTGTATGAGCCGACCTATGCTGAATAAATACGGAGGTGCGTTATGACTGACAGAGGAAATATTATTAAAATCGGTGAAAACGAATATGAGCTTATTCTCACCACAAGAGCAACAAAGGAAATTGCCAAAAGATACGGCGGACTTGAAAACCTCGGTGACAGGCTGATGAAAAGTGAAAATTTTGAAATGGCACTTGATGAAATCATCTGGCTTATCACCTTGCTTGCAAATCAGGGCGTTATGATTTACAATCTAAAAAATCCAAACAGCAAAAAGCCTTTGCTTTGTGAGAACGAGGTTGAACTTTTGACCTCACCGTTTGACCTTGCAGAATACAAGAATGCAATTATGGACTCAATGCAGAAAGGCACAAAGCGAAACATTGAAAGTGAGCAAACCTCAAAAAACACGAAAGTCGGGTAACAGACGCTGAGCTGTTCACCCGACTTCTTTATTACGGACTTGCTCACCTAAATCTTTCGCAGGAAGAAGTGTGGCTCATGCCATTTGGACTTTTGCTTGATTTGTGGGAGTGCCATAAGCAGTATAACGGCATTGCAAAGCCAAAACGAGTTGCTTGCATTGATGATGTTATTCCTTATGGGGTTTGATTATTCTGAAAAGGATTGAGATTTATTAAGCGGTATGATATAATTAGCTCATTAAAAACTGAAATTGTTAGGAGTCTTAATTATGGCAAAGAGAATAAGAATGAATGAAGTTCCTTGTTGGCAGGAGGAGAGAAATTTTACAAAATGGCTTGCTGATAATATAGATTGCGTAGGAAATACTATTGGAAGAAACATTGTAAGTGCGTGTACTGAAGTGAAAGAATCGAGTGAATATGGCAAAGGGAAATACCCAGTTGATATTCTTGCGATTGACGAAAATGATGAAAAAATTGTTGTTGAGAATCAATATTTTTTAAGTAATCATATTCATTTAGGTGAAATACTTACCTATTCAGCTTGGAATTCAGTTTCAACAATTGTATGGATTACAGAAGATATAGACGAGGAACACTTTCGTGCGGTAGAATACATAAAAGAATTAGCTCAATCTTCAGATAGAAAGCTTGAATTTTGGATACTGTTAATGTCTCCAGATGAAAATTCAGATTTACTTAATGACCCAAATGTGATTTTAAAAGTGGCGACAAAGGATGATTGTATAAAAAGAGATTCAAATGTTAAGCCACCAATAAATGCAGAATTAAATATTGAATTTTGGAACAGGTTTGAAAGTGTAGTTTTGAAATATGGATTTTCCCTTTCACGACAAGGACGTACAGATTGTATTAATTTACGATGGGGAAAATCCTATGAAATGAATGTTCCATTTAGAAAAAATAACATAAATATTGAAGTGAATTTTAAGAAGTTTGGAACTATTTTCTATGATGCAATTGATGCAGATTTTGATTCTATTGTTGAGGAACTTTGTTTAGGAAAATATGATGAGATTAGTTTGAATCAATATAGTAAATATTCCCAGATTAGAGTTAAAATACCAGCACAGGTTGAAAATATAGATAAATGGGATGAATATATCGAAAGAATGATAGGCATTATTCTAAAATTAAGAGAAATCGCAGATAGGTATGAGTTTTGCTACTGATAGTAAATTACAGATTTTTCAGAATGAGTAATATTCATAGATATGATATGTCAAATTTCAATTTATCTATACAATAATTTCAAGGAGTAACCAAAAGGTTGCTCCTTTTTTAATACACTTTTGAGCCAATAGGCTCTTTTTTTATGCCATAAGGAGGTGAATATATGGCTGATAATATGGGAATAAAGCTAGGTGTTGAGGGTGAAAAGGAATTTAAAAAGTCGCTTGCAGAAATCAATCAGAGCTTTAAGGTGCTTGGCTCTGAGATGAAACTTGTGTCCTCGCAGTTTGATAAGAACGACAATTCCGTTCAGGCTTTGTCGGCAAGAAATACGGTTCTTAATAAGGAGATTGACGCACAAAAGCAGAAGATTGAAACCCTCAGGCAGGCACTTGCAAATGCATCGGAATCCTTTGGTGAAACCGACAGAAGAACACAAAGCTAGCAAATTCAGCTTAACAATGCCGAGGCATCACTCAACGGTATGGAGCGTGAGCTTGGCAGCAATAATTCTGCACTTGAACAGGCAAAGACGGATATTGAGGGTACAGAAAAATCTCTTGAAAAGGTTGACGGTCGGCTTGATGATACTGCCGAAAGTGCCGATGATATGGGCGATGAAATCAAGGACGCAGGCGACAAGGCGGATAAGTCAAAGGAGAGGTTTTCAAAGCTTGGTTCGGTACTCAAGGGTGTGGGTGTTGCGATGGGTGCGGTTGTTACTGCGGCTGCCGCAACTGCCGTTAAGCTCGGCAAGGAGGTAGTTAATGCCTATGCCGACTATGAACAGCTTGTCGGCGGTGTTGATACGCTTTTCAAGGGCTCATCGCAGAAACTGCAAAGCTACGCATCTAATGCCTATAAAACGGCAGGCCTTTCTGCAAATGACTATATGGAAACTGTTACAGGCTTTTCAGCAAGCCTCATTCAGTCGCTTGGCGGTGATACGGACAAGTCGGTAAAGTATGCCGATATGGCAATCACGGATATGGCAGATAATGCAAACAAAATGGGTACAGATATGTCGCTCATTCAGAATGCATATCAGGGATTTGCCAAGCAGAATTACACCATGCTCGATAACCTTAAACTCGGCTACGGCGGTACTAAAGAGGAAATGCAAAGACTTCTCTCTGACGCAGAAAAAATATCGGGCATTAAGTATGACATTTCGTCATATGCCGATGTGGTCGATGCAATCCATGTTATGCAGGAGAGTATGGATATTGCCGGCACTACCGCAAAAGAGGCGGAGGGTACAATTTCGGGTTCGGTTAATGCGTTGAAGTCATCGGTCACAAACCTTGTGGTAGGATTTGGTGACGCAAACGCTGACCTTGATGTGTTGTGTGAAAATGTTGTAACGGCATTTCAGACCGTGCTTGAAAATATTTCGCCTATTGTGGAAAATCTCATCTCTGCTTTGCCGACAGTCATTACCACACTGCTTGAATCGGCAGGTGAAATGCTCCCTACGGTTCTTGAAACTCTTGCAGAATTGTTTGCACAGGTGCTTGAGGGATTGCTTCAGCTTTTGCCACAGCTGATTCCCGTTGCGGTGTCAGCCTTATTAACAATTACAAATGCAATTGTTGAAAATCTGCCCTTGCTGATTGAGTCGGCAACCTTGCTCGTAGCAACTCTCGTACAGGGCCTTGCAGATGCACTGCCGACTCTAATTCCTACTGCGGTCAATGCGGTTATGACGATTGTACAGGGACTTTTAGACAGCTTGCCGTCAATCCTTGACGCTGGACTTAAGCTTGTGTCTGCTCTTGCACAGGGTATTCTTGATGCACTTCCCAACCTCATATCTAAACTGCCTCAGATTATCATGGGCATAGTTACATTTCTTTTAAATTCAATACCGCAAATCATACAGACGGGCATTAAGCTGCTGACCTCTCTTGTGAGTGCTTTGCCCGATATTATCACATCAATAGTCAAGGCAATTCCGCAGATTATCAACGGAATTATAAATGCGGTAATAAATTCAATTCCGCAGATTATTCAGGCAGGCATTGACTTGCTCATTTCACTTGTCAAGGCTCTGCCCACCATTATCGTCACAATCGTGAATGCAATACCCGACATCATTTCGGGCATTGTTAATGCTCTTATTGACAATATTCCGGCAATAATTCAGGCGGGTATTGATTTGTTGATTTCGCTTGTTAAGAATCTGCCGACTATCATTAAGGAAATTGTAAAGGCAGTACCTAAGATTATTGAAGGCATTGTAAAGGCCTTTGGTTCACTTATGTACAAGATTGTTGAAATTGGCGGTAACATTGTAAAGGGCTTGTGGGACGGTATCTGCGGTCTTGCATCGTGGCTCTGGGATTCAGTCAGCGGTTGGATTTCGGGTATCTGGGACGGCATCTGCGACTTTTTTGGCATTCACTCACCATCAAAGGAAATGGCATGGGTCGGCGAAATGCTCGTCAAGGGTCTTGCCGGCTCTATTGACAAGAACGGTGATATGGCTGTTCGTGCCGCCGAGGGTATGAGCAGTGATGTTTCAAGTGTTATGAACTCACTTGCTGATGATATGAAAACTGCTTTGCCGACTGATTTCAGCATTGACGGAAATGTAAAAAACTCCGTCAACACACAAGGCTTAAACAGCGGTGTCGGCGGTCTTTCGCTTGTGCTGAATATTGCAAATTTTAACAACTACTCAAATGACGATATTTCTCAGCTTACAAACGAGATTATGGAAACTGCAGGTCAGTTTGCCAAAAGGAAAGGAATGGTATTTGCTTGAACTATTTTGAATACAACGGCATCAGGTCATCTAATATGGGGCTTCATATACAGAGAAAGAATGTGTACTCCTCGCCAAAGTACGATTCTTCCTTTGTGTCAATCCCCGGTCGCAACGGTGATTTGATTGTACCGAATCGCAGATATGAAAATACACAGGTGAGTTATTCTGTATATCTGTCTGCAAAGAACAGTCAACAGCTTGCAGACAGCATTACAAAAATCAAGGCTTGGCTGTACTCACAGTCCGACAGGTATCACATACTAAAGGACAGCTACGACAAAAGATTTTTCAGATATGCTCTTTTTAACTCCTCGCTTGACATTGAAGATGAGCTTAACAAAATCGGTGTGTTTACCGTAAGCTTTAACTGCAAGCCGTTTAGATATGACATTGATGGTGAGTTACCGCACAGCATTGATGTGGTGCTGAATTTTCCGTATATGATTTTTTGCAGAATGGACGGTTCAAAGCCGGAAAACGACTGGAGCAACCGTTGGAATCAGACGGCAGACCTTGTTGTGCCGAGTGGTAAGAATATGTTTGTACTGAATACAAATTCGTGGACAGACGGCGACTGGGACTACTATTCAGATGCTGACAAGAGCAGAATATATCTTAAGGTAAACGAAAACTGGAAAAAGGAGAATGCAAGGTTTGCCCTCTACACATTTCTCGGTGACGAAACCGCATGGTATTCTCTCGAGAAGGTCAGTGAGGATATTTACAGAGTGACCTTGCCGTCAAAGTGTGAAACCGTACTTGTGAATCCGTACAGCTTTGAGAGCAGACCGCTTATTCATCTTAACGGCAACGGTACGGGTACGCTTACCATTGATAACGAAAACGGCAGACACGAATGGACATTCAGCAATATTGACGAGTTCATTGAGATTGACAGCGAAAAAATGTGCTTTTACAAAGACAACACGCTGAAAAATGATACGGTTACAGGCACGGGTTTTCCTTTGCTTGTAAAGGGCGAAAACAGGTTTATTCTCGGCGGTGGCATAACAGACGGTTCAGTATTTCCAAGGTGGTGTTCGTTATGATGCCGATTTTATACAGAGCAGATGAAACCGAGTTTGACACCTACGGAATCGGTGTGCTGTCGGACTGCACCTTTTGCAAAGTTACAGAGGAGCGAAACGGTGCGTTTGAATGTGTGATGAAATATCCTCTGCACGGTGCATTGTTTGATGAGATTAAAAACGACAGGGTTATACTCGTTAAGCCGAATGACACATCAAGGTCACAGCCGTTTCGCATATACAGAATAACCACGCCGATGAACGGCATCATCACAGTGTATGCACAGCATATTTCATATGATTTGTCGGGCATTGGCGTGTTGTGCTTTGAGAGCAAATCGGTTTCACCACAGCTTGCACTCGAGAGAATTTTTTCAAGCACCTCATCACAGCACAGCTTTAATTGCAAAACCGACCTTTCTGCACCTAGGGCATTTTCAGTCGACAGGCCGATGAGCGTTCGTGCTGTTCTGGGCGGTACGGAAGGTTCAGTCCTTGATGTGTGGGGCGGTGAGTATGAATGGGATATGTTCGATGTCATTCTTCACTCAAAGCGTGGCAAAGACAACGGTGTTGTGATTGAATACGGCAAGAACCTCACCTCACTTGAGCAGGACAATGATTTTTCATCGGTATATACACACCTTTTGCCCTATGCGGTTGTAAAGAACGGTGATACCGAAAATGTGGTTACTCTTTCGGAAGCCGTACTTCCTGTTGTCGAAAAATATGCGAGAGAGAAAACCTTAATCAAGGACTTTTCGTCATTTTTTAAGGACGGAGAAACCGTTACCGAGGACACACTTCGAGCAAAGGCTAAGTCATACATCAAACAGAACCCGTTCGGTGACGAAACTCCCACGGTGAAGGTGTCGTTTGAACCGCTATGGCAACAGCCCGAATATTCGCAGTTCCTCGAAAAGGTGAACCTCTGCGACACAGTGACCGTCAGGCACCCAGATATGAATATTGAGGTAAAGACGAAGGTTATTGAAACCGTATATGACGCACTGGCCGAGAAATATTCATCAATCACACTCGGTACGGCAAAATCAAATTTTGTAAACACTGTTGCAGAAATCAAAAGTACAACCGATAAAATCAAAAAGGAAACCGACAGCTTTCCGTTACTTATGAATACTGCTATTAAAAATGCCACTTCGCTGATTTCAGGTCAGCAAGGTGGCTTTGTTGTTATGCACACGGATTCTGTTACAGGCAAGCCGTATGAACTTTTGATTCTTGACAACGAAAATCTGTACGATGCAAGGAATGTGTGGCGGTGGAATGTCGGTGGCTTAGGTTTTTCAAAGAGTGGATACAACGGCCCGTATGAAACTGCGATTACGGCTGACGGAAAAATCGTGGCTGACTTTATCACAAGCGGAACGCTTATGGCAAATATCATCAAGGCGGGAGTAATCAGTTCGGCTGATAATTCTTCATGGTGGGATTTAGAAAGCGGAGAGGTACACCTAAGTGCATATACAAAAACAGAGGATACCGACAAACTCAGCGACAGTATTGCTGAAATTACAGAAAGGACATCAACACTTGAACAGACCGCAGAGGACATTTCCTTTAAAATCAACGAGCAGTCCACGGGCGGAAAGAACTATCTTTTAAACTCATCGGCTCTCAACGGACTTTCGGATGATTGGGAGTATTCGGGATTGGTCACTGTACTTTCCGATACAGAGGTTATCAGTCACACCTCTTCGGGTTCTGCTTTTGTACTCGGTGCGGAAAGCACCTTGTCGCAAAGTGTGTATAACTCGGTTGCCGACAGATCCTTTGTGCTGTCACTCAGAGCAAAGAAAAGCTATTCACAGCTTAGTGCATATATGTATGTTCAGTACAACGGAGTTAAAAGAGAATATCTTTTTAATACAAAGGACAGCTTTGATTGGACAGATTTTTCGGTTGTACTTCCAGATGTATCAGACGGTGAGATTACAGTATTTATTTACAGCCGTGACACCTCTCTTACGGTAAGCGACCTTATGCTTACTGACGGAAGTATTATCCAACACTGGTCGCCTGCACCGAACGAGATATACACAAACGAGGTAAAGATTGACCGCAAAGGCATTGAGGTTTCAAACAGCAAGTCCTCGCAGAAAACAGTAATTACAAACACTGAATTTTCCGGCTACTACAACGGTGAAAAGATATTCACCCTAAACAAGGACGAAACTCAGACGAAGAAAACCACAGTTGACGGTGAGCTTAAAATCGGCAGAACAAAGCTGATTCCGATGTCAAACAGTTCACAGGGACTCAACATTGTAATTCTTGATTAGGAGGCAATATGGCAAAGACAACGGTTGTCAATAGAATTGACACGATTTACATAGATACGGAAAATCCGACCGTATCAGTAAACACAACGGTAAATGACGCAGGTCTTAAACACAGCATTACGATTACCATACGAGGTATTCCGATAACTGGCATATCGGGACTTGCGTGGAACAAGGGGACGGCAAACAGGATTATTCCCATTCCTACGGACAGCAGAACGGGCATTTTAAAGGCTATGTATGAAGACAAGAGCGTTACGGCAAAGCTAACGGTCACCACATACAAGGGTTCAACCTATGTAGGCATTTCTGAAAGGAATTGTCATATTACCACCACCTCGCACAGCTCAAGGCCTGTAATTAACGGGTTTATCTATCTTGACACCAATTTAAAGACCACTGCCGTTACGGGCAACTCAAAGCTGTTTATTCAGAACTATTCAAATCTCAAGGTTACTCCGCTTGCGGCAAAACCGAGAAATGAATCGAAGATTACAAGCTACACGGTAAGCTGTAACGGTGTGAGCAAGTCAAGCACTACGGCAAAGGAGCTGAACCTCGGCACTGTTGCAAAAAGCGGTGATGTGGTGGTTATGGTCACGGTTACAGATTCACGAGGTTACACAACGAGTATTAAAAAGACGATTACCGTTATTCCGTACAGCAGTCCGAATCTCAGTACGATTACACTAAGACGAACAAATGAGATTGAGTCGGAAATTCAGCTTGTCTTCAACGGCTCATATTCCCCGCTTACGATTGACGGAGAAAACCGCAACCGTCTTTTATCCTTTCGCTACCAATACAAGAGGACAAGTGATGCAAACTACGGAGCATTTACGGATATTTTAAGCGACCTTAAAATGAACGGCACAAGCTATTCGTACTCAAATCTTCAGCTTATGGAGCTTGATGTGAATATGTCATACAGCTTTCATATTGAAATTCGGGATGTGATGGAAAAGTCTGTTGTTACGGACCTGTACTTTACCATTCCGCAAGGCACTCCGCTTGTTGCATTACGCAAGCAGAAGGTAGGCATTAACAATCCAAACCCACAATCCGCACTTGATGTGACGGGTGAAATACATATGAACGGTTACCCTGTTATGGGCATTATACAGACCTCTGTTGAGGACGATGTCAGCCTTAACAGTCTTACAACGCAGGGTATTTATTTCAGACGAAGAGTACCGCAGGAGAATATGAACTATCCGGCACTTGTATTCGGTATGCTTGAAGTATTTTCTTGCAGTACAAATCTTGTGATACAGAGATATACGGCAAGGGACACTCCGTTTGATGTATATATCCGTTCAAAGGTGAATTCAAGCTGGAGTAAGTGGGTTAAAAAATAGACACAGGAGGTATTTATGAAACAGATTTGGAACAGCATTCAGACTGCATTCATCGCACTTGGAGGAACACTCGGGTGGTTTCTCGGAGGTGCAGACGGCTTTCTGTATGCACTCATTGCATTTGTAGTTATCGACTACATTACAGGAATGATGTGTGCCTTTGCCGACAGAGAGCTTTCGAGCAAGGTTGGTTTTAAAGGCATTTGCAGGAAGGTGATTATCTTTCTGCTTGTGGGAGTGGCGAATCTCCTTGATATGTACATTATCGGCACGGGCAGTGTGCTGAGAACGGCAGTGATTTTCTTCTATCTCTCAAATGAGGGCTTGTCACTGCTTGAAAACGGAGCACATCTGGGACTTCCCATTCCTGAAAAGATTAAAAATGTGCTTGCACAATTACACCACAGAAGTGAAAAGGAGGACGACTGAATGTCATACACAAACAGCAAATTAGTTAGCTACACAAAAATTTCACCAAACAGAAACATCAATCGAAATCACAAGATTGATACAGTTTCAATCCACTGCGTAGTCGGGCAGTGCTCTGTTGAAACTCTCGGCTCAATCTTTGCGTCAAGGAACAAGGAGGCAAGCTCAAACTACGGCATCGGCTATGACGGCAGAATCGGAATGTATGTAGAGGAAAAGGATCGCAGCTGGTGTACTTCGTCTGCATCAAACGATAACCGAGCAATCACCATTGAGGTTGCGTCCGATACCTACCACCCATACAGAGTAAATGATGTTGCGTACAAGTCTTTGATTAAACTGCTTGTTGATATCTGCAAAAGAAACGGCATCAAAAGGCTTGTGTGGTCAACAAACAAGTCAGAGAGAATGAATCACCTTAACGGCTGCAATATGACGGTTCACAGGGATTATGCGAACAAGTCCTGCCCGGGTGATTACCTCTACAATCTTCACGGACAGATTGCAAAGGAGGTAAACGCTCAACTTGGCTTAGGCAGTTCAAAACCTGCGACTTCAAAGAAAACTCTCTATCGTGTACGCAAAAGTTGGAAGGACGCAAAGTCGCAGAAGGGTGCTTTCTATGACCTTTCAAATGCAAAGAAATGTGCCAACAAAAACAGCGGTTACTCTGTTTTTGATGAAAGCGGAAAGAGTGTGTACACGCCAAAGTCATCGGGCAAAAAGTCAGTTGATACCATTGCAAGAGAAGTAATTCAGGGTAAATGGGGCAACGGCGCCGACCGCAAAAACCGCCTCACCAAAGCCGGCTATGACTACAGCGCCATTCAGAAAAGAGTAAACGAGATTTTATCTTAACAGACAATAGCAAAATTTCACAACAGTATAAGGCAGTTTTTTATAAAAATATTACTAATATATCTTGACAAAGCAAATAGCAACTTGTATAATCTTAATAGAATAATGTGAGTTAAGAGGTGAAAAATGTGAGTTTAGAAAATAAATATAGAAAAATCGTTTTAATTTTAACACAGTCTTGCAATTTAAATTGTACATATTGTTATGAAAATCATAAAAGTGGTCGCTCTATGACCTTTGATATGGTTAAAGAAATTCTAGACAATGAAATTTTACATATAGGAAAAGACAATTTGCTTACTGTAGAATTTTTTGGTGGTGAACCTTTTATTAAATTTGAAATAATAAAAAATACCGTTGATTATGTTAAACGTAAATATGAAACTTTACATATAAAATTTGCCACAACCACTAATGGAACTCTTTTGACACCTTATATAAAAGGGTGGTTAGCGGACAACGCTGATATTTTTGAGTGCTCATTAAGTCTTGACGGAACTCCTAATATGCATAACACTAACCGACCATATTTTGATGGAAGAGGTAGCTATGATGATATTGATACTGATTTTTTTGTTAAAACATATCACAAACCAAGAGCAAAGATGACCGTATCAAAAGACACCCTCCCCAATTTATTTGATGGTGTTAAATATTTACATACTCTAGGTTTTCAACCTGTTGTTGATTTAGCTTCAGCTCCAGACTATTGGGAACAAATTGATATCAATATTTTTGAAAAACAGTTAAAATTACTTGTGGCATTTTATTCTGAAAATTCCCATTTAGATGTATGTAGAATGCTCGATTATGATTTACGTCGCGTATTCATTGAAAAAGGAGCTCCTTTTAAGTATTGTGGGGCTGGTAGGAATATGATTACTTTTGATGTAGATGGACAGTGGTATCCCTGTATGGCTTTAGCACCAGTATCTCAAGGATATGATGCCAAATTATTTAAGGAAGAAAATTTTAAACAATTTGATCTATCTTATGACAATATTTGTAAGCAATGTCCTTTTTTAAGACTATGCAGAAATTGTTATGCAGCAAACTACAATCAAACAGGCAACATTGAAAAGCAAACACATACACAATGCTATATTAACCGCTTGACAATTCTTGCTAGTTCAGTAATACAGTATAATAGAGTGTCAAAAAAAGTCAGCAATAAAAATCATATTTCACATGAAGAAGACCTCATTTTAAAAGCAATATTTAGGATACAAGAAATAGCTCGGGATAAGTCATGTATATATTTATAAGTTGTGTTTTCGAGAAAAGGAGATTGTTATGGATAGTTTTTTATTAAATAATAAAGCCTTAAATTTTATTAAAAATAATACTTGTACAAATAACCTAAATGTATTCACTATTTTGGAATATGCTTCATCTGATGATAGTTGTGATAAGTACGATTGTTTTTTTAGAGATGTTCAATGTCCTTGTGAGGGAATATGTGACGGTCGTGCTTGATACTATTTAATTCAGCTAAATAAACTCACAAATTTTTTATTACAATATATCCCAAGCTATAATTAGCACCGTCAGTCAGTGTAATTCACTGAGTAACGGTGCTATAAATATTTAATGTGTTATATTTATGTATAAAATTTAAACGCAGATTGTAAAATGAAGATGAAAGAATAAAAAAGAATATCCATAGAAACGATTTCGTA
>OLGH01000346.1_pt1 | contig 58008 bp, 70 predicted proteins | sample 1604851 | NCBI WGS metagenome assembly OLGH01 (sample SAMEA3888894, study PRJEB22519) | human gut metagenome | biome: human gut; feature: human-associated habitat; material: faeces | place: Denmark | collected 2010 | reverse complement strand
GCCGATGTCCCGGCCGTCCATCACCACATCATGCTCCAGAGCCATATTGCGCTGGAGATCGAACAGGAATGCCCGCACCGTATCCATCGCCGATACACTGGACGCTGCCAGCGAGATTTCGGGGCGGCGGATCTCCTCCGACACATCCCGTCCGTTGAGTAGCACCCGCTGCACACCGTCCACATACCAGATGAGGGTCGCCTCGCCCGGTGTGGTCTGATATTCCGACGGGAAGTAACGATAGGTCACGTACAGGTCGACGGCTCGGCACTCCGGAGAGAGCGCGGGCACGGGGTCGGTCACGACCTTGCCGACGCCGCGGAGCATGGGGTCATACTCCGAAGCGGTCTTGTCGGCCGCGAGCGTGACGGTGCAGCCGCGCGCGAGCAGGCGCACAAGGCCGGCATGGCCGGTGCCTGCGACCGTCGTGTCCTCAGCCGCGACGGCGAGCGTGTCGACCGTGCCGCCGACGGTAACGGTGCCGTTCGGGTCGGTACGCACGACGAGCGTGCCGGTGATGTTCATGCCGCCGAGGTCACGCCCGGCAGGGCCGCCAAGGTAGAGCGTGCCGGTGAAGGCGTCCGCCGTCAGGGGCGCGGCGCCGGTATAAATGACGCGGCCGGAGGCCGGGAGCGCAGCGGCATCGGAGCAAAACTGCAGGCCGAGATTATAGAGCATCTGCGCGATCTCGGCGCGGGTGATGCTGGCCGTGGGGTACAGGCTGCCGTTATCGCCGTTGACGATGCCGGCCTTGACCAGGCCGCCCACCTTGGCGACCGCCCAGTTGCCGACGGACGAAGCGTCCCGAAACGCCTGAATGTCGGCGGCCGTACCGTCGGGCACGGCGAAGGCGCGGGCGATGACGACCATCGCCTCCTGGCGCGTGATGCTGCGGTTCGGCCCCATCGTGCCGTCACCGTAGCCGTTGAAGATGTTCATCTGCGCGGCGGTGCTCAGCTCGGAATAGTACCAGGCGGTGGTGCTGACATCGGTAAAATGCGCAATGTCCTTGCCCGCCGTGCAGCCAAAGACACGCACGAGCATGGCGGCCATCTGGGCGCGCGTGGCGTTGTCATTCGGCATCATGTTGCCGCTGGGATCGCCGAGCAGGATACGGTGATCGCAGGCAAAATCCAGCGCCGCCTGATACCACGGGCCGGATGGCGTCGGTACGGGCGAAGGCTCGGGCGAGGGCTCGGGCGAAGGCTCAGAGCTGGGTTCCGGGCTGGGTTCGGGATCGGTCGTGGGCGTCGGCTCCGTTACGGAGGCGGTGGGCTGCACGGGGTCAGGCTCTGCGGCGACGACCGGCACGACGGCCAGCGTCAGCACGCACGCAAGCACGAGCAGCAGAGACAAAAGGCGTTTGCGCATGGTTTTCTCCTCCCTGTTTTCCTGTGGGGTGTGCGATAATCTCATTATACCGGACGGCGGTGATTTTTCAACATATTTCCCGGCGATTTCAACTTTTTTAAGTTTTTATGACATACAAAAAGCAGCGCGCCGGGCGGCACGCTGCAAGTTGACATAATTCGGTTTACATAATTACAAGTTTAGTAGCTCCGCCACGTCGTCCTCCCCGTAGACGCGGATGCCGTGCGCGGACAAAAGCGCCGCGGTGACGCCGTCGCCGGACACACGTGTGCCGGTGAACGTGCCGTCGTAGATCTCCCCTTTGCCGCACGAGGGGCTGCGCTGCTTGAGCAGGGCAGCCGTGCAGCCGAAGCGCTGCGCAAGGGCGAGCGCCTGCTGCGCGCCGCGCGCATAGGCGTCTGTAACGTCCCGGCCGGAACGCATGACGACGCGGCTGCCCTGCCGCTCGGACGCGTCGCGCGGCGTCGGCAGTCCGCCGAGCTGCTCCGGGCAGACGGGCACGAGCGTGTGCCGCGCCATCAGCGCGCGCAGAACATCCTCAGAGAGCCCCTTGGACGCGCCGTCATACCGGCAGGCGACGCCGAGCAGACACGCACTGACGAGCAGTTTCATCGTCCACCGCGCTTTCCGCGGCTCCACGTGAAGCCGAAGATCATGCCGAGCACGCCGCCTGCGATGTGCGTGAGCTGGGCGAGGCCGGCCGTGCCGGTGACGGCCTGAAAGATCTCGCTGCCGAGGTAGAGGATGAGCACGAGGATGAGCGTGAGCGGGATCGTGCCGGTGCGCATGCCGGCGAACGACGCGAGCACGATGAGCATGAACACGACGCCGGACGCGCCCATGAGCGCGCTGTTCGGGAAGAAGAACCACAGCACCAGCCCCGTGACGAGCGCCGTGAGCGCGATGGCGAGCAGGATGCGCTTGCCGCCGAAGCGCTCCTCCGCCGTCGGGCCGACGACGAGCAGCATGACGATGTTGCTGCAGTAGGCAGCAAAATCCGGGTGGCCAAGCACGTGCAGGAAAAAGCGCGGATAGGTCAGCCAGTCCGTCAGCGGCGAGCGGTAGACGCAAAAGAGGTTCTGCGTCGTCCAGCCGTCGGTGAGCTTGCCGAGGCCGAGCGCGAGCAGGCTCAGCAGCGCAAATGTGAGGATGACGGGCGAATTATACAGGATCGTGATGGAGCGTTTCTTCATAAGTACCTCTCAAAACCAAACACGCGCAGGTCGTCCGGGACCGGCGCGGTGATGTGCAGGAGCTGCCCGGTGACGGGCTGCGTGAGATCGGCCGCGGCCGAATGCAGCGCGGGGCGCGCGAGCAGGGACGCATCGCCGCCGTAGAGTGCATCGCCGAGCAGCGGATGGCCGAGCGCGGCGAAGTGGACGCGGATCTGGTGCGTGCGGCCGGTGCGCGGCGTGACACGCAGGAGCGTGTATCCGTCCCGCTCGGCGAGCACGGTGTAGTCCGTGACGGACGGCTGGCCGTCCGGTGATATGGCGCGGCGGGTCGTGCCGTCGTCCGCGCGGGCGATGGGCAGGTCGATCGTGCCGCTTACCGGCAGGCCAACACCGCAGGCGACGGCGAGATACGTGCGCCGGAAGCCGTCGGTGTGCAGCACGCGGCGCAGCCGGTCGTGCACATAGCCGCTGCGGGCGACGAGCATGACGCCCGACGTGCCGCGGTCGAGCCGGTTGACGGGGTGAAACACAGCGTCCGGTCCGAGGTAGGCGGCCAGGGCATTGGCGACCGTGGGCTCACCGCGGTCATATCCGCCGTGCACGGCCATGCCCGCGGGCTTGTTGAGCACGAGCAGGTCGTCATCTTCATACAAAATGTCCAGCGGCACGGCCACGGGCGTGAACTTGCCGCCGGAGCGCTTATCATCGATGCGCACGGTGAGCACATCCCCCGCGGCGACGCGGTCAACGGTGCGGGCGTGCACGCCGTTGAGACAGATGCCGTCCGGCACGGTCTTGACGCGGGCGATCGCACCGTCGGCCATATGCAGCTCACGCCGGAGCAGGCTTTTGACCGTGCGGCCTGCCTGCTCCGGCGTGACGGTGAGCGTCAGCCGGCGCATTCCTGCGCGGCCAGCGCGGCCTCGTACGCGGCGCGAGTGCGGCTGTCAAAGCAGACCATGCGCACGCGCGTGATCTCGGGATGGTCGGCGAGGTAGGCCGTGATCTCGCGCACGGCGATCTGCGCCGCCTGATCCAGCGGGAAATGGTAGATACCCGTGCTGATGGACGGGAAATCGACCGTATGGCAGCCGTTCTCGCTCGCAAGGCGCAGGCAGTTGCGGTAGCAGCTGGCCAGCAGCTCGGGCTCGCCGTGCTGCCCGTCGCGCCAGCGCGGGCCGGGCGTGTGGATAACGTGGCGCGCCGGCAGGCGGTAGCCGCGGGTGATCTTCGCCTCGCCGGTGCGGCAGCCGTTGAGGCCGCGGCACTCGTTGAGCAGGCCAGTGCCGGCGGCCATGTGGATGGCGCCATCCACCCCGCCGCCGCCGAGCAGCGAGCAGTTGGCGGCGTTGACGATGGCGTCGACATCCGACTTCGTGATGTCGCCCTGGATAATTTCCAAACGGTTCATGCGTTGACCTCCCTGTCGTTGATGGTGACGGTGATGTGATCGTCCTGCGCGTCGATGCCGATGTCTCCGGCGGCCTTGCGCCGGGCGACGATGGCGGAAGCGATGGCGTCCTCCACGTCGCGCTGGATGGTGCGGCGCAGGTTGCGCGCGCCGTAGGTCTCGCTGTAGCCCTTACGGACGAGGTAGTCGATGACGGCGGGCGTCCAGTGCAGGGTCATGCCGCGCTCGGCCATGGCGGCGCGCACTTCGCCGAGCATGAGGGCGGCGATGGCGCGGAAGTTTTCCTCCGTGAGGTGGTTAAAGTAGACGATCTCGTCGATGCGGTTGAGAAACTCCGGACGCAGGAACTCATTGAGGGCGCGCTGCGCGCGCTCGCGGCTCTGATCGTCCGTGCTCAGGCCGAAGCCGAGCGCGCCGGTGCGCGTGTTGCTGCCGGCGTTCGTGGTCATGATGATGACCGTGTTTTCAAAATTCACGGTGCGGCCCTGCGCGTCCGTGATGCGGCCGTCGTCGAGGATCTGCAGCAGCAGGTTCATGACGTCCGGGTGCGCCTTTTCGATCTCATCGAAAAGGACGACGGAGTACGGCCGGCGGCGGATCTTCTCCGTGAGCTGACCGGCCTCGTCATAGCCGACATAGCCCGGAGGCGAGCCGATCATGCGCGAGACGGAAAACTTCTCCATATACTCCGACATATCCAGCCGGATGAGCGACTCGGGCGCGTGGAAGAGCTCGTCGGCGAGGCGCTTGACCAGCTCCGTCTTGCCGACGCCGGTGCCGCCGACGAACAGAAAGCTCACGGGCTTGCGCTTGGCCTGCAGGCCGACGCGGTTGCGCCGGATGGCAGCGCAGACGGTGTCGATGGCCTGATCCTGGCCGACGATGTGCGCGCGCAGCCGGTCGCCGAGACCGGCGAGCTGCTCGAACTCATCGGCGCGGATGCTCGCGGCCGGGATCTTCGTCCAGAGCTCGATGATGCGCGCGAGGTTATCCGCCGTGAGCTCCGGGCGGCCCTTGGCGCGCAGGGCGTCGAGCTCGGTCTGCAGCTGCATCTCGCGGCTGCGCAGCTCGGCGATGCGCGCATAGCGGTGCTCGAGCTCCTGATCGTCATACGCGTCGCCGCTCTTCGGCGGCGCGGAGGCCAGCAGCTCGCGCTCGCGCGCATAGTCGCCGATCTCCTTTTCGACCTCGTCGGCGCGGATGAGGTCGGCATTTTTCAGGTTCACGTCCGAGCAGGCCTCGTCAATGAGGTCGATGGCCTTGTCGGGCAGGAAGCGGTCGGTGATATAGCGCTCACTGAGCACGACGGCAAGGCGGCACATGGCGTCCGGGATGACGACGCCGTGAAAGTCCTCATAATAGCGGCGCACGCCCTTGAGGATCTCGACGCTGTCGTCGATGCCCGGCTCGGCCACCGTGACGGGCTGGAAGCGGCGCTCGAGCGCCGCGTCTTTTTCGATGTGCTTGCGGTACTCGGCAAACGTCGTCGCGCCGATGACCTGGATCTCACCGCGCGAGAGAGCGGGCTTGAGGATGTTGGCGGCGTTCATGCTGCCCTCGGCGTCGCCCGCGCCGACGATGTTGTGCACCTCGTCGATGACGAGGATGATGTTGCCGACGCGGCGGATCTCCTCGATGAGGCCCTTCATGCGGCTCTCGAACTGGCCGCGAAACTGCGTGCCCGCCACGAGCGCCGTGAGGTCGAGCAGGTAGACCTGCTTGTCGCGCAGCTTATAGGGCACGTTGCCCTCCGCGATGCGCTGGGCGAGGCCCTCGGCGATGGCCGTCTTGCCGACGCCGGGCTCACCGATCAGGCAGGGGTTGTTCTTGGTGCGGCGGGACAGGATCTGGATGACCCGCTGGATCTCGTCATCACGGCCGATGACAGGGTCCAGCTTGCCGGTCCGGGCATCCGCCGTCAAGTCACGGGTGAACTCTGCCAGTGTCTTGCTGCCCTTGCCGTCCTCCTTGGCGGAACCGGCTGCCGGAGTACGGCTGTCGCCGCTCTGGGCCGCTCTGGGCGCGGCGGTGAGCTTCTTCATCAGTGCGGTATAGAGCTGACGGGCGTCCACGCCGGCGGACCGCAGAATACGGACTGCCATGTTGTTGCCCTCCCGCAGAATACCGGCCAGCAGATGCTCGGTGCCGATGTAGGCATAGCCGCCCCGGATGGAATCCTCCATGGCGATCTCCACAACGTGCTTGGCGCGAGGGGTCAGACCCTGAGCGGGATTGCCGCCGGGAAGACCGGCGCCGACGCTTTTCCGAACCATTTCCGTCAGCAGGTCATCGGTCAGGCCTGCCTCCGTCAGGACGGTGTGGGCCATGCCCTCGTCCTCACGCATCAGGCCCAGCAGCAGGTGTTCCGTCCCCACATAGCCGTGACCCAATTCGCCTGCGGCCTCCTGTGCCAGCCGCAGGGCTTCCTCCGCAGTAGGAGTAAATTTATTTTCATTCATAGTTCAATACCTCTTTTATTCTGGGGTGTGCGTTTTGTTTGAACGCGCCTGTTAAGCGCTTTCCTTGCTGTCCTTTCCGGACTCCTTGGCCTCCTTGTGGGCCTCCTCCAGCTTGTGGATCTCATCCCGCAACTGGGCGGCCCGCTCGAAGTTCTCCTCATGGATAGCCTTCTTCTGCTCCAGCTTCAACGCATTCAGCTGACGCAGATAGGAGAACCGGCTCTGTTCCTCATGGCTCATGAGGTCATCCTTCTTTTTCTCCTTGACCTCCTGCACCGGCGCTGCGCCGATGGCGGGCATGGCGTCGAAGAAATCCAGCTGCTCGGGGATCTCGCCCAGGACCTCGCAGCGGGGCTGCAGGTTTGCACAGAGCAGCTTCTTGTTGATGGGGGTATGGACGGCGCTGTCGATCCAGGGCTCAGCCTTGGCGAGGAACTCCTCGGGGGACAGGCGGCGGATATACTCGGCGTTGATGGCCCGCAGCTTGAGGGGGTCGAAGATGGCGGGAGACTTGGAGATGCCGTCCGGCGTCCAGATCTTGACCAGATCAGCCAGCGAGAAGATCTCCTGCTCGGCGTACTCGCCCTTGGGGCTCCAGCCCAGCAGGCAGATGTAGTTCAGGATAGCCTCGGTCAGGTAGCCCTTTGCAACAAGATCCTGATAGCTGGCGTCGCCGTTGCGCTTGGACAGTTTGTTCTGAGCGTCCTTCATGACCGGCGGGCAGTGGATGTAGTTGGGGATGTTCCAGCCGAAAGCCTGGTACAGCAGGTTATACTTCGGGGTGGAGGACAGATACTCGCTGCCGCGGATGACGTGGGTGATGCCCATGAGGTGGTCGTCCACGACATTTGCGAAGTTGTAGGTGGGCATACCGTCGGTCTTGATGAGGATCTGGTCGTCCATCTCGCTGTTGTTGACCTCGATGTGGCCGTAGACCATATCGTCGAAGCCGGTCACGCCCTCGCGGGGGATCTTCTGGCGGATGACGTAAGGCTCACCGGCGGCGAGGCGCTTTTCCACCTCTTCCTTGGGCAGGTCGCGGCAGCAGCCATCGTAGTGGGTCATCTCACCGTGGGCGCGCTGCTCGGCGTGGAGGGCTTCCAGACGCTCCTCGGTGCAGAAGCAGTAATAGGCCTTGCCCTCAGCCACCAGCTGCTCGGCATACTGCTTGAACATACCCATGCGCTCGCTCTGGACGTAGGGGCCGACGGGGCCGCCGATGTCCGGGCCTTCGTCCCACAGCAGGCCGGTCTCCCGCAGGGTGTTGTAGATGACATCCACAGCGCCCTCCACATAGCGGCCCTGATCGGTATCCTCGATGCGCAGGATGAAGGTGCCATCCTCGTGCTTGGCCATCAGGTAGGTGTACAGGGCCGTGCGCAGGTTGCCAACGTGCATATAACCCGTAGGCGAGGGAGCAAAACGGGTGCGGATATTATTGTTCGGCATAATGATTTCTCCTTTTAATCTATCATAGGCAAATGAATTGCAAATATCTCTGCCTAAGTTTACCCTCTCCGGCCCTGTTTGTCAACGGAGACAGCAAAGAGAAGCGGCCTTGGCTGGAAAGCGGCCCCGTTTTTGCATGATACCGCAGTCTCCCGCATATGTTGTACGGACAAATCTGAATGGGTGGGAGGCAAGGGTATGTTTGTGGTCACACTGAGTAAGGCAAGCGTCAAGAAGCTGGGCGTGGGGGCGATGTGCTGTGCGCTGGTGGTGTTCAGCGCCATGCTGGGGCGGTACATCAGTACCCGCTCGGTGGCTGTCGCGGCGGCAAGTAATAAAATCGAGAGTGCGCAGGACATCCAGACCTGGTTCACGGGCTACGGGCTGGACGTGGACGGCGCGTCCATCACCGCCGACAAGGTGAAGATCCCCCGCAAGTGGGACGACAGCTTTTCGGCCTTTAATGGGGTGGTGCAGCAGAGCGGCATGGACCTGGCCCGCTACAAGGGCAAGACGGTGGAGAAGTGGACAGCGCTCATCCCGGCGGCCAGCCGGGGCGATGTGAGCAGCTACGGCGTGCTGCTGGTCTACAAGAAAAAGGCCGTGGGTGCGTATCTGTTGGAAAAGCCCTCCGGCACCGTCACCGGGCTGAAAGACGCCCAGACCGCGATGGCCCTGCAGGAGGCCGAACAGGTGTCCGGCGAGGACTTCAGCGGGGATTGGGGCGAACGGCACGAGGATGAACTGACCGACGGGCAGGCCCAGCAGACCTCGGGCGAAGATTTCAGCGGCGACTGGGGAGAGCGCCACGACGGCGAGCTGGGCGCGGAGGGTCAGGCCCAGCAGACTTCCGGCGAGCCGGACGCTGCACAGGAGCAGCCCGTGCAGTACACCGACCTGCCGCTGGATGCCGAGGGATACCCCGTCGAATAACCGTCATTCTGTACAAAAAAGTGCGATGAAACAGAAAAATTGTGCAGTAGTGGTATTTCTGTAGAAAGATTCTGTTCAATGTTACTAAAATTTTTGATAAAAAATCGGCAATATGAAAGGGTGAAAAAAGAACGACTAAGGTTTATAATAGAGGTAAACATCCAGCAGCCAGAAGGTTCGAGTGCTGCGTCCCGAGGGGTAGGGTGAGCTGCCCAGGAGGACCGGATGAAGTAAGGAGAAAATGATCATGAAGGAATTCCAGTACACCGTTAAGGATGCCTGCGGCATCCACGCCCGTCCCGCCGGTCTGCTCGTCAAGGTGGCCAAGGGCTTTGCCAGCACCGCCACCCTCGAGAAGGGCGGCAAGACCTGCGACCTGCGCAAGCTGATGGCCCTGATGGGAATGGGCGTCAAGCAGGGCGACACCGTTACCATCAAGGTGGAGGGCGACGACGAAGCCGCCTGCGCCGAAGCTATCCAGAAATTCCTGAGCGAGAACGTCTGATCGCCCAGCGTGATGAGAAGCCCTTGCGGGGAATGTCCTGCGGGGGCTTTTTGTTACGGAACACAAAACAGCAAGAATAAGGAGAAATTGCAATGCAGGTAGGTACCGGTAAAAGCATCCTGAATGGCATTGCCATCGGAAAGCTGAAGATCTATAAGAAAAAAGATACCGTCATCTCTGCCGCCGAAGTGGCCGACGCCGCCGCTGAAGTGGCCCGTTTTGAGGACGCCCGCGCCAAGGCCATCGACCAGCAGACCGCTCTGTACGAGAAGGCTCTGGCCGAGGCCGGCGAGGACATCGCCGAGGTGTTCAACATCCACGCTATGATGCTGGATGACGACGACTTTGTGGACGCCATCAAGGAGATCATCAACGGCCAGCACAAGTGCGCTGAGTACGCCGTCAAGACCGCCGGCGACAATCAGGCCGCCGTATTCGCCGCCATGGATGACCCCTATTTGCAGGCCCGCAGCGCCGACGTCATCGACATTGCACAGGCCATCCTCGACATACTGCAGGGCGTGGACAATGCTACTTTGCAGGGTACTGAGCCCAGCATCCTCGTGGCTGAGGACCTGGCCCCGTCCGAGACGGTCCGCATGGACAAGAGCCTGCTGCTGGGCTTCATCACCCGGGAGGGCAGCTCCAACAGCCACACCGCCATCCTCGCCCGCAGCATGAACATCCCCGCCCTCATCCAGTGCAAGGACATCCAGGACGACTGGGACGGCAAGATGGCGGTCGTGGACGGCTACAACGCCTGTGTCTACGTTGACCCCACCCCCGACCTGCTCAAGAGCCTGAAAAAGCGCCAGCAGGAAGATCAGAAAAAGCAGGCACTGCTGCAGGAGCTGAAGGGCAAGCCCAACACCACCCTCGACGGCAAGACCATCAACGTCTTTGCCAACATCGGCGGCATGAGCGACGTGGGCGCTGTGCAGCAGAACGACGCCGGCGGCGTCGGCCTCTTCCGCACCGAGTTCGTCTACCTCAACTGCAAGGATTTCCCGACGGAGGACTACCAGTTCGAGGCATACAAGCAGGTGCTCGAGAGCCTTGCACCCCGCAAGGTGGTCGTCCGCACCTGCGACATCGGCGCAGACAAGACCGTGGACTACATGAAGCTCGACCATGAGGAAAACCCCGCGCTGGGCTACCGCGCCATCCGCATCTGCCTGACCCGGAAGGACTTCTTCAAGACCCAGCTGCGCGCCCTGCTCCGCGCTTCCGCTTACGGCAACATGAGCATCATGTTCCCCATGATCACCAGCCTGCGGGAGCTGCAGGACGCCAAGGCCGTGCTGGACGAGTGCCGCGCGGAACTGCGGGCTGAGGGCAAGAAGTTCGACGAGAAGATGGAAGTGGGTACCATGATCGAGACGCCCGCCGCTGTCCTCATCGCCGACGAGCTGGCCGAGGAGTGCGACTTCTTCTCCATCGGCACCAACGATTTGACCCAGTACACCTGCGCTCTGGACCGCCAGAACGCAAAGCTGGAGCCCTTCTTCAACCCGCACCACCCCGCTGTGCTCCGGGCCATCAAGATGACCATCGACGCGGGCCACCGCCACGGCATCTGGGTGGGCATCTGCGGCGAGCTGGGCGCAGACACCGCCCTCACCGAGACGTTCCTGCGGATGGGTGTGGACGAGCTGTCCATGAACGCCAAGAGCGTGCTGCCCGTGCGCAAGATCATCCGCAGCATCGATTTGAGCAAGCCTTCCGATAAGTAAGGCCCTTTGCGCTGAAAACGCCGCCCCCGGCAGGGAACTTCCCCGCCGGGGGCTTTGCATACCCGAAAAATTTTACTGAAATACTTCAAAACCATAAAGTGCAGTGCTATACTGGTAGCATCGAAATACCTGCTGAGAGGGAATTTTATGACACAACTGCTCATCCGCCTGTTCGTCCGGCACCCGGACGATACCAAGGACGCCGCCGTCCGCACGGCCTACGGCAATCTGGCCAGCCTCGTGGGCATGGCCTGCAATCTCCTGCTCTGTCTGGGCAAGCTGGCGGCGGGGACGCTGTTCGGCTCCATCGCCATCATGGCCGACGCCCTGAACAACCTCTCGGACGCCTCGTCCAACGTGGTGAGCCTCGTGGGCTTCCGTCTGGCGGCCAAAGGCCCGGACGAAAAGCACCCCTACGGCCACGCCCGGTATGAGTATCTGGCGGGCCTCGTGGTCTGCGTCACCATCCTCGCCATCGGGCTTTCGCTGCTGAAAGAATCTGTGCTCAAAGTGCTGCATCCGACGGCAGTGGTGTTCAGCTGGCTCAGTGTGGGGGTGCTGGCGGCGTCCATCGGCGTCAAGCTCTGGATGAGCCGCTTCAACAAGACCATCGGCCAGCGCATCAACTCCGAGACTCTGATGGCCACCGCCGCCGACAGCCGGAACGACGTGCTGACCACCAGCGCCGTGCTCCTGTCCACCGTCCTCTCCCACCTGACGGGCTGGGACGTGCTGGACGGCCTCATGGGCGTGGCAGTGGCGGCGTTCATCCTCTGGTCGGGCTGGGGGCTTATGATGGACACCCTCAGCCCCCTGCTGGGCGAAAGCCCCTCGCCGGAGCTGGTGGAGCACATCGAGCACACCGTCATGAGCTACCCGGGGGTGCTGGGCGTCCACGACTTGATGGTCCACGACTACGGCCCGGGGCATCAGTTCGCCTCGCTCCACATCGAGTTCCCCGCCGAGGCCGACCCGCTGGAAGCCCACGACATCATCGACAACATCGAGCGGGATTTTCTGAAAAAAGACCACTTACAGGTCACCATCCACTACGACCCCATCGTGACGTCGGACGCCGCCGTAGGCATCCTGCGGAGCCGTTTGATGGAAAAAGCCCGTCAGATGGACCCTCGTCTGTCCATCCATGACCTGCGCATCGTGCCGGGGGACAGCCACACCAACGTGCTGTTCGACCTCGTGTTCCCGGCGGGCTACACCGGCGACAAGGACGCGCGGCTGGCCGAGATGTGCAATTTCGTCAAGGAGCAGGACCCGAGATACTGCTGTATGGTGAAGGTGGAGCAGAGCTATGCCTCCGCTCTGCCGGAAGAGGATCAATAAGAAAAAGAGGGAAAGTATTATGCTGAACGAGACTTACCGCGCCATGCTGGGCCACAAGAGCGTCATCCGCGAGACTTTCATGTACGGCAAACAGCGCGCCGCCGAGATAGGCTATGAGAACGTGTTCGACTACTCGCTGGGCAACCCCAGCGTCCCCTGCCCGGACAAGTTCACCAAAGCCATGCAGACCCTGCTGGCCGAGGAAGAGCCTGTCGCCCTTCACGGCTACTGCCCCAGTCAGGGCGACCCGGGCTTCCGCACCGCCGTTGCGGCCCATCTGGCAAAGACCTTCGGCCTGCCTTATGAGCAGAAGGATATTTTCCCCACCACCGGTGCGGCGGGCGCTATCGCCCACGCCATCCGCGCTGTGACAAAGCCCGGCGACGAGGTGCTGACCTTCGCCCCCTACTTCCCCGAGTACGGCCCCTATGTGGAGGGGACCGGCGCTGTGCTGAAAGTCGTGCCGCCTCAGGCGCCGGCGTTCCAGCCGAATCTCGACGCCTTTGAAGAGATGCTGACCGAGAACGTCACCTGCGTCCTCATCAACACCCCGAACAACCCCACCGGCATCGTCTACTCCGCCGAGACCCTGAGCCGTCTGGCCGGCATCCTGACCGAAAAGAGCAAAGTTTTCGGCCACAACATCTTCCTCGTCAGCGACGAGCCCTACCGTGACATCGCCTTCGACGGCAAAAAGGTGCCTTACCCGGCAGCGTTCTACCCCCACACCCTGACCTGCTTCTCCTTCTCCAAGAGCCTGAGCCTGCCCGGCGAACGTCTGGGCTATGTGGCTGTCCGGCCCGGCTGCGAGGGCGAAGACGTGCTGGTGGACATGATGGCTCAGATCTCCCGCTTCACCGGCCACAACTGCCCGCCCAGCATCATCCAGAAAGCCACTGCCGAGTGCCTCGACGTCACCAGTGATCTGTCCGTCTACGAGACGAACATGAACCTGCTGTACGATAAGCTCACCGAGCTGGGCTTTGAGGTGGAGCGCCCCGGCGGCACATTTTATATCTTCCCGAAGGCGCTGGAAGAGGACGCCAACGCCTTCTGCCTCAAGGCCCGGGAGTTCGATCTGCTGCTGGTCCCCAGCGACACCTTCGGCGTCAAGGGCTATGTCCGCTTTGCCTACTGCATCGACACCGAGAAGGTGAAGCGCAGCCTGCCCGCACTGGAAAAGCTGGCCGCAGCCTATAAAACCTCTCAGTCTCGCTGACGCTCGCCGGCTCTTCTAAAAGGAGAGCCAAATCGGACTAGCTTATGAAAAAGAGGTACTAAAATGCATCCGCTCCCCGAATATCCCCGCCCGAGTATGCGCCGGGACAGCTACGTCAACCTGAATGGCCCGTGGGACTACGCCATCACCCAGAGCTCGGAGTTCCCGGCAAAGTGGGACGGCGCTATCCTCGTACCCTATTCGCCCGAGGCAAAAGCCTCCGGCGTGGGCCGGACGCTGCAGCCCGGCCAGTGGCTCCACTACCACCGCACCTTCACGCCCCCGGCGGGCGAGGGCGGGCGCGTCCTGCTCCACTTCGGGGCGGTGGACTACGCCTGCGCGGTGGAGGTGAATGGCCGTCTGGCCGGGGGACACCGGGGCGGCTACTGGCCCTTTACGCTGGACATCACCGACCTGCTCCGCCCGCAGGGCCGCAACACCCTCTGGGTGGCCGTGCAGGACCCCACCGGCACCGGCACGCAGGCGAGGGGCAAGCAGACCCTCCGGCCCGGCGGGATGTTCTACCCGGCCCAGAGCGGCATCTGGCAGACGGTCTGGCTGGAACGGGTGCCGGAAAATTACATTGATACGCTGACCGTCACCCCGGACTACGACGCCCGGACCGTGACGGTGAAAGTCCATACCTCGAAGCCCGGCGGTGCGGTGAACCTCTGGGCCGTGGTGCGGGCCGGCGGCGTGACCATCGCCGAGGACTGGGGCAGCGACGAGGCCGACCGGGACGGCGAAGTGACCCTGAACATCGCCGAAGAGCATTTCTTCCCGTGGAGCCCCGACAGCCCCTTCCTCTACGATTTGACCGTCGGAACGACCCAGGGCGAAGAAGAGGGCTTCGACACCGTCCACAGCTATTTTGCCCTCCGCAAGTGGGAGTGCAAAGAGGATGCAAAAGGCATCCGGCGGTTTTTCCTGAACGGCAGGCCCATCCTGCTCAACGGCCTGCTGGACCAGGGCTATTGGCCCGACGGCCTCTACACCCCGCCCTCCGACGCGGCTGTGGAGCACGAACTGCACACCGTGCGGGAGCTGGGCTTCAACCTGCTGCGCAAGCACGCCAAAATCGAGCCGGAGCGCTGGTACTACCACTGCGATAAACTGGGCATCATCGTCTGGCAGGATATGGTCAACGGCGGCGGGGCCTACCCGATGTGGTACGTCACCTACCTGACCAACGCCTTACAGCCCCTGATGCGCCGCGCCCCGGACGGGAAGCTGCTGTGGGGTTTTCTGGGCCGGGGCAGCGCCCACAGCCGGGAGGAGTACGCCCGGGAGCTGGCCGACACGGTAGCCGCGCTGGGTCGGCACCCCTGCATCGGGTGCTGGGTGCCGTTCAACGAGGGGTGGGGGCAGTTCGATGCACGGAAAGCCACCGAGACCCTCCGCGCCCTCGACCCGTCCCGTCCGGTGGACGAGGCCAGCGGCTGGTTCGACCGGGGCGGGGGAGATGTGCATTCCATCCACAACTACTTCTATCCGCTCCGCATCCGCCCGAACGTGCGCACGGTGGCCCTCAGCGAGTACGGCGGCATTGCATGGCCCATGCCCGGCCATGAGCCGCCCCGGAAGACCTACGGCTACGGCACGGCCAGAAGCCGGGCAGAGCTGACGGAGCGCTACTGCGATCTGCAGCGCAAGACGGTGCTCCCGCAGCTGAAAAAGGGCCTCTCGGCGCTGGTGTACACCCAGCTGACCGACGTGGAGGACGAGGTGAACGGCCTGTTCACCTACGACCGCACGGCCATCAAACCCGATGCCGCCGCCGTCCGCGCCGTCAACGAGGCGCTGGAAGCGGAGTTTGAAAAGGCAGTAAAAGAATGAATGGGCTTTCGGCCATTTTCCCCTGTGCAGACAGAGCGGCTGCCCTTATTATAAAGGTAAAGCAAAGGGCGGCTTTTGAGGATATTTGGCACAAATTTTGGCACGGATACATATTTAACGGGCAGTTTGCTATTTTTCACGGCTTCTGATTGGACAAAATGCCGAAAACAATACCGTATCTTGACAATCTTGTGAAAATGCACTATACTGAACCCATCGAGACAGACCACGAAGTTCTTGTAGTGGTTTGCCGAAATAAAAAATATTTTTTATTGGAGGAATATCACTATGAAAATGTTCAAGAAGATCATGGCTGTTGCTCTGACTGCTGTCATGGCTGTCTCCATGCTGACCGGCTGCGCTATTGGCGATGCTGTCCACGAGAAGCAGCTGCTGAACGCTCTGAATGACGCTGGTACCACCACCAAGGTCAATGGCGACTTCCATAAGTATGTCAAGGACAACAAGGTCACTGTTGGCGGTGTCGAGTATAAGCTGTCTGAGAAGGCTACTGCAGTTGCTAAGGAGGTTGCTACTTGGAAGACCGAGAAGGTCGATGCTCTTAAGGCCGGTTACGTTAAGAACCTCACTGCTGAGTGTGGCGAAGGCAAGTATGTTGTTGCTGCAGTTGTCGTTCCTACCAGCGGTGATTACAAGTGGAACAAGCTGGCTGGTGATGTGAATGCGATTCTGGCCAACGGCTATACTGCAACTTCCGCTTCCAACAACGTCAAGGAAGTCAGCGTCGCTATGGAGACCAGAACCACCAAGAAGGCTGATACTAACGGCAAGGAGTATGACGTTATTGTCGTTGTCGCTAAGGCGGCCTAATTGCTTGACTCTTAAAAAGTAATTACAGGTACACGGCCTGTAATGATAAACATTATATGTTCGCGCATGTAGTGATTTATCTCACATAGTCTAAGGGGCGAGGTTCCGCAAGGGGCCTCGCCCTTAGGCTTTTTATAGGTGCTGGGCTATTGACATTGGAGAACGATTCCTCTATAATTAGGGTGCAGACCAGTTGAAGATGCATGAACTGGAAAATCATGGAAACTCAAAAGCGCAAAAACTGCCCGTTTTGAGATGCCGCAGAAGGCGAAAATGGCGCCGGAATATAAGAAAAATGATGCATCTGCATTGTTTTTAAGAGAATGGATAAAAACGTCGGATTGCATCAGAATGCGTTAGAAAGCGTCGGACCGCCCGCCCCAGCCTGAAAAGGCCGAAGCGGGCGGTCCGTTTTTATCTTTTGTATTCTGGAAGTTCTGGCGCTTGACAATCCACGTACGGCTGTCTATAATAAAGATAAGGAAAGGCGCTGGCTGCACAGTGGTCAGCTCCCGTTCTGGATGTCAGATTTTATAAGAAAAAATGACCGCTCAGGTTGGGAAGTCTGGGGCGGTCATTTTTCTTGTCATTTTTTAGAATAGTGCTTTGCCCGAGGTTTGTCTCGAAAGACATCCCTCGAGATCATCCATGTCACATTGATAACACCGATGATGACTGTAGCCAGAAGGTTCAGTGCGGAAAAAACAATATTCAAAATATCCATAGTGGATTTCCTCCTTTAGGTATCTCATGTAGAAACATTCGAACCGTCCGGAGGACGACAGAAATTGAACTTCCTCCGGACTTGACATCAGGAGGGAGCATGACCGCTGCACTTGCAGGACAGCGCCTTTCTGCTAAGAGGATACCATAAAAACCGACAAAAAGCAACGCCGCACGATGCATATCCGCGCGGCGCTGGAAGCGGAATTTGAGAAGCTAGGATAGCTATATTCTTGTGCTTGACAATCCGCGTACGACTGTCTATAATAAAGATAAGGAAAGGCGCTATCCGTGCAAACGGCTAGCTCCTCACTAGTCAAGCATTACAAAAGTAATGACCGCCACCGAGTTGGGGAACTGTGGGCGGTCATTTCTTTTTGTGCTTTTTCCTTTGTGAAAAAGTCAAGACTAAATTGCAAAAATTCATAAAAAAATTCAAGTAAGACACGCGACGCCTTCCTGGAAAACGGCTTCTGCGGTCCGGAAGCCCAGTATTTCACGGGGATAGTTATTGATCCAGTCTTCGACCTTTTGGATCGCTTTCGCTGTGACTTTCCGGAAGTCTGTTCCTTTCGGGAACCAACGGCGGATCATTCTATTCACATTTTCGTTTGATCCTCTTTCGTATGACGAATAGGGGTGACAATAGTATATCTTTGTCCTGTTGCCTTTGCGGCGACAGGACTTTTCCATTCCGGCACAGTCAGCGAATTCGGAACCGTTATCGACAGTGATCGTTCGAAAGATTTTGCTGAAATTTGCGCCGTATTCACGTTCAAGGCTATCCAGGACGCGGACCACGCTTCGGGCGGTCTGGTCGCGCATAGGACGAATGATTTCCCGTCTGGACTTTCTTTCGGTCAGAACCAGAAGGGTTTTCTTTGTTTTCTTTTTGCCTTCAACACAGTCCATTTCCCAGTCACCAACGACAGCGCGATCGTCGATTTCCTTCGGGCGGTTTTCAATACTGGTTCCAGCCGGCGGCCGCTTCGCCCTCTTGACTTTGTTGTACGGGCGTTTCTTTTGGCCTTTGACAGGAAGGTTCTTGTTCGTGATAGTCAGGAAGACGCCCTTGTCGATATAAGAATACAAGGTCGATTCGCAGATTGACGTTTTGAATTCAAGGCCCTGTTCCTTAATTTCACCCAGGACGGCGGCTGGCGAATAACCGTCTTCGGCGATTTTCTTTTCGATATGCTGGGCCAGTTCGTGGTCGTTCCCGATTTTCAAGTCCGGACCTTTTGCGGCCAGGTGTTCACGGTAAGCCGCTTCGGCCATTTCCGGACTATATCGTTCTTCTTCGGTCAGGTCGGAATTCGTATGAATATAACGGCCGCGCTTGATTTCGTTGTAGATCGTTTTCAGGTGAACGCCGATTTCGTCAGCGATTTCCTGTTTGTGGCGCTTGTCTTTTAACATTGTTTCTATTTTCAGCCTGTCAGTCCAGGACAGGTGTTTGAATCTGCGCTTTTTCATTTTGATTCCTCCTGATATGCAAAAAAGCCCCGTCCGTTCATGGACAGGGCTTTCGTTTTATTGTTTGGTTGTGCGGGCGATATATTCGACCAGTGCTTCTTTGATAAAAGCGTTTACACTCATACCGGCCGCGCTGGCGGCTTGAACGATCTTTTCTCTGTCGCCTTTTGGAACTGTTATTTCGATTCGGTCATAGGATTTCTTTCGGAAGCGTTTGTTCGCTTCAATTTGCGCTTGTGCCATAGTGTAGTCACCTCTTTCTGTCGAATATTATATAATACCGGTATTATATTGTCAAGGGGGGGAATCAAAAAAATAAAAGACCCTGGCGGTTCAAAGGTTCGCCAGTGGTCCGTTGTGTTATTCGCAGTCTTCGGACAGTAACCAGTCGACGGTTACGTCCAGGATTTCAGCTATTATCATAAGTTCATAGTCGGCGACGAAGCGCGTTCCGATTTCGATTCTGCTGACGCTGTCGCGCTCCATAGTGATTCCGGCTATTTGTAGTTTGGCGGCGAAGTCGGCCTGTGACAGCCGCTTCTTCAATCGTGCTTCGCGGATTCTGTTTCCGCTGATGTTCTTCCGGCCTTTATAGTCATAGATTTTCAAGTTGTGACCTCCTTCCCGAAAATTTTGTGTTAATGTTCAGCGTCATTCTTGTTTTTAACACATTTTTCACGTATAATTGTGTTAAAGGTCAGAACCTTATAAAGTTTACAAGTAGGAAGGGGGGATATAATGCGAATAGTCGCTATTATATTCGGAATCCTGGCCGCGATTGTCGATCTGATCCTGGTGATTGTGTCGATCGCGGTTCCGGAAGTATCATTGTGGGGCTGGATCGTCGTCTTGACCATTGTCACCGTTGGGCTTTTTTTCAGTGCGAACAAGGTCAAGAAGCAGAAGGAAACCAGACAGGCGGCACAAGTGGCCAGAAACACGCCGTTCATGGAAGAAACCGCGATTTCAGCGATCGCACAGGGCGAACTTCCTGTTGTAACGGGGACGCCGGTTCTTTTGGAAGAAGGCGAAGTCGCCCATTATTACGCGCCGGCGACGAAGATCGTCACGAAGAACAAGGCTGTCGGCCGAACCGGAAGCGGTGCTGGCGTCCGTGTCCGCGTTGCGAAGGGCGTGTCGGTAAGCACTGGCGGCGGTTCCAGTCGGACGGTTTACGGCGAAGTGACAGAAACCTATTCAGGCGCTATCGTTTTAACGAATAGGCGGATCGTCTTCATTCATAACCAGGCCGGTTTCGAATGTAAGATTTCAGCATTGACAGCGGTGACACCTGTCGACGGCTCTGTCGTCGTACAGGCCGGATCGAAGACATATCAGTTTTCAGTCGCGCGACAGGACCTTTTCGTGTCGGCTCTTTCAATGGTCACCGGAAAATAAAAAAAAGGCGGTCAGGGAATATCCCTGGCCGCTTTCCTTTTGCCGCTATGCTTTTTTCAGGTTTGCCGCATTGACGGCCGCTGTGACTGTCTTTCCGATACCAATGACCACACGGTCGCCGTCGGCTTCGATCACGTCATATTTGTCATAATAGGTCTTGAAGGCTTTCCCTGTGTAGGTGACAGCTTTCAGGACCTTTACTTTATCACCCTTCTTGAAAGACTGGGCGGCCTGGGTGTCTGCCGGAATTTTGATTTTCTGGCCGACGCGGATCAGGTTCGCGTTTGCGATCCTGTTATAAGCCGCGATCTTCTGATAGGTCGTCCCGTACTTCTGGGCGATCTTCGACAGTGTTTCGCCAGCTTTGACAGTGTGGATCACTTCGCCAGTGGCCGGTTTATTCTCTGCCGCCCTTTCGGCACTGGCGCCCAGGCGGCGGTTGACTTCGGCCGCGATTTCACCGTGGCGGTTATACAGGTAGTCGCCAGGACAAGCCTTGTTTGCATAATCGCGGTGAACGGTCATATTGCACCCGTTCAGGTGATTCATACGGTCCTTTTTGTTGGTGGACCACACAAGGCGTTTGATCCCGTTTCGCTTGCAGATGTCAGTCACCAGGTCAAGAAGCGCGGCGAACGCCTTTTCATTGACCGCGTAAGGGTGCTTTGTATCGGACGCGACTTCGATCGTGATCGCTCTGTTATCGTTGGACGCGGAAGAACTACACCAGGAACGGTCCTTTTCTTCCACATACATTCCGATTTTGCCGTCGAAGCCGATCCCATAGTTTGAAGACGCCTGTCTGGAAGTTGGCGCGAAGATGTTCCCCAGGGTTTCGACCGAACACTGGCCGACGACACAGTGGATCGTGATTGTGTCGATCGCGTGATTTCTGGGGCTGTTCTTATTCGGGGAAATGCGTGTATAGCTTACAAGTGGGCTGTTACTCATTTTCGTTCCCTCCATTTCCGGCCATGAAGCCGATCTGGACATTTCCGGCGTTGGTTGCTTCCGGCTCCGATACGTTTTCCACATTTTCCACGGAACCGGTGTTCAAAATAGCAACGAACTTCGTGAAGGCTTCCTTGATGTATTTACAGGACACAAGCAGAACGGCGCCAATGATGACCAGGTCGGCGAAAATGTCCGTGTATTCGTCAGGAATAGTCCAGCCGACTTCGTTTGCAAAAATCGGAAGTGCAGTAATAGCCGTACACAGAAGCGTCAGGCCAACGACGAAAACAAGGATTTTCAAGCCGCTTGCGATCAGCTTTTCGCGGTCGAAGTCTTCCTTCCTGATTTTGATGTTGTACCACAGGGAAAAGGCGACGTTTGCCAGGTATGCACACAGGAAGACCAGCATAGCCCAGCCGATATTTGTCAGGTTTTCAAGTAATGCGTTAAACACGTTTATACCTCCTTCGTGTCATTGTAGATTTCAGGACCATATAATTTCCGAAGTTTGATCCGGTTTTCGGCCTTCGCTTTGCTGAAATAAAAGCCGGTCGCGGTGGCCAGTTCGCCGAAGACCGAAGGGATCAAATACGCCAGGGGCGCGGTGTCGCTTGTTTTCCATACAACGGCCATAGTAAAAGCCGACACGACAAGCGTGACGGCTCCGACTATGGTTATAATGATTTTGGAAAACTCGCGTTTCTTCTTGCGCGATTTCACCGGCTTTCCAGGTCCTCTATACGGTGATTCGCGACCTTGATTTTTTCTTCAATAACGGCCGCCTGTTCTTCCAGTTTGAAGGTCCTTTCCACGACAGAATTGTGTTTGTCGACTTTCTTTTCAAGAAGTTCCAGGCGGTAAACGATAAGGGCGGAACTCTTTCGGTTTGCGAAGTAAGTTCCGGCCAGTGTACCGATCAGCGACAGAACGCCGACAATGATTCCTTCGGTCATTCTGTCACCTCCGTCCAGCCATAGACGCCAGGTTCCCAGACGTTCGCGTCGACGTTAGATGTCCAGTGTTTCCCGTTGTGGGACACTTTGTCGCCGCTGTTGTAGGCGTCATGTGCGCCGATCGGCTGGGACCAGGCCGGCCATTCTTCCGCCGGATCGCCGACTTTCTTCCAAAGGGAAGCGGTGGCGTCAGGCGTCCAGTCGGCTTGTGAAGTGTGGGCCTGAACACAGCGGAAAAGTTCGCCGTTATACTGGCGGATATTGCCGACAGCATACGCCACAGGGTAAGCCCAGGACGCGAACTGGCTGACGTTTTCCGTTGCGGTTGTGTCGTCGATCTGGCCCGATTCTGCCAAAGCGACGAAGGCGATCGAAGTCGCGCGCAAAGCGGCATTGACAGGATTTTGTTCTTCCTGGGCCTTTGCCTGGGCCATGCTCACGCTTTCGCATTGTGTAGGATCGAACATTTCGAATTCCTCCTTTCGTTTAGGCGAAACGGATCGTCGCCTGGGTGATTTCGATTTCATGGGTTCCCTTCGTGATATAGAAGCGATAGCCCAGACCATAGCCTTTCGCGGCGGTCGTATTCGTGAAGACGTGGACAAGTCTGTTCGCCTTGTCGGTGATGTCTACCCACACCGGCGAAGTGTCGAACGGGTTGTTCGTGACTTCCAGGTGAAGGGTAGCGTCCGCCGGAATCGGCGCCGGATAAAGGGAAACAAAGACCTTCTGAACCAGGGCGTCCGTATTGAACGCGCGCGCCGCCGCGATACGGCTGACGGTGCGGCTGAATGTGATCTTTCGCGTTGCGCTTCCGCCGGCGCTGTCGGTGGCCGTGATCGTCAGGACGTGGGTTCCGGAAAGAAGCGGAAGCCATACACTGGACAGGTCGACGGTATTCTGGGCGCCGCTGGTCGCGGTATAGGTGCGAAGCGTGATCGTCTGGGTTCCGTTGGTCAGCTTTTCCGTGACCGTGATCGTCTGGGTGGCCGCCTGGGCGTCTGTGACCGTGTACTGGTATGTAAACGGCGCTGTTTTCGCTCCCAGATTTTGATCCGAACCGCTGATCACGGGCGGCGTGTTGTAGGAAATGGTTTTTGCCGATCCGGTACAGTAACCGGATTCAAGGCCGTTCGCGTCGACTGCCTTCACGCGCGCCGTGTAAGTTGTGCCGGACGTCGGAACTGTGTCGGTGAAGGTCTTCGCCGTGGTGATCCCTAACTGGACATAAGCGCCGGAATCAATCTTCCTTTCCCAGACGTAGGAAATGGCGTCGCCCTCCGGATCGGTAGAACCGCCCGTCGAAAGAACCAGGCTGTTTCCGGCTTGCGGTGTGCCGTAGGAAATAGAAGAAGGATCAGACGGCGGCTGGTTCCACTGTAAGATATAGGCCCCGTCGGTGTCTGTTGAATCGGATACCAGATTCCCAGATTCCAAATACAAAGCCGGCCGAACGCCATTGTTGCCATCGTACGCGTCGTCGTAGATCAGACTGCCGCCCGCGCTGACATAGCGCGCATAGTTCGCGTTGCTGGCGTTCGGGGTTCTAAGCCACCAATACCAATAAGAAGACGCGTTCAAGCTGGAACTTGTATATTCCGAATTGCTGACGGCTTCGGCGGTCGGGTAGCACTGGCGCCGCGCGGCGCTGGAAAAGTAGGACCACAGGGTCCCTTCGGCCACGCTGTTTTCGTTGGACAGGCCGACTTCGGTATTCGACAGAAGGAAGACCTTTCGGGTGATGTCTTCATAACCGCCGCCGTCGGTGACGGTATTCTTCGCGACGCGGATCACGGCGTCCAGGATAGCGTTCCGGAAGTCCGCTTCGAAGTTGGACAGGAATCCGGCTTCGGTGTCGTATTCGTTGTAGTTGTTCCACACGTTGTCGTTGCTCGGCGGTGCGTCGTAGCTGTGACGCGCGGAATACCAGGACGCGGCCTGGCTGTTCAACCACTGGTCAATATTAGACTGGGAATAGCGGTTGTTTCCGTAGCTTTGACGGCTACTGTTCGTGTTCGAAGGCTCCTTCGCGTCAAAGCATTTCAGGGTGATCATTTTCTCGGCTACCAGGCCCGTTCGGCCGTTGGCCGTGTCCTGGGTTCCCACGATCCACCTGATCACTTTCCCGTTGTATTTCGTGTTCGTCGACTTGACGACGCTTCCAACGGGCAAAGCTGATAGTAATTTTGCCATAGGTTAATCCCTCCAATTCATTCTTGAACAGGTTGAAGAACAGGTCGTCCGTCTTCCTGATCAAGTGGTAACTGTTGCCGTGTTCGGCGTGGCCGGTCCATGAAGAATAGGATTGAAGAATCGTTTCGAAGTCGATCCGGCCTTCGTCCAGAAGGTGACGGTATTTCTTCAATTTCCTTCGGATTCGGTTCTTGCTTTCACGGCGGACTTTTCTGACGACCTTTCCGGTGTCGGTCAGATAGGTCCTAAATCCCAGGAAGTCGATTCCCTGGGTTAAGGGGAAAATGGCCGTCTTTTGATTCAATTCCAGTCCTAAAGGGACCAGATACTTCTTGATTTCTTCCAGACAATAACGAAGATAGTCCTTGTCGGGGTGAATCAAATAGAAGTCGTCCATGTAGCGGCCGTACATTTTGATTCCCAGACGTTCCTTGATCATGTGATCCATTCCGGACAGGTACAGAACGGCGAACCACTGTGAAGTATGGTTTCCGATCGGGATTCCTGGTCCTTCGGTGGAATCTATGATCATATCCAGAAGCCACAAGACGTCGCGGTCTTTGATAAGCCGGCGAAGCTGTTCTTTCAGAACGTCGTGATTGATACTGTAAAAATACTTTCGAATATCGCATTTCAGGACCCAGCCGTCCGCCCCGTTCTGTCGGTAGTACCTCGACATGAAATATTTCAGGCGGTCAAGTCCGAAGTGCGTTCCTTTGCCTTTCTGGCTTGCGTAGTTGTCGTATATGAAAGTTTTCGAAAGGTACGGTTCCAGGACATTATCGCAAAGACTGTGCTGAACGATTTTGTCGCGGAAGCTGTTATACATGATCAGTCGTTCCTTCGGTTCTTTCACAATGAAGCAGTTATAAGGCGACAGGCGGTATTTGTGGGCTGATAACATGAAATGAACGAACATAAGGTTTTCAAGGACGTTCACTTCGTATTTGCAGACCGCATATTTCCACCGTTTACCTTTGCGCGCTTCTGTATACGATTGATATAGACTGTTAAAGTCGATCACCTTCGCGAAGTCAGAAAGATTCAATGTCTGGTCTTCGCTCAAAATAAAAATCCTCCTTGACGCTTACAGTCCGGCCGTCACAGTAGGAAGGCCATTCGTCGTCAATCTTGTGTTTACCGTGGCCTTTCCGGCACTTCGGAAGGAAATGACCTCCTTTGTTGGGGTACTCTGTTTTCAGGTTCTTCGCCTTACTCGGTCGCGTTTTCCACCAAATCCGGCCGAACGCCATTGTTGCCATTGTACGCGTTGTTGTTGTTCAGACTGCCGTCCGTGTTGACATTGCGCGCATTGTTCGCGTTGCTGGCGTTCGGGGTAACAGGTCATTCCCTAAATATCATTACACGCTTTCCGGTATAGGGTCCGACGGGGCGATCGCTTCGGCGGTGTCCTGTTCGGCCTTGTACCATTTCGCGGTCATGAACTTAACGTCCAGGGTCAACTTTGTCCAATAGTCAAAGGTGTCCTTGTCGATATAGCTTCGCTTCTTCGATAATTCGATCATGTGAAGCAGTTTCTTGCACTCGGTCAAGGCGGCCCTTTGTAGACGAAGTCGTTCTGTCCGGTCCGCTTCTGTGCGGATCGGAAATATTTCGTTTGCTTCCAGTAGGCCGTCGTATATGGCCATGACGTGGCCCTGAATCTTGTTTGTGATCGAAAAACGAACGCGCTTCGGAAAGCGCTTCGCGTTGTCGGTCAGGTCCAGGGTGTAGTCGATCAGTTTTTCGGCCACCGGAAGAACGTGAAGCGGACTGTCATTTTTATTCGAAGTCCGCTGGTAGTTTCTTCTTGTTCCCATAGATACACCTTCGCTTTCGGATATTTTCGACGGTTTCCGGATCGCCGGAATAGTCGAAGCCATAATCACGAAGGACGACGGTTTCTTCCTGTCCTTCGTAGGTTACGCCACACAGGACCACGCTGTCGCCCTCACAGCGGCCACAGACGGGCCGAATTTCTGTGAATAGGTTCGATATAAGGCAAGACGTTTCCGACGGTGTGGCGCCGATTCTGGTCATAAATAAAGACGGTTCAGGGATTGATCCAGAATACCTTCCGGAATTCCTGTTCCGTCGTAGCCTTTCCAGTATTGAAGCTGTGCAGGAACGAAAGTGTGTGTGACGGTTGTTCCGGTGAATCCGGTGTTCAACTGTTCAAGGATCGACTGAATGTCGTTGTCCTGGCGCCGCTGAACCTGTTCCGTGGTTTCGCCGGTCGTTTCGTTGATCGTTGTCGCGGCCTGGGTATGAAGCACAGGCGCGGCGTATGCGGTCATTTGCGCGGTTGTTACAAAGGAACCGACGCCCACCTGGACAGACACGGCCGCCGCTTCCTGGTTGGTGATAAAGACGGCCAGGTCGTGAATGTGGACCGTGTCGGCGTCCTCTTCAAAGGTTGTCGCCGGAAGGACGTTGTCACTGTCTTCGCCGTCAAGCCAGCCATAGCAAAAAAGAATTTCGTTTCCGCTGATGTCCAGGCCGAAGACGCCGATTTCCCTGATCCAGACATTCGATTCCAGACCTTCGTTTGTCACCTGTACCGGAATTTGCATGATCGAAGGGGAACCTTCGACCAGTTCCTTTTCGGACAGGCTGGCGCTGACGTTTTCCGCGTTTACAAGATCGGTCAGTGTATTCGGGCTGACCTGGGCGACGCCGCTTCCGGCGGCCGCGCGTGTCAGTATCAATTTTTGTCCGGACGCGATAAGGGCCGTTAGGGCTTCGCTTCCGCCGTCCGTGACAATAGACTTGAATTTTGCCATTCGTTTTTCCTCCTTACGTTGCCGGCGTGTATTTGTGCCGGTTCATTGTAGCCATAGCGGAACAGGCGGCCGTTTTGGCCGGTTGGTCGTCTTGCGGAATATCCGTCCGTAAGCGAAGAACCAGATTCGCCGGAATCATTTGTCCCAGGGTCGCCGCCAGGGCGTCGCGCTGGGCGTAGCCTTCCAGGCGGATTCTGATATATAGATCATAGGCGTTTTCGTTTAGGGTGACTGTGAAGTCTTCGCTGACCGTTGCAAGGTATTTCAAAAGGGTCCTGTAAGTATAGGGAAGCTGATCCAGGTACTTAATCAGGATTCGGTCGCGGCGGTCCTGTAATGTGTCCCCAGGCTCCACAGAAAGCCCCAGAATCTTTTCCCAGCGTTCACACCCATATTCGGACAGGGACACCAGAAAGAAGTCGTCAGCGGCCGATTTTACGTCACTGACGACCTTTTCAAATTCAGGTTGTTCCGCGTTGGCGATCTGCTGAAATTCGATCAGTTCTTGCAGACAGCGCGGCCAGTATTCTTTAAGAACCATTTGTCACCACCCCCAGGACCGGAATCGCATTTGAAGCCAGGGAAATATTCTGTGTTCCGCCGTTGATTTTGGTTCCGGTGATGTCGATCACACCTTCGACGTTCAGGACCTTCGTTTCGATCTGGCTGACGCGGACGACAAGGTTTTCTTGTTCGTCCCAGGTTTTGGCCAGACTGTCAAAGTAGTCCTGAATAGCTTCCTTCACAGACGTTTCGACGGTCGACCAAGTGGCCGAACCAGAAAAAGTCAGCGTGAAAGACACGTTGATCGTGGTTCCGGTCACACCTTCGACCGTGACGACGTGTCCGATCGGGGCGATACCGTCGCCGACGCCCTGGTTCTGAACTGGATCGACGGCCGATTGAACGCTGTTGACAAGGTCAGAAGAAGGGATTCCCCAGTCGCTATTTACAAAGACGATCTTCACGGTTCCGCCGCCATTCCACACAGGGAACACTTTGACGGCGCCGACACCTTGAAGAAGTTCGACTTTTGTTTTATAGTCGGCCTTATTTCCGCCGTATGCCTGGGCCTGTAAGCTGTCCATATAGCGGTCAAGAAGGTCTTCGTCGCTTTCTTCGTCTTCGCCGTTGATCAGAATGTCCGCAAGTCTGGCCGCGCCCAGTCCTTCCACGTAGTCGATCGGGAAAAGGTTCCCCTGGTACTGGTTGCCGGCCGCGCCTGGCGCTTCACACAGAAGACGAAACTGTCCGGTTGCGATCTTTTCGGTGACGGTATAGTTCAGATTGTCACCGGAAAAACGCGTTCCGATCGGCACGTCCATAGCGGCGCCGTTTCCGTCTTCAAAATAGCCCTTTCGAATTGCGGCGGTTGCCGGTGTTCGGAAGATACTTCTTTCGCGGACTTTCTTTGTCAGGTCGTCGCCGGATTCCGTATCAGGAAAAGCGCGGTCCATAAGGTAGGCCAGTTCGATATACATGATCGCCAGTTCGGCCGCCGCCGGCGCGATTGCGTCATATACGACGGAACCTTCGCGTTTGTCGATAGAAGAAGACACGCGATCCAGACAGCGGTCCATAATGTTTTCGAAGGTCATATCCTCATACATTCGCGTTCACCTCGCTTTCAATAGGTATTTCGCCGAAGATAGTTTCGGCCGTGAACTTCACGGAAGCGGTTCTTTTGTCAATCTGGGCCACTTCGAAGTCTGTGACGTCGGTGATCCGGCTGTCTGCCAGAAGGGCTTCGCGAATTACACGTTTTATTTCACTTGCAAACACTTGAAAGCTTTTCCCGACAACGGCGTTCAGTTCAATTCCGTAATTCCAGGAATAGATCAGGTATTCGAAGCGTTCTGTTTGCAGTATCTTGTAAATGGCCTGTTTCATGGCTTCCGTTTCATCACAGAAGCCACCGACGCGGCCGGCGTCGAAGTCGATTTTGAATGTTCTTGTCGGCGCTTCGGCGGCGGTCTGAACCTCCACGTCTTCGCCGATCGTTACGTTTAACGCGTTCGGTATCATAAAATCACACCCTTCCCAGGACAAGGAACGCCTGTCCGCCAGCATTTCGCAGAAGGACCACTTTGTCACCGACGGCCAGGCCGTAATAATATTCGGACTTTGCGTCGGTGTTGGTCTGGTAGTTGCTTTTCAAGGTGTGGGAATGTGCCGCGAAGGACGCGTCGCCGCTTCCACCTGACTTTTCTTCGGTGGAAGGGCTACCCTTGACGCCGGTGTGGTAGTGGGTAGGATAGAAGCCGGCCTGGAATTCCTTCATAACCACAATAGCGTCGCCGGATATGTCGAACCGGTTGTCGACGCGGATCGTCAAGGGCGACGCCTTCGTCACGGAACCGAACAGAAAAGCCGTCGGCATACCGGCGTCGTTGGTCGCTTGTGCGACTTGTTTCATAGTTTCAAGAAGTCCCATATTACACCACCTTTAATTTCAAGGACATTGTTTCTTTCAAAAGGTCGTGCGTGGCTTCTTCGACTATGAAGAAGGATTTCACGCCCACGGCGCCGATCCCGATATACAAGGCGCGGCCGGCTCTGACTGACAGGTCCGCGATTGCGCTGACGCTGAAAGATCGCTTCGGTCTGTTGTATAGTTCCAACATTTGTCCGCCGCGTTTCTTGATCTGGGCTTCGTTCATGTCTTCGTCAACCACTTCATAGTCTTGCAGAATACCCCACAAGGTCATATTTTTAGAATCCTGGAAGATATAAACGTCACGTTTTCCGGTCTTCTTGTTGTCCTTGACCAGTTTGATCTTGTTGTAGGCTTCGGAATCAATTTCTGATTCGTAGGTGAAGCCTGTCGCCAGACTGCCGTCGCCGACAAAAAGGTCCAGTTTTGCCGTTTCGACGTCTGTCAAGGTCAGTTTCCCGAAGTTATCCCACAGGACGAACATTTTTCCTGTATTGATCAGGGTGTAGTCGATAGCCTTCAAGACAATGTCGAAAAGCGTCTGGCCGTCTTCAATCATAGACGGTATAGAATATCCGGTGTTTGCCAGGCTTCCGGTTTTCAATTTGAAGTCTTCGGCGATCTGCTTCAATACCTGATCCGCACGTTTCCCCTTGAAAACATAGGTGTCCTTGTTTTTCTTCAAATACCAGGTCTGATCGTAAGCCGTGATCTGAACCTGTTCCTTTTCGTTCTGGCTGATTTTTACGACGTAGCCATAAAACAGTCCGGTTTTATCGTCTAACAGGGTGACGATTCCGCCGTGGCTCCACTGTATTTCGTCGTTGACAATGGCGGTCAGTTCCAGGGAAGCGGGGGAACCGGACCGTTTTGTCGACCATTTCGCGCCACTGACAAGCGTCGTTATATCGAACGCCGCGCCTGTGACGTTATTCTGGTATTGAATACGAATGGCCATTATGGAATTGTGAAAACCTGGCCAGGGTAGATCAGATTCGGGTTCTTTCCGATCGTCCCCTTGTTGGCGTTATAGATTTTTGTATAGTCGCTTCCCTTGCCATAGAATTTCTTCGCGATATTCCACAGGCAGTCGCCTTTTTTGACCGTATAGGTTTTCGATTTCTTTTCAGGCTTTCCGGCCCTGGCCGGTTCCTGGGTTTTCGCCGGTGTGTTCTTCTTTTCCGGAAGGACAATTTTCTTCGGCGACGTGTCTTTCCATTCGTACAGTTTGATCGTATAGTACAGGTCGCCCAGTTCGCCGGACCGTTCTTCGTATTCGAAGGATTCGATTCCCATTCGAATATTACAGTCCAGGTCTGTTCCTGTTATCAGGAAGCGGACCGGCGTTTTGCTGTCCCTGGCTTTCTGGATTGCCTGAATAATAGAAATAGGGTCCCGAACCTGTCCGGTAGTGTACGGCGCGGAATCGGCCGGAAAGAAACTTTCCCAGGACAGAATCCGAAGGCCCTTTTTACGTAAAAGAAGGACTTCGCCCAGGTCAAGCACTGTTACACGCTCATTTTTCCCAGGCGAAGACACGTTCAGTTTCGCCGGAAGGACGGGAATGTTGATTTCCCGTCCACCGACGATCAGTGTCATTCGGTAGTTGCTCATTAGTTATACACTCCTTCCGCCGCCGCTGTGAATTCGTCTTCCAGCTTGCTTTCGATTCGTTCGACGACTTCGTCGACGTCGACCTTTTCGCTGATCTGGGCTTCAACCGCCACAGTTGGCGTCAAGGTGACGAAGTTCTGGACATAGCGCATTTCGGCCACGTCGCGAAGGAATTTCAGATCTTCATCAGCGATATTTACGTCGCTTTCAATCTTTCCAACAGAATCGACAGAACCGACCTTTCCAACGTCGTTCGTTCCAGCGCCGTTCGCGCTGTCGACATTCCAATTCGTAGCGGCGTTAGTTTTTGCCTGTGCGGCTTCCGCTTTGGCGTTGGCGTAGGTCTTGGACAGTGCGGCCGTAGCGTCAGCAAGTTCTTTTTTCGCCGCCGAATAGGTGGCGTCACGCTGGGCCTGTGCGGCCTTGATGTCCGATTCGTACTTGTTCAAGGCGTCGGCTCTGGCTTGCTTCGCGGCTTCGTTTTCCGCCTTCGCAGTTGTGGCGAAGGTTACTTGTTCGACCGCGTCAATGCTGACACCAGGAATTTTGTTCAGTAAGCCGATAAACTTGTTTATGATGTCGATCGCGCCGTTGACCATATTTTGAAGGATTGTCAGGACGTTTACTTTCATATCGCCCATATATCCGGCTATGGCCACGCCGGCCCTTTGCCAGCATAGTTTCAGCTTGTCAATCAGGTTCGCGATCCAGTTATAGGTTGCAAAGAACGCTACCTTCAAGGCCGCCCAGGCGACCACAAGGGCCGCTTTGCAGATTTCCCAGGCGTTTTTCACGCCGCCGACAGCCTGAATCATTCTGTAAAGCGCGGCGACGACAACGCCGACCGCAAGGGCGATCCAGAAAAGCGGATTCGTCAGAAGCGTCGTAAAGAAAGCCTTCGCGGCTCCGTCTGCGATCCAGGTCGCGGCCGTCTGGATTCCCAGCGCCACAGCATAGGCAAGGGCGGCACTGGCCAGGCCCCAAAAGATCGGGGCGATAGTGGACCAGTTGTCATAAATCCATTGTGCGCCGGAACCGATCGCCTGAATAACAGGTGTGAAGGCTTCCAGGGCGATATTTTTCGCGATTGTCCAGACCTGGGCGAAGGTCATAGGCATAGATTCAAACTTCGCGTTGATTTCGTCAGCAGACGCCAGCATGGCATTTTTGACGATCGTCGAAGTGATTTGACCGTCGGCGGCCATATCGCGAATTTTGCCGATAGGTACGTCAAGATAGTCCGCGATCGTCTGAATGATTGTCGGCGCTTGTTCGAAGACGCTGTTCAATTCTTCACCACGAAGGACACCGGAAGACATTGCCTGTGTAAGCTGTAACATAGCCGCGTCGATACCGGCGGCCGAAGTGCCGGCGATCGTGAACTGTTTATTGATCAATTCTGTAAACTTGATCAGTTCGTCGTTGTTTGAAAAGGCGTCCTTTGCCATGATACCCATTTTCGAAACGGCGTCAGCCGTTGTCTGATAGGCGGCGCGGGACCGGTTGGCGGATTTCATAATCATAGACTGTAATTCGTCCGTGGTTTGAAGTCCGTCGTTCATTATGTCCAGTCTGGCCCTGGTCGACGTCATACTGTCCGCAAGTTCGATCACCTTTTGGACACCGATCGCCGCCAGGGCTGAACCAATAGCCTTTTTTACAAGGCCCCAGGCGGAAGCAACCTTTCGGGCGCCTTCCTCTGACTGGCGCTGGCGATTGTTGAAATTATCAACCTGGCCGGAAGCGCGACCGGCGGCCGAAGCCGCCCTGTCAAAGTTGGCCCCAGGGTTCACCTGGTCCGACAGTGCGTCCGTGGTTTCCAGGGCGCGGTTTGTCCTCGATACTGCCTGAAAGATTCGGTTCAGCTTCGAAGTCATGCCGTCGCGAATGGTCATTTGTGTAGCGACACCGGCCACGGTTCATCACCTTCCTTTCTTGCCTTTCCGTTTCGCTTTTTGTGCTTCTTTCTTTTCCTTTTCGATTTGAAGGTCAATCGAAGCATAAATAAAAGCCCGTTCCCGAAGGGGAAGGGCTACAAGCGTACTGGGAAGGATTTTCAACCGGTGCAAGGCGTAATGTGCGTAGACAGCTTCGCCGTCCGCGTCAGCGTCCACACCTCCACCGGTGATTAGTTTTTTGCTTCTTCGCGAAGGCCGTTCACGTCGTCGGAAAAGCCGTTGACTTCCTGGACACCCAGAAGAAGATCGACGAACTGGCCAGGCTTCAAAAGGACGTCGATCAAGGATTCGGCGCCCATGACACCGAATTTCGCTTGAAGTTCCGCGTCCTTGAAGTTCGGGTCCACACAACACGCAATCACAAGGCGGTTGTTGTAAAGGTCCTGATCCGTTTCCGTTGTCTTCTGGTGTGTCTTTTTGTCGAAGGTGATTTTCTGGCAAGACTTACGAATGGCCTTGTTTTCGCCTTCGGTGATTGACTTAATCGTGAAAGGAACAGGGAAGCCGCTGACCGCGACTTCCGCTGTTGCCTGAATGTCGTCCTGGTTGGACATAAGGAATTCCTGTAATTTACCCATTTTATTTTCCTCCTTTGATAGCTTAGAACTTCGTGAACGGTGTCAGAATGTCGAAGTCTTCGAAAGTGAAGTCGGCGTCTTCGTCCAGGGCGTCGTCGGAATCGCCGTCCAGCTTCGCAAGGACGACGGAATCCAGATTACAGTCCATAAGAAGAACCGTCTGTTTTCCGGCCGAAGATTCCTGGTCGTCATTCTCGACCACCATATCGAAGTAAACGTCCTTTCCGGTTTCCTTCCACTGGCGAAGCATTTCGCGGAAAAGCGGCGTCATATAGTAAAGCGTCATAGAACCGCTACCGTTCGCACCGGTTGTCTTGTGGCCGGTCATACGCTTTCCGATCGCCTTGATTTCGGACTTGCTCTTTTCGACATTCGCTTCGATCGTCTTCGCGTAGAACAGTTCTTCATTGTTGCCATTGATTTTCGCATAGGCGCGGCCTTCCTTGCCGGAAATGGTATCAGGTGCGTTCAAAGTTTTCATTGTCTGTCACCCCTTTCTTAGTTTACGACGACAGTCATATAAAGTTTTTCCATGCTGTCGTTCGGTTGTAAAGCGCAGTCGACCGCGACGTCGCGTTTTCCGTCGCCCTGGTTGACAGTGATGTCGTCGGACTTGAAGTTGCTGATTGCGTCGATCGACTGATACTGATTTGCAAGCGCCACAAGGTCAGCCTTGAAAAGCTGGCGGCCGGTGTCGCTGTTGGTTACAAGACCGATATAGGATTCGCCGAAGATTCGGGCGACGTCATTCGCCCAGCCGTCCATAACACGGACAACGCGGTTCGACGTCCAGTCGGAAGACATATTCTGGCCGATTGTAACAAGGCTGTTGATGTCCGTCAGGACACGGGCTTTTCCGTTGTCGGCGTAGAATGTGAATTCGCCGGCCTTGATAGCGGCTTCGAACTGGGACTTCGTATATTTAATATCGACGTCCACAGCGTCGTCATAGGCCGTATTTGTCAGGGATTCGTTCACTTCCGCGCCGGCGGAAGCGCCAGTCACCCAGGCGACGGCCTTGTCGCCGGTCAATGTGGTTCCGTTGGCCAGGATAACGCCATTCTTGACATTGATCAGGCCCATATTGTCGCCGTCGTAGTCATAAAGGACGCCGACGATCTTTCTTCCTTCGTCGTCACGAAGACGCTTCACAAAGGCGCCATAAAGGGCCTTGACGTCGGTATTCGTGCCAGGATAGCCGATCACATTGAAGGATTCGACTTCGAAGGCGTTCAGGGCGGCCGTGTGCTTTGCGGCGTTGACAGTGGCGTTCGTTCCACCGGTCAAGGCGGTTGCAGTTGCGGCCGTAAGGGTTGCCGCCGTTCCGAAGGTTACGAAGTCATTCGCTACCAGGGAAGCGGCGCCGCCGGATTTCGCGACGGTCTGGCTATCCATAACCGCGCCGTCAAGATAGGTCACGACGTCGACCTTTGTCGCGTCGTCGACGTTGGTGATCACGGCGACCATGATGTCGTTTCCGTGTGTGCCGCCATATTTCGCGGTGACAGTCATTCCGCCGACGGTTGCGCTGGCCTTCGTGCCGCCACCGTTTACGCGATAGATCAGAAGGGACTTCGCGCGTTTCAGTGCTTCGCGGACAAGAAGAATATTCGCGTCGGTAGGATCGTAACCGAAGACTTTCAAGCTGGTCGCGTTGAAGTCGGTCGCGGTCATAGTGAAGACCTTGTCGTCAGGTCCCCAGTTAAGTTCAAGGGGAAGGGCGGCGACGCCACGGCTTCCCATTTTGGCGTTGGTTCCCATGCTTACGAAGTTAATGTAAGCGCCAGGAAGAATTTTGTTCTGTACTGTGAAAGTACCACCACCAATAGGCATAGGTTACACCTTCCTTTCAAGAAATTCGGTCACAAGCTGGATCGCCTGTTCCCGTGTGTACTGCTGGCCGTCTTTCAGGATCGCCGCCACGGCGTCCCTGGGAAGGCCCAGCGTTGTGGATTTGACCAGTTGTTCTTTGCTGAAAGTAGGTTCCGCCTGGTCAACGGAATCCGTCTTTTTCTTTGTTGCCATTATTCGATTACCTCCGATCTGATTGTGTTGTCCTGGCCCAGATAATACATAGTCGGAATCGCTTCCGGCGTGATCACGAAGTAGAAGTCCGCGTCAAAAAGAAACTGATAGACACGGCTGTCGTCGTCCTTTCTGGCCGTGACATTCGTCAGGTGAACCAGTCGGGAACGGCTTTCCGTTTCGACCACAGTCAGGGATTCGAATTCGTCCAGCATTTTTTCAGACCATTCGTTGAAGTCAAGGTTATCCTTCGACGCCAGGAAATAGAGAACTTCAATCTGGACATGACGCCGGCGGCGCCGATCCAGTTTCTTTTCCTGTGTCGCTTCGATAATTCCAACGAAGAAATTTCCGTCAGAATCCTTCGGGATTTCATTGACGAATACGTGTCGATCGGGCCACAGGCCGACAAGTTTTTCGGCGACAGCTTCAAGGAATTTGTTCAGCGTCATTCTGTGCCACCTCCATTCATGCGTTGGCGAATGATCCGATCCATTTTTCGGTTCAGTCGTGCCGCCTGGGTCGTCTTCGTACGTCTTATAGCGCGCCGAAGGGTGAAATGACCGCGAACATAGCCGCCGGCCGGTCCGACGTACATTCCGCCGTCAGGGTCGTTTCTCTGGTACTTGAAGGAATTCCCTTCCCAGTGGCCAGGAACGAAGTGACTTCGGAAGCCGTATTCAAGCGGCTTCGCATAGTCAAGATTGTTGAAGACGTCGATTTTGTACGAATTACCGGCGCGGATCGCCTTTGTTCCGCTTTTGAAGTTGCGTCGATAGTCGCCAGTGTTTACGATATTTTCTTCCTTGCAGATTTTACGGGCCTGGTCGCGCGCGTAGCGTCCTTCGCCGACGGCCAGGCTGTCCATTATTTCAGGAATGTCGTCTTTCAACGCCTGAATCTGATTCTGGAAGGTCATAAGTTCAGAATTGTCCACGCTCACGCCAGATCACCGTCCTTTACTTTGATTTCTTGATGTGTCGCATAGACGGAAGGACGGCCGATCGCTTCGAAGGTCAGGTTTCGACCACTGGAAGGATCGTCCCGTCCGAACCGTTTTACGACGATTGTATCACCAGGAAGGACCAGAAGGTCCGGACTGGCGAAAATGACAGCGTCATAATCGACGTTGTTCTGTGCGTCCGTCTGTCTGCTATTGTCTGAACCTGTATACGATAGCGCGCAAATGATACCGTCATAAATCACAGAAGGGGAAGAAACTGAAATGTTGTTTTTCCCTCTCTGTGACGTTGTGCGGCTCACGGTGGCGGTGTCTTCGTAGGTCAATTCGATTGCGGCGCGTTCAGCGCTTGCGTTTCCGAAGGCCATAGGATCACCACCTTAACACGCGATATTCGTTCAGGACAGTTTTCCACCCGAAGAAGTCGCCGCTGTCTGTTCCCAGGTTGAAGGTGTTCGCCGATCCGGAAGAACCGGAACCGGTGGCGAAGGAAGTCTGGACGTCACCACGCTTCACAGACGCCACAGGACCGACGGCGGCCGTCGTGGTTCCCAGTCCGGCCGATTTGTAATAGCTGACACACATGACGATCAAGACGTTTTCCAGACGCGGCGGAAGGGTGTCCTGATTGATGTACGACAGGATCATATCTTCGACTGTCTGAATAACGAATTCCAGAACGTCGTCCTGATCCGTCGTTGTGATTCCCAGAAGGGCCTTGACCTTAGAAAGGCGGCTGTCCTTCGACATAAGAACGCGAAGGACGTCCGCACGTTCAAGATCAGTCAGGCCGTCCAGGGACGAAAGAATCTGTTCGAACATAGTTCCACCACCTTTCGGCGGTTCCGCTTTATTCGTCGCCCTGTGCGGCTTTGATCAGCTCGACGATCTCCGCCTTTGTGGCGCCGTCAGGAACCGCGATTTCGGCGTCCTGGGCGACTTTCAGAAGTTCGTCCTTGTTCATCTTCGACAGGGGCTTTTCGTCGCCCTGTGCGGCTTCCTGGCCGTCATAGACAACGAAGGAAGGATTCTTTCGAAGCTGTTCAGCGACCATTTCGGAATTCGGTTCCAGGATCGCGCCGGTTACAATGCTTTTGAATTTTGTGTTCATGTTGCTACCTCCTATAAAGGTTCCGCCACTTACGCAGTGACGGAAGTTCCATACCAGAAAATAAGGTCAGGGGTAAGGGCCTTCGTGCCGTAGTCGAAGAACATAGACACGCCGTAGTCGTTGGAAAGAGGAATCTTTTCAGGCTCCTTGTAAGGATAAATAACCGCCGGCTGTGCGATAGCGCCTTCGATCATGGCGATAGCGTGAACCGTAGTGGTCTTCGTCTTACTGTCGGAAGTCGCTTCGGACGTCACAGGCAGATTGATAGAAGAATATACCCTTACACCGTGGAAAATAGCGAAGTCTTCGGCGGCCGTGTCCACGTTGGCGTTGTTGGTGCTTTTGTCAAGGTAGTTTCTGGCCTTGCCGTAGGTAAGAGGATCAAGGACAAGGCGAATCATGTTACGGGGAACGCCGCGAACATAATCGTTCTTGACGCTTTCCAAAGTCTGAATGATTCCTTCCAGAAGGTCTTCGATTCCGGCGTCGCTGGCCGGTGTGTAGGAAGTGCCTTCGTCCTTTGCCTGGGCGAAGAAGGCAGTATCAAATTCAGACGCCACAGTGTCGACGTGGTTGTCGGCACGTCTGGCCATGATGTTTCCGACGCCGAAAGTGTCAAGGTCGAACTTTGCGGCTTCTTCGACGATCTCCTTGTGGGTGTTAAGGTTTACGGTAGTAGGCGGAACAGTGATCGCGTCGCCCTTGCCGGCATTTCTTGCCGTACCGTAAGGCTGGGAAGCGCTGTTCTTGAAGCGCTTAAACTCGACGGAACCGCTGGCGGGATTGCCAGTGTACGCCTGGGACTTCAAGCCCTGGGAAAGGGTGTCCTTCTGAATGTTGCTGATCACAAGGCCGGAAAGTTCGGCAAGGTCTACCTTTGTAGAACCGGACTGGATCAGGCTGATTGCTTTTGTTCTTGCCATTGTAAATCATTCCTTTCTGATTTTTGTTTTGTGTGTTTTACAAGCAAACGGGGCCGTCTGCTTTTGCGGCCGGTGCGCCAGGGGCGCCAGGCTCGGCCGGCTTTGCGCCTTTGATTTCAGGGGCGCCAGGTTTCGCCGGTTCTGTGAACAGATAGGCTTTCGATTCCTTGATAGGCTTCAAAAGGCCGTCAAGGTCTGTTTTCAGGTTGCCGGCGTCGTCGACGTCGATTTTCTCAAGGTCCAGAAGGCCGATAATGTCCGAAGGGTCATGAACTTTCCCGTTCAGGGCCATTCGAAGGGCGGCGTTCTTGCTGATCTTCTTGATTTCGGCGTCATGGTTGGTTTGAAGGGTTGTGATTGTGGTCTGGGCCGTCTTCACGTCTTCGGCGATCTTGGCCGGATCGCCACTTCCGCCGATTGCCTTCAACGCTTCGGCGGCGGCTTTCAATGCGTTTTCCGCGCTGGTCTTGCCGCTGTTGGCGCCGTTGTACTTTTCGGCCGGAACGAAACTTCCGTCGTTTCCGATAACAAGATCGACGTCCTTTCCGTCTTTGCCTTTTCCTTTCAGCGCTGTTTCGACCTGTTTCGTCAGGTCTTCGCCCAGAAGATTTTTGATTCCTTCAATGATCATGTGTGATCGCTCCTTTCTTTTCCGCTGTGTTTATCGTGACTTCCACACGCTTTGCGGTTCCGCCTGGTCGCCGGACGGGTGCGGCTGTTTTTGTATATGAAAAAGACACCACCGAAAGGGTGATGTCTGATTCAACGCATAAGAAAACGCCGGTCGGAATATCCGATCGACGCTTATTCAGGGTGATATTTGCATTTCAAACAGATTTCCTTCTTGCTGTCCGTGAAGTCTTCCGGCTTCAAGTCCTTCGGAAGGAACCTGTCAGGGGTTGTCTTTTCGGCGACCATTGAAATATCGAAGCAGTCGTCGCCGTTGACCTGTCTTTGAAGGACAGGACAGAAAACAGTTTTATTTTCCATTCTTCAAAACCTCCATAGCGGATTTTGTCTTTTTGTCGAATTCGTCCTTCTTGAAGGAAGTCCGGATCACGTTGTCACTGGTCCGCACATACGAAGCGCCTTCTTCTGAATAGTAGTTCAGGAAGGTTTCACCGGTCCAGTGGCGCCTTTTCAGGGAAAACGCCGCGTTCTTGATGTAGGAAACGGCTTCTTCCTGGGTGACACCGTGGCGGCGCTCGTTTATGTGCGCGACGTCAAGCGTCAGGGCGGAAGTATCAATCTTCGCGGCCGGAACTCTGACGGTTCCATATATGCCGGTAGCTTTGATCTTCTTGTATGTCTGGAAGTCGGCCTTCGTCGCTTCCGGAACGCGCCCTTTGTATGAATATAGACCTTTCAGGTCGGACCATTCGTCGGGCTTGCTATATTTCAAGCGTTGGAAGGTGTCGACGTCAGAAGGTGCGTCAGCGCCCAGGCGTTCGGAATAGGCTTCGAACTGTTCCAGGTCTGCTTTTCTATTATACACCTTTTGTCGCTCAACCTCAACCGATCCCTGGCCGTTCCTGGCCACCTGTTCGTCGTACCATTCTTCGTAAGTTTTGGTTTTCGGCATAGGTTGACCGGAATTATACCAGTCCAGGGCGTCGTCTGGATCATATTCTACCGTAGTACACCGACAATTCGGGTGTATCGGCGGATAATTGACACCGGCTTTCGCTTCGCTGACTTTGAAGTGTTTCCCGTCCAGGCTTCCGCAGACGTCACAGGTTCGGACTTCCAGCGTCGCCATGAATTCATATTGTTCGATGCCGGCTTCTTTGTATGCGGCCCGATCTGATTCCGCGTGAATATGCGCAGTTTCTGTCCTGACCAGGCGTTCGGCGTTCTTGTAGGACTGGCCCATTCTGGCCGCCAGGGCGGAAGACATGACGTTCACGCTTTTCCCCTGGATAAGTCCCTGGGTCAGAACTTCCCTGGTGTTGAAAAGAAGCGCCTGTTTGTTCTGCCATAGGCGATCGGAAAACATGGCGCCGGACCAGGGATAAGAAACGACATTTTCAATGGTCGCATAGTCGATCTTTGCGATCTCGTTGAAGAATCCGGCCCTGGATTGAAGGTCATAACACTTCTTGTAATAGCCTTCGACGAAGTCGTCGCCGAACTGGTTCTTCATTTGTGCGACGCCTTTGTCAAACAGATCATTCAGGATCAGGTCGATTTGACCTTGAAGGGCTTCCAGTCGGGAAATAGAACTGTTCGCCGACAGGGCGTCCAGTTGTGCCGTCAGAAGTGCCTTGACCTTCGGGTCTTGTATCGTGGCGATATAGTCCACATATTCCGCCAGGCTTGCCTTCCATTCCTGGAATTCCTTCCGATTCAGAAGGCGGACGGCCTGATCGTATGTAAGGCCATATTTGCCGGCGTACTTCGAATAGAAGGCGCTGATTTCGCGCTTGATAGCCTTCGCGGCGGATTCGTATTCCTGGAACAGTTTCGCCGTCAATGCCGCGTCGTGAAGGTAGGCTTCTTCGGCGCGCTTCAAGGCTCTTTCTGTCCAGTATGCTTCATTATTCGTCATTACCGTCACCACCATTCAGGCCGGCGCTGTCGCCGCCTTCCTGGCTGTCGTCGGCGCCCATAGCGTGATTGAAAAGGCCGTCACCGTATTCTTCCATAGCGGCTTTCTTTTCTTCGTCGATTCTGGCCAGTTCTTCGTCGACGTCTGTGACCCACGGGTGATTTTGAAGGATCGTTCGCTTCGACAGAAGACCATTGCTGTTCACGGCGTTGTTGATGATGTCTGTTTCGTTGACCGGAAGGTCCATATTGAAGACAATATCGAATTCTTCGTTCGTGAAGTCACCCTGGCCGGTGATCTGGAAGTAAACGTCAATGAACAGTTTCAGACGCCGGAAGGTGTCTTTCAGTTCCGTTCCCAGGGAATCACAGTCGGCGTCAAGGTCCATATAGCGGAAATTGATCGCCGTTCCGCTGGCGTTCCCCAGGTCAGGGTCCTTTGTATCGACAGCGGCCGCAAAGTCGAACAGATCGCGGCGCTGTTTGTCCAGGAAGGCCATGACAGCGTCGATATTTAGATCGGCCTGTAATTTGTCCACACCACCGTCAGACGTGACCTTGATCGCCATATGTTCTTTTAGGTCTTTCAGGAATTCAGCCAGGTCTTGTCCGCCATAGTTACGAAGAATATAGATAAACTTCGCCACGTCGCGCAGAACGTCGGAAGTGACGGACGTCTGCCAGTTGATGTCGTCGATCAGGTCCTTAATGTAATAGCAAAGTGGAAGTTCTTCTTCGTTGTATTTCAGCCAGGCGATCGGACATTCTTCCCAGTTGTACGGCTTATTGTCAACGACGAAGTGTGGTTCCGTATAGTCAGACGCTTCGTCGCCGTGTTCCTTGTCGACATAGAAGTTTCCGGCGCCGGTTCCGGCGAAGGCGTCCGTCTTGAACCATTTCACACCACCAGGCCACCAGAATTCGGCGTGTGTGATTATGTGTTTCCTGGTTCCGATATAAATGACCTGGTCATAAAATCGAATAAAGGCGTCCAGTTCCGTTCGTTCAGCGTCGCGCCACAAAGGGACAAGTTCAGTCGAAGGAATACGCATAAATGCCAGTTTCCCGTCCCTGAAATAGGGCTGAATCCAGGCAATACCGGACTTGATCGCGCCTTTTCCCAGGGATTTGATCTTCCGACGGAAGGTCTGGTCGAAGACTTTCGTCAAGGCTTCGCCGTATGCGCTGTTTTTGGTGTCGACCGTCCAGGGCTTCGACAGAAGGTAGTTCGCTTTCTGGTCGACAAGTTTCTTCAAGATCGGGTGTTCGATCTTCGTGTTTGAACGGTTCGCAACGTCAACCGTCTTTCGCTGGACGTCGCTTCGGTTCCTGTAATAGGATTCAGCTTCAAGCATGATCGCGTATTCAGGGGACGCCTTGAATTCGCGTATTTCTTCGCTGACGATCTGGGCCAGCGTCATTGTAGCTTTTTCGGGGTCGGACAGAATCATATTGATCCGGTCCATAACAGATAATTCGGCCATTTTTTACACCTCACTTCAATACTTCGATAGAAGAACCACGACGAAGACGTTCGACCGAATAGCGAAGGGCGGCCATAGCGTCGTCCATAAATTCGACCGGTTCGTCTATGTAAAGACCGGACGTCGGGTCCTTTTTCCATTTCCATTGTTGGACTTCTTTCAGTACATTCACGCATGACGGGTGAATGTGGATTTTCCGGCCTTTCAGCCAGTCGATTTGTGCTTTCACGCTTCCAGGCTCTTTCTTCACAGGGTAGGCGCGGAAGCCAGCCTTTGACCAGGTCTTGATCCTGTCCGGTTCAGCGGAATCGCAGAACATTTCGATCCGTTGGTCGACTTTGTTCTGTTTGGCCAGGCTGATAATTTCTTCGGTGTCCTTTTCAAAGACATAGATTTCGGAACAGATATACACTTCGCCGTCTTTCCAGCCGACGCCCAGAATGGCGTCCGCGTGGTTATAGCCGAAGTCCTGGCCATAATAGAAGGCGTCGAAGTTGTCCTTTCCGGTCTTGAAGTCGTGGACTTCGAAGTTCGTCAGGATAAGGCCGCCCAGTTCGCCCCATTCGCCCAGGCCATAGACGCGATAACCTTCTGGGTCTTCTTCCTTGCGTCGTTCCATACGGCGAAAATAGGCTGGGTCTATGAACCGGTTTGTCTTATATGTTGAATGGTGGGCCAGGACGTCCGGATCAGCCTTGTCGAAGTATCGGCCTTTGATCCAGTGCGTCGCGCTGACTGGGTTGAACGTCATTGTTATCTGATAGTACAGATTCGGATTCAGTTCGTTCAGATTACCACGAAGACGGTCGTCCAGAATGTCAACGTCTTCGGAAAGAAGTTCTGTCGCTTCTTCGCACCATATCCAGACCAGTTTCCCGTTCTTGAAGGTGATCGACTTCACCTTTTCACGCTGTCGCTGATCCTTGACACCGCGAAAAATGATTCTGTTTCCGGTGATCTTACATTCCAGCGCAAGCGGATTCAGATTCACTTTCCAGAAGCGGTCAGCATAGGGACCGAACATTCTGTATATTGCCGCCTGTAATTCGGCGAAGGTACTGTCGCGGTTTGTTTCTTCAATCTTTCGCACGACAAGAAGGTTCGCGCCGGTATAGGCCGGATCGGACAGTTTCGCGATATAGTCCTGGGCGATATTCACAGACTTTCCGGAACCGGCTGAACCTTTCAGAATCCTATATCGGCCGCGCCATTCGTTGACAGGGCGGAAGACAGGGTTAAACTGTGCCGCCGCCTTGAATTCAATCTTCGCCGCCGTAGTCATAATTGATCACCACCGTAACAGGGACATTTGCTTCGGGATTGTCTTTGAACATTCCCAGGTGACGGCCGCAAAGTTCAAGCGCTTTCAACTTGTCGCACAGTTTGACTTCGCGTTCGATTGCCTGTTCAATGACAGGATCACCGTTTTCGTCGAAGTCCTTATGTGGGACATATTTGACCTTCATTCCGGCGATAACTGCCAGATCGTCGTCGCTGGTGTCGGGTTTTACTTCCGCAGTCTGTAAGTCAAGGACGTCCTTCGGGTTCACAAAGGCGATTCGTCCCAGTTCACGAAGAACGCGGTCAGCATTGATTCCGGTTCTTTTGGACCTTTCGGCCATTGCGGTTTCTATGCGCGCGCGAATTTCAGGTTTCGTCAGGTTTTCACTTCCGATACTTCCGGCTGATTCCACAGAATATCCGGCGCGGATCGCGGCCTGTGTCGCGTTCAGGTCGACCAGATATTCTTCACAGAAACGGGCTTGTTTCGGCGTTAGCTTTGCCATGATTCGCACCTTCCTTTCTGATTTTCGGTATTTCCTTTGAATTCGGGTACAAAAAAGACGCTCCCGAAGGAACGTCTTCCTGTACCCTATATCAATAGGAGGGTGGACGCGCAAGTCCACAATGATGTTATACCATATATTTTTCCCGTTGACAGTTGCGTATAGTTGCAAGTAGTTGCAAACAGTTGCACATAGTTGCATAAATTTTTATTCGCGGAAGGCTTTTGACCGTTCAGCCCTGGCGAAAAGCCTGTTCAGGGCGATTTCTCTTTGTCGATAGACAGTTGTTCTTTCGACTTGAAGGAATTCAGCCGCTTCGTCGTATGACCTGTAAGGGTAGTACAGGGCAAGAAGGACGCATTTCGAACGGGTGTCCAGGGTGTAGACCAGGTTTTGAACCTCTGTGATCTGTTGAAGTTGGCGTTCCAGGTTGCCGATCGCTTCGTTTGCTCTTTGTCTTCTTCGGTCGCGCTTGTCGACCATGCGAACCAGTCTTCCGCCTGGGTCAGGTGAAGACTGGACGCGGACGCCGGCGTCGGATAACTGACTGGACGGGTAAGCCGATTCAAGAATGAATTCCAGGTCGGCTTCCAGGGCTTCCTTTTCGGCGGCGATCTGTGCTTCTATGACACGCGCTTCCTGATCATGGTTCCGAAGGATTTCCATGACCCTTGTTCTGACTTTGCTTTCTTTGGGTTTGTCCATGTATCTTCACCGCCTTTCCCCAGTCTATTTTCAGAACGGAATATCTTCGTCGGTCACTTCGAAGCCTTCGGACGTCATGGCGCTTTCGGCGTAGCTTCCGGCGGCGCTTTCCTTTTTGGCGTCCGCAAAATAGACAGAATCGGCGACGATTTCGACGGCCTTGTGTTTTCCGCCGTCGTTATCTTCCCAGGATCGGGTCTGTATGCTTCCGACGATTGCGACGCGCTGGCCTTTGGCGAAGTGCTTCGCGACGAATTCGGCAGTCTGGCGCCACGCGATAATATTGATATAGTCGGCCTTGTCGCGATTGAAACGGCGGTCGACGGCCAGGGTGAACGACGTGACGGCCGTTCCTTGTGGCGTGTATTTCAGTTCGGGGTCGCGTACCAGGCGCCCCATAAGTTGACACTGATTCATTGTGTTTCCTCCCTTCGGGATCAGAATTTCTTTCCGTGTTTGTACGGGCGGCCTTCATTGTAGGCCATTTTGATTTCGATTACTTCTTCCAGGTCGATTTCCAGGTGTCCGCAAAGGTCCGCGATCCGGATCACCGCGTCAGCCAGTTCGACGGCCACACCTTCGGGCTTTCTGCTTCTGTACTTGCAAAGGCTTTCTTTGCCGTACATAAGACATTCGGTTTCGTCTTGTGGGGTGCAAATAAAGTTGTCGCTTTCGTTACAAGCGAACCAGACGTCGGGGTTCCCGTTGCGTTCTTCTTCCAGGGCTTCGGAAAGTTCGCTGTGAATCAGTGCGATCGCCGTTCCAAAGGAAAGGGGCGGTTCCCAGAATCCGTGTTTCACGGCGTTTTCATGTGCTTTCGCTACAAGTGTTTTTATTTCCATATCGTTTTACCTCTCTGTATCAGAAATAACTTTGATCCGGACTTCCTGGCGGCCGAAGTGAAGGGCGTCTTCGTGGTTATTGAAGAATACGTCGATCTTCTGGCCGCTTATGGCTCCGCCGCGATCCTGGACGGTCCGTTCGCCTATGCCTTCTATGTAAAGGATAGTACCTGGCGAATAGACGGACCAGTCGGCCGCGATAGTGACGCCTTCTTCGGCTATGGCTCCGCTGGCCGTGTAGACGATACCGTCAGGGCGGTTCAGCGCCCATTTTCCACAGCATATTTCACAAGGACAGTAAGCCGTCGCCACGGCGTCGATCCATTCTTCCGGTTGTGTGGTTGGTTCATTTTCTGCAATGGCCACAGACGGCGCCAGAATGGCCGTGGTTTCGTTTAATTCTTTCGGTGGGATAATTCCTTCGGCGACTGCTTTATCGTCAGCCAGGGCGAAGGACGCGCCCACCAGGACCATTCCCAGGGTGATTGTAAACAGTCCGATCTTGAATCTTTTCAGTCTTGTCATTCGTTTTCACCGCCTTCCACTTCGTCGCCCCAGGAATCCCAGCCAGGTGCGGTCTTTCTTGCAAATAGTTCGATCATTGATCCCCCCCCCGCAAGCTGAACGATCCTGTCACGGGTTTCGGCCGGCTTTTCGCTGTGACGGCCGATCGGGGCGTCGATTATGCTATGGACTGACGCTGACGCGCGCTTCGGTTTGCCTTTCGTGGCCAGAAGGCAGATTTCCGCGTTTGCGCGTGTCCAGTTCCCCAGGCCCCAGAACCAGGAAGGCGATTTCCGGTTTCGCTTCACCCAGACGAAGGCGGCTGTTTTGTACTGGAAGCCCCAGCGCCGGATCGTTTCCAGGGCGACGTCCAGGTTCGGGAATGTGGCCCACAGGAACAGAAGACAGTCGTCTTCGGCTATATCCTGAACCGGAAGGGAATAGATGTCTTCCGGCTTCATTGTGCGATAGTGCCTTTCGACGTTTCGCGTCTTTCCACCGGCCGCGTAGTTCCACGGCGGATCGGCGTATATTACCGAATATTTCTTTTCCGGAAACGGTATCATTCGGAATCACCTTCTTCCGGAATTGCTTCGAAGCAGTCACAGCGGACGACACGGTCGTCGCCAGCGTGAATCGGGGAAGGAAGGCCGGCGTCGGTCCGTTCTATGAATTTTATACAATAGTCACCGTCGCGACGCTTCGCCTTGTCCTTGATGTATTGAATATGACGGCATTTCTTACACGAAAAGTCATATTTCCACTTCGGAAGGTTTGATTTTTTCTTCTTCATTCAGGTCACCGCCTTTTCGGCTTCTTCCAGGGTAAGGAATACGCTTCGGCCTATGTCGTTTTCGGTGAACTGGTACGTCTGGAAGTTTGCCTTTATATTTCCGCGAAGCACGTTGAAGAAGAAAAGTCTGTCGGCGTTGATTCCGATAAAAATGACCTTTGCTTTCACCGGCTTTCGGCGGTATATGACATAGACGTCACCGTCCAGGGCTACCGGCGGAAGTAAACCGCCGGCGGCCTTAAAATCGGCCAGAAGGTCGCGCGCCAGGAAGTCCATGACGCCTTTTCCGATTTCGTATGTGTGCCGGTGTTCGTTGGCGTGATATGCGATCCTGGCTTTTATGCGGTCCATTATGGCGTTTTCGTTTTTCATTACGACACCGCCTTTCTGGCGGCCAGGTTTTCCGCTGACCGTTGGTCACAGTAAGCAGAAAAGGCCATTTCGCGGATCACGTCGGGGATCAGAAGTGAAAGGTATTCGTCGCCGTAGCCGTCTTCGCCCCAGGCGCGGCCGGCGCTTTTGTTGGCGACTTCCAGTTTTCTTCTGGCGTAATGCTCTAAGTATGCGAACAGGTCTTCGTCGATTTCGAAGCCCATTTCTTTTTCGACTTCCAGTTGAAGGGCGGATTTGTTACCCATTGTTTCGACCTCTTTTCAGGCTGTCCGGCATTTCGGACGGAAGGTCCGCCTGGTGGATCAGGACAAGGTCGCTTCTGTCCACCAGGGAACCGTCGTGAAAGTGCGCGAAGACGCCACTGTTCAGGTTGACCGCTGTGTTCGGCTTCGTGGTCTTGATCAGGGCTTGTCCCTGATGTTCGAAAACGTCGCCGGCGGCGCATTGCTTAAAAGTCGTCTTCTTCATCGTCGTCACCGTCTTCCTGGCCTTCGGCGATTCTGCGAAGGACTTCTTCGACAAGCTGTTTCGAAGTGAATTCGGCCAACAGGGCGGAAGTGGAAAGTTCAACCTGGTCAGGCTCCACGGATAACGCGATCCCAGATTCCACGAAGAAAGCCGGCCGAACGCCACGGTCGCCATTGTACGCGTCGTTGTTGTCCAGACTGCCGTCCGCGTCGACATAGCGCGCACCGTACGCGTGGCTGGCGTACGGGGTGATCAGCCACCACCAGTCGTCAAGTTCAAGTAGATCCTGATCGGCGTATTTCTCATACATGGTTTGCGTCAGAAGGGCGATCTTCGCCTGAATGGTTCCGTAACCTTCGCCGCCTTCATGGTCAGCCAGGGACCAGTCGGCCGTCAAGATGTCCTTTGAACGGATAGGCCCTTCGGCCTGGTCGAATGTGGCCAGAAATTCCGTATTCAGTTCACGGTTAAGATTTGAGAAGCGCCAGTCGTTCGGATTTGCGGCCGGCTTTTCCGGTCTGGTCTTGAACGGCTGATCCGCGAAGTGGCGGTCAGCGATACAGGTATCGGCGATCAGAAGGGTTCTTCCGTCGGCGAAGTGTTCCAAAACGCGGACGTCGATCGGTCCGGCGTTGAATACGGTTCCAGGTGCGAGGTCTTTCAGTTTTGCGCGTACAGTCATTTTTTGTATCCTCCTTCAAATTCTTCGATTATGACTTCGACACGGGGGTTCTTCGGGTCCACAGCGAAGTCGTCGGTAAAGTGTTCAATGTGTTTCCAGCCGTCATTTTGGAGAACGCCGGCATGGACAAGGCTGTCCTGAATGAACTTCTTCGCGAAAGCGATATTGTCTTTATCTCTCCGGCGGTTCGGTTCGATCCAGGTGTAATGTATCACCACGGGACGGGTGAAGCGGACGCCGCGAAGTTGGGTTTTGATCATGTAGCCGATTACGTTTTCAGCCTGTTTCTTCATGGCGGCGGCCTTGTATTTGCCTTTGGCGCCGCGTTCAGCGTCCACATATTCGTTCAGTCCTGGCAGAAGGCCAGGGATTGTCAGTTTATAGTGTTTCACTCTGTCACGTCCTTTCAAGCCCCAGAAGGCGCTTCGCCTTGTCGCGGCGTTCTTGTGCGTTCTGGGTTCTTCTGGAATCGCCGGCCAGTTTCAGCCTGATCGGACACATTTCCAGAATTCGGTCATAAATTCGGGCATATCCCAGGGACGACGGGTTTTGAAGGTCGGCCAGGGAAAGGTTTGTCGTGACGATCAGGGGCTTTCCGGTGCGGCTCCTGGCGTCTATGACGTTGAAGACCTGTTCCACGGAATAGGACGTGTCCCTTTCGACGCCCAGGTCATCAATGACAAGAAGGTCATATCGGGACAGCTTGTCCAGGAATTCCTGTTTGTCTTCGCCGAAGCCTTGAAGTTTGTTCAGGATTCGGGGGAAGTTCGTCACGCTGGCGCGGACCTGTTTGTCGATCAAGGCGTTTGCTATGCAACAGGCCAGGAAGGACTTTCCGGTCCCGACGCCGCCATAAAACAGAATTCCGATATTGTCGGCCTTCATTTCCGGCCAGTGTTCCACATAGCGGCGGCACACGTCGGAAATTCTGGCGTTTCGGTTGTCGTCCTGGGTGAAGTTCTGGGACAGGTACGACGGATCAGTGATTCCGTCTTTGCGAAGCCGTTCGCATTGCTTCCGGAATTCGGCGGCCTTTTCTTCGGCTTCACGTTGGCGGCTGGCTTCTGATTCGCACTTGCACAGGTGCGGAACGCGAAGCGTCTTTTCGCCGATCGTGATGTCGCCTTCTTTCCTGGTTCGGCACTTGCCACAGCACAGGAAGCCTTCTTCGTCGCGGTAGTCGCCTTCGGCGCCGTTGTTCGCCCTACCTCTGGCGGCGATACCTTCGACAGTGGCCGTCCAGATATTGTCGGCCATGATTATTCACCGCCGTCCAGGAAGTCTTCGCCGTCGTCGTAGTTCTTGACGGTGGCCGGCTTCGGGGACGGTATGACTTCGGCGCGGTCATATTCGTTCCAGCGTTCACCGCGAAGGAATGTCGCCGGATATGGAATAAAGCGGCCGTCGTCCTTTGTCCACTGTTCAGAACGCTTCCAGCGCTCCACACCCTGGACGATCTGGTTTGTCAAGTCTGGGTTAGGGCGAATTTGATTCCAGACCTTCACAGCGTCTTTCTTGCCGACTTTTCGTGGATAGACTGACCAGAACTGGTCAAAAGTGTCGTCCACTCCGGCGCCGCGTTGCGCCGATACTCGTTTTCGTTTCTCGTTTACGTTTTCGAATACGTTTTCGTTTACGTTTACGGAAGAATCTGCTTGCATTTGCGCGCAAGTGTCAGAATTGTCACTTGATACCCCTTGACTGCAAGTGTTATCAAATTCTTGCGGTAGTGGGTATTTGGGTTTTGTTGCGCGCCTGTTCTGGTGTTTGTCCCAGGACAGAAGTTTCAGGTATTGCCGACCGTCTTCGGCTCTGTATGTAGCCACAAGGCCACCGTTCACAAGTTCAGCCAGCCAGGAAGACACCTTCTTTTCGGTCGGTACGTTCAGCGGAAAGAGAAGGGAAGCAAGGATTTTCGGGCTTCCGTAGTACAGGCCGAAGTCGTCCGCTTTTACGATCAGACGATAGAACAGGACTTCGGCTTCCGCCGATAAGTACGCCAGACTTTCAGACGTACATATTGATTCTTTCAAAATGCGGCTGGGCATTTATGACACCACCTTTCACGCGTTTTTCTGACAGGCGCGGCACATTTCACGGCCGAATTTGTTCATGGAATAGCGGCGTTCAGCTTCGCTGATAGGGCCGCCGCACACGGGACACGCGGCGCCGCCTGTCTGGGCGCTGTTTTGCGGTTGTGGTGCGGTTCTTTGCTGTTGGTTGGTAGATTGTCCACCCTGGGCGTTCTGCCCGTTCGTGGCGCTCTGTGTGGCTTGTGGCGCCGGTGCGTGTCCGTTCATATTGAAGCGGACTTTATTGTTCCGGTCGACGATTACCAGGTCACAGATTTCGCGGCGTTCGTTATAGGCGATCTTCGATACCTTGAACTTCGTACTGGCGTAGCACTTGAAGACTTCCTTCTGACCCTGGCGTTCGGGATAGAATTCACCGTCAGCCAGTTCGACATAAATGAAAGGGCCTGTATAAAGTTCGCGGCCGATCCCGACGTTGAAGCCGGCACGTTTGAAGCTGTCGGACGCCTGGCCTTTTTCCTTTTCGGTGTTGCTCTCTGTTCCGACGTCCTGTTTTCTGACCCAGGTCTTTTTTTCGTCGTCCCAGATGTCGATATTACAGAACAGGTTTCCGTTGATCACTTCGTGGGTTCTCTGCCAGTTGCCAGGACCGAAGACCTGGTCCAGGATTCGCATATCGACGCGCGCGTCCTTGTAAAGCAGAAGGACGGCGCCGACGCGGCCGGTCTTTGCTTTGCTGACCGACTGAACGCGACAGTCAATGTCTTGTTCGGTAAGAAGGGGAATCGAAAGTTCTTTCATTGCGGTTCCTCCTTATTTGATTTGAAGGTTTCGGTTCTCCACAAGGGAAGCGCCGGACACTTCCTGGCCGGACTGGATCGCCTTCTTGATCGCGGTCTTGTCCGGTTTCGTTGTAACGGTTTCAACAACGAAGTCAGCCGGAAGGGCCTTTTCGTCGTCAATGCTTACGGCCACAGACTTTCGGAAGGAAACGCGAACCTTTGTGGTTTCGACCTTGTCACGGCCGGCGGCGTCCAGACACGCGGTCAGGACATTCTTCAAATAGTCGATTCGCTTTTCGGTCTGCTTGCGGCGCTTTGCCAGGTTGGCTTCTTCGGCTTTCAGGTCGCCGATAAAGACTTCGGAATTCTTGATGTAGCAAGCGACAGCTTCGCTTTTTTCTTCGAAGGCTCCGGACAGTTCGTCCAGTTCTTCGGCGTTCAGGATTTCGCCGGTTTCTTCGTCGATTTCCAGGTTGTCAAGGACCTTCAAATACTTGTCAGTGATTTCGTACAGGGTGTTATTCATTTTCGGAACCTCCTTCCAGGGTAGCGACCTTCGCTTCAAGGTCTTTCACTTGCTGATCGGCTTTCTTGTAGCGGTCGAACCAGTCGTTCGAACACTTCTTTTCATAGTCCAGATCGCTTTTCAGTTCAGCGTTTTCGATTAAAATATCCAGGACGAACGCCTTCACGGCGTCGGTGTCATAAAAATTCAGTTTAGCCATTGTTTTTCACTCCTTTTCGTGATATACTGTTCGTAGACTTTTTTGAAAGGGCCGTTTCGGTTGTTGTGGTGACGACGAAACGGTCTTTTTCTGTTTCTTCAATGGTGATCTTGCGTTCACCAAGCAGAAGAAGACTTTTGACGGCTTGTCCGACCTGGACGGCCGACAGTGTCGCGGTGTACTTCATGTTTTGACCTCCTTTCCGTAGGATTTCGGAAGGCGCCACCTACAAAGGCGAAGCCGGTTCCAATGAACAGAAGGCCGAAGGTTCTGACCGTTCCTTCTACCAGGGACACCGCGTCGGTTTCTATGGCGCCGATCGTTCCCCAGGCAAAGAAGAAGGCAATAGCCGCCGCCAGGGCTGACGTCCTTCTGATCGCCAGACGGATTCGGCGTCGTTTCCGCCTGGTTGCTCTGTCCGGTGTCATTTCTTGACCTCCTTTCTTTTCGGACCACTGCCGCGACGGCGAATGTTTTCCTGGTAGGTTCTTTGTGCCAGTACCGGATCATAGGCCGGTCGCTGGTTCTGATCCAGTTTCCCAGTCGCGCCGCGTTTCAGTTCGACATACAGTGTTCGAAGGGCGACGCCCACTTCGTCAGAAATGTCGGAAATGGACATTCCTTTCGCGTACAGGGCCGCGATTTTCTTTCTGTTGTCGAAGGTGATAGACTTATAAACTGCCACGTTCTCACGCTCCTTTCCGTTTGCGGCCTTATAACCACGTATCGCCCTTGTCAGGATCACCGTTGACCTGTTCATTGATATTTCCCGGATTGACCTGTTCAATGTTTGGGTCGAAGATTACGACAAAGCGGTCTTCGTAAAACTTTTCAGAAATGACGGTTACTTCCCACAGGATATTCCAGTCTGTCAGTGTTCGGATCAGGTCCACAGCGAATTCCGCTTCCACGATTTCGCCGTCGGTGCTGACCAGAACTATATTCTTCGCTCTGCGTTTGTTAGTTGCGACGACGATTCTTTCAAGCATTTTTCTAATAGTCATTTTCTTCATTTTTAGGGTCCTCCGTGGTAAAAAAAATAAGTTGCGAAGGCTCATTTGAACCTTGCAACTTAATACTACTCCTCACAGTGCTTTTTCCTTTGTATTCTTGTGCTTGACAATCCACGTACGACTGTCTATAATAAAGATAAGGAAAGGCGCTATCCGTGCAAACGGCTAGCTCCTCACTAGTCAAGCATTACAAAAGTAATGACCGCCACCGAGTTGGGGAACTGTGGGCGGTCATTTCTTTTTGTGCTTTTTCCTTTTGCTGCCATAAGAATCATCCTTTTTCCGGTCGTCCATCAAGTGTACGACACTTACGAGAAGTGCCAACAGTGCGATGATCGTCTGGAAAAGCAATAGAATTTCCGATGTAGTCATAAGGCATCCCTCCCTTCGCCGTGAGCGTCGGGAGCGGAACTCCAAAAAGTTGCCCTCCCGCGCTTGCTTTGCTCCGAAGAGCAAGACAGCGAGACCGGTGAGGAGCAATAGCCGCCTGCGTTTGGTTGGACAGCGCCTTTCTGCTAAGAGAATACCATAAAAACCGACAAAAAGCAACGCCGCACGATGCATATCCGCGCGCGGCGCCGGAAGCGGAATTTGAAAAGCAGTATGATAACAGAAAAGCTCCGGGGACCAACAGTTTCCCGGAGCTTTTGTATTATTTTTAAGGAAAATTACTTCTCGTTCTTGATTTTGGAAGCCGGCATCTTCTTCATGGCGGCAGAATCCAGAGCGTGGGGCAGCTGGGCGCCATAGGACTGAATGCTGTCCTGCAACTCGCCGCTCTTCATGTCGGAGAGGGCCTGTGTGCGGAGGCTGTCCAGAGTGTCAGCGTCCAGCGGGTCGAGACGGACGAGTATCATCAGCGCATAGCTGGAATACTGCACGGCGGCCGCCTGCCCGTAGGCAAGGTTCCGGATGGTATCGGCGGGGATCTGGGCAAAGAAGTTGTCCACCGTGGACGAGGAGCCGAAGGTCACCGCGTCGAGGGTCCCGGCCTCAAGGCGCTGGAGCACTTCGTCACGGCGAGCGGCGGCGGGCACGGTTTCGTAGACGGGCAGCACGTCGACCTGCGCCCCGGCCTTGCGGAGTTCTTCGGGCAGCACTTCGCGGGCTTCGCGGGCGCGGGGCAGGAGGACTTTCTTGCCGTCCATGCCCAGTCCGATAAGCCCTTCGGCGACGCTTTCCGCAATGTAGGCTTCGGGCACGAAGTCGGGCGCGATGCCGTGGGTGCGCACGGCCTGTGCCGTGGCCGGGCCGATGGCCGCTACCTGCAGGCCGTACAGGGCACGGGCGTCGAGCCCTTGCGCTTCAAGGCGTTCCCAGAAACATTTGACGCCGTTGGCGGAGGTGAAGATGAGCCAGTCGTATGCGCCGAGATTGCGGACGGCGGCGTCGACGCTGGAGTAGTCTTCGAGCGGCTTGATGTCGATGGTGGGGAACTGGATGACCTCGGCGCCGAGATCGGCAAGCTGCGCGGCAAGCCCGCTGGCTTGTTCGCGGGCGCGGGTCACGACCACGCTGCGGCCGAGCAGGGGCTTCTGCTCAAACCAGTTCAGGCGGTCGCGCAGGGTGACGACCTTGCCCACGATGATGACGGAAGGATTGGTGAAACCCTGCCTGACGCCTTCCTCGTGGAGCGTCCCGAGGGTGGCGGCGAGGCTGCGGTGCTTCGCCGTGGTGCCCCAGTGCACGAGGGCCGCCGGGGTGTCGGGGGAGAGCCCCGCTTCGATGAGGTTCCGGGCGATGTCGGGAAGGTTCTTCATGCCCATGACGAACACGAGGGTGTTCGCGCTGGCGGCGAGGGCCTTCCAGTTGTGGACGGAGCCGGGCTTATCGGGGTTTTCGTGTCCGGTGATGAGCGTTACGGACGAGGAAAAACTGCGGTGCGTCAAGGGGATGCCCGCATAGGCCGGGCCCGCGATGGTGCTGGAGATGCCGGGGACTTCCTCGAACGGCACGCCCGCGTCCAGCAGTTCCTCGGCCTCTTCGCCGCCCCGGCCGAAGATGTAGGGGTCGCCGCCCTTGAGCCGAGCGACGATTTTGCCTTCTTTGGCTTTTTCTATGATGAGCTTGTTGATGCCGTCCTGCGGGAGCGCATGGTTTCCGGCGACCTTGCCGACGTAAATGCGTTCCGCGTCGGGCCGGGCATAGCCGAGCAGGGTGTCGTTGGCGAGGTAGTCATACACGACCACATCGGCCTTTTCAAGAATGTCCTTGCCCTTGATGGTCAGCAGACCGGGGTCGCCGGGTCCGGCGCCGATGAGATAGACTTTCATGCGATCCTCGTTGTTTTCCTGTCTCATCCGGGCGTAATTCCGCGTGTCAGGGAGGCAGGATTGATGAATACGTGTTTGGTGAAAGCGGAGCGGCCGTGCTTGGGCAGCCTGTCCGTCCCGCGGCGGGATGATGCCGCAAGAGGAGAATCCGCGCGCCGACAAAGGTATAGGCAAACGCCGCTGATGAAAAGGGGCACGTCAGTGGCCGGAATAGGCCAGCACGTGGTTGAGCCCCACGGTTTTGACCGTTATTTCCGTGCCGGAAAAGGCCGCGCGCGTCAGCGTCCAGGCTTCCATGTCGATCAGGTCGATTTTACCGGAACTTTCCGCGCAAAGCAAAGGGCGCAGGGCGTCCAGCACATCGTCCAAGGGGAAGAAGACGCCCTCGAAGCTGATGCGGAAAATATCGCCTTCCAGTTCGGTGCATTCGGGAATGTTCCAATCGGACAGCACGGCGCCCACGGCGTCCGCAATGTGCTGGTCGGCGGGGAAAAGATGGCCGTAGGTCTTGCAGGGTTCCTCTCGCATGGCGTCACCGTGACGGGCGGCCCCGTCGTCAGAGGGGAAAAAGGAAAAGGGAGAGGAAACGGTTTTCCTCTCCCCTTGTCTTTATTGATGGTGTCTCAGGGATCAGTGGATCTGGCTCTGGATCTTCTTGGCGGCCGGAACCAGCAGGTCCTTGAGCGTGTCGGACAGCAGGCTTTCGATGGCGGAAGCGGACGGGATGAACTGGCGCTCCTGTGTGGAACTCAGGTTTTCGGAATAGAGCACACCCTTCTTGTTGGAGAGGGCCACCTTGGCCTTGATGGTGCACTGCACGCGGGTCGCGCTCTGTTCCTGCAGCCATACGTCGGTGATGGTGCCGGTCACGATATACGTGGGGTTGGCGGCGCGGGCCTGTTCCAGCGTGGAGGCGAAGGAAACCTGCACGCCCTGGCGTCCGAGTTCGTCGGCGAGCGAGCGGCTGAACCAGTCGGCGATGGTGGAGCTGGCGGTGAATACCGAGCCGTCCTTGCGTTCCCCGATGTACTGGCGGGTCCTTTCGTCATTGAACATGACTACGGCGACGCTGGGCGAACCGGGCAGGGGGAGGACGGCGCTCGTATTCGTGTTATAAATGAGGCGTACGTTGTTGCTCGGGCCGCAGGCGGCGAGGAGCGTCAGTGTGACCAGCGTCAGTGCAAGCGTGACAACGCGACGGATCAGTATGGACATGATGAACCTCCGAAAGGACTGTCTGAAGAATGGAGAATGATACCCCTTTTGCGGGCGGGATGCAATCCGGAGCCGCTAACCGGGGGTTATGCTTCCATTCAGTTGACGGCCAGTTGACGGCGCATACCAACTTGTCTAGACTGGAGGATTCAAAACGGCGGAGCGGAAAGCCTTCCGGCGCGGCATATCGCGGCTGAGAAGGGGGCCCGCCGGATTTTTTGATGCGTTTTGTTCCCTATCCCCGGACGCCGTGCGCGGTCCGGCGGTTTTTCCCTCCATACAGGAAGACAAGGAGCGCTGAAGTGCTGGATCTCAAACTGTTGCAGAAAAATCCCGAAGTGGTGGCCGCCGCTCTTGCGAAGCGCCATTCGCCCCTGAACATGCGTACTTTTGAAGAACTCGACAACAAGCGCCGCGAGCTGCTCGCTCAGGTGGAAGCCCTCAAAGCCGAGCGCAACCGCGCCTCCGCCGAAGTGGCCCGCCTGAAGCGCAACGGGGAAGACGCCGAAGCCTTCATCGCCAGCCTTTCCGATCTTTCTTCCCGCATCAGCGCGCTGGACAGCGCCACCGAAGCGGTGAAGGCCGATCTCGCGGACTGGATGCTTACCGTGCCGAATATCCCGGACGCCTCCGTTCCCGACGGCGTGGACGAGAACGACAATGTGGAAGTGCACCGCTGGGGTACGCCGCGCGAGTTTGATTTCGAAGTGAAGAACCACTGGGATCTGAGCAACGACAACGGCGGCCTCGACTTCGAGCGCGGAGCCAAGCTCGCCGGCAGCCGCTTCACCGTGTCGTGGGGCTGGGCCGCCCGCCTTGAGCGCGCGCTCGTGTGCTTCTATCTGGATTTCCACCATGAGCAGGGCCGCACCGAAATCCTGCCTCCGCTCATGGTCAACCGCAAGACCATGCAGGGCACGGGCCAGCTTCCCAAATTCGAGGAAGATCTTTTCAAGGTTGCGGATTGGGAATACTACCTGATCCCCACCGCCGAAGTGCCGGTGACCAACCTCCACGCCGACGAGATCCTTGACGAGGAAGCCCTGCCGAAGCGGTATTGCTCCCAGACGCCCTGTTTCCGTTCGGAAGCGGGTTCGGCGGGCAAGGACACGCGCGGCTACATCCGCCAGCATCAGTTCACCAAGGTCGAAATGGTGTACATCACGCATCCCGACGACTCCTTCAAGTATCTTGAGGAAATGCGCCGCAGCGCCGAAACCCTGCTGGAACGTCTCGAGCTGCCGTACCGCACCATCACGCTCTGCGCCGGGGATATGGGCTTCTCCGCCTGTAAAACCTACGACGTGGAAGTGTGGCTGCCCGGCCAGCGGACCTACCGCGAGATTTCGTCCTGTTCGAACTGTGTCGATTTCCAGGCCCGCCGCGCGAACATCCGTTTCCGCCCCAAAGGCGGC
>OLGH01000328.1_pt1 | contig 60541 bp, 43 predicted proteins | sample 1604851 | NCBI WGS metagenome assembly OLGH01 (sample SAMEA3888894, study PRJEB22519) | human gut metagenome | biome: human gut; feature: human-associated habitat; material: faeces | place: Denmark | collected 2010 | reverse complement strand
ATATGCTAATATCCGAGAAGGTGATACAAAAAGATTGCAAACTGAATCGGAAGAAACTAATTTGAAAAATAACAAGAATCAGCAAGAACAGCAAAAGCAGGAAGAAGCCGCTGTTACGGATGAAAGTAGCTATGCTGACGAAGTAATTCGTTTAGTTAATAAAGAGAGGGAAAAAGCAGGGTTGAGTTCTTTAGAAGCAAATAAAGAACTTACATCAGCGGCGGAAGTTAGAGCAAAAGAGATTTCTAAAGTATTTGGTCATACTCGCCCAGATGGAAATTCTTTTAATACAGCTGCAAAAGAAGCAGGGTTTGATGGAGATTATATTGGAGAGAATATCGCTGGAGGAAGAATGACACCTGCTGATGTGGTAGAAGGTTGGATGAATTCGGAGGGTCATAGAAAAAACATTTTAAGACCTGAATATAACTATATCGGGGTGGCTTATCTCCATAAAAGCAATAGTGAATATGGTCGTTACTGGGTTCAAATCTTTGCAAGATAAAAAACTTAAACATTATAGCGAAAGAGATACGAAAAAAATCGTATCTCTTTTCTATTTGCAAAAAAAGAAAGGGTGAAGAAGTATGCAAAAAAAGAAAAGATTTCTTGCACTTTTACTTGCTCTGATAGTTGCACTTCCCTTTATTCAATCTCCTTTAACAGCACAGGCGGCTGATGAGGGTAGTGTAACGAGAAAAATCACAGTAGTAAAGGGAAAAGACATCAACGATATGCAGTACGATGGGAAGAATGTTCTTCATTCGTCTGCATGGTGGTATGACGATGATGGGACAAAAAATCCGGCATTTTGTGTTGATCCAAAGCTTGCCGGCCCCGGAGAGATTGTTGCTGGAAAGTATGACGTTAATGTAACAGGTGCAGAAACAAATGAAAAAATTGCAGCAATCCTTAATAACTCAATCCCTTATAAAACATATCAGGAATTGGGTGTTTCCAATGAAGAAGAAGCATACGCAGCTACAAAAGCTGCCATTTGGTGCGTCATTGGTGTTTCTAAGTACACTGATCAGTCTCATTGGAAATCTGCTGGTAATCCAAAAGTTCAAGATTTATTTAACAAATTAGTAAATTTAGCACAGAACAATCCAGAACCTGTAAAACAAGCTGTTTATGGCTCTGCAAAGGTCGATAAAGAGCCTGTATTAGATGGTGATTATTATTATCAGCGTTTCAAAATAGCGGAAACATCTAATTCCGGCAAATCCGTACAGAAATACACTGTTAAGCTGACAGGAAATTATCCAAAGGGTACGAAAATCACAGATGAAGGTGGGGCTGAAAAGAACTCTTTCAAGGGTGATGAGTTATTCGCTATTCGTATTCCTAAATCTGCTGTTCCAGCCAATGGGAATGTTGAAGCAAATGTAGAAATTACTGCTACATTGTTTTCAAATGTTATTCTTATTGGAAAACCACTGAACGGATTGGATGGCAAGGTACAGGATATGGAAATCGCAATGCCTTATCAAAATGTTGTAATAAAAGCAAAAATGGACTTGTTGAATAAGGATGATACACCAGATCCATCCGGTTCCGGCAAACTGACGGTCATTAAACTGGACGCAAGGGATAACGCAACACCACTGGCCGGAGTAACCTTTGATTGCTATAACTCCAATGGACAGCTGGTTGATACAGGTACAACAGATAAGAGCGGTAAATGGATTCCTAAAATCTCCAAAGCAGGAACATATACCGTAATTGAGCGTTCCACCAACAATAAATATCAGTTGACTGAGCCTACAACGCTGGTTATTACAGTGCCTACGGATAATGATGTGACTGCAACATTCAGAGATTATCCGTCTCAGACTGTCACTATGGAGAAGGAGGATGCAGTAACAGGTAAGCCCGTCCCCGGTTGTGAATATGAAATTATCCAGATTGATGGTAAGGGAGTATGGCGAGCAACAGGTAAAACAGATGCCAGCGGTAAAATTTCTTGGAATGATGTGCCTGACGGTACATATCTGGTAAGAGAAGTTTCTACAACCGACGGATATATACTCGACCAAACACCGCAGTATGTAACAGTACGAAATGGGCAGGCTCCCAGCTTGAAGTTCTTGGATAGCAAATATCCCGGCTTAACCATTACCAAGGTTGATAAGCAGACAGGTGAAATCATTAAGAGTGCTGCAACCTTCCGTATTGAGCAGATAGACGGTAGCTACTCTACAGATGTAACAACCACAAACGGCGTGGCAACAATTAAAAATATCCCCGTCGGCTCTTATAAAATTACAGAAAAATCCGCACCTGAAGGCTATGTAGTGGCAAATTGCCCCGATAGTGTATACATCGGCAAGGATGAAAGCAAGCAGATTATTGTATACAATGCAAAGAAACCTGTATTGACGATTGAGAAAATCGACGGAGCAACAGGAAATGCTATTCCCGGTACAAAATTTGAAATCAAGAAATCCGACGGTACAAAAATCGGCACTGTGGAGACAGGTAAGGACGGTAAAGTAACAGTAGGTATGAAAGGCGGCGAGCTTGGATACCTCGAACCCGGCACATATACCGTAACAGAAGTATTTGTCCCTGCACCTTATGTTCTGTCTAATGAGCATCAAGACATTAAACTGGAGGCAGGCGATACAAAAACACTTTTGTTCGCTAACTTGGAAAAACCGAAAATCACTGTAGAAAAGTATGATGAAAAAACAGGCGAAAAATTAGCAGGCGCACAATTTGCCATCTATGAGCAGTCCGACCTTTCCCGCCCTGTGGCTGAAGGCATGACTGATGCAAACGGTAAGTTCAGCTCCGGCTATATTGCTCCCGGCACATACGTTGTATCTGAGCTGAATCCGCCGAGTGGCTATATGTTCTCCGATAAAACAAAGCCTGAACGGACAATCGTTGCAAAAGCAGGGGACGGCGAGATCATTGTGAAGGTAGACAATATTAAGCTGCCGCAGCTGACCATTAAGAAGGTTGACAGCGTTACAAAAGCACCAATCGCAAATGTAACGTATGAGGTAAAGATGGTTGATGATACCAGTGTATTGCCTGCAACCGCAACAACGGATAAAAATGGTGTGATTACCATTCCGGGATTGAAGGAAGGCACATACGAAATCAAAGAAATTTCTACGCCGAAGCCGTATATCCTGAACAGCACTCCTCAGAGAGTAAAGCTGGTTGGCGGAGACGAGAAAACATTGTTGTTTGAAAATACCAAGTACCCTACTCTGATTATCCAGAAAACCGACGGAACAACGAATAAGGGTATTCCGAACACCACATATCTGATCGAGCATGAAAAAGCGGACGGCAGCACTGAAACCGTAGGCACATATAAAACGGATGCAAAAGGACAGATTAAGCTGCCGTATGTAGAAACAGGTTGGTATGTGATTACAGAAACAAAGGCGGCACAGGGCTATCAGAAGCCCAGCAATCCAGTAACCAGAATTTATCTCAAACCGGGGGATAATTCCTACACAGCAACCGAAAATGTAGCAAACAGCAGCTCTGATAAAAAGAATAACAACAACACAACAGGAAACATTGAAATCAGCAGTGGTGATGACTATGAAAAGATTGGTGACATCACAAACTACCCGCTGAACAGCCTTGTAATCAAAAAATCCGATGCCAATACAGGTAAGATGTTGGAAGGTGCGATTTTTGAAGTAATTAAGACAACAGGCGAAACAAGTGGGCAGAATGGAAAAATCATCTGCACAGTAACCACAGACCATTCCGGTGTAGTGGTTATCACAGGCTTGGAAGCAGGTGCGTATGCAGTAAGAGAAATCAAAGCACCTACAAACTATATCATTGATGAAACCGACCTGCAGACAGTAAATCTGAAAGCGGATGGCACAAGCGTAGTTGAAGTGGTATTCCGTAACTATCCTTACGGTGCAATCTCCATTAACAAAACAGATGGAGATACAAAGCAGCCATTGGAAGGTGCAGAATTTACCGTTAAGACATCCAGTGGTGCAGCTGTCGGTGATGGCAAATACGTTACAGATGCAAATGGTAATATCCTGATCCCCGACCTTGCTCCCGGTTCTTATGTAATCACCGAGGTAAAAGCACCGGATGATTATGTCCTGACTACTACTCCTCAGACGATTCAGATTGGAACAACCGGAGAAACAAAAACGGTAAACTTCACCAACTACAAAAAAGGCGGTCTTATTATCCGCAAGTTTGATGCGGACAATAAAGAATTGCTCGCCGGAGCAACCTTCAAAGTGGAGCGTTCCGACGGAACAGTGGTAGGCACATCCAACGGTCTGTTTACTACAGATGAGAGTGGCGTGATTAAACTGCCTACTCTGGAAAAAGGGACGTATGTAATTACCGAAACAAAAGCACCTGACGGATATGCTTTAAGCGATAATCCTTCGCAGACGATTAAGATTGATAATACCAAGACTTATACGGTTGATTTCTATAACCATAAGCAGCTTGGGGTTCAGATTATCAAAATTGACAGCGATACAAAACAGCCACTGAAAGGGGCAGAGTTCCAAATTTGGAACACAGGTGCATCCGGTAGCACATCTGTATCCGGTGGCACACCTGCAGGTACACTGGTAGGCACATATACCACAGACAATAACGGTGTTATCAATGTAGTCCTGCCTGCAGGTACTTATGAAGTCTTGGAAACGAAAGCTCCGGAAGGCTATCAGATTGATAGACACAAACAGGATATTGTTGTAAAGGACGGCAAACAGACTTCTGTTACATTCACCAATACAAAAATTCTTGGTCTGGAAATCATCAAACAGGATGCCGATACAAAGAAACCGTTGCAGGGCGCAACCTTTGAAATTACAAAGGTAAACGGCGAAAAGGTCGGCACATATAATACAGATTCCAATGGTCATATCATGGTATCCGATCTTAAGAGCGATACCTATGTGATTACAGAAAAAACTGCACCTGCGGGGTATGTATTGGATTCTACACCTCAGACGGTAACTGTAAAAGCGGGTAAGGTAACAACCGTAACATTTACAAACCGCAAGAAAGGCGGCGTAGTAATTCAGAAACTTGACAGTGCAACGGAAAAACCGATTGAAGGCTGTAAATTCCTGATTACTACATTCGATGGCGATACGGTTGGTACATTTGAAACCGACAGATCCGGTCAGATTCATCTGCCTAACTTAGCAGATGGTACTTACATCGCAAAAGAAATTAAAGCTCCTTCCGGTTATAACCTTGCACAGCCTAAAACATTCAAGGTTTCTTCCGGTCAAAATTCCTATCTGGAAGGTGCAAGCAATCAGAAAACCATTACTATTTACAATGATCCTTTAGGTGTCAGCCAGATTATTAAAACAGACTCCGTAACAGGTAAACCGGTTGCAGGTGCAACGTATGTTATTGCAGCATTGAATAATGGTACAGGCAGATTCAGCCAGACTGTTATTGCTGCAGGGCCAAATGCACCTAATACAATGGTAAACGGGTTGACTACAATTATCGGCAGATTCAAAACATCTGAAAACGGTATTATCAACATCAGCAATCTGCCGGAAGGCTGGTATACACTGCAGGAGGAATCCGCACCAGAAGGCTATGAACGTGATACAACAATTTATAACTTCCAGATTACAGGTAATGGCAAGCCTACCATCATTCAGCTTACCAATAAGCCGATTATGGGACGTATTGCACTGACAAAATTGTCTGCAAATTATAACAATAATACCGGTTGGGACAGCGGTACGCCGTTGGCAGGCGCAGTTTACAGCGTTCTTGATAAAGACGGTGTTGAAGTAGATAGACTGACAACAGGTGCAGATGGCACAGCTATTTCCAATAACCTGAAAATTGGCACTTACTATCTGAAAGAAGTGAAAGCTCCCGATTGGTACGGTATTAACCCGAATAATATTGCAGTAACACTGAAAAAGCAGGGACAGGTTGTTTCTGTAACAGCGAAGGATTCTTCTGTGAACCTGATGGTTGGCATTAAGAAAACATCCGATACAAAGACCTGTTCTGCAGGCGATACCATTAACTACTACATCACAGGTGTAGGTAACGAATCGAATGTATCCCTTGATAATTTCACAGTACACGATAAACTGCCTGATCCAAAGGCAGCACAGATTAAATATCTGGATACAGGTATGTGGAATATCAAGTATAACTTCAAGGTTGCTTATACAACCAACAAAAATACGGCATATACCTATCTGCCCGGCATTTACTCCTCCGATAGACATAACCATATCGACCTGTATGCAGGCAATATGGGCTTAAGATCCGGTGAATATGTAACACAGGTAAAACTGGAGTTCCAAGGCTCTGTAGCACCCGGATTTAAGCTGATGGAGGCAATGTCCATGCAGATGATCGCCGGAAATAACTACACAAACGGCTACCAGTTTACAAACTATGCAGATGTATCCGGCAGATGGCATGGTCAGATTGTTACGGCAAACAGCCATTGGACAATCAAGATGTATGGCAATCCCAGAAAATTGCCTAAAACAGGCTGGTAATTATTTCTCGAATAACTCTTTATAAAATCTATAGTTTTGTATATCCAACTTCATATTACTTAGCTTTCAAAGCCTGACTGTTCCCTATCCAAGAATAGTCAGGCTTTTGAATTTTATTCCGAAAAGCGGAAAGGGGGTGAATGCCATGAGAATTAAAGCACTCAAGGAGAAGGTCACAGCAACAGCAACTCTGCTGCTTTTCTCTCCTAAAACAGTTTTTGCCGCCAATGAAATCCAAAATGCAATTAACAGCTCAAAATCGAGTAGTTTTGACAATTTGGATAACTTCTTACAACGCATGGTTGATATGGCAGACGGCTGGATTGGATACTTCGGTGCATTTGCATTTACTACAAGTATTTTAATCTGGCTCGCAACTTCGTTCACGAAAAAGCATCGTTGGCTGGGGTTTACCTGTATTTTGACTGCACTTGCAGCACTTATTGTTTGGTTACTGTTGCCTGCTATTATTAGCTCGATCAGTGGCTAAGCCACATATCCATAAAAAAGCTTGAGATGGCTATATGCCTTCTCAGGCTTTTTTTAAATCAAAAATCTAAGAAAGGGGAGTGAAATTCTTGTCTGCAATCGTAATTGGTATTTTAAATGCCCTTATCGGGTTAATCATGCAGATTTTATCTGCAGCATTGGAATTTTTTGCAGACACATTTCTTACTACCGTAACGTGGGATTTTGAAACATTCGGGCAGTATATTCCGTTTTTTGCAAATTTCCTTTCATTTTTCCGAGTAATTGCTGCTGCGTGGCTGACAATCGTAGGTACATTATTTATCCTGAAATGCTTCGGCTTAGCCGCCGGATTGCAGATCAGCAGGTCACGCATCTGGCAGTTTATCTTACGATATATGTTCTTCGGCGCATTGGCAATCAATAGCTGGGGATTTATGTCATATATCTACCTGTCTCTTGTATCGGTGCTTGACGATATTATGGCGATTGACGCATCCGGCGATTTGAAAATTTCATCATTTCTAATGGATTTAGGTGTGCGTGTTGCTGAAGGTCTGTTTACAGGTGCAACAGGTGCCGCCGGAGCAATGGTCGGCATTGTAAAGGTACTGGTCATGCTCGTTATCGCAGTTATGCTTGTAGTAAATTTCTTTAATCTAATCAAGGTATTCTTCATCCGATACATTCGTTTGGTATTCTTGGTAGCACTTGCTCCAATCGCATTTGGTATGGCAATCCTTGAGGAAACCAAAGATATTTATAATACCTACATTCGCACATTTATTGCTGATATGTTTGTGTTCCTTATGACAGCATTATTCATCAAAGGGTTCATCAGCGTAATGAGCTCGTCCACCAATCGGGATTTTGACGGTTCTGTCGAGTTTGCCGATATTGCGTATGGTGATTTAATCTGGGCATTCTTCGCCATGGCATACTCAACATTTGCAGTACAGTTCGATCAGTTCTTAGCTGGGTTAGGTGTGAATGTCAGTCGTGGTGGTTCGTCAGGCGGCGGATTCCTCGGTGCTATGGGTGCTGCATCACTCTTATTGCGGCAATCCATAGGGCGTGGCAGTTCGTCCGGCGGTGGTATTGGTTCTACGATAGGCAATACCTTCTCACAAAACTGGAACGGCTTGAAAAGCTCTGTATTAAGCGGAGCAAGAGGTGGCTTTGCCAAAGGTCAAACACCTGCAGATGCAATGATGAAAGGTGCCATGGGTGCTGCGAAAGGTTTTGCCGATAGCACAAATATTGCAAAAGCCGCAGCTATGACAAGAGACGGCAGTTTAACTGCTGCAACTATGAATGAGCGTTTTGCTGAAATGCGAGCCGCAGCCGGGCATGATATGTCCTTGAAGGACTACGATGCTACCAAAAAACGTGCTGCAGATAATAACCTGTCCTTCGATCAGCAGAGACAGCGTGATGCCATTCTGGCTGATATGCGTAATGGGAACATTACACCGAAAATGGCACAGTCTAAACTTGCAGCAAACGGACTGCTGACAGAAGATGAAATGCAGGGGAATAACTGGTCGAATGATGTCGGAATGTCAGCAGGCGTAGCTGCTACCAATTTTAAGAATGAAAATATGGCAGAACAGTTCAAGGCGGCAGGCAATACGGCTGACAAGCCGGACATCGGCCCTGACGGGGCGATTAACACCAAAGACGGTCTGAATATCAATCCAAACGAATCGTTGCACATGGGCGATGGTACAGCCTTTAAAGGCGGTGTGAAAACCATGGCTGACGGTACGCAGATTATGCCGGACGGCAGTGTAAAATTTGCAAATGGTGCTGTTATGGATAAAAATCTGCGGGATGCCAACGGAAATACAATGCCGCCGGGTACAATGCTGCATCCAGATGGCACAATGACTTCCGGTAATAAAATTTACTCGCCGGATGGCAGTGTAAAACAGGTAACAGAACCGACCACTTTGTCGGACGGCACAACTGTCCAGCCGAACGGTGCGAGAGTTCTTGGCGATGGAGATAATCAGGTTGTAATCGGGTCGAAAGGCTCTGTATCTCATGCAAACGGTGCAGTGACGAAGAACGGTGTTACAACACATGCAGATGGCTCACAGAGCTTCTCTGACGGTTCAGTACGAACATCCGATGATGAAATTATCCATATTGACGGATCTGCTACCAGAGCAGACGGTACAACAGTTACTGCAGAAGGTGCGGCTATCTTCTCTGATGGCTCGGTACTGCACGATAATGGGGATATTACATCGAATGGTGTTACAAAGCATACAGACCAGTCTACATCCTATCCAGATAGGGTAGAGTTTGGCAACGGCTCTATTGCATATAACGATGGCAGAGGCAGTAATCCGGACGGTACAGTGATAGATGGCATGGGGAATATTTCTACAGACGGAACAAACTTCCATCCGATTCAGGAGCCGTATGCACATCCAAATGGAGATATATCGTATCCCAATGGATCGGTGTATCATGCGGCATCCGGCGTTACAACCAATGTGGGTGGCGAAATCGGGCATACCGTTCACCAAGGCGGCGTTGATTCCTTTGCCGACGGCTCGGTATTCTGGGGGAATGGTTCGTCGGTTAATCCAGATAAAACAGTTGAATTTGACAGCGGTATAACGGTGAAAGACGGTGTAATATCACATTCCTCCGGCACAAAAACATTCGTCGAGAAAAATATAACGAAAATCATTCGTAATGACGGATACCACGAATTAAGAGATAAGGCTACAGGTGATGGCTCACAGAAATCCAGACCAAAAAGAACTATCTTTACAGGAAGAAAGAGATAATGAAGGAAGGTGAATATTATGGAACCCGAAAATCGTGGGTTTATTGACACTGCTACCTCCATTGCTCAGACTGCTACATCTGCAGTAAAAACGGTCACAAATGCCATATCAGGCAATTATGTCGGTGCTGTAATTTCAGCTGCCCAAAGTCCTTTCTTCCGTAAGCTGGTAGCCTGCATCTGTGCCTTCATTATTTTTCTGATTATTGTTGTTTGCTCGCTTCCAACAATGCTTTGGAACGCATTGATGGGCGGTGACAGTGCGTATGCAGAGGCACAACTGCGTATCTTGAATATGGCATCGCAAATCAACGCAGTATTTCTTGATGATTATAATATCGAATTGCAAGAGCTGAAGGAAATGGGCGTTGCAACGGGGGATATAACCACCAATGAACCTGTACCGCCGATCAGTCCATATAAAATCATGGCATATTACAGTGTAGCATCATTGAATAAAAATAATGAAACGGACGATAGTCCTTCTGCAGACGATGCTGCAGATACACCGGATGTTATCACAGGCGGTATTAGAATCGGGACAAGCCCGTTATCCGATACCGTAGAGGCGTACCGTTCCACAGTAAAAAGTGCTGCGGAAAAATACGGTATCCCGCAATATGTAGATATTCTTCTGGCAATGATGATGCAGGAATCCGGCGGACGTGGGAATGATGTTATGCAGGCGGCAGGCAGTGGTTATGTATACGGTGCAGTTACCCCATCATCCTCCATTGATGGTGGCGTGCATTATTTCTCTGAATGTCTGAAAAAGGCAGGCTGCACCGGTACACAGGACTGGTCACACTTGGAAGTTGCTGTGCAGTCATATAACTATGGCATGGGGTATGCTACTTGGCTGAAAAAGAACGGATATACAGGTTGGACAGCCACAAACGCTGCTCAGTACAGTAACTACATGGTAAAGAAATATCAGGCAAACGGCAGCCATATCTCACGCTATGGCGATAAGCAGTACATACCGCACGTTTTCCGATACTACCATAGCTCCGGCAGTACAGGCAGTGCCATTGATAAAATCGACATTGTACATCTTCTAAGCGTCCTTCGTGACTATGAAGGGGAATATTATTATCACAAAAGCTCCGGTGACAAATATGAAGTAATTTTTGTCACACATAGAGATTCGGATTTTTTCGTGAATAAAGTATTCCATCTGACAGCGGAGCAGAAGAAAACAGCGAAGTCCTATGAATCCATTTTTGAGCAGCTGGGGAATACGGACTTTATCAGTTCTGATAATATACTTGGCTCTCAAGCCGGATTGGATTCTCTGCCCCTGACAAACGCACAGGTAACAAATTATCTGTCGATTGCCACATCCACAGATCCAAAAATCTCTCCTGCAAGAAAACAGGTTTTAACTGTTGGATTATCCATTGTAGGCAAGGTAGGATACTTCTGGGGCGGCAAATACAACGGGACAGGGTGGAATAGCAACTGGGGTAAAAACACGCTTGTAACGGCTTCTGGAGACCGCACAACGGGTACTTATCAACCACTCGGTCTTGACTGCAGTGGATTTGTTGACTGGGCATACCGCACCGCAGGGGTAACTAACGTTCTGCAAGGCGGCGGCACATGGCATCAGTATAATTCTACTACACCAATTACAGCTGCACAGCTTAGACCGGGTGACCTTGGGTTCATTGTAAATTCCTCCGGCAGAACTACACACGTTGGGATTTACCTTGGCAAAGATTCCTCCGGCAAACGCTTATGGGTTCATTCTCAGGGCGGTACAGGTGTCAGTGTAAGCACCTGTGGATTTTCAAAATTTAGACGGGTGGTAAGCTGAAAATGGGCTTTGAGAAAAAATCAAAGCCCTAAATTTTTTTATTGAAAGGAGTGATAAATCTTGAGTAAAGACAATGAAGAAAAGCATCAGGTCTATGACATACCCCGTAACCTTAAAAGTGCGGGTAAAATTGCGGACATGGTTGAAGTAACAAGCCTCGTACAGGCGATTATCATTGCTTTTGTCGTAATGCTGCTTCTTCTGAAAGTTGTGCATTTATCATATAAGGCAACCTTCTTTATTATGGGATTGGTAATTCTGTTTACTATCCTGCCCTACGGGCAAAACAGCGATACTTTTTGCCGATATATCTATCTTCTGCTACGAAATTTTTTCGTCAGAAAAACGTATCGCAGATATGTTCGCCACCGCAGCCTGCAGCAGAAAAAAACAATCAAGCAACGTCTGCTGAGAGAGCGGTATAGAGAAGAATTTGACGATGAATATGATGAATTTTATGATGATGATTTCATTGAGGAAGAAGGAGGCGATAGGGAATGAAATTATCTGACCTTGCACAAAAATTCTCAGATTATGATGAGAAGGAGAAGGCAATTCTCAAAAGAAAAAATAAAAAACCCAGACCAAGCACTCGGTTTCGGACGCAGAGCTTTATCAATATCAGGGATGTGTCTGACGGTATTATCATCACCAATGACGATAGGTACATTCGTATTATTGAGATTGTTCCCACAAACTTTTTTAATAAGGATGCTTTGGAGCAGGAGCGTATTGTTTACCAGTTCGCTCAATACCTGAATCACGCACCACGCACCATGCAGATTAAGATCATGTCCGTACCGGAGACAGCTGAGGACTATCTGAAAGTGCTGCGTTCTTATAAAAATCTTCCCAATGCAACAAAGCAAACTCGTGAAATGGTAGATGATCTGGCTGCAGAAATCAAGGATACTGTAGAGATTTATAAGCTGACAGCCAATCGTTTTTTTGTTATTTACGAGTTTGAGGAATTCCAGATGTCCCCTGATTTTAATTATGTGCGAAAAATCCTTTTGGGTCACGAGTTGGCTTTGGCTGAATGCATGGAAAGATGTGGGTGTAAAGTAGTGAACCCTCGCCTGACAGATAACCAATATATCAATACCGTACTGTATGAATATATTCTCATGCACTTTGATAGAATGGCACCGGATTTTGAAACACAATCTCTGCAAATCTATCAGGAGATTGCCGACCGTAATCCAATGAAGGTTGATTCGCTTACCATAGAGGATTATCTCTCACCGAAAGAGGTTGCCTTTTATGACAGAAAGTTTTGTGAAGTAAATGGGAAATATGTCTCCTATCACTATATCAGTGACTATAGACACCGAGTAACAGCCGGGTGGCTGAATCCACTCCTGAGCAGCTCCTATGATGTGGATGTAGACATATTTTTCGTGCGAGAGGACAGAAGAAAAGCAAAAACTATCGTCAGACGATCTGTTGATATGCAGGAGTTGGTGTTAGAAAATATCAGCAGTAATACCAGTGTAGCAATGGAATCCAGACAGAACATGCGTGATGCATTATTGCTCCGAGAGAAAATGTATAGCGAGAGTGCGGATATGTATTATTTATCCGTTCTTGTTACTATTTCTGCAGATGAATTAGATGTGTTGGATGATAAAATTCGTGAGGTGTACAACCTTATGGAAACGAAGGATATGCCACTTCTTCCATTGGATTTACGGCAGGAGGAAGGCTTTCGCTCTACACTGCCTTTTGTAAAATTGGATAAGGATGTCATGCGAATTTCCTCCCGTAATATTCTCTGCGGTGAACTGGCTTCTGTGTTTCCGTTTAACGAACCGTCCATATTTGATGAGGGCGGTATTTTTATCGGCAAAAACAAAGCAGGAAGGTTCTGTGCGATCAATAACTTTGACACCACAAAATACGATAAACCACACATGATGTTCCTTGGTTCTACAGGTAGTGGTAAGACTTATGCGGGTCAGTTGATGATTGGCCGCAGTCGAATGGCAGGTGCGAAATGCTTCGCAATCGCACCGATTAAAGGCGAGGAGTACAGACGATTCTGTGAGAATATCGGCGGACAATTCATCAAGTTTACAACAGAGGGAACTAACCACGTTAATATCTTTGATATACGCCTTCCTAAAGAAGAAATCGCATCAGCACTCATTGAAAGCGGTGATACCGGTTACTTAGGGCAAAAAAGTTATCTGTCCAGAAAATTGATCGTGGTATCCGCATATTTTGAGATTCTGATGCCCTATTTAACGCCCCTGCAGCAGTCTCTGCTTAATGTAGCCATTGTAGATGCCTACAAAGCAAAAGGCATTACAAGGGACAACAGGAGCATTTTAAACGAGGATGGCAGTTACAAGGAAATGCCTATTATCAGTGATGTTTGTATCGCCTTAAAGGATATGCTTAACCCAGATAACGGTGTCGAGGATACCTTCCGTATGACTATGCCAGATCCGTAGGAATTTAAACAGACAATCCATGAATTGGTAGGTATCATGCAGCAGTTTATATCCGGTACATACAGCTTCTTAAACAAGCATACAAACATTGAAAATCTGGAAAATGACTACACCGTTTTCGATATATCAGACCTCGACAGCTCCGGGGATAAAATCGTCGGTGCAATGATGTTTACTATCGTAAACCATATTATGAATATCATGTCCGAGGACATCACCCAGCGCAAGATTGTTTTCATTGATGAACTTTGGAAACTGGTCGGTGAGGGGAGTGGTCAGACTGCTGCCTTCGTAAAAGAGCTGTACAAAATCATTCGTGCATATAACGGCTGTGTTATCACTGCTTCTCAGGATATTGAGGACTGGAAATCGAAGGACAATGAATCTGTTCTGAATACAATCATCAATAACTCGCAGTTCCAAGTGCTGTTAAAAATGCAGCAGCATACGCTTGGAGTTGTCAGTGAAATGCTGTATCTGAACAGTGAAACCCGCAATCAGATTTCTATGTTCTCCCAGCGTGGTGATGCCATGTTAATCTGTGAAAACAATGCCTTTGAAATCCGTTTCAGTGGCACACCTGCAGAACACAGAGCCATTACCACAGATCCTAATGAGCTGGCTATCTTGAGAAAAAAACAACAGGTTTTTAATGATTAGAAGGTGATAGGATATGAAAAAATTTGAATTGGTTCCGGAAAAATTTATCCCCTGTGCTGACGGAAAATTATATCAGATTCGAGCTGTAAAATCTTTTACCACTTCTGTTGGAAAGCACATCCACAAAGGTGATTTTGGCGGTTATATAGCACGAGAGGATAACCTTAGTCATGATGGCAAATCTTGGATTGATTGCAATAGTTTTGTCGGCGGACAAGCACATGTTTTAGATGATGCACTGGTTACTGATCATGCTTGTATATTCAGTACTGCTGTGATTAAGGATAACGCTGTTGTATATGAATCTGCAAGAATATATGGTAATGCCGTAATCAAAGATAATGCCATTATAGGCGGTGAAGCAAAGGTTTTTGGCAATGCACAGATTGGTGGAAATTTGATTATCCGAAATCAATCTATCGTCTGCTGTAACGCAGAAATTCTTAATAGAACACAGTTTATTTCCATTCAAAATATTGGTTACGAAGGTGATAAAGTAACCTTTTTTCGCACTTGTGAAAACAAAATTGCAGTAGCCAGTAATGCCTTTGACGGCGATTTAGAGCTGTTCTTAAAATTTATAGAAACTGCTTACGAGGATAGTTCAATCAAACAAACTTATCAGGCTGCTGCAGATATGGCAAGACTGCAATTATCCTTGCCAACGGATACACAGGAACAGCAAAAGTGATTTTAAATATCCCATCAAGAAAGAGGTGAAAAAATGTATTTTAACAGTGAAGAATTAAGTGAATTGAAAGAGATTCGTGAGGAACAGATCAGTGATTTTTTAACCGACGGTTGGGGTTGCGTACGGATAAAAGATATCATGCGATTATTTGATTTAAGCAAAATGGACTACACACATGGCTTAAGAAGCATGCTTAACAATCATATAAAGGTAGTTGAGCATAGTGATTATGTAGCTGTTGAATATTTTCCGGGCTATGAGGCTTCAAAGAAATACATGAACACAATTTCTGCTTTAGTAGCCCTAAAAAATCAGCATAAAAATGTAATCATAACTGACGATTCCTATAGCACTCTGTTTACTGCTAAGATGTATATTCGTGACGAAAATACAGATGATGTACGAACCTATTATGTCATCGACACACAGTTTCTGGACGTACCTTTTTATGTGCTGCAGGATCTGATTAAGAATGAATTGGACAACGGTTACTCCAAGAAAAATCGGTTAATTATCATTGTATACCCTGACACTGAAGTTGAGCATATTAGTTTAGATATCCCCATCTTTCTCGCTCTGCTTCAGTTTTCAGAAAAAGATATTTCCATCAACTTTTACGATAACAAACAGTTATGAGAGGAGGGGGATTATGAAGATTTTATCCAACAAAGCAAATGCTATTCAGAGCAGGCTGATTATGTTTCAGTCACAACCATCTGATTACTACTTAGTAATGCAAAATCTCCCTGACTTAATTGCACTGATTGAGGAAGTGGAGAGCTTCTCTGTTAGCTGCCGGAAGGTTATTGCAGGGTATCAAAATGACCTTCCATATTATTCCGGTATGTTGGATCGTGTAAGCATCCGGGATGGCAAAAAATCCTTGTCAGCGATTAAAAAAAATGTTACTGTTTCAGTAGAAAATGGTATACTCACTATAAGATTATTTCCATTGATTAAGAACCTATCAGCAAGAACAAAAGAGTATATATCTCTCTTAATCAGTGATGCAATCAAGGAGTACTTCACAGCAAATCCTAGGCTGGATTTCGGTTGTGAAAATTGTGTTATCGTTATAAACAGCCACTATACACGTCCTGAGCTGGTACGGGACAACGATAGTGTAGAGGTATCCGCAATCGTCAATGCTATTAAGACATATTTCTTGACGGATGATGATGGATTACACCTTGCAATATACAGAACTGGAACAATATCTGATCGGCATGAAACTGAGATCAATGTGATGAAAATAACTGATTTTGTACAGTATTTAATTCAGCACAGTAGGCACGTACATTCCTAAATAAAAGCAATCTGGATTCTTGTTTTTTTCGCTAATGAGCAGTGTTTTTTTGAAGGATTTTACACCGAGCCTTCAAGTTTTTTCACTCAAAAACTACGGTTTTTTGAGTGCCAAATCGCCAATTCCCATTTTGGCACGCTTTTGGCATTTTTTGATAGGGAATATTTCCCGAAAAATCAACGTTTTTTGAGGTTTTGAGGAAATTTGAAAAATCCACCTAAAGAAAAAGGGGGGTTTAGGGTTTTGGTTTTGCTCTAATTTCTTATCAAGCGAGCTACCTTCCGTTCACTTGATACTGCGATAAAATTTTGATTGTGATACAATGCCACTACTGCCACTGAAACAGCACACAAATGATACAGTTTTTAAAAATAAATTTTAAAAAAGGAATGATGGCATTGCAACCACCAAAAACACAAACAAAATGGAATCCATATCTGAAAAGCGTGTCGACAAAACTGAAACGAGATTGGAAAGGTTTTGAAGATATGACAAATGAAATAATAAAAACTCCCGGAACACTAAAACCCGGGACAACCGGATATGAAATCCTGCACATTCTGAAACAATATGGGGATTACCCAGAAGATAAAATAAAAGAATTGATACCGGATAAAAAGCCGGATACAATTCGCAAAGCAATTCGTAAATTAGTGGACTGCAATTATCTCCTGAAGCGAAGGGGAATTGGCGGGGAATATATTCTGAGCCTAACACGGTTCTCAAAAGGAATGTTGATGGTGCAAAATTATAATCTCAGCACCTCACCCAAAAAATTAACACGAGCAGCTAATCTGGCTGTAGTCTCAATGATGTTTCATAAAAGCGTCCTGCCATACGATACAAATGCAGCAGAATTTTATGAATCAAAGGATGACATTTTAAAAAAATATCCTGAATCGGAAAAGGTCTTAATTATTTCCAGAATGGCTGGGATATATCATCACTACGATGAAATTATTCCTGTGTTTTTTCTTGGAAGCTCTATGTATTGGGTAGACAATGCCGAGCGAACAGTTAAGGAATACCTTGAAAACCGTCTGTACCACAAACCAATCAATACTTGCTTTTTCTTTATAGAAAATTATGAGAAAGAAGCAATGCGGTTAATAAAAGAGCCGGAAGGTGGCAGAAATTATGGTCTTGCTCTTAGAGAGTCATTGGAGCTGTCCTCTTGCTATCGAAAAACTTTTTTATTTTCAACAGACCGCCCTGGTATTAACCAGTTAAAGCTGTTTCGCTCATTTTCAAATATCGAGGAATTGTTTCTTGATGCCGTATTTGAAAGAAATGAAAGAGAGCTGTCAGAAGAAAGCGTCATTGACGGTAGGGTTGAGGATACAGACTGCATCGTTTTATTCAGCGGCGATATTATCCGAATTAAAAAAATCTACCGTCTTCTTGATGCGAGAATGTTGGAGCGTATAAACATTATCTGTTATGACTTCCAAGAGGACTTCCTGCAGGAGGTATTTAGTCCTTGGTCGGATCGAGTAGTATTTAACAGTTACTCGATTGAAGATGTAAGGGAGGTGTTTAATATTTAAGATGCCAAAACGATATACGAATAAAAAAAAAGGAGCCATATTATATCAGTATGGCTCTAAATTTTTGCACAAACTACTCGACATAGAAAGCTTTCTTGTAAAGCACACAGACCTAACCAGAAACAGGCTGTATATCATGGGTGGGTGCTGCCTGACGATAACCGGAATGATACGTTCTTTATTCCGAGGGAAAGCTTTCACGCCGATAGCATGGATCATCAACAGTATTTTTTCCTTATCAGGACTGTTGATTTCCATTTTCTTATTCATCATTGCAGTCTCAGCTGTCTATTTCATCCAAAACCATAGCGAAGAATTTTCGGATGAATATGACGAAGAACGTAACTTCACTAAATCAGCAAGCGGCACACATGGTACAGCATCTTTTCTGGAAGGAGAGGAAATAAAAGATGTTTACGGGCTATGCCCTGAAAAAAGGCTTGAAAGTCTGAATGGCTTTTTAATCGGGAAAGTACCGGATATTTCAAGAAACGCCGGACATATCGGGGATATTGTTACAAGGGATGAAACCCTGATGCAAAAAAAATTTCTGTCAAACAGGAACACGCTTATCATCGGTTCTCCCGGCACAGGGAAATCTGCTGGTATCATGATCCAGAACTTAATAGAATCCGCAAAAAGAGGCGAGAGTGTTTTCGTAACCGATCCCAAAGGGGAGCTGTGCGATAAGACCTCGCCTATTTTTAAAGAATTAGGTTACACCGTTAAGGTATTTAACCTTGTTTACCCATGGCACTCCGATAAATGGAACGTCATGGAATGGCTCGCAGGTCTTGGGTCAGATAATGAGAAATGGGTATCAACCATCAGCTCTATGATTATTAAAAATACCAATGGTGGAGAAAAGACGGATGCCTTCTGGGAAACCAATGCAGATAAACTGCTGCGTGCCTTAATGTCTTTTTTGTTAGAAATCGCATCCCCTAAAGCTAAGCTGAAGGATAAAAAACTGGAAGAATATGAGGAACGGTTGCGGGGCCTGCGTGCCGAACGAAACCAATGCGAAATCCTAACCGAAAGGGATTATATGAATCAGCAAATTGCGGATGTCATTCGTGAGCGGTATCAGTATCTCAGTAAACGTGTAGACAGTCTAAAAATGCAAATTGAATCCTGCACAACACAGAATGAAAAACAAAGGCTAACAAAAATTTATCAGAAACTGGTAGCATTCCGTAATGATGAAATGCTACTGCCTATTCTGGATAAGGATAACCCACCGGATGATTTTGAACCGCTGACACTTGCCGAAGCGAAGAAACGTATCTTAAATCTTCCAACCTGCTCGCAGCTGCTACAGTTAAGGATATACATAACCAAAGAAGAAATGGCAGACTTCGCTTCATGGTATGCTCTTCCCAAAAGGGAGAAAATCACACGTCTGGTGTATGAGCTTGCATTTCAGGTACCATACGAGAGCAGAACATATAAGACCCTGTATCAGGTCTTTTCCATCTGCGATCCAAACCGCAGCCTTGCGTTCAGCTACTGGAGTTCGTTTACTGAAGCAAGCGAAAATCTTCGCACTTCCGTAAAAGGCGGACTGGATACAAGGCTATCTGCTTTTAACCAGCATTTTATCAGAAAAATGCTCTCCGAAAATGCAATCGACTTGGAGAAACCCGGACAAGAGAAATGTGCTTATTTCTGTATCATTTCCGACCAGGAAACATCCTTGTCTTATATCTCATCCCTTTTCATTACGGTTGCATTTGAAACTCTCCGGTCACAGGCGGATTCTTTAAAAGAAAAACGACTCTCCCGCAGGGTTATGTTTTATCTGGATGAATTTGCAAATATCGGGTATTTGCCGGACTTCACAAAAAAACTTTCTACACTGCGTTCCAGAGACATTCATATCATTCTTGCAATACAGAATCTGCCGCAAACACTGCAGCGATATGATGAAAATACCTGTTCGGAAATTTTCGGTGACTGCGACTTGATGCTTTTCCTTGGCTGCGGTAATGAAACAAAAACACCGGAGTTTGTCTCCACACTGATGGGCAAGATGACAACAAGCACCATTGTAAAGCGTGAAAACGGAAATAAACTTATGCCTTTTCACGATTTAGATTATTCAACCAGTGAACAGCAGAATCAGCGAGATCTCATGTACCTGAGTGAGGTTAGGGGATTGGAGCAGAATCGACTGATTGCAATTACACGAGGCGAAAAGCCCATGCAAGTGGACAAGTATATGTACTTCCATCGTCCGGACTATAAGTGGATTGAAAGCCTGATAAAAAAATATCCAGTAATAAGCGGTAAGCCATTGGATAAGGAGGATGCCATTGATCTGAATGAAATCCACGAACCAGAGGTTTCCGCTGTATATCCTGTATATCCGGTGCGGCCAACATCACCAATGGATACAATCGCTTCTACGGTTGACCTTCAGATGAAATCCGTAAATCCAAAAAATGAAATTGATGATTTCGTGGAGCATCTGCAGGAGCTGCAAGCAGAAGGGCAATACACACCAGAGCAGCTGTCCAAAATCATTCATCAGTCGCTTGGTATTAGCGAAAATACGCAAATGGAAAATGAAATATCTGAACTAACAAAAAGCACAAATGCCCCTGTTGGCTCCTACGAGGACGTGACAGACGGTTTTGTTCCATTAACGAAGGATATGCCTGATGAAAGTACCGTGCCGCAGAAAGCCCCACAGACGATGTATAAGTACGAAACGCCACAAATAACAAGAAAATTATCAAAAAGGAAACTAAACAATGAAAACAAAGTCAACCCCAAAGATATTTAATCATCTTGTCGATTTTTAAATACCATTGGCAAAAGAATAAAGGAGGAATATCTTATGGCAAACGAAAAAGAAAGAAGAGAAGATGAAATCGAAATTAAAAAAGCGGTGAAAGAGCTTTCCATCAATGAAATTGATGAAATTATGTTTTCTTCTCCGGATTCTGCAACAGAAGCAGATGAAGAATATGAAGAAGAAAGTGAACTGTCCGACAGCAATAGTATCTTTCAGTCGATAACACCAAAACCTTTGATGGAAGAAAAGTATCCATCACCTACACACGCACAACAAGGAAAGGGGAAAAGAAAGACCATCAGTTATGGCAGCTCTGACAATATTTCTCGTACAGAACAAGCATACAGAGCCTTTGAAATGGCGAAAGAAAACCGAAAAATTATCGAAGGTGTTGTAATCAGTGCAACAATGGTTAATATGCCAAACGGATTACAGGACGTACTTTTTGAAGTTGTTCCTACAGAATCCATTTACAACAATATTTCTGTTTTTATTTCCGGCGAAAATATGAGCAAGATTTTAGTATGGAATCGCAATGAAGACTCAAAAGATGCAACAACCAAAATACGCCGTCGATTTGGTAAAGCAATGCTGAACGCCGAGATTCAGTTTTGCATTGAGAAAATCACGATTACCAATCCGCAGGAAAGAAATATTGAGGAACGAGAATATTTTATTGCCGGCAATCGCTGCATGGCAAATGAACGGATTAAGCAAATGTACTTTAACCCTGATGATCCAAACAGCCTTCAGGAGGGTGATATTGTAAATGGTCGGGTAATTGGTGTATTCCCACAACGCATTGCTTTTACAGTTGCAGGTATTGATAAATACCTGCACATTACCACGCCATACATTACCGGAGCTTCCAGAATCATTCCCGGCACCTCCGGGAAGGCACTTGCTGTTGTCAACGATGAGAAGGAGTGCCTGATTAACACCATCAGACGTAATCCCGAAACAAAGGAAATTACGAATTTGTACATTTCCTTTTATGCTCCAATCGAGGATAAAATCCTGAAGAAAATTGATGCAATGAGAGTAGGAGCTTTATACTCCGGCACAATTTTACGCTTTCTACCTCCAACCGAAGAAAGAAAACATCCCTACATGATCGTAAAAACCGACTCTGGTGTTGAAGTGCTCTGCACACTTCCAAACTGGAAAAAACCGCCCATGGAAATGGACAGTGTAAACGTCAAAATAGTTGAAATCCGTCCTAATGGTCAGAATACACTGGTGCTTGGATTCATCAAGCGTTAAGAAAGGAATGTGACTGAAATGGAAACAAAGAGAATAAAACTGGAGGTTGAAATTCCGACTGTGATCTACATGGCGCTGTTGGAAAATAAAATGCGTGACCAGGAGGACATTCTGGAACGTGCAAGAAAGGGTACGGTCGCAGCCTTCTACGCTATGTATCGAAACCCTTCACTTGTCCCTGTCCCGCTGAGACAATATTTTGAAGCTAACTACGGTGCGCCGCCTGAGCTACCCGCACAAAAGAAAAAGGGTAAGAAAAAGGCCGAAGAAGCTCAGCCAGCAGATGACCAGAATGAATTTGGCAATGAGTAACCTCTATCTCCTATAAGTCTATCTGAAACGACACAATTCCCCTATCCATGCCAAAAAGCAGGGTAGGGGAATTATATATTTGTTATATGTTACACATTCATTATTTTACATAAAGTGTATAAATTAAAAAAACTTTGAAAAGTTTATTTTCAAAGTAAAAAAAGACAAGAAAAAAAGCCGTCCCCGGCCTTTTTCTCAAATAACTTACAATATAATCTAGGTTTTGTTGCACTGTCCCCAGTGCTGAGTGACTATCCACATCACTCAAATCCACAATTAAATTATACATATAACAAATAGATTTGTCAACGAAATAGACTTTGAAAAAGTGCGAAAAAAAGGCGAAAAATCAAGCTTTCCATCGATTTTATTATGTGCATTTTGCTAAATGTTTAATATATTACATTTATAAATTATTCGACAGAAAACTAAAAAAACAACCATGCTGCAAAGAGTTTTTAACAAGAAAATTTTTCTTGTTTATATAAGAAAAATCTTGTAAATTCAGCATTTTCCGCACAATAGGTCGTTTTGTATTTATCAGCTGAACCCATAACTTTAAAAAATTTTTTATAAAAAAGAAAGGAGTTTTTACTATGAAACAAAAAATGTTAGGCTCTATTGCTCTCGCAGGCGTGCTCTCGCTGTCTGTAGCTGGAACAACTCTGGCTTCCGACTATCACAGCCCATTCACCGATCTTTCACCTAATTCTTGGTGCTATGGGTATGTCACCAGTATGGTAGGGCATAACTTCCTGTCTGGCTATCCGGATAATACGTTCCGACAGGATGCTCTTATCACTCGTGCAGAAACGGCAACCGCCCTGAGCAAGTTAGGACTGCCAGCAATCATTGTAAGCAAGGAATTCTACGATGTACAACACCTCACATGGTATCACGATGCCATCCAAAAGGCATATACATCCGGTGTAATGCTTGCAACTAATCACGATACCACCAGTGACTATTATGCTCCAAACGATTACCTAACAAGGGCTGACGCTGCCATCATTGCCTCTCGTCTTTATGGCCTGCATCATACCAGTGGCAGCCTGCGGCAATTCACTGATAGCAATGAAGTTCCCTATGGTTCTGAAATCCATTTTAAAAATCTTATCAATGCCGGAATCATGTCCGGTTATCCTGATAGAACGCTGCGCCCCAATCAGCCGATTACCAGAGCTGAGTTCAGCCGCATCTTTCATTTCCTATGCAGCATGACATCCTACGATATGCAGAACAATATTAGAGATTCCTTGGAGGAGGAAAATATACTGAACAATGATAATGATCTATCAGAGGTTTCTTTAAAGCTGGAAGTAGCTGATAAGCTGACATACGGCGAAGAATCTTCGGCAAGGGTAAAGGTAAAAACCGAGAATATACCGAACGGAACAGTGATTCCACTCTCCATCAGCAGCAACGGCAGCAATATTACCATTCCAAGCCAGATTACCATCTACAATGATACAGCATCCTTCTTCATTTATTCGTCCAGATTGACTGCAATGAAAACCTATACATTGACTGCAACGTATGAAGGAATGGATTTCAGCACAAATGTCTTCCTCAAAAAGAAGGATACACAATCCAATGATGTTTATATTGACAAGATCACTGTTGATGGCACACTGCTCTATGGTAAAAAGGACTCTGTAGAAATAATAGTAGAAACAGAGGATATCCCTAAAGGCGAATATGTAGAAGGCTACATTACCGGACCGGGGCTGAGCCTTGAAGATGATGAAGTAAAAGTGAAGAATAATAAAGCTGTTTTTACTGTGAATTCCAAATCCAGTACACCAACAGGTATTTATACTTTCAAGGCAAGCTATGAGGGACATTATCGGACAGCAAAGGTTGTGGTTGCCGAAACAAAAACGGATGATCCATACATCATTAAGGCAGAAGTAAGTAGGAATCTGAAAGAAGGCAAGAATGACAGAATAAATGTAACCGTATATACAAATGATTTGCCAAACGGACAGTACATGACCGCAGCACTCAGCGGAAAAAACGTATATCCTGCAAGTGTTGGCTTAAGCGTTACAGATCAAGTATTGGTATACGATAACAAAGCTGAATTTACCATCTACAGCTCCTCCTACACGCCCAAAGGCACATATTATATCACTTTCGATTATAACGGTTTCTCCCATAGAGTTAAATTCTATGTGAGTGACAGCGACTCTGATACTGATTCCGATAATGATGAAAACGGCTATATCAAATCCATTATCGTAGACGGCTATCTGCGTGAGGGTCGCAAGGACTATGCTGACGTAATCGTAAAAACAAGCGGTATCCCTGATGGAACAATCCTTTATCCTGAAGCTGAGGATGATCTGAAGGTTCCTGCATCCTGCGTTGTTTATAACAACAAAGCTGAATTCTATGTGCATAACCCCAATTCTGTCGAAGCTGGCAGATATGAAATTTCCATCCGCTATAACGGTGAAACCTACACAGCTACGGTTCGTGTCCGCTGATAAAGCTCCTACAACAGAACTTTAAGTTGCTATAGCACTTTTTCCACTTACTTTGCAAAAAATATTTGCAAAGTAAGTGGAATTTTTTATAAACTGAATGGTTAATAAGGGCAGGGTGTCAAGACGATAATTATTATTTTTTAATAACTATTCGCAAAAGACATGTTTTGCGAATAGTTATTGCTATAACAGAAAAAAACAATTTATAAACTCCGGACAAAATACGAAACAGCCTGCTGGCGAAAACATCCCTCTGAAAAATTCAGAGGGATGTGATACTCTACAGCAAACTGAAAGCAAATAGCCTAACGAATAATAAACAAAGAAAAATTGTTCAAAAGGATAGTCCTTTTCATTGCTTGCTAATCCTTCGTTCCGGTTTTTATTCCTGAAAATCAGTTATTGGTTTCGGCTTCTATGTCCTCAACAGGAGGCAATTCTATACCGAAATTACTATATCGCTCCAGAGAATGCAACTCTGTCTTGATAAATGCCCATGAACTGCGATAATCATCACATACAGAGAACGAAGATTCTTTCATAAACAGAGTAAATCCATCTGGATCATCGCCATACTTCAAGTCAAACTCCTCAGCGCACCGAATTTTATCCCAATCCGAAAGATTTGTTCTTCCATGAAGAATATGCTCTAGATTCAAAGAAAAATAGTACATACTGTAAGGAATACCCGCAATTTTAGGACAAGCAGAGAGCCGATCGATATTGTTCCGTTTGCGTTGGTTTCGATCAAGAATTCCTGCACGATTCGGTGTTTTAATTTGTGTTTCCGTATAGTAAGGCGGAGTGCCAATTTCCATCGTATCATCTTCGACAACAGCATCATCAGGGATAAAAACACCGTCCATATCTGTTAGATGAACAATTTGGCAAATATCGGTCTTTCTGTAGATACTGCCCATAAACTCCTTGACCTGCTTCCACACGGCGGTCACAATATTATTCGAGGAAGTAAAATCACGGGTCAAAATGTCTCCATGAACAACCTGAAATTTTACCGTTGAAGAAGAAAAGATACGGTTCAAGACCGTAGACAGACTGGTTTCATCTGTCGGTCCCTCTACTATAAAGAGCATAACTTTCTTTTTAGCCATTGGACACCTCCACAGATGCGTCCTCCGCCAAAGAAATGCTCTCCATACGCTTGCCGACAATTCTCATTGCGTGAGCGATTTCGGACACATTAGTTTCTTCGTAGAGAGCTTCGTCATCATCACTGCCAAGAATGACTTCCCGCAGATACATAGAACGCAGATTATTTGTTGCTCGCACACTTTTGATACGAGTATATCGATCACTGGGGTTAGTTGTTGTAAAGACGATAGAATTACTTTCCAAAGTTTCCAACGGATAAAGATTGTGTGAGGTGAAGATCAGCTGACCCTTACCGGAGTTTTGCATAATCCGCAGCAACTCGCCCAGCAAATACTCGTAGATACCAGCATCCAGTTCATCAACTGCTAGTGTGATGGACGGATTGTTGTATGCGGCAATCAGCAGATGCAGGATTGAAGTGATTTTTTTAATGCCCTCGGATTCATACTTCAAGGGCAAACGGTGCAGTTCGCCATTAGCGCAGAGCAATTCTCGTGCCAACTGGATTTTTGTACCTTGATTACCGTCCTCCATCAGCTCTGTACCAAGTTCCACAAGCGTCAATTTAGCACCGGGGATGATTTTGCAAAGTACAGTGCTGATGGTTGATATAACTTGTCGAACAATCTCCAAGAACCGAGTCGGTATTGTTTTCGATTGGTCGATTGGCAAAGCAAACACGCCGCTAGCCGTCTCCGTTCGGAAGTTCACTGGAATAGCTGCATCCAATGAAATCAGTCCATTGTTGCGGTTTAGAATCACAAAGAGCGAGGTCTTGGCATAGAACGCCATTTCAAACAGCGGCTCGACTTCATCATCATTGTCCTGTGCTGCTTCATGGAGCATCTTCAAAAACTCCGGAGCAAAGAGAAACGAACGATGTTCCTTTTTGCACAGCAGCTTCGTAACACGAATCTCATTCATTTTTGCGCTTTGCTTAGATCCGAACAGCGATTCCAATTTCACCTGCGGCGTGAATACATCATCTTCCTCCTGATGTGTACACACAAAGATAGGTTTCAGCCGAGGAGTCTTTTCGGAATCGTCGCTGTATGTGACACATTTGATGGTTTCATCAATCGTGTCCTTGCTCAAGATAGCGGCATAGATAAACCGTCGTTTGTATGCAACATTGCCCTCATTCAGCTTGAGGATACTGAACTCAAATTGCAGTTCTGCCTGTTCCTGCCCAAAAGAAATACAATCTGATAATTCAGCTCCGACTTTTTCCCCAGACAATAATACTTTAAGAATTTCAAGTGTATCGATAAATGTCGTTTTGCCAGAACCATTCTGACCGTAAATACCGAGGACATCGGCTCTCGGTGCAAAAATATCTTCACCATAATTGCATGGGAAACGAATGTCCCCGTATTCAACATTTCTAAAGTTCTTGATACTTGCCCGCTGAATGCGTACAATAAGAGTTCCTTTAGAAGTTTCATTCATAGTGTCCACCTCCAAATTAAGTATATCCACTTTTTAAAAAAATAGCAATACGAAGCGTCGAAAACGAATAAAAAATTCATATATAGGCTTAAAATTCTTCATTGCCGTATGATGACAGAGAATATTTCTTTCAAGAATAACATCTATTTGGCTGCTACAATGAAAAGACATGACACGAATTATCTTATAAATCTAAAAAATCTTTTTTAACTTAGAAGTCCAATCAATGGAAACACATTTTATCCCTATGCTATAATTAGTCTACAAAAAGAGAAATGAGGTGTCCACAATGAAACAATCAACTCCGGGAATGCGAATGAAATATTCTCGCAAAAAAGAAAAAATGAAACTCTCTGAATTAGCAGATAAAATAAACGTACCAATCTTTATACTGAAAAGCTATGAAACCGATAGAAAAGAGCTGCCCTACGAACTGGCACGACATATCGCTACTGTGCTGCACACAACCGCAGGATATCTACTCGGTTGGGAAGCTGACCCCTTCCTAGCTGAGGTGTATGAACAAAAAACAAACGAAGAAGCACTGTTTGATGAAGATTTTGACGATGAAGAACCATTTTCTGATGATGAAGATGACTGGGACGATGAAAACGAATCTATCTCCCTGTTTTATGAGATGATGTATAAAAGCGAAGAAGAAAAAGATGAAATCTTGGAAACCAAGGCATTTAACACTCATATTGCAGGCTATCTGATTTGTACTTTACAAAAATTGGGCTGCTCCGCAAGCACAATTACAAAGGCACGCCAGCTGTTGTATGATGAAATCTTCCCTAACCTGACGGCTGAAGCCGCCAGAGAACTTGGAGCAGCTGCGGAACTCAAGCAACCAGATACTCTGAATGAAAACCCCAATATTATCCATTTTCCGACAGAGGACTGATTTCGCCCTCTTGAATGTGCCGAAATGGGAATACAAATTAGAAATTTTATTATTATATTCCCGTTTCGGCATATAAATTGATTTTTGGCATAGTTTGTGCTATAATTGGCATACTACTTACTGGAGGTGATCATATTGGTTGAGAGAAAAGAATATTTGGAACAACTGGCTCAATGGAAAGATGAGCAAGTAATCAAAGTCATAACCGGCATCCGACGTTGCGGTAAATCCACCCTGCTCCTGCAATATCAAACATGGCTGAAAGCAAATGGGGTTTCTGCAGATCAGATTGTTTCTGTCAATTTTGAGGAACTGGAATACGAGGAACTTCTGGACTATCGGAAATTATATGAATATCTCAAAAATCACTTGTGCGTTGGGAAAAAAACTTATATCTTTCTGGACGAAATTCAGAAGGTAACCGCATTTGAAAAGGTGGTTGACAGTCTGTATGTTAAGCCGGATATTGATATATACATCACCGGTTCCAATGCGTATATGCTATCCAGCGATTTAGCTACTCTGCTGACCGGGCGATATGTTGAAATCAAAATGCTGCCACTTTCATTTAAGGAGTTTCTCGACATTACTGCTCTTGATGCCGAGCAAGGTCTTGCAGAGTATTTGCGTGACGGCGGACTGCCTTACATCGCTGTAATGAATCGTACCTCAGAAAAGGTCGAAACCTATTTAGAGGGCATTTATAATACCGTTATCGTAAAGGATATAGAGGATAGACAAGCCAGAAAAGAAAGTGAACCGTCTAAAAGATAAATTACAGACATTACTTTGCTGAAAACCATCGCAAAGTATCTGGCAAGTGTAGTTGGCAACCCTGTTTCAATCAGGAGCATTACAAATTATTTGACTTCAAACGGCAGAAAGCTATCTCCCAATACGGTAAGCGATTATGTAGATGCTCTGATAGAATCCTTTATTTTCTATCCTGCGGAACGGTTTGATATTGTCAGTAAACAGCTCTTAAAAGCAAACAGAAAATTATATATCGTAGACCTCGGTCTGCGTAATTATATCCTTCCACGCCAGAATTACGACCTTGGATTTTCTCTTGAAAACATTGTTTATTTTGAACTCCTTCGTCGAGGGTATCGGGTGATGATCGGAAAGGTCGGAAACACAGAAGTTGATTTTGTTGCCGAAAGAAAAGGCACCTATAGCTATATCCAAGTCACTGCAGACATGACCGCAAAAGAAACCTTTGAACGTGAACTCAAACCGTTATCAAATATCAGAGACAACTACGAAAAAATTGTCCTTACTGCAGATCGTTTCACTCCCGGCAACTATAACGGCATACAGGTAAAATACCTTCCCGACTGGCTACTTGGGAAAAATTCTTAATTTTACTCTACTACAAAAATAAAATGGGCCTTGAATTCACATTCCAAGGCTCATTTTGTCATATTTCTCTTTTTTCATTATCAAGCAGCTCCTCATCATAGGAGTACCCAATCCATTTTGTCCTATAATCCTTGAGCTTCAGCACTCCTTGGTTTCCGTGGCGAAAAATGGCAACCAATTCGCCGGATACCTCGTCGTTCGATGTTGAATATATAGCATCCAACACCGCCGGAAACAATTCCCCATAATCATCCTCATTTTCCGTTTTTAATATACGAACCAGAATCGGATGATAGGCATTAAACTTATCCATAAGCTCATTTTCCGTTAGCTGCTGCAGTTTCTTTTTTATCTTCCTCGGCGGCATGATAAACGGTTTTAATCTATCCGGGGATATATCAAGCACCTGACAAATGCGTTCTGAAACAGCCTTACTCAGTGCTTCTTTGCCTGCTTCTATACGAGACAGCCCTGATGGATTTATCTCTACCCTTCTCGCAAGTTCTGACTGTGATAGTCCTCGTTTACAACGGTACATCTTAATCCTTTGCCCAATAGATATACCAAGCACCTTTGAAATCTTGTAAATAGTTTCTTCACTTGGCGAGGCTGTTCCATTTTCAATAGAGACAACTGTTGTTCGTGCAATTCCCACTTTCTCAGATAAGTCCTTCTGTGAATAACCCATTTTCTTCCTGTAATGACGTATCATTTCCCCTACTTCGTTCATTTATCTCACCTCAATTCCCATTTTTTATTTGGCACATTTTACAGAAATCAATACAATCATTTTTCTTGATATTATATCCGTTAAAGAAATATAAATCAAATGAATCAAAAAAACAGTGCAGCTCCATTTTAGGTAGACTGCACCGTTTTTCAGACTATTTGTATTCATTTTTACACAATTTAGCATTGGTATTTATAAAACCATCACAAGATGCTGTGTTTTTCTTTTTAAATTAAGCTTTTTTACTTTGGAAAAAATTTTTTTAAAGTTCACCTTTTTTGCTCAATTCTCGGACAAATCTTGAAACCGGACGGCTTACAATGTTAAATTTCGATTCCCGTTCCTTTGCAGAGGTAATGAACAAGTACTTCTTTGCTCTGGTAAGCATTACATAAAACAATCTCCGTTCTTCTTCCATAGCATCAAACCGACTACCACTTTCAATCGCATTAGCATGTGGTAAAATACCGTCCTCCAGACCAATGATATAAACCAAATCAAATTCCAGACCTTTACAGCGATGTCCAGACAGCAAATTAACCGCATCAATCGAATCATTTTTGTCCGCATCAGTCATAAACGCTATTTCTTCAAGGAATTCATTTAGTGTCCTGCCCTTCCCTTCGCTGTCAAATGTCTTTGCAAACTCAATCATATCAAAGACATACTGCATCGTATATTTCGGGTAATTCTTCTGGATGAAATCCTCGTACCCTGATTTATCAAGCACTTCATTTATTAACTCAGGAATCGACATTTCCTGCGCTGCCTTCTGTAGATACTCTATCAGCCGCACAAAGCATTTATTCTCACAGGGCGTTTCTACACTGGGCCACACCTCATTACTCCTTTTCAGGGCCGCATACAGGGATATATGCTGTTTTCTGGCAAAGGTGGTCAGTGTATCGAAAGCCCGATCAGGGACTCTCTTTGCAGGCACATTTACAGCACGTCTAAAAGCAATATCATCATTAGGATTATCAATCAGCCGTAAATAGGCAAGAACGTCCTTTGTTTCCTTGTGATCCATAATCCCAATCCCCTGTGCCAAGCGATACGGGATACCCCTTCGTGTCAGTTCTTTTTGGATTTCTATGCTTATACCGTTAATTCTATACAGCACCGCAATTTCATTGTATGGAATCCCCTGTTTATGGGATACCTCAATAGAATTTACTACCAGTGCTGCTTCATCTATGGCATTTTCTGTCCTTGCAATGTGAAGGATACTCTGCCCAGACAGATTGGTAAACATTTTCTTTTCTATCCTGTTTTTGTTATTTGCAATAACCGAATTAGCTGCATCAACAATGTAGCCACTCGACCGGTAATTCTGTGCCAGAATTACTACTTCCGCCTGCGAGTAGTCCTTTTTAAAATGCAGAATATTGTTAATATCTGCTCCACGAAAGCCATAAATGCTCTGGTCATCATCACCGACTACGCACAGATTTTTATAGCCGTCTGCAAGGTTTTGTACCAACTCATACTGCAGGTGATTCGTATCCTGGTACTCATCTACCATGATATATCGGTACTGCTCTTGATACTTCTTCAGAATCTCCGGACACTTTTCAAAAAGCTCCAGAACATACATGATAAGGTCATTAAAATCCAAACACCCATTTTTCTGCAAGATTGCCTGATATTCTCGATACACTTTTAAGAAAACATCATCTACAAAATTTCTTGTTCTCAGCCATTGCTCCCTGAAACATTCGACTGTCACACCCTCATTCTTTATGCGGTTAATTCTCTCCAGAATCCCTTCTGCAGTCAATTCCGGCAGTCCCACCAGATGGTTCTTCTCCAACGCCTCCTGTACTGCAGAAAGGCAGTCATCAGAGTTGCAAATCACAAAACCGGGGACTTCTCTATGGAAAATATACGTCCCCAACGCTTCTTTTTCATTCCTCAGTATTTCTGCACACAGGGCATGAAAGGTTTTTACCTTAACACTGCGACCAAGGTTATCCGGCACATTTTTTAATACTCGGCTACGCATTTCCATAGCAGCCTTATGGCTGAATGTAATAGCAAGAATGTTTCTGGGATCAATCCCCTGCTCAATCATATAGATAATTCTACGCACCAAAACGGTGGTTTTCCCACTGCCTGCTCCTGCAAGAACAAGCATAGGCCCATCAATCTGGCTGACTGCCTTAATTTGTTGCTTATTCAAATTTTCAAATACATCCATGTGTCGCATTTCCCTCCTTTTCTCCTAAAATTCTACATACTATTATTATAATGTGTTATACAGCTAACAGCAAGCAAACGGACACATGAAATTTAAATAGGAACAATAAAAAATAGGTCTAAGATAGATAGCCGCATATCCATTTTGATTTTTCATGTTCTTATACCAAAATTCTTATTTTCTAATTGAGTTTTTGGCAAAAACTCAATATAATATTGATATATAAGAATTTTTGTTTAATTCAAGTACTTCGCAGCTTAAAATGCGAACCTTTAATGTTTGGGGGAGATATGTTTTATCTCCCTATTTTGCTATGCTACAGAGAATAAGTCGAAAGGAATTAAATTTATGGACGATAGGCAACAGCGTGAAGCAGCGAAACAATTTTCTGAATACTGGAAAGAAAAAGGATATGAAAAAGGCGAAAGTCAGGCTTTTTGGCTCTCTTTACTGCGAGATGTGTATGGTGTTGAACATCCCGAACAGTTCATAAATTTCGAGGAACAAGTGCATCTTGACCATACAAGTTTTATTGATGGTGTAATTCCCGCAACCAAGGTTTTGATAGAACAAAAAAGTCTTGAGAAAGATCTGCGAAAACCAATCAGACAATCAGACGGCACTCTATTAACGCCTTTCCAACAGGCAAAAAAATATATTACCGAACTGCCTGTATCGCAACATCCTCGCTGGGTTGTAACCTGCAATTTCAGTACATTTCTTGTATATGATATGGAACGCCCCGGAGGAGAGCCTGAAGAAATTTTGTTAAAAAATCTGGATAAGGAATTCTATCGCCTACAATTTCTTGTAGATGATGGAAACGAGCATTTAAAGCGTGAAATGGAAGTATCCATAGCTGCAGGCGAAATTGTTGGTCTGCTTTATGATGCGTTTGCAAAACAATATGCAGAGCCAACAAGTGAGCGAGCAATGAAGAGCTTAAATATTCTTTGTGTTCGACTGGTATTCTGTCTTTATGCCGAAGATGCCGGTATTTTCGGAAAACACGGAATGTTTCACGATTATCTTGCAGAATTTGATACAAGAAAAATGCGACGTGCGCTGACAGACCTTTTCAAGATTCTCGATACCCCTATTGATAAAAGAGATAAATATCTGAAAGACGATTTTCCCGAATTAGCTGCCTTCCCTTATGTAAATGGTGGATTATTTGCAAACGAAGATATTGAAATCCCCCCTTTCACCGATGAAATTCGTGAGCTGCTACTGAACAAAGCCAGTGATGAATTTAACTGGTCTGAAATCAGCCCTACTATTTTCGGTGCTGTGTTTGAAAGCACATTAAACCCCGAAACCCGGCGCAGTGGCGGTATGCACTATACTTCTATTGAAAATATACATAAAGTAATCGATCCATTATTCCTAGACGAATTAAAGGAAGAATTTAATCAAATCCGGCAAACCGCAGTTGCCAGAACACAGAAAAGAAAATTACAGGATTTTCAGAAGAAATTAGCAACCCTGTCATTTTTAGATCCCGCTTGTGGCTCCGGAAACTTCTTAACAGAAACTTATATCTGTTTACGCCGTCTTGAAAATGATGTATTGAGAATATTGCAGCAAAACCAAATTGCTTTGGGTTATTAATTGACAAGCCCAATACAGGTGTCAATCAGTCAATTCTATGGTATCGAAATCAATGATTTTGCTGTGACTGTAGCAAAAACCGCCTTATGGATTGCAGAAAGCCAAATGATGAAAGAAACTGAAAGCATTGTGCTGATGCACCTTGATTTTTTGCCACTGAAAACAAATGCCAATATTACAGAGGACAATGCCCTTCGTATCGATTGGGAAAACATTATACCTAAAAATGAGCTGTCCTATATCATGGGAAATCCTCCGTTTATCGGATATTCCCTGCAAACAAAAGAACAAAAAGAGGATATATTATCTATCTATGTGGATGAAAATGGAAAACCATATAAGACAGCAGGAAAGGTTGACTATGTTGCCGGATGGTACTTCAAAGCAGCTCAACTCATGCAGAATACAGTCATTCAAACAGCCTTTGTATCGACAAACTCAATTACACAGGGTGAGCAGGTAGCAGCTGTTTGGAAACCTCTATATGAACGCTTTCATGTTCACATAGATTTTGCACACCGCACTTTTATATGGGACAGTGAAGCAAGCCAGAAAGCCCACGTTCATTGTGTTATTGTGGGATTCAGCACAAAACTTAATACAAAAGAGCGAGTATTGTATTCTTCCGACCGTTTCCAAATAGTCGATAATATCAATGCGTATCTTGTTAATGCCCCTGATATATTTGTAGAAAGCAATAAAAAGCCTATTTGTGATGTGCCGGAAATGGTATACGGAAATAAGCCAACAGATGGTGGATTTCTGTTTTTAACACCAGAAGAAAAAGCCGAAGCAATTAAAAAAGAACCTGATATAGAAAAATATATCAAAAAAATATATGGAGCAACCGAGTACATAAATAATAAAGAACGCTATTGTCTATGGCTGGTTGGTATTTCTCCTGCTGAAATCAGAAAATCTCATTTCATAAATGAGAGAGTTGAGGGTGTAAGAGAATTTCGATTAAATAGTACAAAGGCTGCTACCAAAGATAGTGCCAGTACACCAACCCTATTTCAAGAAATTCGCCATCCAGAAACAGAATATATAATTGTTCCAATACATTCCTCTGAAAACAGAAGATACATTCCTTTCGGATTTGTTTCTCATGATATAATTGTAAATAATGCAGTTCAAATTATTCCCGGTGCAACATTATATCATTTCGGCATATTGATGTCTAATGTACACATGGCATGGATGCGTACCGTTTGCGGAAGAATCAAAAGTGATTATCGTTATTCAAAGGATATTGTCTACAATAACTTCCCTTGGCCAACCCCATCCGTACAACAAAAGCAGAAGATTGAGCAAACTGCAAAAGCTATTCTCGATGCCAGATTACTGTACCCAGACAGCAGTCTTGCCGATCTCTATGATGAAGTTGCCATGCCTCCTGAATTAAGGAAGGCACATCAAAACAATGATAGAACAGTAATGCAGGCATACGAATTTTCTGTTAAGGATATGACAGAAAGTATGTGCGTTGCTGAACTAATGAAACTATATCAAGAAAAATTAAATAATAACTGAATCGTATATATAAAGGGTACTGTCATTTTAGACAATACCCTTTATTTCAATGAAACATCCATTCTTTCCCATATTGACAATCCTTCTGCAATAGTGTAAAATTCAACATAGAACATACGTTCTATATCCGCAGTAGGAGGTGTCTTATGAAAAATCAAAATCGTACCTATATCGCTATCGACCTAAAATCATACTACGCCTCCGTAGAGTGTGTATCACGCAATCTTGATCCAATGACAACCAATCTTGTAGTTGCAGACCAAACAAGAACTGAAAAAACCATCTGTCTTGCGGTGTCCCCTGCCCTAAAACGGCTTGGTGTCCCTGGCAGACCTCGCCTTTTTGAAGTGGTTCAGAAAGTAAAGGAAATAAATGCTGAGCGGAAATATAAAGCACCAGACCATAAGCAGTGTGGCACATCCTTTAACAGCTTGGAGCTAAATAAAAACCCTGCTCTTGCCGTTGATTATATCATTGCACCGCCACGCATGAGCTACTATATTGCCCAAAGCACTACTATATACGAAATCTATATGAAATATGTTGCTCCGGAAGATATTCATGTATACTCCATTGATGAGGTATTCATGGATGTAACCAATTATCTGAAATCCTCCGGTCTTTCTGCTCACGAATTTGCAAAAAAAATCATTAAAGATGTACTGCAGCAAACAGGAATCACTGCCACTGCAGGCATTGGCAGTAATTTATTCCTTGCAAAAATCGCAATGGATATTGTAGCAAAACACGTCGAGCCGGATAAGGACGGCGTATGTATTGCCAAACTGGATGAAATAAGCTACCGAAAACTCTTATGGAATCATCAGCCAATCACCGACTTCTGGCGTGTAGGGAAAGGCTATGCAAAAAAACTCGCCGAGCATGGTATCTATACTATGGGTGATGTAGCCCGATGCTCCATCGGCAGCCCCACAAACCCACATAATGAAGATTTACTCTATCGGTTGTTTGGAATCAATGCAGAACTCTTGATAGATCACGCATGGGGTTGGGAGCCTTGCACCATGAAAGAAATTAAGGCATATCGACCACAGGCAAGCAGTGTAGGGACAAGTCAGGTTTTGTCCTGCCCATATACCGCAGAAAAAGCAAAATTGATTATAAAAGAAATGGCTGACCAGCTTTCTATGGATTTGTTTGAAAAGAAATTAGCTGCAGATCAGCTTGTTCTCACTGTTGGATATGATATTGAAAATCTTAATTCGGCAGAAAAAAGAACTGCCTATAAAGGAACTATAAAAACTGATCGTTATGGTCGAGCTGTTCCCAATCACGCACATGGTACAATTTCCTTGGACGGCTTCACCTCATCTACAAAAAAATTCGTGTCCTGTGCAACACAGCTATTTGACTGTATCATTGACACAAGCCTTCTGATACGCCGTATTGCCCTTGTAGCAAATCATGTAATATATGAGTCGGATATTCCTAAAAACGCCGTATACGAGCAAATAGACCTGTTTACGGACTATGCCGAAAAGAAAATGGAAGAAGAAAAAAATAAAGTGGAACATGAAAAAGAAAGAAAGCTGCAGCAGGCGTTACTCGATATAAAGCACAAATTCGGAAAAAATGCCATCCTGAAGGGAATCAGCCTACAGGACGGTGCTACTGCAAAAGAACGAAACGCTCAAATAGGAGGTCATAAAGCATGACTGACAAATATGCCGATATGATTTATATGCCACATCACATTTCAAAAAAACATCCTCAGATGCCACTCCTCGACCGAGCTGCCCAATTTGCTCCATTTGCGGCATTAACCGGATATGGTGCAGCCATTAAGGAATCTGAACGGCAGACCACAGCTACCCCTACTCTATCTCAGGAACAGATAGATGAAATCAATCAAACCCTTTTCAACCTGATAGATCTACTGCCCATAGAAGTAACCATAACCTACTTTGTGCCGGATGCTCTGAAATCTGGCGGTGCATATCATAATAAAACCGGCACTCTAAAAAGAATTGATGCGGATAATCAGGTTCTTATTTTTTCGGATAAAACCAAAATCCCACTGGAAAGTATAATATCCATTACAAAACAGTAAAAGGCAGCACCTGAAGTGCTGCCCTTTTTCTACTCCTTATTCTATTATTGTTATTCTCTGATACCCTGTGTTTCCGTCCTGCAGATCATCTCCTGCAGTCACGTCTGGCATATATAAGTCGGAAAGCATTTGCTCATCCGGATTGTATTCTTGATTTGCCATGCCCGTAGCCAATTCATCCGGGCTCTTTATCGTGTGCCTAATCACACTATTCTTAATTGTCGAAAAAAGTCCAACAACCGGCACAGCCACAAGGACTGTAACTGCCAGAAGAAAGACTATACTAGATAAAAACCGTACCAATTCTCTTTTCTTTCTATCTTCCCTCGGTTTCCCTGTTATCAAATTTTCGTATCTCTCGTCTATTTGACTGCCGATGTATTCATCGACCTGTACAGCCATATTCTTCGATGTATGGCCAAACCTCAAAATAAGACCATGTGTCTTTTCAACCATTTTGTTTAATGCGGCTTTCATGATTAACTCCTTCCTCAAATGCCCTGGGCGAACATTTTACTTGAAATTTTTGATAAACACCGTAGTTTGACCGACCTGACCAAACTTTTTAAATTCAGCAAATTGCAGTGATTCCGGCAACGTCTCATCTGCACAGATAAAGCCATATTCCGGCTTAATCAGAAAACTGTACTGCAGAATATCAGCAATCGCCATTAAAATCTTTGGCTCCAGTTGTTTTCGCTCCATACCCAATTTCCCCAATACATCTTCATACACCGTAAATTCAGATATATAAGTAATCCAGCCGGATATGGGCTTTTTCCTTTTTATAATGGAAGATGCCGACTTGTTCAAATAATTGCATATTGTAGCAAACGGCTTTTCTTCATTATCTTTTTCATACTCTAAGGCATACCACCAAAAAGCATTTTCCCTTTGGCTCGCTGTATTCCAGAGCCTACAGGCAACATAAGCAATAAAGTCCTCCTCATACGTCATATCCTTTGGACGAATCCCGAACTCTATCGTCCGGATAAATGGATTGTCCGGTCGAAATCGCCATCTGACACCATCCTGAAACGTCAGCCGCCGATTTACATCAACAATAAACTCATCCATTCTTCTATACACCTCCCTCCTGCTTCTCTTCATTATTTTTCTTATCCTGTACTCGAAACTCTGTATTAGAGCGAGATGGAATCCTAGTCCAGAGCTTGAACGCCCTGCTTTGAAATTCCGAAATATGGCAAAATGAAATTGATTCACCATCATCAACGAGAATCATACCATTTACCAGCTCATACTCCTTGGGCGGAACAAGCTTTGATTGCCAACTGCCATAGATTTCCTCCATGACCTTTTGCTTCACCCACGTCGCAAACGGAGCATGATTGGTTGCCTTTGCAAATAGATCGAACAGATTTCGGTCAATATTAACCGATTTACAAATCTGCTGCTCTTTCCGTTCCTTCTCCCACGCAGAAAAATTCTCCTTGTTTCTTCCGATTTTTCTTACCAGTCCCCGAAGGGTGATGTGGTATTGATTATTTACATACACCAGCTTATTAGCTGGACTGTTCGTTATTTTCGTAATTTCATAGCCTTCATCGGTCAGATAGTCTGCCAATTCATAAACAGACATCTTCTCTTTCGGCAATGGGATTCTTTGATTTATGTACTTAGATAAATCTAAAGCCATGTGTTCCCCTCATTTCTCTATATGTTATACTTATAACACATTATAGCACCGGTGAGCATCCCCAAACAAGGGAATTTATCCTTTTTGATTGACAAATTCCTACAATCATGCTATTGTTAAGTTGAATTTGTTATTTTTTAATAGTGGCAGTCTGTATTTTTTACAGGCTGCCTTTTTTTGTTGTCTGAAAACCAAAAATGTGAAAAGGAGTGAGAAAAGGATTTATTTAATCAGATGAAAAAGGAGTGAGAAACATGGATGAATTCAACGAACTCATCAAAGATGCAATAAGACTGCAGGAAATCCACAATAGATTGGATAATACATCAAATCTTACGGAAGTATCTGAAATCATCGACGGTTTGACCGAGGATGAAGCAAAGAAGCTTCTAAAAATGTATTTCAAATCTTGCAGAACAAAGAACTGGTAGAAAAAGACGAGCATATAGTCCGTCTTTTTTTATATGGAAAAAAGGAGGAAAATTTTATGAAAAAAGAAATTAGAGTATTAGTAGTGGAACCTATGAGAAAGCCCTATGTAAAAACAATCCCTGACACCTTAGAAGCAATCTATCAGGTGATCGAAGGTGATTGTATGCAGGTTGTTCCCTTATATGGCACGAACATCAAAAACGCTGTTATCGTCTGCAATGACGATGGTAAGCTCAGAGGCCTGCCCTTAAATCGACTGCTGTGCGATAAAAATGGTAACCCGTATGATGTAATTGCCGGCACCTTTTTCCTTACCGGCGTAGACGGCGAGGACTTCTGTTCTCTTACTGATGATCAGGTGCAGGAACTCTTTACTCTTTACGAGTATCCGGAACTGATTTTCCCTACAGAGAACGGTTTTTGTAAGATTCCGATTGATCCCATTCAATCGGAGACAGAGGAATAAGGAGGTCAGCCAATGAAACAGATTACAGAAGAACAGGTACAGGAGGCTATCGCCTACGGTATCAGCGAAAAGGATGCCAGACGTGGATACTATATTGCCTGTAGTACATACGGCAACGGTGCTACGCATATTGAGCGTATAGACTACATGAACGTGTTCTATACCGACAAAGAAGCCGCAGTGCAGGCAGAACTTGACGGTATAAAGCTCATTCACGATATGCTGTTTCCTGCAGAACACGATGCAGCATATTTGGATACGCCATATAATAGGCTGCTCCTGCAGTCATTAGCACTGCCGAATGATAATTAAGAGTTAAAAACGTGGGAGATATTATTGATAATATCTCCCTTTTTGTTTTTTAGGAGGGAAAATTTTATGATTTTAAAAAAGAAATTCTATCCGCTAAAAACCGGATATATTTTGCATCTGATTACAGCCAAAGATAAGAAAGGTGTTTTCTTCTTCATTGGCGTATTTGATGCAGAAAATCAGGAAAATCCGATAGAGAAATTCTATTTCAGAAACTCTATTTTGGCAAATAGAAAATACAAAGAATGCAGAGAAAAATACGGCAAGAAAAAATTGGGTGTCCATTCGCTTGAATCCACTTCCGCCGCAGCGTATAATTTATCCCAACAAGATAAATCAGCTGATATGGAAGGAAGTGCTACAGAAAATGGTAATGAAGTACGGACACATGCGGGAGAAGTTCCTACAGGAATGCAGACCGGAGCTTTACAAATCTCTGGTTCAGCAGAATGCTCTGGACAGCCATCTAAAGGAAATACAGAAACAGGCGGAAATGCGTCTGGAATTTCTCATAACCAGACAGAAAAGGCTGGAAGGTGTGACGGAAGAAATGAAAGCAACGGATCAGCTCCAATGGGTTGGCATGATGAACAACATCAAAGCATCAGCCGAGGAGATTATACTGAACGAGCTGATTTACAATTAAATACTCAGTCCAGAAAAGGAGTTAGCGTAGTAAAGGAATCGCTGTCTCCTTTTTTAAATGCAAAAGCAATCGCCTTTATTCTTTGTTATGACAGATTTTTAAGTGTTTCACGCACTGACGTTATCCGTTATTTCGATATGAATACAGATAAACAAAAACGTGTGTCTTATTTAAAAAGCATCTATAACAACGAATATACCGAGTTGAACACACCAGAAAACAACCGACTTGGCTATAAGAAGGATGATTCCGGTCTGCTTATGTGGGAAGGTACTTTTTTGACCCGTACCGCAGAATCTCATTTCTCTTGGGAGCTGCTGCAAGCTCTTATCGGCAGCCTAATCCAGAAGAAAATATATCTGCCTTGTTCTGAGAAAAAGAAGAAAAAAGAGCACAAAACACCAAAGTCGAAAACATTGCATCAGGTTTCGCTGTTCGATACAGATATTGCGGAGAGCAACACTCCTATCGAGTATGCTCCGTCTGCGAAAGTCTCCCCTTCTCTACAGTCCTTTTCTGCAGAAACGGTAGAAAATATTTTAAGGACAGGCGGAAATAATACAGACAGCCGTACCCGTATTTATGAGAAATACCGCAGAAATAAGGATGCTACATATATGGCAGCTTTCCTGCAAAAAGAATACGGTGAAACAGGGAAAGGCTTTATCTTCGGCAACGGACTAAAGATTTCTGTATGGTTTAATGCAGACGGTATGCGTATCAGCTATGGCAGTTCTGCCAGACAGCCAAATGCAGAGGTTTATTCGTGGGGGAAAATCGAAGCTATTATTCGTAAGATGATCGAAAACGGCACATACATGAGTGCTGATGAAATCAGCTGCATTGATGAGATTGAAGGAAAACGTATTGCAAACATGGCGGTAACCTTTTTCTACGATATTGTCAATGAAACACCGGAAGAATTAGATTTCCTAAAAAAACACACATGGCCGGATGCTGAAATGAATATGCAGAAGATGTTTTCTACAAAAGAAAATCTTCAGCTATTGATTAGCCTTATTGACAGAGATATTGCACGATTAGATTCCGGCGAAGTAAAACCACGCTTTAGACTGATTTATACACCGCAGGATGTGCGAAATGAAGTTGCTGACCTTCTGATTGATAAATTAGTGTTCACTACGGCGGATGTTGTAAATGTAAAACCTGTAGATTTCATTACACAGGATGAAATTGATTATATTTTATGCGGCGGAAGCTCCATCTCCGGTGGCAAGGTACGCATTTTCAATTATTTTGAACAGGGTCACTCTAAAGAGGAAAACATTAAATTCTTGAAAAACGAGTACGGCATAGGTGGAAGAAATTATGCACTGCCCGCTTGTGATAACTCTTGGGAAGATCACGATGCAAAAGGTATCCGTCTTAGAAAAGGTAATATTTTAAATGCCGATATTGAACTCTTATTAAAGTGGAAAACAGTTGAGCAACGCATCCATGAGCTGGTTCAATCCGGAAAATATAAGAACGGTTTACCTAAAAATTGTGTAAAACCCGATGAAAAAACCTGTGAAAAGGAAGAAAAAGTGACTGTAGAAAGTGGATCTACGGCTGATACAGACACATTGGATTTTGATGCAGTGGATACTGCCGTCCCAATGACTGCCGTCCCAATGGTAGGAGACAATGTAGCCACAGCTGCATTGCCTAAACCGGTCAACCTGACAAACTTCCGGCTCTCGGAGGATACCGATAGTTTTACGCAAGCCAACACCTTCTCACCGAAGGATAAATTCCAGAAGAATATTGCTGCTATTCAGACCTTGAAAAGCATTGAAAAAGAAAATCGTTACGCAACAGCTGATGAACAGGCTGTTCTGGCAAAGTATGTCGGCTGGGGCGGATTAAGCGATGCTTTTGATAATACAAAGGAAGCATGGGCAAAGGAATACGAGGAGCTGTGTACTGTATTGACCGACAGTGAATACACTTCTGCTCGTGAGAGTGTCTTAAACGCACATTACACCAGTCCGGATATTATCCGGTTCATTTATCAGGTGTTAGACCGTCTTGGATTTGAAAACGGCAATATATTAGAGCCGGCTATGGGCATCGGGAATTTCTTCTCCATGCTCCCCGATAAATGGCAGGACAGCAAGCTCTACGGTGTTGAGCTTGATAGTATCTCCGGCAGGATCGCAAAACAACTCTATCCTAATGCAAACATCCAAATCTGTGGGTTTGAGAGAACAAATTTCCAGAACGATTTCTTCGATGTAGCGATTGGGAACGTACCCTTTGGTCAGTATAAGGTTTCCGATCCGGCTTATAATAAGCTGAATTTCCCTATCCATGAGTATTTCTTTGCAAAGACACTTGATAAGGTTCGCTCCGGCGGTATTATCATCTTCATTACATCGAGATATACCATGGATAAGAAAAATTCTGCAGCACGAAAATACATTGCTGAACGTGCTGAGTTATTAGGAGCTGTCAGATTACCAGACACAGCGTTTAAAGGCAGTGCAAATACTGAGGCTGTAGCAGATATTCTGATTCTGAAAAAAAGAGACAGACTGCTTGCAGAGACTCCGGATTGGGTAGAGCTTTCAACAACATTTGACGGTATCGAGATCAATAAGTATTTCGCTGCTTTCCCTCAGATGGTTCTTGGGAATATGAAAATGGTATCAGGCCCGTTTGGTATGCGTCCTACCTGTGCCGAACTTCCTGACACATTACTTTCTACAGCGTTATCATCTACCCTATCCTACATTCATGGTAAAATAGATTCCATTACCCTATTCGGTTCGGATGATGAAGAAATTGACAACACCATTCCTGCCGATCAGAATGTGAAAAACTATAGCTTTACAGTTATTGATGATACAGTATATTATCGTGAAAATTCTGTAATGTATCCAACTAAGGTGGCCAAGGCAACTGAAAATCGCATCAGAGGTCTGGTAAAAATCAGAGATTGTACCTATGAACTGATTCAATGCCAGCTCACAGACATTTCCGATGATAAAGTCAAGGAAAAACAAACTGAGCTGAATACATTGTATGACGGATTTTTTAAGGATTTTGGCCCGATCACATCCATGGGTAATAAAAATGCCTTTGAGCAGGATTACAGCTACTATATGCTCTGCTCTCTGGAGGTATTGGACGAAGAAGGAAAATTCCTCAAAAAAGCGGATATTTTTCATAAGAGAACCATCAATAAACCTATCTCTGTAACACATACTGATACTGCCGTAGACGCATTGGCAGCATCCATGAATGAGAAGGCTATGGTTAATCTGGAATATATGGAAGAATTAACAGGAAAAGACCAGGATACCCTGATTAAGGAGTTGAAAGGACTTATTTTCTTGAACCCTATCACTCAGCATTGGGAGCCTGCAGATGAATATCTCAGCGGCAATGTTGTCAGAAAATTAAGCGTTGCAAAATCCTATGCTGCAGATGATGCTATGTATGCCGAAAATGTAGCTGCATTGGAACGTGTGCAGCCGGAGAAACTGGCAGCTACGGATATTGAGGTTCGTCTTGGTGCAACATGGATTGAGCCAAAATATATTGAGGATTTCATGCGTGATGTGTTTAAAACATCTTATATGATGATTAAAACAAGTATTAAGGTACAATACAGTCCTATGACCGGTCGCTGGTTTATCAGCAATAAAGGTAATGACTCCGGCAACCCGCTGACAACCAAAACATACGGCACCGATCGTATGAACGGCTACTATATTCTGGAGCGCACCCTGAATCAGAGTGATGTAAAGATTTATGATTCCGTCCCTACCCCTGACGGAAAGGATAAGCGTGTATTAAATAAAACCGAAACATCCCTTGCACTGCATAAACAAGAGGCGATCAAAGAAGCCTTTAAAGATTGGATTTTCTCCGATCCGCAACGCAGGCAGGAACTTTGCGAGGTTTATAACTCTACGTTTAACACAATTCGTCCAAGAGAATATGACGGCAGTCACTTACAGTTTCCAGGCATGACACCGGATATTTCTCTGCGCCCTCACCAGAAAAATGCAATCGCACATATCCTGTATGGCAAAAATACCCTTCTGGCACACAGCGTAGGGGCTGGGAAAACCTATACCATGACCGCAGCAGCAATGGAGCTTAAGCGTATTGGACTATGCAATAAATCTATGTTTGTTGTACCAAATCACTTAATCGGGCAGTGGGCAAGCGAATTCCTTCGCCTGTACCCCGGCGCAAATGTTCTGGCAACAACAGAGAAGGACTTTGAAAAGAAAAACCGGAAACGGTTCTGTTCCAGAATTGCTACAGGTGATTATGATGCAGTTATTATCGGTCACTCGCAATTTGAGCGAATTCCCCTCTCTACAGAACGTCAGATTGCATCCATTAACAAGCAGCTGGAGGACTTAGAAATGTCCATTTCTGCATACTCTGCAGAAACCGGTATGCACTTTACCGTAAAGCAGTTTGAGAAAACGAAGAAAAATCTGGAAGCAAAACTTGAACGCCTGACAAGTGGGAAAAAGGACGATGTTGTTACTTTTGAGCAGCTTGGTATTGACCGTCTTTTCGTAGACGAGAGCCATACATACAAAAATTTGTTCTTGTATACGAAGATGAGCAATGTTGCAGGTGTGCAGACAACGGATGCAAAAAAATCCTCCGATATGTTCAATAAATGCCAATATATCTCTGAAATCACAGGGAATAAAGGCATTACATTTGCAACAGGCACACCCATCAGCAACAGCATGACGGTGCGCCCGTAAGGGGCTGTAATAATCTTACCTTGAGCAAGTAATAGGGCAAGGTATCAAAGCGGAATAATCCGCACCCTATCGTCACCCGACTTATCCGAAAGGGGAAACCCGACGGGGAGTGTAGCATGTCGGAGGGCACGAAACATGGAAACTTCCAAAGTGTTTGCGTGGTAGTGACGAAAAGTTATGAATAAGGATGAAAGCTAAACTGCCTGAATGACAGTCGGAGATTGGGCAAAATGTTGCTCCATGCGTAAGGAAGTTATACTCGCATGTACTCTGGTGGATATGAGTCGGCCATGCGTACCCACAAGATACCCAGAGTAAATCAGCCATAGGATAATGGAAAACGGCGAACGTCACATCCGAAATCATAGCAGGCTTATGTTATTACAGTTCTAAACGGGGATTGCCTACGGTAAAACGCCGAAATATCGGCTATGAGTGCTATGAGAAAAAGCGACTCTGAATACTTACTATGGCAACAGAGTCTCCGTAGTAGTCCGAGGGCGGGAAAGCCGTCCACATGGCGAAGGGAGACAGTCTTTCTTCAATACAAATAACAAGGAAAGGTGCGTGAGGCATTATGAGAAGTCCCGAAAATGTATTGAAAAGTTTAAGTGAAAAAGCAAAAAACAAAGAATACAGGTACGAGAGATTATACCGTAACCTGTACAATCCAGAGTTCTATCTGCTCGCATACCAGAATATTGCGACCTCTCAGGGGAGCATGACGGCAGGGGCAGACGGACTCACTCTTGACGGTATGAGCATGGAGCGCATTGAAAAACTCATTGCAAAATTAAGAGACCATTCATACCAGCCGAACCCAGCAAGGCGTGTCTATATTGCGAAGAAAAATAGCAATAAAAAGCGCCCATTGGGGATTCCGTCAACGGACGATAAACTGTTGCAGGAAGTCGTCCGTATGATATTAGAAGCAATTTATGAGCCGACATTCTCCGATAATTCACATGGTTTTAGACCGAAAAGAAGCTGCCACACAGCATTAAAAGAAATTGTAACGCTGTTTACTGGCGCAAAGTGGATAATCGAGGGAGATATTAAGGCTTGCTTTGACAGCTTCGACCACCATATCACAATACAGCTTCTGAGAAAACGCATAAAAGATGAAGCATTCATATCGCTGATGTGGAAATTTTTAAGGGCAGGATATATGGAACAGTGGACATACCATGAAACGTACTCCGGCAGTCCGCAGGGCTCCGGTGTCAGTCCGATACTTGCAAACATCTACCTAAATGAACTCGATAAGTTTATGGGGAAGATGAAAAAAAGTTTTGACAAAGGCGATACAAGAAACCGTAAAGTCCACAAAGACCATGATAAGGTACGCTGGGCTTATCGGAAAGCGCAGAAAAATCTGGAAACAGAGCGCACAGAAGCAAACCTGACCACATTTAAAGAAGCAAGAAAAGTGATGCTGTCCACGCCGCATTTAGATGAAATGGATAAGAGTTACAAAAGGCTTCAATACAACCGTTACGCTGATGACTTTCTGATTTCGATAACAGGCTCAAAGCAGGATGCCGAAAATATCAAGGAACAGGTGAGGATATTTCTGAAAGACAAGTTAAATCTTACGATGTCAGAGGAGAAAACTCACGTTACCCATTCCTCTGAAAAGGTGCGTTATCTTGGATACGACATAAGAATATCAAGAAGTCAGGATACGAAGCGGACGAAAAAAGGCTTACAACGGGTGTGGTATGGAAAAGTGCAGTTATATATGCCGAAAGAAAAATGGATTGCAAAACTGCATGAATACGGAGCATTTAAAATCAAAAAGGACGAGAACGGCAAAGAGAATTGGAAACCGCTCCACAGAGGGGCGCTTATGCCATTGGATGATGTGGCAATCATCAGCAAGTATAATTCAGAAATCAGAGGTTTGTACAACTATTACAGATTGGCAATCAATGTATGCAATCTGGGAAAATTCCATTCTATCATGCGTTGCAGTTGCCTAAAAACGCTGGCGGCAAAATATAATTCTTCTGTTATGAAGATGTATAAGAAGTACCGCAGTGAAAAGGGCGACCTCGGCGCAGATTATAAAACCAAGAGTGGAACAAAGCGATGTGAATTTTACAATGAGGGATTCAGGCGTAACAAGAATATCGCTCCCGAATTTGTAGACATTATGCCGAAGTATAGAGGTCGGATAAAACCGAACAGCCTTGCAGGACGCTTAAAAAGCGGAAAATGTGAAATGTGTGGGGCAAGCCCTGTAAAAGTGTATATGCACCATGTGCAACGCTTAAAAGATTTAAATGCTGATAATGAATTTGACGGACTGATGTTACAGAAAAGGCGGAAGTCACTGGCTCTCTGCCCGAAATGCTATGAAGAAGCAAAGCTAAAATCACTTAAACTATGAAAGATGGCGAGCCGTGTACATCGAGAGGTGTAAGCACGGTTCTGGAGGGGGTTACGCCAAGACCGCTGACGAAAGGAAGTATGGCGTGGCGTTTCCTACCTTATGAGCTTTACACGAATATGCGTTATCTGCAGTATGACACTCTGCAGGATATGGGATTAGGTCATTTTGACAGCTGGGCAGCTATCTACGGCGAGACAAAAACGGTGGTAGAATTGGCACCGGAAGGTACAGGATATATCACCCGAACACGTTTCTCTCGATTCTATAACCTGCCTGAACTGATTGCCCTTTTTAAAGAAGTGGCTGACATCAGAACCGCCGAAATGCTCAATCTCCCCCGTCCTAAAGCTGACTATGAGAATGTGCAGCTCAAACCGAGTGAGATACAGAAAACGCTTGTAGCCGACCTTGCAGAGCGTGCAGAAGCCATCAGAAACGGCAGTGTTGATCCAAGCGAGGATAATATGCTGAGTATCACCAATGACGGCAGAAAGCTGGCTCTGGATCAGAGACTTTTCGAGGATATTTACCCAGATGATAAGAACTCCAAAATTAACTCTCTGATTCAGCGTGCAATTCCTATCTGGCAGGAAACCAAAGCACAAAAAGGCGTTCAGCTTATCTTCTGTGATATGTCTACACCGAAAAAAGACGGTTCTTTCAACGTGTATGACGATATTCGGGATAAACTGATTGCCGAAGGCGTTCCTGCAGATGAGATTGCATACATCCACGATGCAAATACCATTGCACGCAAGAACAAGCTGTTTGCCAAAGTACGCAAAGGTACAGTCAGATTTCTTCTTGGCTCCACAGCAAAAATGGGTGCCGGCACAAACGTGCAAGATCGCTTGATTGCCCTTCATCATTTAGATGTGCCTTGGCGGCCAAGCGACATCGAGCAGCGTGAAGGCAGAATCCTCAGAGAAGGCAATAAATTCGGGAAAGTCAAGATTTTCCGATATGTTACGGAGAATACCTTCGACAGCTATAACTGGCAGATTCTCGAAAATAAGCAGAAATTCATCAGCCAGATTATGACAAGCAAATCTCCTGTGCGTACCGCCGATGATATTGACGAGTTGGTCCTGACCTTTAGTGAGGTAAAGGCACTGGCAACAGGAAATCCTTTCATCAAGGAAAAGATGGAACTGGATGTTGAGGTTGCCAGACTGAAGCTCTACAAGGGCGATTTCAACAGTCAGAAATACAGACTGGAGGATGATATTAACTTTAATCTTCCCCAGCGCATTAAACACCTTGAGCTTATGATTGATAGCTATGAGAAAGATATTCAGACATATCAGGAGCATTATGAAATGTCTGATGAATTCACCATTACAATCAATCATGTGGACTACACCAGCCGAAAGGAAGCAGGTGCAGCACTCGCCGAGCAGCTGCATAACCTTCCGCCTAAAACGATCGGCGAAGCCGAGAATTTCTTAATCGGCAAGTACCTTGGCTTTGACCTGATGTTCCATAGAGAGCCTTATGATAAGTATCTGATTCTGAAAGGCGAACTGAACCATATCATTAGATTTACAAATACTATCCAAGGTACTATCATGCGTCTGCAGGATGCTCCAAATGATTTTAAAGAGAATTTAGATGAGTATATAGAAAGACTCAGCTATAACCAGACGCAGCTTGCCAATGCGATGGAAGAAGTAAAGAAGCCCTTCCCAAAAGAAGAAGAATTAAAAGAAAAGCAGGCTCGTTTGAACGAGCTGAACGCACAGCTTAATATCTCTGGCAAGAACACCAATCTTGCCGCAAGTTAAACAGCTGAAAGATCAAAATAAGCGGACAGGGGTGCAGTTCACAACTCCCCTGCCTGCTCTTTGATTTATGCTTGATAATGATAAGGAGGTTAATTTGATGAACAGATATTTTTATAATGTTTCAGCCAGAAAACCCATGGTCTTTAGACCGTGGGATGAATGGCGCCAGATACAGAATATATATTTACTAAAAAGATGATTTTTGGGTAAAATATATGGTATAATGTACATACAGAAGTCCAAACTTCGAGTCTGCGAAAGGAGAAAACTATATGTATCTTACGGTAAAACAACAGGTAAAGCACTTGTCCAAGGAAGAATATCTTACGGTCAGGGAACTCTGCCATGCTGCCAAAAACCTTGCCAATGAAGCAATCTATAACGTGCGCCAGTATTACTTTACAGAATGTGAGTTCCTTAAGTACGAGAAGAATTACACTCTTTTAAAAAACAGCACTAATTACAAAGCACTTAATTCCAATATGGCACAGCAGATACTAAAAGAGGTTGATGGTTCGTTCAAGTCATTTTTTGGTCTGCTTAAACTTGCCAGGCAGGGTAAATATGCTTTTAGGGACTGCAAACTACCACACTATCTTCCGAAAGACGGATATGCGACACTTGTTATCGGTTTTGTAAGACTGAATGGAAACAAGCTGATACTTCCATTTTCCAACAGCTTTAAGAAAACACACAAGGCTGTTGAAATAACGATACCGCCTGTACTGCTTGATAAAAAGGTTAAGGAAATTCGTATCATACCTAAAGCTGACGCAAGGTTCTTTGAGATCCAGTACACATACGAAGCGGAATGTATCCAAAGAAATCTTAATAAAAACAATGCACTTGCTATGGATTTAGGTATAAATAATCTTGTAACTGCAGTATCAAGTAATGGAAGGTCTTTCATCATTGACGGAAGAAAGCTTAAGTCCATCAACCAGTGGTTCAATAAAGAAAATGCACGCTTGCAGTCCATAAAAGATAAACAGCATTTTGGCAAGAAGCCTACAAACAGGCAAAAAGCGATTACTCGTGCCCGTAACAACAAGGTCAATGATTACATGAGCAAAGTCGCACGAAAAGTCATAGATTACTGCATTGTCAATGACATAGGAACTCTTGTTACCGGCTATAATGAAACATTTCAACGAGGCAGTAATATCGGAAAACAGAACAATCAGAACTTTGTGAACATTCCTTATGGTCAGTTGCGCAACAAGTTGGAATATCTGTGCGAACTGAATGATATTGTTTTTGTAAAACAGGAAGAATCCTATACGTCAAAAGCCTCCTTCTGGGATAGAGATGATATACCTGTTTACAACGCTGATAATCCAAAAGAGTATCAGTTCAGTGGAAGCAGGATACATCGTGGTCTGTACAAAACGGCAGGTGGCAAAACAGTCAATGCAGATGTCAATGGGGCATTAAACATCATGAAAAAAAGTAACGTTGTGGATATGGATATCCTATACGATAGAGGCGAAGTGGACACGCCTGTAAGAATAAGGATTGCCTAACTTGGTTAGGTGGAAACTTAAATATCAAACTTCTTAAACAGAGCCGTAAGGCTCTTAGAAGCCCATTACCTTTAGGTGATGGGTAGTTCACTCTGTCGAATCGGATAATGGCGTAATGTTTCTGCATTTGTTCGGAAACGTCTATAAAAACGATTCCGGAGACGAAAAGGACTATTCTTGTGCAGAATGGACACATTTCTATGTGAAAGTAGAAGAAGCGAAAAAAATGTTAGCCGCTGGCAAGTTTTTCGATTATGCAGACGAATGGGTTTGTTATCTCGACAATATCTCAGAAGAATCCGCTCAAAATATTTGTTATAGATATTTCGGTGACTATTCGGGCCTCGAATTACCTATTGAGGACATTACAGAAAATACTCCTGTAGGTGACTATTGGTTTAATTATAAGATGGATTGAGGTTATACTATGGCAAAATTAAATTGGAAAGTTATCCATGATTGCGATGAAGAAGATGGAACGCCTACTTGCTGGGCGGCAGAAATCAACCATCAATTACATGGTAATTGGTGCTGGATTACAAATAAAGGGAGTTATTTTGCTGTCGAAGTGAAAAACTACAGCGGAAAATTCATCGAGTTAGTAAGGTGTAAATCTCCTGTAAGTGCAAAACGGTGGGTATCTACTCACTTAATGTAACACTTGTATAGCAAAAAATTCTAAAAATCGAATGGGTGGGCATAGACCCTCCCATTTTTTTATGCAAAGGAATACAGCCCCAAGGCAATTTGCCCCGGAGCTGTTGGATGAAAAATTTTATGAAAAGCAACATTGAAAATATTATTTTCAATGTCTAAAGGAAACTGCCACAAAAAATTGTGCTTAGCAGCCCATAAGCTAAGGAAAGGTGAGGGTCTAGTCCCCCACCTTTTTTCAGCTCTAATACCGCTCAAGATATTCACTATGGATATTCTGATAATTATCCACATGGAGCTTTCTATTGCGGATATTTTGGAAAATACACCTGTAAATAACTATTGCTACCCATACAGCCACTTTACATTTTCTCGCTTTATTTGCCATCGAGAACCTGTTTCGCTGTCTTTTCATCGAACAGCCAACGGAGCTGTCCGACCACCTTTTCTTTTGCGTCCTCGTCAATGTCTGCACTCTGGACAGCCATTTTGAGGTAAGCTCTGATGATGTCATTAAATGCCGAGCTGTCCACCATTCGACATAAATCGTCACTGTCACAGGTGGCAAGGAAGTCATAAATACGAATCTCCTTGTCTGCCGTTTCCTTTTCAATTCTTCCCTGTTTCATCAACTGTCTGTAACTGTCTGCCATCATTTCGTATCCGTTCATTTTCACCCTCCTATTATCGCTATTTATCGAATTTGATATTTGACTGCTCTATTTATGTATATATTATATTGCAATAGATCCACACTCGTCAAACCATTGCTTCTGCCATTTACGGATAGGTTTAGTGTCAAGCCCCGCATCCAATCCTTGTATCTCATGCGAATATCACGAACAGTTCTTCAGACATAACCCTCCCATTTTTATACAAAGGAATACAGCCCCAAGGCAATTTGCCCCGGAGCTGCTGGATGAAAAATTTTACGAAAAGCAACATTGAAAATATTATTTTCAAAGTCTAAAGGAAACTGCCACAAAAAATTGTGCTTAGCAACCATTAAGCTATTGCTCCTTAAAAGCTGCTACGAGGAGTGCCTCTCATGTGTCATAACTATCTTGGTGATATGTATCTCTGCATCTTTGGCGAAAAACCTGCACCCGATACAGTTCCCTCTTATGGTTATACTACCAAAAAATGCCTGTTCAAGCAAATAACCAGACCACTTCTTTTCTGCATAGATCTTGGACCTGTCTCATACACAGACAACAAGCCCTTTCGGTTGCTTGAATTGTTTTACTTAAAATATTCGTCTAACTTTTTGGGGTCAGTTCACTTTCCCATTTCTGATAACATTTTTTCTATGTTTTGATGCCGACCTCGGATTTCATTTTAGCTTTTTGATAACGAAACAACAACATGCCAATATCTGTCGGCTTTTTTCTAGATTTTCACCACCTACTTTCTACTGCATTAGAAGCAGATGCATTATGTCACACTGCATCATAGCATGTCAAAATTCTTCAGATTCTGCTATATTATATAGATTCTTGCAGTTTTACATACAGTAATCAATTCACTCTTTTATTTGATGTATCCTAAAACTGAATCGGAAGTATTTATAAGTAGCATTCTTTTGTATGTTTTATTCGTAGTAACCACCACAAAGTATACTATCATTAGTTGTATCAATTAGAAAATAATAAAACGGTGTATCAAAGATAAGTTCAGGAGTATATGAATATCCTAAAATATCAATATATTCGGTAGTTTCATCAATAGTATTACGACTTGAAACACCTTTTTCATTAATATATAATGCATAGTCATTTGTTTCTAAAGATATTTTGGGTATATGCACACAAATACTACGTGTATCTTTGTATTTTTGAATACGGTTTAAAAGATCACTGCTGATTTCATTTGTTGATACAAATAACATTTCGTATTGTTTATTCTTTAGTGGAAGTGAAACAGCTTTTGTGCTTTCTTCTTCATAATAATCAAATAAACTATCTGTCATTAAAAATTCCTGTTTTTCTTTTGTGCCGTCTGTTCTTGTAAATTCATTAACATAAGTATTTTCTGTCATAAACGGATATTGCCACATAAAATGAAAATCCTTTGGTTCAAACAGTACTAGATTATAACAAAAAATTTTATTTAAAAAATCGTCATAATTTTTATATATCCATTTATGTTGTTTTGTAGACATAGAAGTATGTCTAAAATATATATTCATTGTTCCATCCGAAGTTAATTCATAATCGCAATGCTGCTCTTTACTACTATCCAAAATAAATATATCATCTGTTGATATATAAGTAGTACCATTTATTACTTCTGTAGAATGTATTAAAACACTATTAGTCCCGTTCACTTCTATACTATTTGTACCTGGCACTATTTTAATAATTCTATCACCTGATGTATTTGGTATTCTAATAATGGCATAGGGAGCCTTATACATAACATCACAGTGTCTGATATTAAAAAATTCCCTAAGTGGTATATAGACAATCTGATCTTTTTGATATGGCGTTACACTGAAGTTAATCTCTTTTCTTCCATCTTTATAAAATTTATGATTTACTGTATTTGCAAATATTATATTATTACAACCTAAAGTCAATACAATCGCCATTAATATTGTCCTTAATTTCATAAAATAATACCCCCAATATCAAGTAAACTAGACGTTTTTCCATCAACGGCTAGTCTAGCACAATAAGCTAACGGCTTATAAATCTACGTTTTCCCCTACACAGTATGCGGCTCCAGTTTCATCAACAAAAGTTTTTACTACTCTGCAATAAAATTTATTATTTTTTGAGTCATACAATTTTATTACATCTGTAGTTTCGCTATCTGTAAATGTTCTAGGATAAGAAAGCATTGCCTCATCTAATTTCTCGTTAGCCAAAGAAATATCAAATTCCCTATCATAAAGTTCATAGCCAACTTTAACAATTTCCTTAACTTCGTTATCAATTACAATTACATTATAACCGAAATCAGATTTAAAATCATCAATCATATATCTAAATGTAATCAATGAATTACTTACACCTTCTACCATTTCTACTTCATTGTAAGCAAATTCATTCAAATTAAAATCAGCATCAATATTATCCTGAATATATCTTGCAACATTAGTATAGTCATTAGAAGCAACTTGATGTTCCACATTCGTAATATTACTATAGATATTGATATCCTCATTAGGTAATGTATAACTCTCTGCAGAACTGCCCGACTCTATGGCTCTAGTATTTGTAATGCGAACATTAATATCGCCATACGAGCATGTTCTATAATAAGGGGGATTATCCTGTGGTTTAGAATAGTTAATTGTATCCCACTTATATCCAGATTCTGTGGTACCAGCTGCCATAGAAGCATATACATAGGGCAATGCATCAATAAATCTATAACCTTTCGCTAAATTTTCTACCAGCAAAAAATCAAAATCTCGCAAAGCAGCATGTTCAACCTCTGCTTCCCAACCAAAAGCCAATTGAGCTCCTTTTCGATTTATGTTATATGCCAATCCAACAGGTCCGCCAGCATAGCATGCAGCTAGAATGGCAACTTTTGTATTACTAAAGGATTTGTTTGAAGTACTTACAAATCCGCTGGCAGGGCTTAAAGATGTTGTTAAACCATAAGTTTTATTCGAATTTTTAGGCAGCCACTCAACCGAATCTACAGAGCCATGTCCTGCCAAAAACAATAAAGAACTATTCAAATTACTAGCTGTTAAATCCGCATTTGTGGGTTCTGGAGGTACTTTTTTTTCATATCCTGCAGATTTAAAGTATGTTGCTGCATTATTTGCTTCTGGCATGGTGTTTATAGGAGCTTTACCAGCCTTAACTGGTCGCATATCACACCCAACACAAAAGGCATCTCCATTTGCACCGTAAGCCATACATGGCATTAGGAACATTAACATAGCAAGAAGTATAGCCTTAATTTTCATATTATTACCCTCCAATCTATTTTTCATAATATTTTTATAATGTTTATACTATGATCAAGTATATCCCGTTTGAAGTAGATTTTGTGTTAATCGCACAGTTCTAGTTTTTCATTCAGGATTTTTTAATCCCCTCCATTCCAGATTCTTTCTTACCATTCATAAAACCATCCCCTTCCAATTAAATATTAAATAACACTTATATTAGTGGTATTTTTCTTCAATCAAATTAAAATGAACCCAAAGCATTATGAATTATCTATATAAATATCCGCAATAATAACCAACATAAGTTCCGTTGGCTGTCTTTTCCCCATACGAAAAGGTTAATGTTCCTGTATATGTATATCCATCCTGCTTCATGGATACCTTCAGACTAGCCGGACAAGAAGTTTTAGATGTATATTTGTAATCTTTAATATAAATAGATTTTGTAGCTCTTTTAGCATCATTCATATTTACATACGGTTCTAACTCCTCATAGGAAAGATCCAAAGTAACAACCTCATCGCTCACAAAGCAAATTTTCTCGTCAGACACCTCTATCACCTGTATTTGATCGTTATTGCTATCATTCATTTCAACAGAAACTCCTGTTGTAGCAAAAGCTGTTGCTGCACTTGAAAAAATAAACAGGGATGCCAATGTCATTACCAGAGAAGTCTTTTTAAATTTCATAATCATTACAATCCTTTCTTTTAACATACTTTTTTTAATGAAATTATTTGCCAAAATCTTACTTTCGTTCTGCCAAAGTGCCATATTTACAAGCGTTCTGGCATACATTTCTCTTTTATCCTCATGTAAGATTTGAACGACCTTTTTATCGCAAAAAATTTCTGTATCCTTATCCATATACCAATACAGCAGCCACATACACGGATTAAACCAATGTATACAAACAACAACTACCGATACAATTTTCCACAGATAATGCATATATTTGATATGAATACACTCATGCAATAAGATATATTTTAGGGTATCCTTATCATTTATATCTAAATCTTTAGGCATTATAATAACCGGGCGCAGAAAGCCATAAGATACAGGCGTATCTAAAACAGCAGAAGTCTTTATTCTTATCTTTCTCACAGGAAATTTTATACTCTCAAAAACTTCTTCCATCTCTAAACTCTGTATCAAAGCAGAGTTTTCTGCAATATCATTACAGTATTTGTGCATTTTTAAAAAATATCTTGCAAAAAATACTGAAATACAAATTATAAGTACCATACAAACTATCAAGCCTATGGAAATTATCCACTCTGTTTGTTCTCTCTCCGAGAGTGTAAGATTTAAAATTTGCCTTACGCCACCTTCTAATGCTATTTTCGCATTGTAAATACTATAGTTAGATTTAATTGAGAATGGCACTAAGGCTCTGAGCATTGCCAACCACCATAGTCCGCAGAATAATTCTATTGGCAAATATCTTTTAAAAAGCCCCCTTAAAATAACTGTAAACAATACAATACAACTTGCCGAAAAACTCATATATAAAAAACTCATGGCACACTTCCATTCTTCAGCACATTATTTCTTTAAATCATCTATTACCTGAAACAAGCCTTTAATCTCATCATTTGTCAAATTATCTTTATTTAGATAAGCCTTAAAAAAAGCAATTTTGGAAGGATAAGATTTTTCTATCTGCTCAGAAACACTGCTCATTTGTGCTTCTTCTTTTGTAATTAAAGCCTTACAGGTAAATTTTGGTTTTTTCCTTTCAATATATCCTTTATCAACGCATTTCTGAACCACTGTATAAGCAGTTGTCCTTTTCCACCCCTCTTCTTTCCCTAAAATTTCCGCAATTAGCCCAGCGGTAAGTTCTCCATGCTCCCATAGAACTTCTAAAACCTTTATTTCCGAATCATAAAACCTCATATAACCAACTCTTTTCCATAAACTTTTTTCTCTTTCTTCTCTCTAAAATATCTCTAAATACAGCCCATAACATTGTCTATTTGTGTAGTCAAATTATATCATTGACTATCGCCATAGTCAATATGGCATATTGCTATATCATCTTTTGTTACATTTTGCCAAAAAACGGCACAAAAAAACGGTTAATTTATAATCAACCGTTTTCTTACTAAGCTATAATTCTTTTCTTGCATCTGTCACAAAACCACTTCTATATTCACTCCAAATCTATCTAACTCCCTAAAAGCTCCTTGGTCTTTCCGACCAGATATAATGGAATATTGGTAATATTACCGTCCTTTCTATATCCTATTTTTGAAAATTTGACTGCATATTGAGGGTGATTGTCTACAACACATTCATCCAATTACCTTCTTTCAAAATTAAAATTGACTTTCATGCCCTCAATTACAATGTTCCAGAGCATAAAAGTCAATTACACTTATTTCAATATTTTCCTCATCACGTTATCCGTATTCTTCTTTTTTGACTCCTTATACCCTACCGTTTTACCACTGTGATGAAAGAAGAAAATCTGACAAATGGACAATTTTAATACCATTTTCAATTCCCACATCCAAATCATTTAAAGTAACAACATACTTAGGATAGTGGTCTTTAATTTCCATTAGATTTCCCACTTCACGATCAGACTTTTCCGGAAGCTGCACACACACCTGCACATATATCTTCTCATCTCGTCGGATTGCCACAAAATCTATTTCCTTGGTATCGTTCTTTCCGATAAAAACATCATATCCTCGCCGTTTTAATTCAAGAAAAACTATATTTTCTATTACTCCGTCCAGCATTTTGCGATTATACCCCATGAGAGCATATTTAAGAGAAAAGTCAGCCAGATAATACTTCTCCTGTGTTTTCAAAATATTCTTCCCTTGCAGGTCATACCTTGCGCAAGGATAAATGATAAATGCCTGCTCCAACCATCTCAGATAATTATAAATACTCTCTACAGATATTTTTCGGTGTTCACTCTTTAAAAAGTTCGATATGGAGTTTGCGGAAAACGTCTTTCCCATATTTTCAATAATATATTTTACTACACGATCAAATAAATCCTGTTTATTGATACGATGTCGTTTCACAATATCTCTGGAAACAACAGTATGATAAATACCATTTACAATCTGATATGCCGGCTGTGTTTCATAATCACTGATTGCGATAATTGGAAAGCCGCCAAAACGAATATATTCTTCAAGCAACTCATTTCTTGATAATGCGCTGTTGGTCTTAAAGTCCAAATACTCTTTAAAAGATAATGTAAATACAGGAATCAAAACATACCGCCCTGTTAGATAAGTAGAAATCTCGCTGGACATCAGTTTAGAATTAGAGCCTGTCACATATACATCCGCATTTGTACCTTCAAGCAAGCTATTAACTGCTTTCTCCCAACCTTTAATCTCTTGAATCTCATCCAGAAGTATATAACATTTCTCTTTTCCTGCAATTTCTGCAATAAGTTCATCATACATCTGCTTCGCTGTAATATTCTCAGGAATATCCATTTCTGTATATCTCTTCATTATAATACATGATTCCGGTACATTCCGGCTAAGTAATTCTTCTTTTAGCATTTCAAAAATAGTAGATTTACCACAGCGTCGGATACCTGCAAGAATTTTTACCAGAGGTTGATTTATAAATGGTTTTATTGCTTCGATATAATCCGGTCTAAAAATCATGTTATCATCACCTTTCTTATTTATTATAACAAAAAACTATATAATTTAAAACATTTTTTCTGTTTATACATTAAAAACTATAAGAATTATGATAGTTTTATTGGTTATTCTCCCACACACTTTCTCCACCCTATTTCTTCTTTTATCTCTCTCTTATATTTGTAATAGGAATTTCTACTAATTCCAAACAGTTTTATAACCTCCTTATCCTTCAGCATACCGTTAAAGGACGAGGAATACTTATATATTTCCCGTTTTTTCTGCTTTG